>Ga0180436_10002866_pt1 | contig 16141 bp, 11 predicted proteins | sample SS_ome_2_FD_132434 | JGI IMG/M metagenome (GOLD analysis project Ga0180436, IMG submission 132434) | Hypersaline lake sediment archaeal communities from the Salton Sea, California, USA - SS_3_S_2 metaG | ecosystem: Environmental > Aquatic > Non-marine Saline and Alkaline > Hypersaline >...
AGCTGTTTGGTCACCTGCTCTATGCTGTGGTTTTCAGCATTTACCACCAGGGTTATCCTGGAAACAGCCTGATCTTCGGTGGGTCCCACTGCCAGGCTGTCTATATTGAATCCCCGCCTGCTGAAAAGTCCAGCTACCTTGGCCAGGACGCCTGACTTGTTTTCCACCAAAACCGATATTATGTGTTTCATGTCACACCTTCCCGTCTTCCAGCATATTGCAAATGGGTGAACCCGGTGCCACCATGGGATAGACATTTTCCTCTCTGTCGATCCAGAAATCGACCAGGACAAGATTATTGATACTGAGGGCTTTATTTATGGCTGCCTCTACTTCCTCTTTTTTCTGTACCCTGATGCCGACTCCCCCGTAAGCCTCTACCAGCTTTACAAAATCTACACAATTATTTACACAGGTGTGGGAGTATCTTTTCTCCCAGAAAAGTTCCTGCCACTGCCTTACCATTCCCAGATAGCCGTTGTTAAGAAGCATTATCTTTACCGGCAGCTTATTAGAAACAGCGGTAGCCATCTCCTGGGATACCATCTGTATGCTGCCGTCTCCAGCTATATCGATGACGGTTGCACCAGGCATGCCCATACTGGCTCCTATGGCTGCCGGGAAACCAAAGCCCATAGTCCCCAGGCCGCCTGATGTTATAAGTTTCCTGGGCTCATTATACCTGTAAAACTGCGAAGCCCACATCTGGTTCTGGCCCACTTCAGTACAGATGATAGTGTCGTCATCTGTCAGTTTATCGATCATTTCAATTACATAACCCGGCTTTATCTTTTTTGAATCCCTGTCATACTTTAAGGGATACTTTTTTTTCAGCTCTGCTATCCTCTTCAGCCAGGCGCTCCAGCCAGAGCTCTTCTTTTTGGCCTTTATCTCCCTGCAGTCCTTTTCCAGGGATGCCAGCACATTTCTGGCATCACCGACTATGGGTACGTCTGCTTTTACATTCTTCCCTATCTCTGCCGGGTCGATATCCATATGTATTACGCCGGCATCCCGGGCAAATTCAGAAAGTTTTCCAGTTACCCTGTCATCAAACCTTACTCCTACCGCGATTATAAGGTCGGTCTCAGAGAATGCTATATTTGCATATTTCGTCCCATGCATTCCCGCCATTCCCAGTGAAAGGTGATCGGTTTCCGGATAGGTGCCCTTGCCGGTAAGCGTAGTTATTACCGGGACTTCTATAGTCTTCACCAGTTTCCTTAACTCGGGGCTGGCGCCTGAGGAAACTACCCCGCCGCCGGCAAAGATGACCGGCCTGCTGGCAGAGAATATCCTGGATGCTGCCTGTCTTATCTGCTTTTTATTGCCTTTCATGGTAGGCTTATAGCCGGGAAGCGACAGATGGACTTTTTTATTTTCTTCAATAAGTGAATTTGATATATCAACAGGTATATCTATAAGGACCGGCCCGGGTCTTCCGGTAGAAGCTATATGGAATGCTTCCTTTATGGTTACCGCAAGCTCTTCCGGGTCCTTTACCAGGTAATTATGCTTGGTGATGGGTGCAGTTATACCGGTAGTATCAGCTTCCTGGAACCCGTCTGTGCCTATAAGGGGAGTTGCCACCTGTCCGGTTATGGCCACCAGCGGTATGGAATCCATATAGGCATTGGCTATGCCGGTTATAAGGTTGGTAGCCCCTGGTCCCGATGTAGCCATGCAGACCCCGGTCTTCCCCGTAGCCCTGGCATATCCGTCAGCCGCATGGGCAGCGCCCTGTTCATGCCTTACAAGTATATGCCGTATATCACCTTCAAAAAGAGCATCATATATGGGTATCACTACACCTCCGGGATAACCGAAGATCACCTCCACGCCTTCCTTCTTTAAACATTTGACCAGCATCTCTGCGCCTGTTATTTTTCCCATATTATCTCTCCCTGCATTGTAACAACTTTATAACAATTATGGTTGCCTCATTATAGCACCATGACAAACATTTACAATCATTTTTAAAATAAATCTTACTCCAGTACGGCTCCCCTGGCAGCAGACTGTACCAGCTTCGAATACCTGGCCAGATAGCCGTGGTTTATCTTGCTGTCCGGAGCCTTCCACGATCTCCTTCTTTTTTCCATCTCCTCCTCAGGGACCAGGAGTTTTATAGAGTACTGTCTTATATTTATCTCTATCATATCGCCTTCCTCTACCAGCCCTATGGGTCCGCCTGCCTGGGCCTCAGGGGATATATGGCCTATTGAGGCCCCACGTGTAGCTCCGGAAAAACGCCCGTCTGTTATGAGGGCTACATCCTTATCCATGCCTATGCCGGCAATAGCCGATGTGGGGGCAAGCATCTCCCTCATACCGGGCCCGCCCCTGGGTCCCTCATAGCGTATAACTATGACGTCACCTTTTTCTATCTTTCCGCCCATAATAGCTTCCAGGGATCCTTCCTCGCTTTCAAACACCCTGGCCCTTCCCTTATGGTAATGCATGGAGGGATCCACGGCAGACCTTTTGACCACGCAGCCCTCGGGAGCCAGGTTGCCGAACAAAATTGCCAGTCCCCCGTCTTTATTATATGGGTCCCGGACCGGCTTTATTACATCTTTATCCAGTATCTCGGCCTTTTCTATATTCCCGGCCGTATCCTTTCCGCTCACGGTAGGGGTCTTGCCGTTTATAAGGCCGTTCTTATATAATTCATTCATCACCGCTTCCACTCCGCCGGCAGCATACAGGTCCTGTATATGGTGATTTCCCGCCGGGCTCAGCCGGCACAGGTTGGGAGTGCTGTTACTGACCTGGTTTACCAGTTCCAGCGAGAACCCGACTTTGGCCTCATTGGCTATTGCCGGCAGGTGCAGTATGGTATTTGTAGAGCACCCCAGGGCCATATCCACTGCCAGCGCATTCCTTACTGATTCAGGGGTCACTATGTCCCTGGGCTTTATATCCTGCCTTACCAGGTCCATTATCCTGAAACCTGCTTCCCGGGCCAGCCTAAGTCTTTTTGAATATACTGCCGGTATAGTGCCGTTCCCGGGCAGTGCTATACCAATGGCTTCAGACAGGCAATTCATGGAATTTGCCGTAAACATGCCGGCACAGCTGCCGCATGTAGGACAGGCTTCATCTTCTATTTCCTTCATATCACTGTCATCAAGACTGCCTTTTTTATACCTGCCGATAGCTTCATAACAGGTGCTGTAGTCTATGTCCTCTCCCCGGAATTTTCCTGCCATCATGGGACCGCCGCTTACTACCAAAGCCGGGATATTCAGCCTGAGTGCCGCCATTATCATGCCCGGGACTATTTTATCGCAGCAGGGGACCAGGACCAGGCCGTCAAAAGGATGGGCCATTGCCACAGCCTCTATGCTGTCTGCTATTATCTCCCTGGTAACCAGTGAATATTTCATGCCTACATGATTCATGGCTACACCGTCACACACCCCTATGGTACAGAATTCCTGCGGGGTCCCCCCGGCAGCCAGTATGCCTGATTTAACCGAATAGGTTATGCTGTTAAGATGCATATGTCCCGGTATAAGTTCATTAAAAGAATTGACTACCCCTATAATAGGCTGCTGTATATCCCTGTCGGTAAAGCCCAGGGACTTAAATATCGACCTGTGCGGGAGTCTTTCTGCTCCTTTTTTCATCTTATCGCTTCTCAAATCTCCTCCTCTTTAATGTTTATATGCCTAAAAAAATATATGCCACGCCCGGGGGCTTCTGATTAAGAATTCAGGATTTAAATAAAAGGATCAAGGAAAAAGAAAATATCCTGAATCTAGGATATAATGCCCACTGACAGGACAGATAGTGAAATAATAAGGACCACGATAATGGAGCCGGCAATCGTGCGACTGCCAGATCCGTAACTCCTGACTCTGGTGGAAAACATAATTTTCGCGTCCCTTATTTCTCTCATCTCTAATTCCTCATATTTTACGATATTTCATAATATCACAGTTGATATGGTAAGACAATTGCAGATTATTAATTTTTTGTTAAATATCATCTCCGGAGATCTTTTCAAAGAACTTTATAATGGCTCCATGATCAAGGTCTGAATAGCCGGAAGCCATAAGTGACTTCAGCACCTCAGACATGAATGCGGTCAGGGGCAGCGGCACCCCCAGCGAATCAGCTGCATTTAAAGCGTTCCTTATGTCCTTGTGGTGGAGCCCTATGGTAAATCCCGGCTTATAATCTCCGGCAAAAACCCTGGGAGCTTTGCTGTCCAGGACATTGCTTCCGGCCAGCCCGCTTTTTACGGCATGGTATACAGTCTCCAGGGAAAGGCCTGCCTTGCCCGCCAGCACAAAAGCCTCTCCCATGGCAGCAATATTGGCAGCCACCATGATCTGGTTGGCCAGCTTGGTAAAATTCCCAGCCCCTGTATTCCCAGTAAGTATATATGATCTTCCCATTGCCCTGAACAGGGGCTCGGCTCTCTTAAAATCTGCCTTGCTGCCGCCTGCCATTATGGCCAGTTCACCCTTTACCGCCCCTTCCTCTCCCCCGGACACGGGGGCATCCATAAATGATATCTTCTTTTCCGCCAGCTTCTTGCCTATTTCAATAGATGCAATGGGATCGATAGAGCTCATGTCTATCACCAGCGTGCCTTCCCCGGCTCCATCTATTATCCCCGCACCTCCGATTATGACTTCCCTGCTGTCGGGAGAATCCGGGAGCATGGTTATAATAACCCGGCTTTCCTGAGACATCTCCTTAATAGTATCAAAAAATCTGGCCCCCTTTTCCTCCAGGTCTTTGACCTTTTCCGGATGCCGGGCAAATATGTTCAGCCTGAAGCCGGAAGATATGAGGTTTGCCGCCATCGGCTTTCCCATTATACCGGTGCCTATAAATCCTACTTTCTCCATAATATCTCCTCTCTAAGACAAATGGGGTGCGGACCTGTCTCCACACCCCATCTATTTAATATGCTTATCCCTGTTTGAGGGAACCTATATTATCAGTCGACCTTGTTTCCGCAGCCGCTGCAGAACTTGTCTCCCGGTTTTAATTTTTCTCCGCAATTGGGACAGAAACCGGCACCGGGCTCTGCCTTTTTGTCCTCTTTTACGGATTCTTTCTTTTTCTCTTCCTTTGGAGGCTCAGAAGTTTCCGTAACAGCAGCGGTTCTCCTCTTGCGCCTGACTACCAGTATTATTATGACTACTATGAGGATTATAAATACAAGGGGCACTACTACAAAAAGTACTATTATTATAGCTATACCCAGTCCCATCAGACCTGATCCCTCTTCAGCATCTGCCTCCTGGACCGTTTCAGCGGAGACTGTATCAGTCCCGGCAGTTTCTTCTTCGACCGGTTCAGGGTCTGCAGTATCAGGAGCTTCTTCTTCCGCAGCTGCAGATGCTTGCTCTATGGGGACATCTTCGCCCCTGTTTATGGCTTCCTGCGCCTTTGACCTGTACTCCTGCGCCAGAAGGTGCCTCTGGTTCAGGTTAAGTATGGAATTGAAGTGCTCTATGGCTTTGGTATAATGTTTTAACCTGTAATTTACCAGGCCCTGCTTAAACTCCTCGTCTATCATCCCCAGCTTATTGGTAACGCCGTTACGGTTAAGCATCTCCATCACATCATTTGCCGGCCTCAGGTAATTATTGGTCTCATCAGTACCCATGGTGAGTATTCCCACTACCAGCCCGTCATTGCTGAGTACCGGTCCTCCGCTGTTTCCCGGCCTGGCATCCCCCTGGATCTGCAGTACTTCCGTACCGCTCAGCATTATCCTGCCGCTTATATTTCCGCTGGTTATAGTGGGGCTTAAAACATTGTTCTGGCCTATGTCGGAAGTCCAGGGATAGCCTATTATAGTCAGCTGGTCCTGTATCTCCACCATGGAAGAATCTCCTATCATAACTGAGGAAAGGGCCCTTCCTGTCTGGGGCTGTATCCTGATAAGCGCCAGGTCCCTCTGCTCCCAGCCGCTGTAGTCGATAAGCTCAGCTCTTATAAAGGTGTCCATGCTGGTGGGATCGTCAGGTATCCCGGCATTGGCGGTATTAAACTGTACATATACTTCCAGGTCATAGTCGCCGCCGTCATATCCTTCCACCTTTATATTCTCATATGCCCAGTTCCAGTCATCCTGTGTCCATCCATCAAGATTATAATTATCGAAGAGATATGTCTCTATAAGGTCATATTTGAATTCGGCAGCGCTTATCTCCACCATATGGCCGGCGGTCACTATATGGCCTGTGTCTGGATTTACGCAGAACCCTGTTCCCACAAAGGCCCAGTAATAGGCATTGCTCCATGTATTATCCCAGGGATCAAGCACATAACCCCAGAAATATGAATTTATAAAGCAGACGGAGGGCTGGGTCAATAATACCTTGTCCTGCGAAGTAAGTTCGTATGTGTCAGGCTGCGCTGCCAGCACGCCAGTAAAACCAAGCATCAGCGCCAGGATAACCAAAAACACAGCCAGCTTCATGATTTTTCTTGCCATTATTTCTCCCTTTATATGATTAATATTGTAGTGAACTTTATTTAAGTGAATTATATTTTTTTTTCCCGGCACCGTCAATGAAGATTAAAAATTATCTAATGCTTTATGTGATACTTATAAAAAACATTAAAAAATTCTATTTGTTATCTTTAGCGGCTCTCCAGGACTTTCTTATAATAGTCCAGGTATTTATCTACTATCAGGCCTGCGTCAAAATCAGCTGCCCTTTTCCTGGCAGCTTTCCCCATTTCCAGGCGCTTATTGCTGCCTGAAAGTATGGAGATTGCCCGCCTGCTCATCTTATCGATGTCATAAGGGTCGCATATATATCCGCTTACCCCGTCTTCCACCACTTCCTTTAAACCCCCTTTTGATGTACCTATTACCGGCACGCCGCAGCTCATGGCCTCCAGGGCAGACAGGCCGAAGCTCTCGCTTTTCGAGGGAAGCATATAAAGATCGCTCATATTTAAAAGCGGTATTACGTCCTCCTGCCTTCCCAGAAATACTACTTTGCTTCCAAGGTCCAGTCTCTCAACCATATTCCTTATCTTTGATATCTCGGGACCATCCCCGGCAAAAATAAGCCTGCTTTTTACCTTTTTGCTTATATTGCAGAATACCTTGATTATGCTGGCGATATTCTTGACCGGACGGAAATTGGAGATATGGGAGACAACCATCTCCCCTTCTTCCGCCAGTCCTGTATTTTTGCGCTTATAGTCCTTTTTGTAGACGCCGGTATCCACGAAGTTGTAGATAACCTCCATATCCCTGCATATGTCAAAAGTCTCAAATGTAGTCTTCTTGAGGTAATCGGATACACAGGTCACTCCGTCGCTCTGTTCGATGCTGAATTTTGTTATGGCATGAAAAGAACTGTGGTTTCCCACCAGCGTGATATCAGTACCATGCAGTGTAGTTATTATCTTTATCCTGTCTTTGCCCACTATCTGACGGGCCAGGTATGCCGAAGCTGCATGAGGAATGGCATAGTGTACATGAAGCACATCGAGGTCTTCCGCCTTTATTATCTCAGCCATCTTGGCGCTCAGGGAAAGGCTGTAGGGCGGGTACTTGAACAGGGGGTATTCCAGCATCTCTACTTCATGAAAGCAGATATTCTTGTAATAATGATCCAGCCTGAACGGCATCTCATAACTTATAAAATGTACACAATGTCCTCTACTTGCCAGTTCCATGCCCAGTTCTGTAGCCACTACCCCGCTTCCTCCATAAGTGGGATAGCATGTGATCCCTATCTTCATTTTGCTGTATTCCTCCTGTCAGTAAGGTATTTTCCTATAACTAAAGAATTCTATGGGGTCGTCTATCCTTATGCTTCCTTCCATATAATAAGGTTCCCCGAACCGGGCTCCTATCTTAAGACCCATGCACTGATGCCTGCTGTTTATGATATCAAAGAAATGCTTGGAAGCAATGTGGGTCATCGCCTTTTTGGCAGTATCACTGTAAAACTGGGACTTATAGGCAGCCACCGCCTCCAGCTTCCGGTCATAGTAATGGGAGATGTCGACTATAAAGCTGGGCTTGAACTCATCATGCAGCATATAACTCAATATGACAGGGGGTCTGTGAGGCCCGGAACCGGTCCTGAATTTTTCCAGTCCCGATATGAACAGCGCATCCTTTAACAATTTATACGAGTTCTCATGGTCCGGATGCCTATCAGAGCGATAAGGGATAAGCGCCAGTTCCGGCCTGTATCTTCTGACCGCTTCTATTATTTTTATACGGCTGGCCTTATCATTTACTATATTCGCATCTTCAAGGCCCAGGTTTTTCCTCATATCAAGCCCCAGTATACCGGAAGCTTTTTCTGTCTCGGCCTTCCTGGTCTTAAGGTCGCCGTTTGTAGAAAGTTCTGCCCTGGTAAGGTCGATTATGCCGGTCCGGTAGCCTTTATGTTTCATTTTGAGGAGCAGCCCCCCGCAGCCCATATCGGCATCATCGGGATGGGGACTGAATGCTATCACGTCAATATTGCTATTTTTCATCTTTACCTTTTCCTTGGGGATATATAAGTAGATGGCCTTTTTTAAATGGAACATATGACTCGTAAAGTATATTTATAATATCCATTCCGTACCTGCCGGTATAGTAGAAAATATTTGCCTTTCTTTCCTGGAGCATTCCGTCCGGAAACAGGTGTGCGTATATGATGTCAATGGTTTTTACCAGCAGCTGGTTTTGTTTTTTAAGTGCAGAAAGCAGCTTTTGAGACAGCACTTTTATCTCTTTGCCCAGGTTCCTTCTTATGCGGTCAAAGGAACTAAGAGCATCAAGTCCTTTTTTTTCTATCCTGTCCCTGGCATCTTCTATGCTTGACCCAATACCCTTTTCCAGGTCCTCTATTATACTCTCCAAATCTCTTCCCTGGCTGTCTTTTAGTATTTTTTTAACAGCGTCCTCCCTGTCAAGGGCAAGCAGGTCTTTACCTGTTTTTATATCTTTCACATACCGGCATATCTTTTCTTCCACTATAGTAGCTGAAAGCCTGGGATATATGACAGGCATATCTATGCCCTTTAACCGGTAAACTCCTCCCAGCTGGGCAAAATAGCCTGTCTCTCCAGGACCGCAGACAGTGGCTGCTACCGGAAATACGGTATCCTGTATGAGAGGCCTGAGCGCCACATTCCAGCTGACAGAAGAAGGCTCGCTGCCAGCCATCTGCAAAAGGTCTTCCGCAGAATACTTATCTTTCCCCAATACGTACTTTCCCCCTGTATCCACAGAGACTCTGGACCTGACGCCCTCCCTGCCGATAAAGAAGTCCAGGGCATCCCGGTTGGGCTCGAGCTGCGCATGGTAGCCTGCCTCTATAAGGCTTTTTCCTTTTTCCCGTATGCTTTTTTTTATCCGGGCATGGTTTTTCATGTCCCATTCCAGCAAACTTAGCCCCAGCTTCTTAAGGCCTGCATCTGATGGGTCTATTATGACAGGTCCCCATTCAGAAAACAGCTTCAGGACAATATGGGAAAAGAGATCTGCCAGGCTTATGCTTTTATTATCTTTACCTGCAGCCATAAAATCCAGTGAACCCTGCAAAAACCTTTCCCACTCTTCTCCGGCCCCGGTGCCGGGTATGAATATGCCCATCTTCTTGACCACATCCTCATAACGGGAGATATCAAGACGGACATGGGAAAGCCTGGTGCCCTGGCTGATGCCGGAAGTGTCAAGCACGATCTCATCAAATGTGCCGCCAGGCAGCCCCAGCCGGTCTGCCTGGCCCAGGCTGCTGTCATCGGAGGCATTCCAGAAACAGGGGATGACTTCCGTCCCGGTATTTTCCTGTATAAAACGGCTGAGCTTAAGGATGGTTATTATCTTGTATATAATAAATATGGGACCGGTGAAGAGGCCGGGCTGCTGGCCTCCTATGATCACAACAGAGCCCTTTTTCCGGAGCCCTGATATGTTCTCCATGGTCTTCTCCCCGGCTCCAAGCCTGCGGTTCATCTGTTCCAGGACGGGGACTGAGGCTGACCTGTACCCCTGGTCATAGGTCATGCCTATCTTATGGATGCGTTCTTTAAATGCTTCCAGGCTTCTATGGTCATAGTGGAAAAAACCTTTAAGCCGGCTGTATGCAAAAATATAATCATGAAACAGGCGGTTATAATAAAACCTGTCTCCCGGAATGACCTCTGTAACAAATCCATGGTCCAAGACTGCTCCTTAAAAACCCGATACCAAATAGACAGACCAGACTGTCTACATTTATTTTACTTAATATCATATAATTAGCCAAACAAAACACTTAATACAGATGAATACATTAAACCCCGCATTTAAAAGACATTTTGAAGATCCACGGAATGCCGGTATCCCGCGCTCATATAACTGCATTGGCAGAGACTCCAGCCTCAGGTCGGATGCCACAGTAGTCTATTATGGTCTCATAGATGATGGAAAGATAATGGATATCGGTTTCCGGACCTTTGGCTGCTCTTATTCGATAGCAGCTTCCAGCTGCATGACTGACCTGGCAAAGGGAAAGAGTATTGCTGATGCTTCCCGCATATGGGAAGAAGATATAGAAGGGGAACTGGGAATCTTTCCAGAAAACAGGAAAAATTCGCTTAATGTGGCCCTGGGGGCATTCCATGCCATGCTTTCCTCATATATTGATAATATTTCAGACGATGCTATCTTGCCCGGCGGCAGTACGGCAGCAGCTATGAGCGGGGGGCTGGACAGCTCCATGGCTGCCTCGCTGCTTGTCCGCAAAGGCCTGCCGGTCACAGGGATAACCATGAAGGTCCTGCCCGATGATGAACTTGTCTTAGAAAAAAGGATCACTTCGTGGATGTCCAGAGACATTTATTCTGCCCGCAGGGTGTGCAGCCTCCTGGGAATACCGCACTTTACGGTAGACCTTTCCCGGGAATTTGAAAGGAAGATAATAGAGCCTTTTTGCGCTGAATACCTCAAGGGGAGAACGCCTAATCCCTGCGTTGAATGCAATAGATCGATAAAATTCGGCACCCTGCTGGATACCTGCAGAAAGCTGGGGGCAGGGACTATGGCTACCGGACATTACTGCAGGGTGGAAAAACCGTGTGAGAGCGGCAGCTTTGTAGTCCGCAAAGGCAGGGACAGGTCCAAGGAGCAAAGCTATGTCTTCTGGCGGCTTTCCCAGTCCCAGCTGTCCCGCATAATAACTCCCCTGGGGGAGCTTACCAAGAAAGAAGTCAGAAATATGTCATCGGAACTTCTTCCCTTCCTGGAAAACAGGGATGAAAGCCAGGATATATGCTTCATAGCCGGAGACCGCTACCATGACTTCCTGCAGAAAAGGACCGGGGAGACCGGAAGAGGCAGGATACTTGACACCCGTGGCAGGGAAATAGGGGAGCACAGGGGATTTCCTTATTATACCATAGGACAGAGGAAAGGACTGGGCATAAGCCATCCCAGGCCGCTTTATGTAATAAAGATCATACCGGAAGAAAATATTATAGCAGCCGGGGAAAAAGAAGAACTTTTCCGGGACCGGGCACAACTTACGGAATTAAATTTCATAGCCGGGTCACCCCCGGCAGATGAATTCAGCGCCCTGGTAAAGATACGGTATAACTCGCCTGAAGAAGAGGCCGTCATAAGACCGGGTCCACAAAATACGGCAAAAGTCTTTTTCAAAAAAAAGGTGAGCTCCGTGACGCCTGGACAATCTGCAGTCTTTTATGATGGAGACATACTGCTGGGAGGGGGCATCATAGACTCCTGACAAAGGCAGGGCAGGCTGAAATACCCCAGATACCGGGACCGGTATGAGCTGCCATCACCGATGTCATCCTGGTCATGATCACATCCCTGGCTTTTATATCCCGGTCATCTTCCACCATATCTTTTAGCATTTCAGCCGGTCCCGCATTATTGCCGTAACATATGCCGATTAGACAGCTTTTCATTCCCGAGGCAGCCATATCTTTCTTTATCAGGGCAAACAGGGCTTTTATGGAGCTGTTCCTGTCCAGGCAGAACCTTTTCAGGCCCAGGCCTCCGCCTTCATTGAAACCTATGACCGCTTTAAGAGGCATCATCCTCCTGGCAAATCCAGCCAAAAATGGCGCCCTGCCGCCTCTTACCACATATTCAAAATTATCAAAAGTAGCATAGAAATAGCTTTGCCTCCTTATATCATCCAGCATGCTTTCTATGGTTTCCGGAGAATCTTTCCTTTTTGCCGCTGCCGCCGCTGCCAGGGCCATGAAACCTTCCCCGACGGCGGCCATCCTGCTGTCTATAATTTTTACATTGATCCCCTTAAGGGAACCTGCTGCCGCACCGGCAGAATTTACAGTCCCTGAAAGGGCAGAACTTATGTGGATAGAATAAATGACATCAGGACAGGACTTCTCCTGTATGTCCCGGTAGACTTCCATAAAATCCATGACTGATGGCGTGGAGGACTTTATCCTGCTTCCTGAAAGAAGCAGGTCATAGACCTTTTCCGGGCCTATCTCAATACCTTCCTTATACAGCGTACCGTCTACGCTTAAATACAGCGGTATGACCCTGATGTCATATTTCTCAACCAGTTCCGGCGGTATATTTGCCACCGAATCAGTCACTACCGCAACTTTTGCGGCTTTTATTGGAGTCAAGGTCCTCTCCTGTCTTTCGCTTTTTTTCCTGCGTCCGTACCAGCCTGCGCCAGATGGGAATTGCTGTATTTTATCATTCTATCACAATATGGTCTCGTTTATCCCAAAAATGATAAATTTGACAGTCCCGCCGTTTTTTGATATAGTTTATCTTACCTTAAGACAGGAGGTAATTTTTTAGAAAGAGCCAGAAGAGGACCTGTGAAAGCAGGTAAACAGTATGGCAGTATTTAAAAAGACCTTAGAAAAGTCTTAAGGAAGAGACCCCAGGATGTTGACTAGCCTAAGGCGTGAGCTAAGGCAAAAGATAACCCGGGGTTTTCTTTTTGCCGAAAAAATTTTAAAATCATAAAAATATTATTTTATGATCACTTAGGAAGGACGATATGGCTCATCCCGGTTTTGCATTTTTCCAGGGCAGGATAGTACCCATAGATGAAGCAAAGATAGATATAAGGACCAATACTCTCCAGTACGGTACCGGTATTTTTGAAGGAATAAGGAGCTACTGGGACCAGGATATGGGGACCAGTTTTGTTTTCAGGATGCGGGAGCATTATGAAAGACTTATCTCCAATTCGAAAATACTGATGATAGAAGTAAAATACACGGTAGATGAACTCTGTGATATAACCCTGGAGCTTTTAAGGAAAGAAGACTATGCCGAAGATGCATATGTCAGGCCCTTTACCTATAACAGCGGCCTTAATATAGGCCCCAAGCTGGTAGGAAATGAGCAGGACCTTTTCATATATTCCATCCCCATGGGCATGTACCTGGATACAGACAAAGCCATAGATGTTTGCATATCCTCATGGGACAGGGTACCTGACAATGCAATACCCCCCAGGGCCAAGATATCGGGGTCTTATGTAAATGCCGCCCTCCAGAAGACGGAAGCCATACTTAACGGCTATGATGAAGCCCTGGTGCTTTCCATGGACGGCAGGCATGTAAGCGAGGGCAGCGCCATGAACCTTTTTATGGTAAGAAACGGCAGGCTTATAACCCCTCCCCAGACTAATGACATCCTTGAGGGCATAACCAGGAATACGGTCATGGAGCTGGCCCGTAAAATGGAAGGGATAGAGACCCTGGAAAGGCTTATAGACCGTACTGAGCTTTATATCGCAGACGAACTTTTCTTCTGCGGAACCGGCGCCCAGATATCCCCTATCGGTTCTGTTGACAAAAGAAAGATCGGAAACGGCGATATGGGTCCGGTGACTAAAAAACTGCAGAAGCATTATTTCGATGTGGTAAAAAACAGAGTGGATGAGTTCGCTCACTGGTGCACCAGGGTCAGGTAGACTGTCATAGGCTGTCTTTGCACAGATGCCTGTAGGAGCAGCTTCTGCAGCCCCTGCCCGCCACAGGTTCAAACTGATGCCTGTTGATATTGTCTATGGCATCTGTCAATATCCCCATATCATCCTTTATATCCCTGCTTTTCCCCTGTACGGTTATTATCTTTCCGTCACCAAGGAATAATATGCTTCCCGTGGTATGGCCAGGGGCAATCTTCAATATATCGCATACGGCAGCCATATATACAGAGAGCTGCAGACGGTATCTCCGGGAAAGGCTATTGCCCCTGTATTTCCCCGTCTTATAATCAATTATCTCCGCTTTTTCGCCATTAAGGTCCAGGCGGTCCAGCTTGCCGGTTATAAAGCTGTCTTTGGTCCTGTAATAAAACAGCCTCTCCAGGAAAAGCTCCCGGGGCCTGCCGGGACTTATCCCGGCCAGCCTGCTGTCCAGGAAAGCTTCAATAAATGGCCTTATCACTTTATCTGCTCCGGCCAGGATACTGTTGTCTTCCGCAGGGAACTTACGGTAACGCAGCCTGCTTATATCTTCTATATATTTATGGACCTTTTCCCCGGTCTCCATGGCTTCATCATATTTTCCCGGTATGGAATGGATATGCCTCCACTTGTACATGGCAGGGCATTCCAAATAGTCAAGAAGGGGCGTAAGCGGGTATATGGATCCTTGCTTCCGGCTGCCGGTCCCTGCCCTGCCTGCCGGGGGAGATTCTTCCGGAAGCTCCGGCATTGGCCCCAATTCTTTCCTGCCAGTATCTTCCACCGGAGACCTCTTTGGGTCCCGGGGCATGCCGCTGTTACTGCCGGAAAACTTCCTCACTTCTTTTGCCAGCATGTACTCTGTCTTTTCCCAGTCATAGGCTGCCCTTTCTGCCTTGCGGACTGTCTTCTTTCCTTTGCTGCCAAAATATTTTTCTTTCCCTTTATCATTATGCTCCAGGCATCCGGCGCCAATCCCTCCGAGGAAGGCTGCCGCTTCTTCTCCCAGGGGTATTATGCAGGAGCTCCCCCCTGCCAGTTCAGGGAAAAAGGGGACTATTTCCCGGGGCTTTTTCCCCTCATCCTCCAGGTCTTCCTTGCTTCCGTACCGGCTGTGGGAAAAAAGCAGTATGCTTTTGGCCCGGCTGCAGGCTACATAGAATATCCTTCTTTCCTCCTCCTGTCTTTCCTGCCTTAAGGCAGCGGCGAATTTCCCCGCACTGGAAAAATCTTTTTTCTCCTGCCACAGGGGGCTGTCTTTCCTTAATTCCGAAGGGATGACAAAACGCCGCCCGGGCCCCGACCTTCCCAGATAATGGTCTTTCCACAGCATGGGCAGTATGACCGCCTTGAATTCCAGGCCCTTGGCGGCATGGATACTCATGAGTTTTACGGCATTGTCGCCAGTTATCTCCAGCTTATCAGGGTCGTCTCCTGTTACAGCCACATCCCTTATATAGGTAATGAAGCTGTCAATGATATCGTCGCCGGAGCTGTTTTTAAAATCTGCCGCTATCCTGATTAGGTTTTCCACATTTCTCATCCTGGACCGGTATGCCGGCCCCAGGCCGGACCTGAGTTCCCGTAAAAGACCTGAGTCCTCAAATATCAGGCTTATAAGCTCCTTAAGGTCCAGCATGCCTGATCTTTTTATATAAAGAAGAAGGCTGGCCAAAAATGATGCAAGTCTTTCTTTTGCTTCCCGGCTGAGATAACGGTTCCTGCGGAAGTCACTTATGCCGTCAACCAGACCTGTCCTGCTTCCGTCTCCGCGGCTTTTCTTAAGGAAGAACATATCCCTGTCCCCTATTTTGTACCTGCCTGACTTTAAGATATAGGCCATGGATATCTCATCGGTTATATCGTCTATTATCCTGAGCCAGGAGATCATAAACAGTATTTCCGGCTCATAATAAAAATTCCTGTTTCCTACCAGTTCATACCTGATGCCGCGGGCTTTTAGCGACTCCGCTATTTCCTGGAACCTTTTTACCCTGGACAGCACTGCAATGTCTCCCGGCTTCATCCCCTTATTATATATAAGGTCTTCGATATACCCTGCTATGGATCCTGCTTCCTCTTCCAGGGTCCGGTCCAGGTTAAAGAATATCCTGGATTCCTTGCTCTTATCCCCGGCGGTGACCTTTTTGTCAAAGCGATTGCGGTTTTGCCTTATCACGCTGTGTGTGGACTCGATAATGCCGGCCCCCGACCTGAAGTTTACCGAAAGA
>Ga0180436_10002867_pt1 | contig 16139 bp, 12 predicted proteins | sample SS_ome_2_FD_132434 | JGI IMG/M metagenome (GOLD analysis project Ga0180436, IMG submission 132434) | Hypersaline lake sediment archaeal communities from the Salton Sea, California, USA - SS_3_S_2 metaG | ecosystem: Environmental > Aquatic > Non-marine Saline and Alkaline > Hypersaline >...
CATGCAACCGCTATATGATTGGCTGCTCCCTGGGGGTAAATTGGTCATTACCGATGCATCAAGCACAAGTGCGTTTACCCCCTTGCTGAAAGCAGGCATAATTAAAAGACACCCTTTTCAACCAACAATTGAATGGGACATTCATCAACATCCAAGAGTATGGAACAAAATCCTCCAAGAAATGGGATTTGAATCTGTAAATTATCGTTGGGCAACCAATTGGCGTTATTCCTGGATGCCTAGGTTTATGGTTGATAATCCGATTGCCACAAATATTTATTCTTCCTTATTTGTTATCCATGCCAACCGGCCAGAATAACTGTTGTCCTATTCCCATTAAGTTCTTTGTAAACTCTCAATATCGCCTACAGCAATGATCTTTAGAGTTATATCATCCTATCAAGTATCTCAATAACAGCTGATTTCTTTGTAATCATTAGAGAGTTTTTTTCTTTACTTGTCTGTTATAAGTTGGTAAAAAGCATGTGTCTTACCGAGCATTGCTGAACCCTCTTGTGACAAATGACCTTGATCTCTATACATATAAGTTTGGTCAATATGTGTCGTGCATCTGAATTCATTACAGATTTTTTCATCAAGTCTAACAACAGTATACTGGGTATCGATACTTTCCAAAAACTTATAAACATTCAATACCTTTGGAGAGATTGACTCCACTGAAAAATCACAATTATTTAGATTTAAACCGCGCCATTCAGCTTTTGCTAAACAGTCTCCCATATTTAATCCATTCGCTGGTGGCGGAGAAAACACAACAGGAGTTATTCCTTGTTGCTGAAGCTCCTGAAGCGTATTTTCAAACTCGATGGAAACGCGTTCATAGGTTGCAGGAAGTGTTTCACCATTACGTTGTAAGAACTGTTGCTCAGTTGAAAGAAATTCGGAAAAAGAAGAAGAAAGTACAATGTACTTCAAAGTATTATTTTCCTTGATCCAATGCCTTACTTCATTTGTGAAATCCAAACACCCTTTTCCCCACTCAAGACCTTTTTGAGATATCGGGGCAATATCAAAGAATGGTCCACAACCAGATTTTGTCATCTGGATTATTTTCGCATCAGTATTGGATGCCAAAATACCATGAACTAAATGCATAGCATAAGAATCTCCCCAGACAAGTATTTCGGGTTCGTTATCTGTTCTGCAGTTAGAAGATAATGTAAAAACATCATCACAGGTATTGGATAAGCCGTGATTAACTTCCAATTTCTTATCAATCATACCTGCTGTTAATTGACCGTTGCTCCTAAATGAAAATCCTCCCGTAGTATAACCAACTAGACCAATAGCGGAAAACAACAATAGACCAACCAAAGAAAATATAATAATAGATTTTCTAGTTACAACATCTTTATTCTTAAATGGTTTTTCTACAAAACGATAACTGAAATAAGCAAGGGGGAATGAAAGAAAAATTAGTCCCGCATATATCAAATCACTTGGACTTGATAAACTAGCATGCCTTGCAAAAGCCAGAAGTGGTTGATGCCATAGATATGCGCTATAACTGATCAGGCCAATTCCTACGATTAACTTTGTACTTAAAATGCGACCTATCACAGTTTTGGATGAGGAAAATAAAATAATCAGTCCTGTTCCAACTGTTGGTATTAATGTATAGAGACTTGGGAAAGGGGTTTTCTCGTCGAATAAATATACCGAATATCCAATCAATATTAAACCGAATAGTCCAAATACCTCATTCGCTAGTTTATTAGAAAGTAGCTTTTGAATTAATTGCTCTCTATTTAAAGAACAATACGCTATGCCCGCGCCAATAGCAAGTTCCCACCCTCTTGTTGGTAATAGATAAAATGTTGCTGAAGGTTTGTGGTATGCCCCCCATTGCGCTAAGGAAAGACTGACTGCTGCTATGAGTATGAATGAGCTAAGAATCCATTTTTTTCTAAAGCGCCAAATCACAACAAGAAAAATGGGAAACAGAATGTAAAACTGCCCTTCAACTGCCAGACTCCATGTGTGTAAGAGAGGTTTAAGGGAACTAACAGTGTCCCAATAACCAGATTCGAGTAAAAAAAGGATGTTTGAAGAAAATGTCGATACCGCTACCAAACTTTGCGAAAAACCCTTCATTGCATTTGGTAAAAGCAAGAACCAGGAAAATGGTAATGATACTAACATCACTAAAAAAAGGGCTGGAAGAATACGTCTGGCGCGCCTTTCATAAAAGTTGGCTAGGGTAAATGTACCCTTTCCCAATTCCGAGAGGATTATTGATGTAATTAAATATCCACTAATGACAAAAAATACGTCCACACCAATGAAACCACCACTAAATGTGGAGAATCCTGCATGAAACATCATTACTGGTATTAAGGCGATAGCTCTCAGGCCATCAATTTCTGGTCGATACTTCATTTGATACCTGATTTATGTCAAATCAATATTATTCGCCTAATCCATCAATAATGCGAATAAACTGAGTTTAAGAGTTATGGGAACCTATCGGTTATTATAGTCTTGAATATTTATGATCAGTATTATTTGTTCTTGCACATACCTTTTTTGTATTGCATAATTATTGAAATCCATCTTGAGAAAAGAATATTATTTGACTCGTTCATTTATCTGCGAACAAGTCTAACTAACTTAGCTAATCTCCATCGGGAGATATGGAGGAAGTTGTACCACCAATACTTGAATATCACGAAGACTGTCTTATTTTGATTGCCAGCTGGATGGAATAAAAGATTGTCTTGTGTCCAATTATTTTTCAGAAGAACTTTGCTTGTGTTCTTAAAAACTTGCCAGGCAAGATTCTTACTTCCTTCTTTACCATGATCAACATGTAAATGATATTTTGCTAAAGAGAATACGTTGGTCTCTCGAGTCAATATCGTGAAAGAAGCGGAGGGGGAAAAAATAATTGGTTGCCTAGTATTGGGGATTTTGTTCACCGTAGACATGATTGCTGTTGCTAAATCTCGGGCAGATTTTCCAGTGTAATAGGAGACTGGTTTTAAATACGCACCGGCAGTTTTTGTTTTCCCGTGAACTGTATAACAATGAAAATCGATGTAAACCCATGGAGTATATTCCTTGACCAGATTCCAGAGTGAAACTGCCTCCGGACATTCTTGTAGATCATGATACTTGAAATCCCACAATAAATTAATTCCGTTAGCTGTTATCCCATTATGGCCTAACTCATAACCATCAGGATTTACAATCGGGGCTAAAATCACATCTATCTCTTCCATTAGCTGAATTGCTTCTGGTATACCTAACCTCTCCATAATTGCTTCAGGGCCCCAGGTATCTGGCTCCATCGGATGAAGGCCGGAAGAAATCAGGATCTTCGGTCGTTGGGAGTCATAAACTGCAGGGTGGTGATTCTTGTATGCAACCAAATCTCGTCCCAAAAAAGAATGCCCATAAACAAACCTTTCAAACCCATTTTCTTCTGCTACGCGATCGAAAAGAGATTGCAGATAGGCTAATGGCCTCCATTGTGTATTGCTGATATAAAGTATTTCATTTGGCTGCATTTGGATCTGAAAAGAATTCCACCTCTGACCATCCATCATATTAACTAGATTAGACCGGACAAATTCTTTAGTAGGATCATCACTCGTGAACAAGTAATTTTCAAATAGAGGTCGAACTGGTAGCTCACCATTACTTACAATCGCGTCAATCACAACTACATCCGGAGATTGATTATGAATACCAAACAGAAAATGCAATCCATAATCAATAATCGCGCCATCAATTTCCTTGGTATATACCTCTGGACGCAAGTTTGCCGATAACTTATTGCCTTCCCATATGTAACGTGCTATTGAACTTCCGGGGAAATCTTCAATAATTTTTATGCCCTTCACAACTATTCTCCAATAAAAACTAAATTAAGTTTGCTACCTTTTCTAAAAAGTAATTTTTTAATTCTTGATATTGTTGTTTTTCATTTCTGGCATTTTCTTCAGTTCCTGTTCCTCGTTTTCTTATACCTTTGCCCAACAATGTTGACCAAAGATCGATGGGCACAGATTCATGCATGACTGCTGCGATCAGGCTGATCAAGGCTTTTTGATTCCATTGGTATTCTTTTGGCAGTGAAATTATTTCTAGAGGAAGCGTCTCAATATTTGAAACGACCCGTACCATTTTGTCCGGTAAAAGGGAAATGATGCTGTTTTCTAATGCAATTACAGGTACTTTTTGAAATGCTGCTTCTAATCCTACAAACCCGACTAGGATGATCACAGCTTCTGCGTGGGAAATAATTTTGTGAGTTGGCGTATCGGTGAGTACAAAACGAACGTTGGGGATCTCAGCCAATTTTTTGTAATACCCGGATTTTCTCCAACCCCATGATCTTGGGTGTTCCTTCACCACTAAAACAGCTCCCATTGGCAATGATTGGGCAATATTGCGGATAACTTCGATTTGATTCATATGGTAGCGCGCAGATACGCTTGTGGCAATTTCCGGCTCTGCATGCAGAGGGTAAAAATAATATGGCACTTCGTTCTGAGAAAATGAACTAAGGTGGATTGTTGCTGGTTTCATAGCATTATGTGATGCGCGTTTGCGTAAATATTTCCCAAAGGTTAATTCCCACGTGGTAGCCAGTATCGGCGGTCTGTGGGTATCGAAATCTGAGCCGAGAATTTTATCGCGGGCGTCCCGATACAATGACCAGGGAGCATGGAGTATAAATTCTCCAAGAGTTTGAAAAAATGAAGGACCTCGTTTCTGTACCAATCCACCTTCGTATTCAAGTCCTTTAGTGATAGCTTCGTTAAAATAATCCTCAGCTTTTTCAAGATAAGCTGTTTCATCACCCTGATAGTAATCTTGATATTTTAATTGGATTGAGTCAAGATTTTTTTCTAATGGATCTACTCCAAATTTGACATAATTTCCAATCTTTGTTGACCGCATGGTCAGATAGGGGATTCCTTGTGCTCTAGGAACCCAATAAATGATCAGCGCTTCAAAAGTTGATGGAGCAAACCCAACCACTACCTGTGGCTTCAGACGCTTAAAAGCATTCCAGTAGGTTTCCGCTGCTTCAACCACAATTCCTTGCATCTCTGAGAATGAAAGATAGGGTTTGTAATCCTGGCGTGTTTTGCACAGGCGCCCCATATATGTCCGGCGATCTGCGACAATTGCTGGCCAGAAACTAGGAATTCCTAATTTATCTTCCCAGTAACTGATTTCCTTTGGAGATGGACGGCGTATACGACCTTTTTGAACGATTTCCCACTCTTTGATAACTTCCCCATTTACATCAATTGGCCCGAACTGATCGAGGTATGTTTGAGAGAAGTTTTTATCTGAAACACTAAAAGATATCATTTCACATTTTGTTTCATCGCATACCATCTGAGATAAAGTATGATAAATTTTTATTGCAGAACCGGTGCTAACAAAAAATAACCGCATACTAACTCCGAAGATTTCTGTTTAGAAACAACTTGCTCAATTGACCTAGAGAAAACCCGCTTATGACAAAGAAACCGACTCCACCAACCACTAATCCCACAAAAATGTTCAGAGCTAATAATCCAAGCGTTGTGGGAGGAACCAGTATTTTCATCAGATAGCAGGAAAGTGCCAATAATAAGCAGACGACGACACCTGGAAAATACGCCTTGGGAAACATTTTCCACCATTTTACTTTAAAGAAACGTGTGATTAACGGGGGATAGATCACTGTTCCTTGAATGATTAGGACTAGCGCCCAGCTGAGAGCAGCGCCAATAATTCCCATTCCATTTCGCATCAATAGAATGCTCAATAATAATGCTGCCATGGTGGTTGCGAAAAAGCCAACAGTTACCTGCCAATGGCGCCCAACACCCTGCAGTATTGATCTGGATGCAAGTCGAGGTAAACCAATAGCTAGTCCAATACCCATAATTACCATAGCCACCCAGGCCTGGTGAAATTCTCCTGAAGTCCAACCACTTGAGTGCAGCCAAAACCTTAGTGTTTCTTCACCGTAAAAGACTAATCCAACTGCAACGCTGCATCCAAGAGAGAAGGTCACCCGCATCATACGATTCGTCATTCTTTCTAATTGGGCGAATTTTCCTTCAGCCTGGATTTCGCTTGCCAGCGTCAGCAAAGGTGAGGTAAGTTGTGTTAAGAAACCAGATAACAATGTTATCAATCCTAATACAACGCCATAAATGCCAGCCTCTTCTACACTTAGCATTTTTCCAGTCGCGAGCACGATACCCTGACGATAGATCGAACTGCTGGCGGTTATCAGCGACGCACTCAGACCCAACCCTAGCAGTTCTTTTGCAGCTGTTCTTGAAAAACCCCGGAGAGAAATCCGATATCCCTTAATTACTCGTTTTACTGCCAGCAACCCTGATAAATGATATAAGACAGCTGCAGAAAAATACACTACCCCCAATAAAATCAAGCCAAATTGATCAGTCCAAAATAATAGGAGAACACCAACCAGGTTGAATATAGCCAACCCGATTTGAAGAAAGTTTGTAATCCCATATCTTTGGTAGCCATTCAAAATGCCAAAGCTGATCCGTAGAGGAATTTGAATAGATAGGGAGATGCCTGATATGAACAGCACCCACTTGACTGGTGTTTGGAAGGTTTGGTCTATACCCAACCAGTTAGGTAGAAAAAACACGAGTCCAATGGAAATTAAAATGACCAAATTAGAGACGACCAGCGACAAACCAACCCCAGTATTAATTAACTGATTGAGATCTTCTGAGCTGCGAGTGTTCTTGTCGCGGGCTATAAACCGGCCAATAGCTCTTGATATGCCCATTTCGGAGAGCGCCATAAAACTAATCGATTGCCCGATCAACACCCAAAGTCCATATTCTGTTTTTCCCAGTTGTGACACAATGATTGGAACAGTAATCAGGCCGACAATAATAGAACTGATACGTGCAAGCGCCCCGGTAACTGTACTGGTAAAAACAACCTGTGTTGGGTTAGTCGTTGACATTACCCGGCCCCGTGTGTTTTGCTTCCTTGTCACTAAAGTAGTCTAGTAGTTTCTGAGCCATGAATATCTCGGTTTTGTGCATCGAATCAGTTGTTGCTCCCCCGATATGTGGAGTTATGATTAAATTTTCTTGTTCTTTTGCATACTCGATCAGCAGAGATAATGCACCATCTCGGATTTTTTGCTCTGAATGGATCACGTCTAATGCCGCACCCGCCAGATGACCTTGTTCCAACTTTGCCATTAAAGCGTTTTCATCAACAATCTTGCCGCGCGAAGTGTTAATAAGATAGCTTCCTTTTCGCATTTTAGAAAACTCTGGTTCGCTGATCAAAAGAGAGGTTTCAGAGTTAAGGGGAATGTGTACTGAGACAATTTCGGCCCAGGAAAGCAAATCATTCAAAGAAGAGAAATATTCAACAAGGTTGATAGTTTGATTAGGAGAAGGATCATAACCACCAACTTGCATATTAAATCCTTGGGCGATTTGAGCGACTTTACGACCAACACGGCCAACCCCGACCAAACCCAATTTCTTATGTTCCAGATCCCGACCGATAAAGGAGTCCCGATCCCATTTTCCATTCAGTACAGAGTTTGCGGCTGCAGGTATGTTGCGCAGCAAAGCCAGCATCAATGCAAAAGTGTGTTCGCCTGTCGCTGGTATGGTCCGGAGGAATTCATACTCTCCATTCAAGCTGAGAATGGTGATTCCATGTTCACGGGCATAATCAATATCAATGTGATCAAGACCAGTCGTGGCTGTCACAATGACTTTCAATATTTTTCCCCTGTCAATCACTTCGCGATCAATTTGATGCCCTAAGCGCGTAATTAACACATCATAGACATCAATTTCTGCCATCAGTTCCTCACGAGACAAGGCGCGCTCATCTACTTGTAAAAATGATTCCAAAATGGTAGTGGCTTCCTGGCTATAATTATGAGGTTCAATATTGATGACTTTAATATCTTGCATTTTCAGTTCCATTTCCGATTATTTATTCTTCTGTTTCCGCATATGGTGAACTGCTGCTTCAGCATATATCCAGTCAAGCTCATCATCAATATTTATAATATATTCCTTTTCAATTACGACGAAACCACTCTCTTTTGTATATAAAACATCGTGCTCAAGTGGTAGATTACGGGAAAAAGCATAGACATTTCCAGTACGACAATATATTTCTTGGATCTTATTGCGATTATGAATTTCCTTTCCGGATAGAAGTTTTGATAACTTGCCATCTTGGATGGTATACATTAAATCTGGATGTCCATGCATGTCCATGAGTGTAAGAGAAATGACAGAATCAGATTTTCGGTCTATCAAATGCTGCAATGCTAAATCAATATGCTGCACTTGCGTTAGTGGGCTAGTTGGTTGTAATGTTACACAAAAATCGTAGACCACATTCTTTTGCTCTTCCATAGTCAGGATTGCATGTTTAATTACATCAACTGTGCGAGCGGTGTCCGTCGCAAGTTCCTTTGGACGTATAAAAGGAACATTTAACCCAATGGAGACGCCGACTTGTGCAATCTCTTCACTATCCGTCGATAGGATTAAATCTGTAATCATATTAGACTTCAAACCTGTCTCTCCCGCATAGGCGATTAACGGCTTATCGGCCAGTTCACGGATGTTTTTGTGAGGAATTCCTTTTGACCCACCGCGGGCGGGAATAACACCTAAAATATGTTTATCAGTCATAGTTTCACTAATTATTTCTTTGCCCAAACAAGAAATGCTAGCCCCCATTTTTCTGGACAGATCCACGGATCATTTTTCCAAAACCGCATGTTTAATACAAAGTCCCAAAATTTCACTAATAGTTTTTCTCTTTTCGGCGACATGAGGGTGAATGGGAATTTGTATGAGTGAGATATCATTGGGACAGGAAATAAACCAAAATAGCCAGCCTCTTGGACCCCAAATGCTTTCAATAATAATATGTAATCTTTTGCAGTAAAGGTATTCCGGAATAATTCCTCTTTGAATCTAGGTGAAGAGTTCTTCAATTTACCATTATTTTTCAATCTGTTCTCCAATTCCAATAAATAATTAATTGGATTCCCTAGAAGCTGGGCAGAAAACAGCCTTTCTGGAACAATATACCCAAGGAAATACCCATCCTTTTTGAGGACCCGGATCTGCTCTCTTAATGGTGATTCGATATCTGCAAAATGCTCAAAAAGGCCGATGCTGCAAATGACATCGAATGAAGCATTACTGTATGGCAGTTTTTGGGCGTCTCCCACAACCGGTATGCCATTCAGATCGTCTTTTGCAAAATTAATTTTTGCGAGTTGCAGAGCAGAGAGTGAGGTATCTAAGAGATGCGCTTCATAGTTATCATCGGCAAAAAAGGCGGCCATACTCCCGCGGCCACAGCCTACTTCAAGCGCTTTTCCGTTGCTTATGTCCCGAATAATATTGTTAAAAACACGGTAATGGTTTTGAAAAGCATATTGAATTTGGTTCTCTGGAACCCCGCGTTTATAATGATAACGAAAATTATCAGGTAGATTTGACCACATCGAATCAAATTCTTCAATTGATCCTATTGAATATTTGTCCTTGGTTTCTTCGGGTTGGTTATTTGAATCTGCAACCATTAGTAAGTCAACCTTTTCTCAACCACTAAATCAACCTTTGCTAATATATCAGCGATCCTGGACCCGGATTTCCCATCCCCATAAATATTCACACCCGGTGTTTTGCCGTCTGAAAAATGAGTATTAATTGCACTGAGGATTTCTTTCCGATCGTAACCTACATCCACCACATTCTTACCCCGTTCGCGGCCGGCTTGCCGGCTGCCGATATTCACAGTTGGTACCCCCAAGAAAGCACATTCCCTGATCCCGGCGCTGGAATTACCAACAATACCATTGCTATTGTATAGTATGTTTAAGAAATCGATTGGATCCATATTCTTGAAGAAGTGAATATTAGATGCGCTCTGGTGTTCCCTGAAAACGCGGATGCCTGTTGATGTACCATCCGAGCCAGCATCGACATTTGGCCAAAACCAGAGGGCTGGTAGGCCTGAATCGCGGACGGCATAAAGAGTTTCGATAATATGCGTCCTTGCTACATCTTGCTCTGTCGTAACCGGGTGCTGCATAACGATCATATAGCCATCGGACAACTCAGGGCTCCCTCCGACTCCGCCATATTTCTCATAAGGATTAAATGAGATTTCTGGTTTTTTTAATACTTCAGCTGCCAGGTCAATTGATGGGCAGCCCGTCAAAAACACAAAATCGGGATCCTCCCCCAACCGCAGCACTCTTTGATGGGCTCTTTCTGATGACACAAAATGAATATTGGATAATTTGGTGTTCGCATGGCGAACTTTTTCATCAATTGAACCAGTAACTTCACCACCCTGTACATGTGCAACAGGAATATTCATATATGAGGCTGCAATGGCCGTGGCGATGGTTTCGTATCGATCGGCGATTGTAACAACAACATCAGGTGCAATATTGTCAAAAACTGTGGCTAGTTCTATTAAACCCAAACCTGTTGTCTTAGCCATTGCGGTCAATATCTCACCCTCAAGAACCATATACACGCGTGCTGTAATCTCAAAACCATCTGCTTGTATATAATTGATTGCGCTTCCATAGCGGTCTAATAAAGCCGACCCCGCTACGACCAATTGCAATTCAAGGTCTGGATGGGCTTTGATGGCTTCCAGGGCAGTTTTTATCCGTGAATAGCTTGGACGCGCTGTAATTACAACGCAAACTTTACGCTTTTGTGCCAATTCTCACCTCTAGTTGATCAAAGCTGAGGGGTTGATTTGCCTTTAAATCAAGCAATAAACGGCAGCCGATCAATTCTTTTAGATTTTTTGCTGGTATACCTGTTCCAGGTTTTTTTACAGTCAAATGCTCAGACTTAAGGATCGTCCCAGCAGGAATATCAATCCGGGCAACAATACTTTTTGTGAAAAGATCTCGCAGGGGTTGCATTTCTTGTGCTACAGCGTCTTTTTCAACCGGATTAATGATCATTTTTTGAATGTATTTTGCACCTTTAACAAGTTGTTTTAATTCAGTTGTTGTAATCGAAGAAGATACATCTGGTCCAAACATTTCTCGGCTAAATGTCACGTGAACTTCAATTGCATCTGCTCCCAGTACTGCCGCTGCAAGACCAGCGTATATCGTGCCCGAATGATCAGATAGGCCAACTTTACAATCATATGCCTGACGAAATTGGTCTAACATATTCAAGCCAATTTTTTCGGGTGGAACAGGATAAGATGAGGTGCACTGAAATACCGTTAGGTCATTTCCATTCTCTTTGATAAATTTCACAATATCATTCAGTTCAGCAATGGTGCTCATACCGCTTGATAGCATGATCGGCTGGCCAGTGCTGACGATCTTTTCAATCAGAGGGAAATTTGAGACCTCTCCAGAGGCGATTTTCCAGGTATTTAATCCAATTTGCGATAATAATTCGAACGCTTCAACTGAAAAAGGTGAACTTAAAAAGATCAGATTGCGATCATCTGCGTGAGATTTTAAACCCTTCCACTGGGCTTCTGTAAACTCCATTCGTTTCCAGTAATCATAACGTTTCTCATCCTGCGGACTGAATTTTACCCGCCAGGGTTCATCAGGAGTACTTTCTGCAGCAGCTATATGAGTTTGGAATTTAATTGCATCCGCACCGGCGTCCGCAACCGCGTCTATATAGGCATGGGCTGTTCCTAAACTGCCATCATGTGCTTGGGCAATTTCGCCAATGATTAGACAGGAATCTGTTGATTCGATTTTCATGTTTCTTCACTCTACCCTTGAAACCAATTTAGCAGGATAATGTATATTTTAGTACATTGCTCTATTATTTAGAAGCATTCATTTTATCTACGGGTCTATTCGCCAGACACTCAATATACAAAATGACTAGTTATTGAAAAGTGGTGATAAGGCAATGTGGGATCCTTTTCCTCTGGCGATAAGACAGTTATGCTCCCAAGAATTTTATGTACTCTCGATTGACTCGAACCTCCAACCTGCTGCTTCTAAGTCAGATGCTCTATACATTGAGCAACGGATTATTGTGGAGAGATACTATATTTCAGGTGTTTTTTTTGTTGATTTCAGGAACATTTTCTTCATTTGTTATAAAAATGGAAGAGATTTCTCGAGATGGAGGTCTTCAGGCATCTGATTTTTGGTGTATACAATTAATCGCTGCCTATTGTCCAATACTCCGATAAATATAATCTTGAGATGTAGAAACTCCCGAGCTGAAAATATTCCGACCATCAATAATAATTGGTGTTTCCAAAACAGTTACTAGGGAGTTTATATTTAATGTCAAGTATTCCGAGTGTTTTACCATTAACACAACTGCATTATGCTTTTTTATAATTTCAAGAACATCACCCCCATATTCCGATATAAAAGGATCATGAATGTTAACTTCTGCGCCTTGATTTCGAAAAAATTGTACCAAAACCTCACTGGGGGAATTTCTCGTGTCGTCACTATCTTCCAAATACGCATAGCCCAGAATTGCTATTTTGGCGTCTTTGAGATCAATTCCAGTTTCTGCTAACGCATCCTGGGTAAGTTTTCCAATATGTAGTGGCATGCTGTCGTTTATCGCTCTGGCCGCAGGTATCAACTTGGGCTGAAATTCATTCTGAACATTTGCAATCAATAACCAAGGATCTTTGGGGATACAGTGTCCTCCCACACCCGCACCTGGTAAATGCATATTCCGTCCGGGACTCTTATTAACCAGTTCTCTAACCTTCCAAACATCACCATCAACCGCTTCGCAGATCAAGGCTACCTCATTCGCAAATGCTATATTCACATCCCTGTATGCATTCTCAGCAGTTTTCACCAATTCAGCTGTGATGCAGTCTGTCGGATCAAGATCTGCATCAACCACATTTTGGTATAAACAAACCATAATCTCCGCAGTCTCCGGAGACATCCCACCAACGACGCGACTGACAGTTCTTAAATTTTTCAAAAGCTTTCCTGGCATGACCCGTTCGGGACAATTTCCCAGGAAAAAACCCTGATTTATATCTTTACCAGTGTTTTCCTCCAACATTGGCAGAACGAGATCCTGCATTGTCAGGGGAGCAATTGTGGATTCAACGATCACTAAAGCGCCAGATTTTAGAACTGGACCCAATTCCTTAAGAACCAATCGCAAAGCAATATACTTCGGCTGATGGTCCTCACCGACTGGGGTTTCCACATCAATCAGGACGATATCCTGATCAGCCAGATCTTGATAATTCGTGGTAGCTCGAAAGTTTCCCTCTTCAATAACTGACCCCAGTAGTTCATCTAAGCCAGGCTCATTTCCCTCAATTGGAGATATCCCCTGGTTGATCTTCTGAACTCTTTCTTCAATGATATCCACTCCCAGCACATTAAAGCCTGCCCGGGCAAATTCGCAGGCAACCGGCAAACCTACATATCCAAGGCCGATAACCGCTATCCGAGCTTCTTTTCCTTCAATTTTTCTTTTTAGATCTTGAATTTTCATATGGATTTCATACCATGTTTAAAGCGAGAATATATTCATGATTAGATTCTTGGACAAACTAAATCAAAGAGCCTGAACTGATCCCTTGAAGACGAAGTCCTAGACATAGATGATTTCGTGTTTCCTGCTAGATTCCACTAGAGCCAGCGCCAACCTCAATGCTGCCAGCCCATCCTCTCCAGTCACAGGAACATCTTGGCCACTTTCGATCGCGTTCAAAAAAGCAGCTAGTTCAGCTTTCAGAGGTTCTTGGCGCTGAACTGCATAACGGATCATCTGGCCTTCACTAACACCTTTGATCACTCGCAGATCCCGCCACAATTCTTCATTGATGTGGGCATTTTCATAATAATAGAGATCTTGTGTAAGATCATCTACCCGGAACATACCTCTTTCACCCAATACCAGCGTTTCTCTCACTTTGGTTGGTGTCAGCCAGTTGATCTCAAGCATTCCAATAATTCCATCCGGGAAGCGTAGAATTCCTGTAACCAGATCTTCATGATCTGTATTAATACGGTTCTCCGTCTCGGCAAAAACACGCACGGGATCCATATCGGTCAAAAATCTCATCAAGTCCAGATCATGAGGAGCGAGGTCGACAATCACGCCAACATCCCGGATGCGCCCCGGAAATGGGCCAACACGGCGGCTCGTTATCTGGTATATCCTGCCCAAATCTCCTGCTTTTATTTTTTGCTTTAACAATTGAGTTGCGGGATTAAATCTGACGATATGCCCAACCATTAGCTGTCGATTAAGGGATTTGGCTTTTTTGATCAGCCGCTGACCCTCTTCAATGGTCGCGGCGATAGGCTTTTCCACAAGCACATGAGCGCCGGCTTCCAGAACATCTGAGACCACTTTTTCGTGTTCAACAGTTGGAACTGCTACCGTTACAGCTTCTGGTTTTTCCTTTTCAAGCATTTCCTGGTAGTCATCGTAAGCTGGCACATCATAATTTTTGGCAATCTTACTGGCAACTTGCAGATCCACGTCAGATACGCCAACCAGATCCGAATTCTCCAGTTGGTTGTAAATTCGAGCATGATGCTGCCCCATTGAACCTACCCCAATCACTGCTGTTTTTATCATCTTTGTTCCTTATATTCCAAATATCCCTCGGGGCAATAGCAGCTCAATATTAAATGAATTTCTGCTCATTAATTTTCGTGCAATCGAACCCTTGGAATGGTAACCCGTGCTAACAATAAGAACGTCAGTAAAAAGACTGCTTAGATATTATCTTCGGCAAAATCATTCACTGCCGTGACAATACTATCCAGATCGGCCTGGGACAAACCAGGATGGATTGGCAGGGAGACTACTTCTTCTGCTGCCAGCTCTGATACCGGTAAAGTTTGCTCGTATCCGAGATCATTGACATAATAGGTCTGTTTATGAATCGGTACAGGATAATAAACGCCAGATCCAATCTCATGCTCCCGCAGGTATTCTATAAAAGCATCCCTCTTTCCACCGGAGATTCTGATCGTATATTGATGGAAGACGTGTTGATATCCTTCAGGGACGATCGGGGTGACAATTTTCTCTGATATCCGTTCCGACAGATAGGCCGCATTTTCCTGGCGTTTTTTATTGAAACCAGCTAATTTTTTCAATTGTTCATATCCAATCGCGGCCAGAACATCTGTCATCCGGAAGTTGTATCCAAGCTTGTCATGGTAATAGCGGCGCCGCATACCATGCTGCCTGATCACACGGGCATCATCCGCGATATCTTGATCATCAGTTGTAATCATGCCACCTTCACCTGATGTCATGTTTTTTGTCGGATAGAGAGAAAAAGTCCCCGTGCCAAAGGCACCTGCTTTTTTCCCATTGATGGTAGCGCCATGGCTCTGGCAGGCGTCCTCAATTACGGCTAAGTTATGTTTTTCGGCAATTGCCAGAATCCGGTCCATATCAGCGCATAAACCGAACAGATGGACTGGCATGATAGCTTTAGTCTTGGGTGTGATCGCCCCTTCAATCAAATCGACATTAAGATTGAAAGTTTCTGGATCAATATCAATAAATACTGGTTTTGCTCCTACAAAAAGGATGCTGTTTGCAGAGGCAATAAAAGTGAATGGCGAGGTAATCACCTCATCACCCGGGCCGATTTTATTAGCCAACAGTGCTACATGAAGGGCTGTGGTACCAGAAGTCGTAGCAACAGCATGTTCCACTCCACAAAACTCTGCAAAAGCTTCTTCAAAAGCTTTAACACGCGGACCCTGAGCAAGCATGCCTGAATCCAGGACTTCCATTACGGCTTTTTTCTCTTCTGGCCCCATCTTGGGGCTAGCTATATGTATCATTCAACTTTCTCCCAAATATTTAGTGGTATTTCAATTTCTTGTTTTTCTCCAGAGACTGTAGCGATGACCACCTCATCTGTCCTGGATTTTTCAACTAATTCTTTACCAGCAGGACTAACAAACCCATGGATGCGGGCTGGATTTCCCCATACTAGTCCATAATCTGGAACATCTCTAGTGACCACGCTGCCAGCACCTACAATCGCCCACTTTCCCACGGTTACACCACAGCGGATCGTGCTGTTTGCGCCCAACCCCGCTCCTTCCTTGATCAGGGTTTTACTTATCTCCC
>Ga0180436_10002868_pt1 | contig 16132 bp, 10 predicted proteins | sample SS_ome_2_FD_132434 | JGI IMG/M metagenome (GOLD analysis project Ga0180436, IMG submission 132434) | Hypersaline lake sediment archaeal communities from the Salton Sea, California, USA - SS_3_S_2 metaG | ecosystem: Environmental > Aquatic > Non-marine Saline and Alkaline > Hypersaline >...
AGAAGTACAAACGGCTTGGCCAATCCTATACATTAGGAGAGCTGGGTCCCCCGCAAGATCATCGCATCGCCGGGGTCGCCCGCTTGCTCGAGGCATATGACCTGGAGGTCAGGATCGGTGGATAGAGAATTCGACAGCGGCCCCGTCGACGATTCCGGGCGTTACGGAAGCGGAAAGGCGCAAGGCCCGACGGCGCGCGTCAGGCGGCTGCGGCAGCAAAGCCTCGATGCCGAGCCGTCCATCTCGACCGAGCGCGCCGTACTGATGACCGCCTTTTACCGGCAGCCGCGAACGCTGGTCTCAGAACCCGTCTGGCGAGCCCGGGCATTCAGGCACCTGATGGAACACCGCACGGTCTGCATCCTCGAGGGGGAACTGATCGTCGGCGAAAAGGGCCCACAGCCGAAAGCGACACCAACCTATCCCGAGCTCTGCTGCCATTCGCTCGAGGATTTCGAAATACTCGACGGCCGCGAGAAAACGCCGTTCCGCGTGAGTGAGCAGGCGCGGCGCGATCAGGCCGAGACGGTCATTCCGTTCTGGCAGGGCCGCTCGATGCGCGACCGCATCCTGGGAGCGATGGCGCCGGAGTGGCACGAAGCCTACCAGGCCGGGATTTTCACGGAATTCATGGAGCAGCGCTCGCCCGGCCACACCGTGCTCGACGACAAGATCTACCGCAAGGGCATGCTGGACTTCATCGCCGATATCGAAGCGGCGATGGGCGGACTGGACGACAGCGCTGACCCGCTGGCCTGGGAACGTCGCGAACAGCTGAAAGCGATGAAGATCACCGCCGGGGCAATCATCACGCTGGGCCGCCGCCACGCCGAGGAAGCCCGCCGCCAGGCCGGGCTGGAAAAAAACGCGCAGCGGCGCGCCGAACTCGAGGAAATCGCGCGTATCTGCGACAAGGTGCCGGCCAACCGGCCAGATACCTTTCACGAGGCCCTGCAGTACTACTGGTTCGTCCACCTGGGCGTGACCAGCGAGCTGAATCCCTGGGACGCCTTCAATCCCGGCAAGCTCGACCAGCACCTTTACCCCTTTTACCGGCGCGAAACCGCGGCCGGCACGCTGACACGGCGCGCGGCCGAAGAACTGCTGCACTGTTTCTGGATCAAGTTCAACAATCAGCCGGCCCCGCCGAAAGTCGGCGTCACGGCCGCCGAGAGCAGCACCTACACCGATTTTGCCCAGATCAATACCGGCGGCGTGAAAGCGGACGGCTCCGACGCGGTCAACGAGGTAACCTACCTGCTGCTCGACGTTATCGAGGAGATGCGCCTGCTGCAGCCGAGCTCGTCGGTGCAGCTGAGCAGGAAGAACCCGGACCGCTTCATGAAGCGCGCCGCAAGGATCATCCGTACCGGCTTCGGGCAACCCTCAGTGTTCAACACCGATGTCGTTATCCAGGAAATGCTGCGCACCGGCAAAACCCTGGAAGACGCCCGCAACGGCGGCACCAGCGGCTGCGTCGAGACCGGCGCATTCGGCAAGGAAAATTACTGCCTGACGGGTTACTTCAACCTGCCCAAGATCCTCGAGATCACGCTGCACGACGGCGTCGATCCGCGAAGCGGCAAGCGCCTCGGACCGCGGACGGGACAGGCCGCGGAATTCAAGGACTACGACAAGCTGTTCGAGGCCTTCGCACGGCAGGTCCGCCATTTCGTGGACATCAAGATCCGCGGCAACCAGGTCATCGAGCAGCTGTACGCCCATCACCTGCCGGTGCCTTTCCTTTCCCTGCTGATCGACGACTGCATCGCCACCGGCCGTGACTACCACGCCGGCGGCGCGCGCTACAACACGAGTTACATCCAAGGGGTCGGCCTGGGCTCGATCACCGACTCGCTGAGCGCCATCCGCCACCACGTGTTCAATGAAAAAACCGTGTCGATGAAGGAACTTCTCGACGCCCTCGGTTCGGATTTCGACGGGCAGGAGCGCCTGCGGCAGCTGCTGCTCAACCGCACGCCGCGCTACGGCAACGACGACGACCGCGCCGACGGCATCATGCGGGATGTCTTCGAGGTCTACTTCGACGCGATCGACGGCCGGCCGAACAGCAAGGGCGGCAGCTACCGGATCAACCTGCTCCCGACGACCGTGCACGTCTACTTCGGTTCCGTGATCGGCGCGATGCCGGACGGCCGCCACGCCGGAAAACCCCTTTCGGAAGGCATTTCCCCGGTCCAGGGCGCCGACCGCAAGGGTCCGACCGCGGTGCTGCGGTCCGCGGCGAAAATGGACCATGCACGCACCGGCGGCACGCTGCTGAACCAGAAGTTCACGCCACAGGTGCTGAAAGACGAGGAAGGCCTGGACAAGCTGGTGCAGTTGGTACGGGGCTATTTCCGCCTCGATGGACACCACATCCAGTTCAACGTCGTGGACGCCGAGACCCTGCGCAAGGCCCAGGCCAGTCCCGAGGAATACCGCGACCTGATCGTGCGCGTCGCCGGGTACAGCGATTACTTCTGCGACCTGGGTGACGCCCTGCAGGAAGAAATCATCACGCGCACCGAACACGAGGCGTTCTGAGGGAAAACACACGTTCCAGTGAAAAGCTATCTCTTCTCCATCGCCGGGAATATCGCCGCAGGAAAATCGACGCTGACGCGCGCCCTCGAAACGCGCAGCGGCGGCCGCATCGTCTCCTTCCTCGAGCGGGTCGACTACGTCAAGGAAAACGGTTACCTGGAAAAGTACTACGCGGCCGTCACGGCGTATGACCGGCTCAAGGACACGAAACTGGACGGCAGGGGCAGGGAAGGGTTTCTCAGGGTCAAGCAGGAAGCCGAGTACTGGGGTTACAAGATCCAGGAGACCTATTTCCTCTCACGGCTGCTGGACCTGGGCGCACTGACCGAGCTGCTGCGCGAAGGGCAGTCCGTCGCGCAGGATCGTAGCATCTACGAGGACCGGATTTTCACCAAGAATTCAAATAACCGCGAATACATCACGGACGCCGATTACCGAAAATACCTGGATGCTTTCGACCTGCTGATGCAGAACAAGCCGACCCCGGACCTGATCATTTACCTGGAAAGCGACGTCGCGGCGCTCAAGCAGCGCATCATCGGCCGCAGCCGGGGCGAGGAATCCGAGCTCGCCGGCCCCGACAACCATTACCTGGCCAACCTCAACGAGCTGTACCGTCCCTGGATCATGAAGTGCGGTCTGCCGTACCTGATCGTTGATACCGAGGAGATCGATGTCCGTACCGAGGAAGGCCTGGAAAAAGTCGTTGAGGGTATCGTGGGCAAAATCCCGGCAGCGGCGGGCCTGTTCGAACCTTCCGGTCCGGACCGCTTCAACCTCACGTCACGGCCGTCGCCGCTGCGCAGCTGACATGAGACTGAACCCGGACGGGCCGTGAGAGGACGATGACCGAGAGCCGACTTCCCGAGAGCGCCCGGGTCGTCGTTATCGGCGGCGGCATCATCGGCTGTTCGGTCGCCTACCACCTGGCCGCCATGGGCTGCAGCGACGTGCTGCTGCTCGAGCGCGACCAGTTCACGTCCGGAACCACCTGGCACGCCGCCGGCCTGATGACCACCTACGGCTCGATGACCGAGACCGCGCTATCGATCCGAAAGTACTCACGAGAACTATACATTCAGCTTGAAAAGGAAACCGGCCAGCAGACCGGTTTCGCGCCCGTCGGCTTCATCGAGCTGGCCGCGGGCGCCGACCGCCTGGAGGAGCAGCGGCGCATCGCGGCGTTCAACCGCTACCACGGCAACGAAGTGCAGGAGCTGTCGCCGGGTGAAGTCGAATCCCTGTTTCCGTTCGCGGACCTGGAAGGCGTTGCGGCCGGTTTTTACTGCCCCGGTGACGGCCGCATCAACCCGGTCGACGTCACGATGGCGCTGGTGAAGGGCGCGCGGATGAAAGGCGCCACGCTACTGCAGAATTCGCCCGTTGAAAAAGTGCTGACAGAAAACGGCACAGTCAGCGGCGTACGCACCGCCGAGGGCGACGTGCGCTGCGAATTCGTGGTGAACTGCACCGGCATGTGGGCGCGCCAGTTGGGTGAAAAAAACGGGGTCTGCATCCCCAACCAGGCCGCGGAGCACTACTACCTGATCACCGGCGAGATACCCGGCATGCCCCGGGACCTGCCGGTGCTCGAGGATCCGTCACGCTACGCCTATTTCCGCGAAGAAACCGGCGGGCTGATGATCGGCCTGTTCGAAAAAGACTGCGCGCCGTGGCGGGTCGAAGGCATACCCGAGGACTTTTCCTGGGGCGAACTGCCGCCCGACTGGGATCGCCTGGCGCCTTTTCTCGAAGATGCGATGGCGCGGGTTCCGGCCGCGATGGAGGCCGGAATCCGCAAGTTTTTCTGCGGCCCCGAGAGCTTCACGCCCGATATCGGCCCGCTGGTCGGCGAGGCCCCGGAGATGCGCAACTACTTCGTCGCGGCCGGGCTGAACTCGGTCGGCATCATCACCGGCGGGGGCATCGGCCGGGTCGTTGCGCAGTGGATACTCGACGGCCGTCCCGATGTTGACGTTACCGCGATCAACGTCGACCGCTTCCAGTCCTGGCAATGCAACCCGGCCTACCGGCGCGCCCGCGCCTACGAATCGCTGGGCCAGGTCTACCAGTGCCACTACCCCGACAAGCAGTGGCAGACGGCGCGGGGCGCGAAGCGCTCGCCCTTCCACGACCGCCTCGCGGCGCAGGGCGCGTATTTCCGTGACGTGAGCGGCTGGGAGTCACCGGCCTGGTATGCTCCGGAAGGACACGAGGCAACAGTGGAAAAACTGTCCTGGGGACGCCCGAGCTGGTTCGGCTGGTGGGAAGCCGAGCACCGGGCCTGCCGCGAAGGCGTGGTCCTGATGGACATGTCCTTCATGGGCAAATTCCTGGTGCAGGGGCGCGATGCCGGGGCGCATCTCGACCACCTGTCGGCCAACGCGGTGAACGGCGCAGTGGGACGCATCACCTACACCCAGTGGCTGAACGAAGCGGGCGGCATCGAGGCCGACCTCACCGTGATCAAGCTCGATGAGCAGCGTTACATGGTGGTCACCTCCGATACGGCGCACCGCCACACCGGCACCTGGCTGGAACGGCATATCGGCGAAGGGCGGCACGTCGCGGTCACCGACGTGACCTCGGCCTATGCCCAGCTCAACATCCAGGGGCCGCGCGCGCGGGAACTGCTGCAGTCCGCCACATCGGCGGACCTGTCGAACGAAGCCTTTCCGTTCCGCTGCGTACGCGAAATCGATATCGGCTACGCCCGGGTTCTCTGCGTGCGCATCACCTACCTGGGCGAACTGGGCTACGAACTGTACATTCCGTCCGAGCAGGCTGTGCACGTGCACGACGTGCTGGCCGAAGCGGGTGCACATTTCGGCCTGCGCCACGCCGGCCTGCGCGCGCTGTCCAGCCTGCGCATGGAAAAGGGCTACCGCGACTGGGGGCACGACATCGACAACACCGACGACCCTTACCGCGCCGGCCTCGGTTTCGCCGTGCGCCTGGACAAGCCTGGCGATTTCATCGGGCGGCGGGCCTGCGAAAAGATCAAGGCCGCCGGCCCGTGGGCCGAACGGCTGGTCCAGGTGCTGCTGGATGATCCGGAACCGATGATGTTTCACGGCGAAATCGTGCTGCGTGACGGCGTGCCGGTCGGAGAAGTCCGCTCCGCATCTTACGGGCATACGCTGGGCGGCGCGGTCGGCCTGGCCTTCGTGCACGCCGATTCGTTGATCGACGAGGAATGGCTGAACAGCGGTGACTGGGAAGTCGATATCGCCGGCGTGCGCCATGCGGCGCGGGTCAGCCTGCGACCGATGTACGACCCGGACATGAAAAAAGTGCGCGCGTGATGAACAGCGAGGGCCTGTCTTTTCGCTTCTGCTCGGCGATCGCCCGGCGGCCCGGACGCAGCGTCGTGCACGGCCTGCGCGAAGACGACCGGGGCGCGCCGGACTACGACCGCTACGTGGCGGAACACGAGGCCTACCTGGCGGAACTCGAGGAAGCCGGCCTCACTGTGCACCTGCTGCCCGCGCTGGAAGCCTTCCCGGACTCGGTATTCGTCGAGGACACCGCGCTGTGCCTGCCCGCGGGCGTCGTCATTCTCAACCCCGGGGCGCCGTCGCGCCGCGGCGAAGCCGGCATGATGGCTTCCGACTGCCGCTCTCTGGGCCTGCCGGTGCATGAAATTGGCGGGCCGGGCACCATCGACGGCGGTGACATTCTGCTCACCGACCGGGAAATCCTGGTCGGGCTTTCCAGGCGCACCAGCCACGACGGCTTCATGGCGCTGCGCGACCGGGTCGAGCCCTGGGGCTACCGCGTTCGCGCGGTGCAAACGCCCGATTCCGTGCTGCACTTCAAGACCGACTGCTGCGTGCTGGGGCCGAACAGCGTGTTCGCAACGCCCCGCCTGTCGACGGCATCCTGCTTCGCCGACTACGACGTGATCGAAACGCCGCCCGGCGAGGAAGCGGCGGCCAACTGCATCCGCGTGAACGACCGTGTGCTGGTCCCGGCCGGCTACCCGGCGACCGAGCGAAAACTCTCCGCGGCGGGATACGATGTACGCGTGGTGCCCGCCTCGCAGGCAGCCCTGCTCGACGGCGGCCTGTCCTGCCAATCGCTGCGATTCTGATCGGTTTTTGGAGCGCCGCCTGACACGGGTCAGCGATCCTGGACTGCGGCCGCTTTAGACTGCCCGAAAACACGAACACAGCGAGCGGGAATCCCGAATGCTCCTCAAACCGGCCGTGCTGGCCCTGCTGGCCGGCTTGCCCCTGATTGCAGCCGCCCAGCCGGCATTACGCCCTGTCCTGCCCGCGGCCCCGCTGGCGCAGGCGCCGGTGCTGGACGGCAAGGTGCTGGACGACCCCGCCTGGAAGACCGTTGTACCGGAAACTTCGTTTACCCAGAACACGCCCGACGACGGCGCGCCCGTCAGCCAGCGCACCGAGTTGCGGCTGGCCTACACCGACGATTCGCTCTACGTGGCGTTCGTCTGCTTTGACGACGAACCCGGACGGATCATTGCCTCCGACGCCCGGCGGGATGCAAGCCTGAACGATGTCGACGCCGTACGCTTCGTATTGGACACCTACGGCGACGAGCAAAACGGATTTGTATTCGGCACCAACGTCAACGGCGAGGAATACGACGGCCAGCTCAGCAGCAAAGGCCTGAACGTGAACTGGGACGGGGTCTGGAAAGTCCGGACCCGCACCGCGGAGCACGGCTGGAGCGCTGAATTCCGCATTCCGCTGAAGACGCTGCGCTATCCGACACAGGACGTGCAATCCTGGGGCGCCAACTTCGAGCGCCGCATCCAGCGCCGCCACGAGGTCGCCTACTGGTCCCCCCTGGGGCGCCAGTTCGGCATCACTCGGCTCGCCGAGGCCGGCGCCGTCACCGGGCTGGAGATCGTTGGGCAGCGCAACCTGCAGGTCGTGCCCTACGCGCTGGGCGAAGCCAGGGACCGGGGCGACGAGGGCACGTCCACGGACAGTGAATTCGGGCTCGACGTGAAATACGGCGTCACGCCCTCCCTGACCCTGGATCTGACCTACAACACCGATTTCGCGCAGGTCGAGGCGGACGAATTGCAGATCTCGCTGGACCGCTTCAACCTGTTCTTTCCCGAGAAACGGCCGTTTTTCCTTGAGAACTCGGGCCTGTTCTCGGTCGGGCGGCCCCACCAGGTCGAGCTGTTTTTCAGCCGCCGGATCGGCCTGTCCGACGACGGGGAAGTCATCCCGATCGATTATGGCGCACGGCTCTCCGGCGATATTGCCGGCACCCGCGTCGGCCTGATGTACATGCAGACCGATGACCTGCCGGATGTATCCGGGAGCACCGGCTTCGCCGTTGCACGCGTCAACAAGGAACTGCCCAACCGCTCCTCGCTCGGGGCGATGCTGATCGACAAGTCCGTTGGCAGCAGCCCGCTTTCCGGTGAAAACGACAACAGCGCGGCCGGCGCGGACTTTCGCTGGGGCATCAGCGAGTATGGCCTGGTAAAGGGCTACCTGGCACAGACCGACACGCCGGGCCTGGACGGCGATGACCGGTCCTGGTCCCTGGAAGGCAGTTACGACTCGCCGGACTGGTCGCTCGGGCTGGGTTTCGTCGACGTCGGCGAGGAATTCAACCCGGAGGTCGGCTTCGTCAACCGCAGCGGCGGTTACCGGAACGGCTTCGCCAGCGCACTGCGCCGGATCCGCTTCGGCCGCGAAAGCAGCCTGCTCGAATTGCGCCCGCATTTCTCCTACGCGGTTTACGAGGATCAGCAGGGGTTCAAGGAATCGGGCTTTCTGCACATCGACAACCACACCGAGTGGAAAAGCGGCTACGAGGTGCACACCGGCGTGAACTTCGTCACCAAGGGCCTGCAGGCCCCCTTCGAGATCTATGAAGGCATCGTCGTGCCGACAGGCACCTACCGGAACACCGAGGCGCAGCTGGTCGGCAGGACCGACGATTCGCAATGGATCAGCCTGGTCGTCCGGGCCTGGATCGGAGGGTTCTACTCGGGTGACCGGGTTGCGATTTCGCCGACGGTGCAAGTGCGCCTGGCCGAGAAGTTCGTCGGCGAATTCGGCTGGCAGCGGAACGACGTCGAACTGCCGGAAGGGGATTTCACGACCGATATCGGGCTGTTCCGGATGGCCTGGTCGTTCACGCCGAAGGTCGCGGTCGAAGCCCTGTTCCAGTACAACAGCGTGGACGACCTGCTGTCGACGAACCTGCGCTTCTCATGGCTGCGCGAGGCCAACACCGGCCTTTACCTGGTGTTCAACGACATCAAGGGTTACGACGGGTTCACCGACGCCCAGCCCGACCGCAGCCTGATCGCCAAGTACACCCACATGTTCCAGTTATAACCCGATAGACCCGAAACGGCGGCAGCGCGGGCCCATGGGCTGCCAACGGACCTCAGGATACGGCCGCGATGCAGCGCGCTGCGCGGTCCTCGATGCGGTCCCAGCGCTCTTTTTCGATATCGTCCGCCGGAAACAGCGGCGCCACGAACCCCACGCCGAACGCGCCCGCCGCCAGCCAGTCGGCCGCATTGTGTTCGTCGACGCCGTTGGTGGGAACGATTTTCAGGTAGGGCAGCGGGCCGAGCACGGCTTTCACCCATACCGGGCCGCCTGCCGGGGCCGGAAACAGCTTGCACAGCGAAGCACCGGAGCGGTGCGCCAGCAGCATTTCAGAAGGCGTGTGCGTGCCGGGCATGCTGGCGACACCGTGCTCCGTCGCTGCCTGAATGACGGCCGGGTCGACATTGGGGGCGACGACGAACTGCGCACCGGCATGAACGGACTGTTCGACCTCCGCCGGCGTCATCACGGTCCCGGTACCCACGACGATGCCGTCGCGCCTGGAGAAATCCTGCACCAGTTCGTAAACGCCGGGGATGGTCAGCGTGAACTCGACGATCGTGAAACCGCCGCGAATCGCGGCATCCATCGCCAGCGCGGCCTTGTCCTGGTCGTTCGTGCGCAGTATGGCGCTGGCCCGGGTGTTTCCCAGCCGTTCGACAAAAGCTTCCGGTGTCATTGCGGGACTCCTGTGATCGTTTTGAATAACAAAGCATTAACCCAGCCGCCGCTGCGATCAAGTAAAATCCGACCACTAACGGAAGAAAGTGAACGAAGCGGTTTGATAACACGTGAAAAATGAGAGCGGCAAGAGCGACCGCCGGGACCGCCTGCGGGGGTCTGGACGTTTTGCCCTGCATCCCTGGCGATGGCTGCTTGGCGCGCTGCTGCTGATCGCGCTGATCCTCGTCGTCGAAACCGAGGTCGGCTGGACAACCGTGCTTTCAACCTGGTCTGCGGTGGCGCCGCAGCAAGTGCTAGCCGCATTTTCTCTCTACGTGCTGAGCCAGTTGTTCAGAGCGTTGAGAATCCGCGACCTCCTGGCGCCGACGGTGACGGAATCCATCCCGCTGCCCGCCATGCTGAAACTCACTTCCATCCACCAGTCCGCCAACAACCTGATGCCGATGCGGCTGGGTGAACTGGCTTTCCCCATCCTGGCGCGGCGCTATGTGGGGCTCGACTGGTGGTCCGGAATTTTCCAGCTGGTCTGGCTGCGCGTGCTGGACGCCGCGCTGATCGCGGTGGTCATCACGGTGACACTGGCGTCCGCCCTCCAGCTGCGCCTGGCATTGGCCGTAACGGCGGCTTTCCTGCTCGGCTTGTCGGTGCTGATCCTGGCCGTACGCTACCGCCACCGGTTCAGCTCGCTGGCTTTTCTCGAACGCGTACTGGAGCAGGCGCCGCGCAGCCCGCGGCTGATTGCGCGCTCGGCGGCCTGGACCGTGCTGATCTGGACCAGCAAACTGGTGTCACTGGCCATGATCGTGCGGGCGCTCAGCGGCCTGCCCATCGACGTCGCGCTGCTGTCGACGCTGGGCGCTGAAATCAGCAGCCTGCTGCCGGTGCACGGCATCGCGGGCAGCGGCACGTTCGAGGCCGCGTTCGTCGCCGTGGGCGCCCTGGTCGAGCGCAATTTTCCGGCGCTTATTGCAGCGGCGGTCAACCTGCATATATTCGTACTCGTGGCGTCCAGCCTGGTGACGCTGGCCTTTCTGCCGGTAAAGACCGCAAAACCAAAAATACGGAATCAATAGAATGCAAAACACAAGCAGGCCCGAAGAGAAAGCAAAGAGTCTCTCCATCGTCGTCCCTTTCTACAACGAGGAAGGCAACGTCATCCCGATGCTGGAGGAGATCGACGAGGCGCTGTCCGGATACGCCGGAAGATGGGAACTCATCGCGGTGGACGACGGCAGCAGCGACGGCACCGGCGAAGAACTGGCGATCAGCCGTAAAAAACTGGGCGACCACGTTCGCTACGTCCGCTTTGCGCGCAATTTCGGGCAAACCGCCGCGATGCAGACCGGCATCGAGCTGGCGCGCGGCGAGCTGATCGTCACGCTGGACGGCGATCGCCAGAACGACCCGCACGATATTCCGATGATGATCGACCACCTCGAGCAGCGAAACCTCGACATGGTCTGCGGCTGGCGCCGGGACCGCAAGGACGACTATCGCCGCAAGTTCGTGTCCCGCGTCGCCAACTGGCTGATCCGAAAAGCCACCGACGTCCGCATCACGGACTATGGCTGCAGCCTGAAGCTCTACCGCAGCGATGTCATCAAGAACGTCGAACTCGTGGGCGAGATGCACCGTTTCATTCCCGCCTGGGTAGCCAGCGTCACCGACCCCCGGCGCATCGACGAATTGCCGGTCAACCACCGGCCGCGCTTGAAAGGCGAGTCGAAATACGGCTTTTCGCGCACGGCCCGCGTGGTACTCGACCTGCTCGCCGTGCTTTTCTTCATGCGTTTTTCGCGGCGGCCGGGGCATTTCTTCGGCGGCATCGGGCTGGTCTGCGGTTCCGTGGGCGGCCTGATACTGGCCTATCTGCTGGCCCTGAAAATCTTTGCGGGCGCCAGCATCGGCGGGCGGCCGCTGCTGTTCACCGGCATACTGCTGGCGCTGGCCGGTATCCAGTTCGTCACCACCGGTGTGCTGGCGGAGATGCTGGCCCGTACGCGGCAGAAACAGCATTACCCCGTGCGGGAGCAGGTCGACCCCTCCGCGGTGAAATGGCATACCGGGAAAGTCGTCGAACAGTGAGCCGCCTTGATGACAGGCTGCGCAAACCCATGCCGGTGAGTCCATGGCCATGAAAACCGTTGAAATCCTCAAACCGCTGCTCATAGCAGCCGTGTTTGTCGCGCTGCTCTATCCCTATTACTCGGACTACGTTGCCTTCCACCCGGATGAGCGGCACTACACGAACGCGGCCATCACGATGGACCAGACGGGCGACTGGCTGACACCCAAGTATCCCGACGGCACGAACCGCTTCATCAAGCCGCCGATCACCTACTGGGCGATCGCGGGCAGCTACTCGGTGCTCGGCATCGGCCCCTTGAGTTCACGGCTGCCCTTCGCGCTGATCTCGGCCGCGATCATCGTGCTGACGTATTGGCTGGCGAACGGCATCGCGGCGACGAGAAGCGCCGGCTGGCTGGCCGGCTGGATCATGGCTTCGAACCTGTTCCTGGTACAGGCCACCGGCAGGGCCATTCCCGACCTGCCTCTGACGCTGTTCCTGCTGATCAGCGCGGCGGGCTGGCTCAACTGGATGACCGCTGAAAAATCCGCTCGCTGGGCGCCCTGGGCGGCTTATGCCGGCGCCGGCCTGGCCGTGGCCAGCAAGGGCCTGCCGGCCGGCGTTTTCCTGGGCCTGTCGGTGGTATTCGCATGGTTAAATCCCTGGCGGCCGCTGGGGTTGCTTCGCATCCTCCACGTTCCGGCCATCGCGCTGGGCGCCGCCCTGGGGCTCGGCTGGTTCCTGGCGATGTACTGGATACACGGCGACGCCGCGCTCTCCGCTTTCTTCTCGGACCAGGTCGGCAAGCGCGTCGATTTCGATTTTCTTAAAGCCGCCGGCCAGTGGCTGCTGTCGCTGCTCGCGATGGTCATCGGTTTTCTGCCCTGGCTGTGGCCCGCCCGAAAAACACTGCGGGCTGCGTGGACGCCGGGCAGCGGCCGGGACCGCAACACGGTCCTGGTGATGACGTTTTCCGCCCTGTGGGCCGTGACGATGCTGTTCCTGATGGCGGCCGTGGTGAAGTTCCACGCTCGCTACATGCTGCCGGTCCTGCCGCTGCTGGCCGTCAGCCTGGCGCTCGCGCTGGAACGACGGGAAGGCCGGCATCTCGAGGGATACCTTTCGCCGGCGATTGTCACCGTGCTGGCAATCAACCTCCTGCTGCTGGTATTGCTCTCCAGTTTGCTGTACCTGCTCGAAGGTTACCTGCCGATAGGGGAGGCGCTGGCCCTGCTGGCACTGACCGCGTTGCTGGCTTTTGCCGGTATCGTCGGCAGCCGCCCGGTAGGCGTAGCGGCCCTGGGCAGCAGCGTGCTGCTGTTGTTCACAACGGCGTTCACGCTGCTGGGGCCAGCCATGCTGCCTTCGGAGAGCGAGCAGATCAGCGCGGCTCTGAAAAACCAGGGTGTGCCGCCGAACGCAGCGGTGGGTCTCTATGGCTCGCCGCGACTGGCCGCCAAGATCCGCGTGGCGGCGGGCGGTGAAATCAGCCTGGTCGAACGCTCGGTTGAAATGGGCCTGGCTGCGGGTGACGCCGCGATCGTGCTTGCGAATGAAGACCGCGATCTCCTCGAGGGCAGCGGCTACTCGGTCCGGGCTTCGACCCGCAGTTGGGACAGCCTGCCGCTCGGTGACTTGAGAAAAGCCCTGGAAAGCGATGAAATGGAGCGGTTCAGGGAGGAAAACTCCGAGGTTTACCTGATCGCCCTGCCGGATTCGTCTCAGCCGCCGTAAACGGCCTTCGCTTCTTCCGCGATGATGGCGATGCCCCGCCGCACCACGGCCTCGTCCTGCACGTAGGACACGCGGATGCACTCACGGCTGTGGGCCCAGTCTTCCTGCAAGCCGAAGAAACAATGGTGACCGGGAACCACGAGCACACCGCGCTGCTTGAGCCGCTGATAAAATGCCGCGCTGCCCCCCGGCAGCCCTTCGAACCAGAGCCAGACAAAAAAAGCGCCTTCCGGCTTGTGGATGCGGCAGGGCAGATCGCCCAGCGCTTCGTCGAACCAGCGCACGACGTCGGCTGCGCGCCGCCGGTAGAACGGCGTGACATGGTTACGGGTCAGGTCCAGGATTTCGTCGCTGCGAAAGAGTTCCTGCGCGATCGCCGGCCCGATGTTGCCGCAGGCCAGGTTGATGATGCCGTTGGCGGTGGAATAGGCCCGGATGATGTCCTCGCGGGCCACGACGATCCCGGTTCGAATGCCGTTCATTCCCATCTTCGACAGGCTCAGCGCCAGGATCGTATTTTCGTTCCAGTGCGGCGTTGCCGCGGTGAAGATGATGCCGGGGAACGGCAGGCCGTAGGCGCCGTCGAGAATCAGCGGGATGTCGCGTTCGCGGGCGATCGCGTCGAGCCGTGCGACCTCCCCGTCGGTCAGCACGTTTCCGGTCGGGTTCGTCGGCCGTGAAGCCAGCAGGGCGCCGGCTTCATCGCCGGGGTCGAGTTGCTCAAAGTCGACGCGGTACTTGAACAGGCGCTCCCCCAGCATCTCGATGCCGGGCCGCGTCGCGGAAAAAAAACCGTCGCACAGGCCGCTGTCGGCATAGCCCAGGTACTCGGGCGTCAGCGGCAGGTGGATCGAGCGGCGGCTGCCGTCGGGCATTTCGCCGGCAAACAGGTTCAGCAGGATGAAAAACGCCGACTGGCTGCCGTTTGAAATGGCGATGTTTTCGGCTTTCAGCGGCCAGCCGTGCTGGCGCTCCAGGAACTCCGCAACGGTGCGGCGAAACTCGTACTCGCCGGCGGTCGGCTGGTACAGGCCGAAAACGCGGTGGCGCGAGGCCGCGTCGGACAACACGGCTTCGAGGCGCTGCCGCAAGCGGTTCTCGATCGCTTCCAGGCGGCCGGGATTGCCGCCGCCCATCATGATCATGTCCGGGTTCTCGACCAGGGCGCTACCCAGGTCGTCCATCAGTTCGACGATTCCCGATTCACCGGCGAAGCGTCTGCCGAATGCTGAGAGTTTCATGAAACCCATTATCTGCGCCGTTTGTCGTGCTGGCCAGTCCACTGGTCGGATTGAAGGATTCCCCCCGAAGGCGTCATGGTATAAGGGATATTGAGATCATGCGCCAAGGATAGGCGCCCATTCCATCAAGGAGGGTGGAGATGGTCCTTTCAAGACTGCTGGCTACGCTGCTGCTGGTCTGCGCAACCCCTGCGCTGGCCGAGATCACGTTTTCCATCGAAGAACCCGCGCCGGATTCGACGCGCTCGGGCATCGGCCTGATTTCGGGCTGGGCCGTGAGCGACCGCGGAGTCGTCTCGGTGGAAGCCTTTATCGACGGCGTCAGCCTGGGCTACCTGCCCTACGGCAGCGCCCGCGGCGACGTCGCCGCCGTGTTCCCCGATATTCCGGGTTCGGAGAACTCCGGCTGGTCCATGAAGTGGGCCTTTTCCATTTCGGGCGAAGGCGAACACACGCTGCGCGTGGTCGTCACTGAAGAAGGCGGCGGCAGGGCCGAAAAAGAAGTCGTGTTCAACGTCGTCAAGTTCGATTCTGAATTTATTTCCGACCCCGAAAGCGTGATCACCGGTGGCACCACGATCACCAGCCCGGAAGACGGACGGTTGGTCATTTCCGGGGCGCAGGTCGAAGACGAAGTCGTCGACATCGAACTGTCCTGGGATACGCCCTCCCAGCAGTTCCTGATCGACAGAATTGCTTACGCGGACGGTGAGCCGAAACAGGCTCCGAGCGCGATCGCGGGCGAGGACTTCACGGTCGAGCCGGGCACCACCGTCTCGGTCCATGGCCAGGGCGATGATCCGGACGGTCATATCACGAGCCATTTCTGGACCCAGGTATCCGGCCCGGACGTGGAACTCGACGGCGCCGGGGATTGGACCGTTTCGTTCACGGCCCCGCAGGAAAGCGGCACGGTGCGGCTGCGCCTGACCGTCGTCGACAATGACGAAATGAGCGACGACGACGATGTCGCCATCGAAATCGTCGATACGAACAGCAAGCCGGAGGCCGCCGCGGGACCCGACTTTACGGTCAACATCGGCGAAGAAGTCACTATAAGCGGCGCAGGCAGCGATCTCGACGGCGAAATCGTGAGTTACCAGTGGAAACGCGTGGCGGGTCAATACGTCTCTCTCGCCGGTGCGAACAGTGCAACCGTCAGTTTCACCGCGCCCCTCGAAGAAGGCTACACGCGCCTGCGCCTGACCGTCACCGACGATGACGGCGCCACCGACAGCGACGAAGTCAAGATCAGCTTCGACGACCCCAACCAGGCGCCCACCGCCGATGCCGGCAACGATTTCACGGTCGAGGCCGGCGATTCCGTCACGGTAACGGGCGGCGGCAGCGATCCCGACGGAACGATCGTTGAATGGTCCTGGAGCCAGGTATCGGGCGATCCGGTCAGCCTGTCCGGCGCAAACACCGACGAAGTGACTTTCACCGCGCCCGATGAATCCACGACCATCCGCCTGCGCCTCACCGTGACCGACGACGGCGGCAAGAGCGACAGCGATGACGTG
>Ga0180436_10002869_pt1 | contig 16130 bp, 13 predicted proteins | sample SS_ome_2_FD_132434 | JGI IMG/M metagenome (GOLD analysis project Ga0180436, IMG submission 132434) | Hypersaline lake sediment archaeal communities from the Salton Sea, California, USA - SS_3_S_2 metaG | ecosystem: Environmental > Aquatic > Non-marine Saline and Alkaline > Hypersaline >...
CGCGTTCGTTGCGGAAAAGCCCCTCGGGCCGGTGCGTCAGCGCGCGCAACACGCCCTGCACGTCGGGCGCGGTTTCGCGCGACCACAGAAGATCGCGCCGCATCTCGGCGATGGCGGCGGCCAACGGATCGAAGAACCGCTTGCCGGGCAGGGTCAGGCTGCGCGTCTCGCTCATCCCTTCCTGCCCGCGCCCATCCTCGACGAACAGCCGCACCTTGACCGGAAGGTTCGCCCAAGGGTGTCTGGAGGCGTTTTCCATCAGTACTTCGGAAAAATCCTCGCGGCTGCCCGAGAACGGCAAGGGCAGGTCGTAGATCAGGGGCGGGGTCGGTTCCGGGTCGTAGGCCAGGCCATAGCGGCGGTCGACCGCGCCAAGATCCAGCCGGATCTCTGCCCGGCCGCCGACAACGGCGTAATCGTCGGCGGCGCGGAAGGCCTGGCGCATCTGGCCATCGGCCTCGCGCCCCATATCGCCCTCGAACGCCACCTCCGGCGTCCGGTCGGGCAGGATCGCAACCTGCCAGCTTCGGCCACCGGTGCCGGTGACGGTGATCTCGCCGTCCTGCACCGCCTCGAAGCCGATGGTGCGAACCGGATCGGCCTCGGCCGCCGGGTCGCCGGTTTCGGGCAGCGGGTTGCCCGACACGCTTTCGCTGACCTCGATCCCGTCACCGCCGTAAAGCCGCAGGGTGATCCGGCTGCCTTCGGGCAGTTCGACCGGCCCTTCGACGATGGCGTTCAGGTAAAGGCTGGGCCGGCCGGTATAGGCGGGCGGCTCCGCCCAGCCTTCCCAGGCGGGGCCGGCGGCGACGGCGCTTTGCGGCCCCACGGCAAGGCCCGCGACCTCGCCCATGCGGCCCGGCAGCCCGAAGGCCAGCGCCACGACGAAGGCCGTCAGGGCGGCATAACGCAATGCGAAAGGATCGCGCGCGGCCAGCCGCAGGTCGGGCGCGGCGGGCCGGGCGGTGCGCGCCCGCGCCTTCATCCGCGCGACATGGGCCGCCCAGACCGCGCGTGTCTGTTCGTCGGCCCCGCCCAGGGCCAGCGCATCGCCCAGCGCGGCGATGGGCCGGCCGCTCAGGCGCCGGTCGATCCGGTCGACCGCCTCGACCCGGCGCGGCAGGCGGAAACGCCGCAGCCCCAGGCCCAGCGCCACGATCAAGGCCAGCGCAGCGGCACCCAAGGCCGCCAGAAGCGGCCCGCGATCCATCAAATCCTGCACGCCGAAGGCCAGCGCGGCGGCCACGGCCAGCACGATCGTCCAGGCCGGCCAGAACGCGCGCGCGGCCCGTTCCGCCACCATGCCGGCCAGCGTCAGCCGGACAATCCAGCCAAGGCCGCCTTCGCGTTCGGCCTTCAGGGCGCTTGTGTCGTCCATCGGCTCTCGACAATCCTTTCCGGCCGCATCGCCGTCACGGACGGATCACAGCCATGGCGGGATCGTATCGCGTGCGAGGATATCGTCAAATGTCGGGCGGGGTCGGATGACGGCGAAGTGATCCCCGGACACCAGCACCTCGGGCACCAGCGGACGGGTGTTGTATTCCGACGACATGACCGCGCCATAGGCCCCGGCAGACCGGAACGCCACCAGATCGCCTTCCCGCACGGGCGGCATCGGGCGGGCGCGGGCAAAGGTATCGCCCGTCTCGCAGACCGGGCCGACGATGTCGTAGGCATGATGCGGCGCGCCCGGATGCGGTTCGGCGACGGGCACGATATCGTGATGGGCGCCGTACATCGCCGGGCGGATCAGGTCGTTCATGGCGGCATCGAGAATCAGGAAATCGCGCCCCTCGCCGGATTTCACATAGACGATGCCCGACACCAGGATGCCCGCGTTCCCCGCGATCAGGCGGCCCGGCTCGATCTCGATCTCGCAGCCCAGGTCGCCCACGACCTCTTTCACCATCGCGCCGTAATCCAGCGGCAGGGGCGGCGCCTCGTTCGAGCGGGTATAGGGAATGCCAAGGCCCCCGCCCAGGTCCAGCCGCCGGATGTCGTGCCCGTCGGCGCGCAGGGCGCGGGTCAGGTCGGCGACCTTCAGATAGGCCTGCCGGAACGGGTCAAGCTCGGTCAGTTGGCTGCCGATATGGACGTCGATGCCCACCACCTCGATCCCCGGCAGGGCTGCGGCCTCGGCATAGATCTCTCGCGCGCGCTCGATCGGGACGCCGAACTTGTTTTCCTTCTTGCCGGTCGCGATCTTTTCATGCGTCTTCGCATCGACATCGGGATTGACGCGCATCGCGATGGGCGCGGTCAGGCCCATGCCCGCCGCCACCTCGGACAGGGCGCGCAATTCCGGTTCGCTTTCCACGTTGAACTGGCGGATGCCGCCCGCCAGCGCCTGGCGCATTTCGTCCCGCGTCTTGCCGACGCCGGAAAACACAATCCGTTCGCCCGGCACGCCGGCGGCGCGGGCGCGCAGGTATTCGCCGCCCGACACGACGTCCATTCCGGCGCCCAGATCGGCCAGCACCTTCAGCACCGCGACGTTCGAATTGGCCTTCACCGCGTAACAGACCAGGTGATCGGTGCCTCCCAGCGCCTCGTCGAACAACTGGAAATGCCGGCTCAGCGTGGCGGTGGAATACAGGTAGAAGGGCGTGCCCACGGTCGCGGCGATATCGGGCACCGGCACATCCTCGGCATGCAGGACGCCGCCCTTGTAGAGGAAATGATCCATCAGTCGATCCTGCGGGTGCGAAGGAAAAGGTAAAGCGGCAGGCCACAGCTGACGCCGATGCAGTAGGTTGCCGGGATCGCGACCAGCGCCAGCCAGTTGCGGCGCACGAAGGTTTCGGCCAGCACCCAGATCGTCAGCGTGACGGCCGCGATGGTCAGATCCCAGACCAGCCCCTCGGTCGCGCGGTTGACGAACCAGGCATCGATCATCGCGCCCAGGTTCCAGCCGTTTTCCTGAAACCAGGCAACGAAGTGCCGCATCGGCAGGATGGCCCCGGCGATGGCAAGCACAAGGTAGATCAGGCGAAGCAGGGACATGCGGAACCTCCGGTCGGGCGGCACCATCTAGCCTGACCGGGGCGCCAAGGAAAGCCGGTCAGCGCTCTGTCAGCTTGAACTCGATCCGCCGGTTCTGGGCCCGCGCCTCGGGGCTGTCGCCCTCGGCGACCGGACGGTATTCGCCGAACCCCGCCGCGACCATCCGTTCGGGCGGGAACCCCAGGTCGTTCTGCATGTAGCGCACCACCGACAGCGCGCGCGCCTGGCTGAGTTCCCAGTTGTCGGCATATTCGGCGCCGCGATAGGGCACGTTGTCGGTATGGCCGTCGACCCGCAGAATCCAGTCGATCTGCGGCGGGATCTGATCGGATATGTCCAGCAGGATGCCGGCCACACGCTCGATCTGGGCGCGCCCCTCGGCGGCCAGTTCCGCCTCGCCCGGTTCGAACAGCACTTCGGAGGAAAAGACGAAGCGGTCGCCCACCACCCGCACGCCCTCGCGCCCTTCCAGAACCTGCGACAATTGCGCGAAGAAGTCGGACCGGTACCGGGCAAGCTGCGCGGCCTCGTCTTCCAGTTCCTCGGCCTCGGCGGCCAGGCGGCGGGCCTCTTCCTCCAGCCGCTTGCGTTCGGCCTCTTCCAGTTCGGCGCGGCGGCGCTGTTCGGCGGCCACGCGGGCCAGCGCATTGTTCAATTGGCTGCCCAGCGTCTCGATCTGGATCTGCGCCTCGCGGTCGGCGTCGGCTGCATCGTCCAGCAGGGCCTGAAGGTTGCCCAACTGGCGGCGCAAGGCCGCGATCTGTTCGTTCAGCACCGCGATCCGGCGCGCATCTTCGGCCGAAGCGGCCTGCTGCTCGGCGATCTGCGCCTCGGCCTCGGCCAGTAGCGCGGCGCGCTGCTCGGCCTCGGTCAATCGCTCTTCCGCCGCCTGCTCGGCCGCCAGTTTCGCGGCCAGCGCCGCGGCCAGCCGGCGTTCCAGGTCTTCGACCTCGGGCACCGCGCCGGTCAGCCGCTCCACCTCGGCTTCCAGCGCGGCGGACCGGGTGCGCGCGGCCTCCAGATCGGCCACCACCTCGGCCAGGCGCTGTTCCAGCGCCTCGCGGTCGGGCAATTCCTCCTGCAGCCGCGCGGCCTCGCTTTCGGCCGCGGACTGCGCCGCCTGCGCTTCCTCCCGCGCCTGTTCGGCCAGGGTGATTTGCGCCAACGCCTCGGCCAGCCGCAGGTCGAGATCGTCCTGCGCCTCGCGCGCCGCGGCCAGAAGCGTCAGCGTTTCCTCGGCCTTGCGGCGCTGTTCCTCCAGTGCCAGCGTCATCGCCGTCAGTTCCGCATCCGCCGATTCCAGCCGCTCGCGCAGGGCCTCGGCAGCCGCCGCCTCGGCCAGTTGCGCGGCCTCGGCCTCGGTCAGCGCCTCTTGCGTTTCGGCCAGGTCGGCGCGGGTCGCGGCCAGCGCCTCGTCGCGCTCGGCATTGCGGCGGCGCAGATCGGCGATCAGCGCATCCAGCGCCTCGCGCCGCGCCGCGGCCAGCCGTGCCTGTTCGGCCTGGGCGTCGATCTCGTCACGGGCCCGCGCCAGGGCTAGGTTCAGCTGATCCTGTTCGGACAGCAATTCCTCGCGCTCTGCCGTCAGTTCCGCGATCTGGCCGCGGGCTTCCTCGCGGTCGGCCAGAAGGCCGGCCACGCGGGCCTCGAACTCGGTGATCCGGTCGCGCGCATCGGCCAACTCGCCCTCGCGGGTTTCCAGCGCCGCCTGCGTCGCCGACAGGTCGGATGTCAGCGCGGCGATCAGGGCGGATTGCCGGTTCGCCTCGGCCGCCGCCGCATCGAGGTCTTCCTCCAGCCCCAGAACCTGACTTTCCAGCGCCGCCGACCGCCCCTGTTCGGCACCCAGCGCCTCGGCCAGGCCGGCGACCTGCGCGGCCAGCGCGTCAAGTTCGGTATCCTGGGTGGTGATCGTGTCGCGCAGCACCGACTGGACGACCATGAAGATGGTCAGCACGAACATCAGCACCAGCAGAAGCGCGGTCATCGCGTCCACGAAACCCGGCCAGATCGTGGCCGAGAACCGTTGCTGGCCGCGGATCGGCTTCGCCATGTCAGCCGCCCCGGCGCGGCTGCGTTGCCGGGTTCAGCGCCCGGACGGCCTTGGTCAGTTGCGCCAGATCGGCGCGCAGGTCGGCCATGCTTTCCTGCCGGCCCGCCGCGACCTCTTCCAGCAGACGCAGAAGCTGCACGTCGATCGAACGCAGGCGCATCCGGCTTTCGGCATCGACGCCGCCGCCATCGCCGCCACCCTCTTCGGCCCGGCGTTCCATCAGCGCGATCAGCCGCTCCTGCCCCTCGGCGATCCGGTCGAGCGTGGCGGCGGTGCCGACATCGTCCTCCATCCGGCTGGTCAGCCCCTCGACCGCATCGGCCAGCGCCGCGATGCGTTGGTTGACCATGGTGCGCCCGGCATCGGCCTGGGCATGCAGCGCGCGCAGCGCATCCATCTGCTCGACCATGCTGTCGAGGATCTCGGCCACAATGCTGCCCTCGCCGCCGCCCCCTTCGCTGTCGGCCGCGGCGAAGCTGAGCTTGGTGATCGAGGACAGCCATTCCTCAAGCTCGCGGTAGAACCGGTTCTGGCCGTGCGTGGCGAACAGTTCCAGAAGGCCAACCACCAGCGACCCGGCCAGGCCCAGCAGCGACGAGGAGAATGCCGTGCCCATGCCGCCCAGTTGCTGTTCCAGACCGCTCATCAGCTTGTCGAAGACCTGCATCGGGCTTTCGCCCTCTTGCGGGGCCAGCGCGCGGATCGTGTCGACGACGGCCGGAACCGTCGTGGCCAGGCCATAGAACGTTCCCAGAAGACCCAGGAAGATCAGAAGGTTCGCCATGTAGCGCGTGATGTCGCGCGCCTCGTCGATCCGGGTGCCGACGGATTCCAGCATCGACCTGGCCGAGGAATTGGCGATCTGCGTGCGCTGCCCGCGCGACCGCAACAGCGCCGACAACGCGACCAGAAGCTGCGGCGGCTTGGTCAGTTCATGGCCGGGCCGCTGGCTGGCGAAACCCTCGATCCAGCTGACCGAACGCACAAGCTGCGCCACCTGCCAGAAGGTCGACAGTACGCCCAGAACGAAGACGCCCAGGATCACCCCGTTCAGCCAGACATTGGCCAGGAAGATCGGGAAGATACGCGAATAGGCAAGATAGCCGCCCGCCCCCACCAGCCCGACGACCGCGAGCATGAGCAGGATTTGCCGGACGGGTTGCGTGAAAGAGATCGCGGCCTGACGGTCGGGTTGTTCCATTGCGGTTCCGGCACGGGGGACTGAACGGCCCGACCTTAGGCGGCACCCAACGCCTTGCCAACCGTCAAAGGCCCGCCAGTAGCCCGCGAACCCGGTCGGAAAGCCATTCAAGCTCGGTATCGGGCAGGCCAAGCTCCGCCAGATGGGCGGAGGTGTTGAAGAGATATTCGGAATTCGGGCCGCGTCCGCCCACCGCCCGCGCGATGATCCGGGCCTGTTCCTCCAGCGGCAGGCCGCCGCAATATTGTTCGTGGCCGGGGTCTATCACGTAGGTGACCGCCCGCGCCCGGCCGCCGCCCTCTTCGAACACGATCTCCTGTTCGGTCTCGAAATAGGCCGAGGAAACCAGTTCGCGCTCGCGCAGATAGGCCAGAACCGCCTCTTCCTCGCCCGGACGCACGGCGAAGGCGACGCCATGACACAGCGCGCCCTCGGCCCGGTCGAGCGCCAGAACAAGGCCCGGTTCCGCCACCGTGCCGCGATGGTGGATCGACCGCATGCAGAAACTGCGGTGCCAGCCATCGAGCCGGGCCAACCGCCGCATCGCGGGGTCGAAGCCCGGCTGCCAGATCAGCGACCCGTAGCCGAAGACCCACATGAAGTTGTCCGTCATCCGCTGGCCCTCTTTCGTTCCGCCCTGTAAACAGGCTTTCGCCGTCCAGCGAAAGAGCAACCGATGCACCGCCTGATCACGATCGTCCTCGCCCTTGCGGTGCTTTACGGCGGCTATTGGCTGATCGCCTCGCGCGGCGTGGAATCCACGGTCGAGGCCGAACTGGCGCGCCTGCAACAGGCCGGGCTGGCCGATGTGGCCGATGTCAGCCTGACCGGCTTTCCCAGCCGGTTCGACCTGACCTTCGACGCGCCGGCGATGCTGGACCGTTCCGGCCTTTACGGTTGGCGCGCGCCGTTCCTGCAGGTCTTCGCACTCAGCTACCGCCCCAACCACATCATCGCCGTCTGGCCCAACGAGCAGGAGGTGATGCTGGCCGGCCTGCCCCTGACCCTGACCAGCACCGACATGCGTGCCTCGGCCAAGGTCGCCGGAACGGATGCCGCGCTTGACCGCGTCGTCTTCGTCGCCAAGTCCATCGGCCTCGAACCGCCCGACGCGACCGGCCTGGCCATCGAGGAGGCCCGGATGGCAACGCAGCGCCTGGATGCCGAGGGCGCGCGGCACGAATTGGGGCTGGCGCTGCTAAGGCTCAGCCCGGACCCGGCGCTGCGGGCCGCGCTCGACCCGTCGGGCGCGCTGCCCGACACGCTGGACTGGCTGCGACTGGACGCCGATCTCAGCTTCGACAAACCGCTGGACCGGTTCGCCGCCGGTTCCGGCCCGCCCCGGTTGCGGGCCATCGACCTTCGCGAACTGTCGCTGCGCTGGGGCGATCTGTCGGTCGAGGGCAAGGGCCCGGTCGAGGTCGATGCCGCCGGGCGGCTTGTCGGGCGGATCGACCTGGTGGTGAAGGAATGGCGCCACCTGGTGCGCTTCGCGGCGATCGCCGGCATGGTCCGTGCGGAAATCGCCCCCACCTTCGAGGCCGCGCTGGAACAGATCGACGAAGCCGACGGCGACCCCGAGGTCCTGCGCGTGCCGCTGACCTGGAAGAACGGCCGCACCAGCCTGGGCCCGATCCCGCTGGGGCCGGCGCCGCGGCTTTAGCCCCTGTCGGGCTTTACCCGGCCGAAATCGGGGGCATCGGTATCCTGGCCCGCCTCGATGATGCCGCGACGGATCGCGCGGGTGCGGGTGAAATATTCCTGCAGATGCGCGCCGTCGCCCAGCCGGATCGCCCGTTGCAGCGCGAACAGTTCCTCGGTGAAACGGCCGAGAATTTCCAGCGTCGCCTCCTTGTTGGTCAGGAACACGTCGCGCCACATGACCGGATCGGACGCGGCGATACGGGTGAAATCGCGAAAGCCCGCCGCGGAATACTTGATCACCTCGCTGTCGGTCACCCGGCGCAGATCGTCGGCCACGCCGACCATCGTGTAGGCGATCAGGTGCGGCGTGTGACTGGTCACCGCCAGCACCAGGTCATGGTGCTGGGCGTCCATCTCGTCGACATGGGCGCCCATCCCCTCGCACAGCGCGCGGAACCGGGCCACCGCGTCCGGGTCCGTTCCCGGCATCGGGGTCAACAGCCACCAGCGGTTGCGAAACAGCGTCGCGAAGCCCGACCGGGGGCCGGAATGTTCGGTCCCCGCGATCGGGTGGCCGGGCAGGAAGGTCACGCCCGGCGGCATATGGGGGGCGACCGCGTCGATCACCGCCTGCTTGACCGAACCGACATCGGTGACCGTCGCGCCCGGTTTCAGATGGGGCGCGATTTCCTCGGCGATCCGGCCCATCACGCCAACCGGCACGGCCAGAACGACAAGGTCGGCCCCCGCAACCGCCTCGGCCGCGCTGTCGTGGACGCTGTCGCAGAACCCGATTTCCAGCGCGGCGGCGCGGGTTTCGGCGCTGCGCGCGGTGCCGGAAACCTCGCGCGCAAGGCCATGGGCCTTCATCGCATGCGCCATCGACGAGGCGATCAGGCCCAGGCCGATCAGCGCGACCTTGTCGTAGACCGGTGTCATCCCTGCGTCTCCCCGGCCTTGAACCGGCCCACGGCATTGGCCACGCGGCGGCAGGATGCCTCGTCGCCCACGGTGATCCGCAGGCAATGCGGCAGGCCATAGCCCGCCACCCGCCGCACGATCAGCCCCTCGGCCTTGAGGAAGGCATCGCAGGCCTCGGCCTCGGCGGCGTCGGCGAAGCGCGCCAGCACGAAATTGGCGGTCGAGGTGTCGGACGGCACGCCATGTTCGGCCAGCGCCTCGGCCAGCCAGGCGCGCATCCGCGCATTCTCGGCCCGGCACCGGTCGATATGGGCCCGGTCGCGCATCGCGGCCTCGGCCGTCTCCAGTTGCGCGGTCGACAGGTTGAACGGGCCACGGATGCGGTTGAGAACGTCGATCACGTGGCGCGGGCCATAGCCCCATCCCACGCGCAGCCCGCCCAGCCCGTAAATCTTCGAGAACGTGCGCGTCATCACCACGTTCTGCCTTGCATCGACCAGCGCCGCGCCGCCGTCATACCCCTCGACATATTCGGCATAGGCGCCGTCCAGCACCAGAAGCGCGTGGTCGGGCAGCCCCTCGGCCAGGCGCTGCACCTCGCCCGCCCCGATCATCGTGCCGGTGGGATTGTTCGGATTGGCCAGGAAGACGATCCGCGTTTTCGGATTGCAGGCCGCGAGGATCGCGTCGACATCCGCGGTCCGCTCGCGCTCGGCCACCTTGACCGGCGTTGCGCCCGCCGCGCGGGCATAGATCGGGTACATCAGGAACCCGTGTTCGGTATGGACGACCTCGTCGCCCGGCCCGGCATAGGCCTGGCACAAAAGCCCGATCACCTCGTCCGAGCCGACGCCGCAAACGACCCGATCCGCATCCAGCCCATGCATTTCGGCGATTGCCGTGCGCAATCCGGCATGATCGGTCGACGGATAGCGATGCAGCGTGTGGACGGCGCGCTGGAACGCCTCGCGCGCGGCATCCGACGGGCCGAAGGGGTTTTCGTTCGACGACAGTTTCACCGCGTTCTCGACACCCGCGACATGCGATGCCCCGCCCTCGTAAAGCGCGATGTCGAGGATGCCGGGCTGCGGGCGGATCGTCTGGCTTGTCATTGAAAATCTCCGGTGGCAGGCCGGGCCGTCTTAGCGGTGCGCAACCGCCATGGAAAGCGCCGGAACGCGGATCGCCACGCGAAAAGGGCCGCGGCATGCGCCGCGGCCCCGATCCGTTCGCGATCCGGCCGGTCCGGCGCCGGGATCAGTTCTTGGCGTAGAATTCGACGACCAGGTTCGGTTCCATCTGAACCGGGTACGGCACGTCGCCCAGGCCGGGCTGGCGCACGAAGGTCGCGGTCATCTTGGCATGGTCGGCCTCGATGTAATCGGGCACGTCACGTTCGGCCAGGCCAACCGCTTCCAGCACGATCGCCAGCTGGCGCGAGCGTTCGCGCACCTCGACCACGTCGCCTTCCCGCACGCGGTAGGACGGGATGTTGACCTTCTTGCCGTTCACCAGCACATGGCCATGGTTCACGAATTGCCGCGCGGCGAAGATCGTCGGCACGAACTTGGCGCGGTAGACGACGGCGTCGAGGCGGCATTCCAGCAGGCCAACCAGCAATTCGCCGGTGTCGCCCTTGCGGCGCTCGGCCTCGGCATAGATGCGGCGGAACTGCTTTTCGGTCAGGTCGCCGTAATAGCCCTTGAGCTTCTGCTTGGCGCGCAGCTGCGTGCCGAAGTCGGACATCTTGCCCTTGCGGCGCTGGCCGTGCTGGCCGGGGCCGTATTCGCGGCGGTTCACCGGGGATTTCGGGCGACCCCAGATGTTTTCGCCCATCCGGCGGTCGATCTTGTACTTGGCAGACGTGCGTTTGGTCACGGCTGATCTCCTTCCTGGGGGCCGCACGCGGGGTGCGGCCGGATGCGAAGGGCGTTGTCCTTTGGGCCAAGGCCCCGACAGGCATCCCCTTGCGGGGGCCACCAACACCAATGAATGCGTCCCGTGCCATCTCTGGCCGGCGACCCGCGGGCTTATAGAGGCCCGGCGCGGGGAGTCAATGGGCTTTCTCGGACCGCAGGCCCAGCGCATGGACCAGCCGCGCGGCGTCACCGGGGGCAAGGCGCCGTTCGTGCCGGGCGGCGACGGCCTGCGCGGTCAGCGCCTCGGGCGTGGCGCCATCGGGGTCGGGCGCGTCGGCGCTGGCACAGGCCAGGCCCTCGGCAATCAGCAGGTCGGGCGCCGACAGGACCAGCCGCACGAAGACGCTGCCGACCGGCCCGTCATCCGGCACGACACCGGGCAGGCCGGCCAGCCGCGCCGCCGGCACCAGAACGCGCGGGCAACCGAACAGGGCCTGAACCTCGGGCCCCGAAACGGCAACGGGCTGACCCGGTGCCAGGCGCAGGTCGCGGAACGGGTGGCCGGCGCCGAAGGCGCCGGACCGGACCGTCACCGGCCGCAGACCCGGGGCCAGTTGCATCGGCCCACCGCCCGCCTGCCAGCGCACCGCGCAGACGACATGACGCAGCCCGCCATCGCGCGCCAGGACCCGGTCGCCGGGCCCCAGCCGCTCGACCGGTACCAGCCCGCGATGGGTGGCAATGCCGGTTCCGGCGGCGAATCCGCCGGGCAGAAAGGCCGGGTCGGCCAGCGGCAACGGCCGCGCGGCACCCCGAAGCGCATCGACCAGAAGCGGACGCCCCGTGGCCGGGACCGCATCGAGAAAGACAAGGCACGGACGCCCGGGTTCTGCCGTGGGCCAAAGCGCCACGCGATGCTGCCTGTCGCCGTCGGCCAACAGGAAAACGGCGGGGCAATCCGGTTGGGCCGGCCGGTCCTGCGCGCCCGGCTGGCCTTGCGGACCCAGGACGTTGGCGACGATCCGGCGGGCGCGCCTGCCGACGCGTTGCCGCAAATCAGCATCGCCGAAGATCGGGAAGGTGGACAGCGCCAGGCTGGAAGCCGGATCGAGCCGTTCGACCGGACCGAACCATTCCCAGACCGCGCCCGGACGCAACGCAGCCACGGGGGCATCCTCGCGCCCGTCGATCCGCGTCTGTGCCCAGGGTATGCTGGGAAAACCGGAAATGCCGGTTGTCATTCGGGTATCCTGCTGCCTCGACCGGCCCGTACCGACCGTTGAAGCACAGGCTAGCACGGCGCGGGCCGTGCCGCCAGCACCGCTAGAATCGCAGCTTCAGCGTCACCGATCCGACCAGTTGCCCGTCATCCTGGCCCTCGAATTCCTCGGACAGCCATGTCAGCCCGTAGAACCCGTCCACCCTTTGACCGGCATAGCCCAGCCCGGCGCGCAACCGGGTCCGGCCGTCGCGCGCAACCGCCGCACCGCCTTCGGGCAGCCATTCGCTGCCCGCCACGGCCGCGACATCGGCGCCAAGCGTCGCGAACAGCCCCTGCCGCCCCCCGCCCGACCCGACCGCGACATGGCGCTGGCCTGTGACCGGATCGCGCAGCCACAGCGCCTGCCCATCGACCGCGCCCAGGGCAAGGTCGGCCCCGACACGCAGGAAATCCTCGTCGCCATGGCGGGCATCGACGAAGGGCCGCAGCAGAACGCCGCCCGCCAACGCCACGGGCCAGCCGATTTCGGCCGATAGCGTGGGATATACGGAATCTTCCAGCCGGTGCGCATCGGGGTCTATGGCGTCGAGACCGAGGATATCGTGCAGCCCTTCGTGCAGCCGGGCGATGCCGGTCTGCGGCCCCACGGCCACCAGGTCGGCGCCGATCCGCGCCTCGGCCCGGCCCAGCGCGAAATGGCTGTGCAGCCCCGCCGACAGGATGCCGGCATAGCGCCGGTCGGCGGGATCGGGCGCAACAAGGTTCGCCGGCGCGATGACCTCGGCCAGGAACCGGTATTCCAGGATCTCGCCCGCCCGCTCCGGCAGGTGCCCCGTCCATCCCGGCCCGGTCACGGCCGAATGGCTGAACCCGACGCTGCGCCAGCGGTCCTGCCCGTCGCCAAGCGCATCGTTGCCAAGCATCCAGCCACGACCAAGAACCTGGCTGCGGGGCGGTTCAGGCTCGGCCAGGGCCGCGGTCGTCAGGACAAGATTGCAAAGAAGAACTGCCGCGGCGCGAACCGCGCTGCTACCCGATGGCATGTCGCCCCCTCGTTACGCGACCGGGTCTGCGCCCGGCCCGCCGTAACATTAGCACGGGGCGATTCGCCCGCCAATCGGGTTGCCGGGCCTCTTCGTCGGCGGGGACGTCGGCGCCCTATTGGTTGCCGAAACTGCCGTGTCGGAAATTGCCCTCGACATTGGCGCCGGACTGGATCGTCAGCACCTCGTAGACCACGTCGGCGCGCACGGTCGACTCGGCCCGCAGGGTGACGGACCCGCCGGTGATCGACCCGTCGAGGCGACCCGAAACCGTGACGGTCCGCGCCCGGACCTGGCCGGCGATGGTGCCCGTCGGCCCGATCACCAGCGTTTCGGCCACCACGTCGCCTTGCACGTTGCCGTCGACCTCCACCAGCCCGGCGCTGGCCAGATCGCCACGAATATCAAGCCCGGCGTGAATGTAGGACCGGCCATTGCCGGCCGAGGACGAAGTGTTCTGTGTCATGTTCTTTCCATCTTGCCGCTCTGGCACGCCCGAACGGCGAGTCGCCGGAAGGCGCCGAAACAGTACGGGAGGCTGGGCATATGTCGACCGTTTTTCGCAAGTGACCGTTTTTTGGGCAGCGGCGGGCCCTCGCGGACCGCGACGCGGCGTCAAGGGCACCGTTCCGGCCGACATTCGTCACGCGCTTTACGGGAAATCAACACACGCAGGGCGAGAAGTACTGCATCACCTTGCCGCAGGGCCGCGCCAGAACGGGCTGCCCGATCGGACAGATCGCGGCGGGAACAGGCATTCCAAGGGCTATTCGGGACCGACATGATTTCCAACGAGCAAAGCCTGCCGGACGTGCAGGCGCAGGCGGCGCGGCGCATCGCCCTGATCGCCTGGGCGGGTCTTCCGCTAACCGTTCTCATCGCGCTTCTGTTCACCGGCGCCAATCCGGTGATTCCCGGCGTTCTGTCGGCGCTTTTCGCCGCTGCCGGACAGGTCGGCGTGCGGCTGGGCGATGCCCGCATCGCGCGGATCATGGCCGGGCAGGCGCTGGTCGGCCAGGCCATCGCGCTGACCGCGGCCTTTGCCGGGCACGAATGGCAGGTCGACACGCATATGGCGTTCTTCGCGGTGCTGGCCGGGCTGGTCGCGCTGGTCGATATCCGCGCGATCCTGTTCGCGGCGGCGACGATCGTGGTGCATCACCTGTCGCTCAGCCTGTTCATGCCGTCGCTGATCTATCCCAGCGTGGACCTGTTGCTGAACATCGAGCGGACGCTGGTCCACGGGGCCATCGTCGCGGGCGAAACGCTTGCCCTGGTTCAGGCCGTGCGGGTACGCCTTAAGATGGATGCGCTGGCCGCCGAACGTACGGCCGAGGCGTTGTCCGCCTCCACTGCCGCGGAAGCTGCCAAGGCCGAGGCCGAAGCCGCGCAGGCCGAGGCCGAGGCCGACAAGGCCGCCGCCGAAGCCGCCCGCAAGGAGGCCGAGACCGCGCGCGAGGAGATCCTGCGCGAACAGGCCGAGGCCGAGGCGGCGCGCAACAGCGCGGCCGAAACCGAACAGCGCGCCAATGCGGCCCGCGCCGCCACCGCCGCCGCGCAGGCCCGCGTGGTCGAAAACCTGGGCCAGGCGCTGGGCGAGTTGGCCAAGGGCCGGCTGGGCGCCCGGATCGACACGGAATTCCCCGAGGATTACGAGGCATTGCGCCGCGACTTCAACGCCGCTGCGGAAACCCTTGCGCAGGCCATCGCGCTGGTCGTGGAAAGCGCGGATTCGATCCGCAACGAGGCCAATGAAATCACCACGGCCTCGAACGACCTCAATCGCCGGACCGAACAGCAGGCCGCCACGCTCGAGGAAACCGCCGCGGCGCTGGATCAGTTGACCGCCTCGGTCAAATCCGCCGCCGAGGTGGCCGAGACGGCCCGCCAGATGGTGGAAACCACGCAGGATCGTGCGAAACGGTCGGGCGGCGTGATGCGCGACACGATCGCCGCGATGGAGGAGATCGCCGACGGATCGTCGAAAATCTCGAAGATCACCGGCGTCATCGACGAGATCGCGTTCCAGACCAACCTTCTGGCCCTGAATGCCGGGGTCGAGGCCGCCCGCGCCGGCGAGGCGGGTCGCGGTTTCGCCGTCGTCGCGTCCGAGGTGCGGGCGCTGGCGCAACGCTCGTCCGACGCGGCCAAGGAGATCGCGGAACTGATCGAACTGTCCTCGGGCCAGGTCGGCCGCGGAGTCGATCTGGTGAACGAAGCAGGCACCGCCATCGGCGAGATCGAGGACAGCGTGGCCGACATCAAGGAACGCGTGGCCGAGATCGCGATTTCGTCGTCGGAACAGGCGACCGGCATCCAGGAGATCAACGTGGCCGTCAACCAGCTCGACCAGGCGACGCAGCAGAACGCGGCCCTGTCCGAGGAAACCAACGCGGCCACCCAATCGCTGCTGAGCATGTCCTCGGCCCTGATCGAGAATACGCGCCGCTTCGACGTCGGTTCCCGCAGCATGGGCCGCACGGCCCCCGCAGTGGCACCGCCCGCGCCGGCGCCGGCCCCGGTCACGGCGGCGCCGGCCCCGGAACCGGACGCCATGGCACCGCGCAAGAAGGTGGCAGCGGGCGGCAGCGCCGACGATTGGGAAGAGTTCTGATCCCGTCCGCGAACCCGGACCACAACGAAAACCGGGGCGCCCGATCGGGCGCCCCGTTCCGTTTCCGACCGTTCAGAACATCATACTGAAACCGATCCCGGCCACCAGGCTGTCGCCCGCCACGTCGTCGATCCGCTGGGTCAGGGCCACGCCCAGTTGCCCCGGCCCGGCGGGCAGGTTGTAGCGCAGTTCCAGATCGGTCGGGGCCGCGGCCTCTTCCAGCCCGATGCTGACATCCGACAGGACGACACCCTGGGTGGCGGCCCCGCCCTGCGCGGCGGTGCGCGCGACCGGAACATTCATGTCCAGCGCGCCGCCGGTCACGTCGAGCATGCGGCGCACGCCAAGGCCAAGCCGCGCCCCGCGCAGCCCCGCATCGGCCAGTTCCCACGACAGGCCCAGGCTGCGGCTGCCGATGTCGCGGCCCGCGCGGACCACGCCGTCACCGGCGAAATCGGTCACGCCCTCGGTATAGGAAACCGATAGCTGGCCCGCGCCGAGGGCAAGCCCGGCGCCCAGGCTGACGAAGGCAGTTTCCGCCTCGACCCGCTCGCCGAAGGCGCCGGA
>Ga0180436_10002872_pt1 | contig 16124 bp, 19 predicted proteins | sample SS_ome_2_FD_132434 | JGI IMG/M metagenome (GOLD analysis project Ga0180436, IMG submission 132434) | Hypersaline lake sediment archaeal communities from the Salton Sea, California, USA - SS_3_S_2 metaG | ecosystem: Environmental > Aquatic > Non-marine Saline and Alkaline > Hypersaline >...
CATCTATGAACTCAAAGGGCTCGTAGTCGGCGGACGTGCCGACGACCAGCTTGTCGCCGCCACCACAACCCGCCAGGGCGAGCGTGGCGACCACCATCATGACAGACATCAACACCAGTGACCTGCGCTTCATAGAAGATCCTCCTTCTGTAAGGAATGTACCGCGCATTATAGGCCCGCAGAAGACAGGGGTCAAAACGGTGACTGTTCAGCTGGACAAACGGACGAGATACGGTATACTCTGGATTCGATGTAGGTTCAGCAGTTGTGGAGGAACAAGCGTGGCGAACACTCAGTCAGCGAAGAAGCAGGTACGCGTATCGTACCGCAAGTGGTTGAACAACCGATACACCAAGGGCAAGATGCGCGCCGCCGTGAAGATGGTCCGCGAGGCCATTGACGCCGGCGACTACGAGACCGCCAATCAGTGGATGCCGAAGGCCGCTAGAGAGCTGGACAAGGCTGCCCGCAAGAACGTGATCCACGCCAACAAGGCAGCTCGGATGAAATCGCGTCTGATGAGCCAGATTCACACCCTGCAGCAGTAGGCTCACAGGCACAAGCGTCTCTCGTACTTTCCTTATCCGCCAATCTCAAGCGCGGGCCACAAGAGGCCCGCGCTTTGCGCTGTCACAGCGGCGACCAGCCGTCGCGTCAGTCGTCGCGGCCCAACTCTTGGGACCGTACATAGGCCGCCCACACCGCCCGCGATACGACAGTGCGGAATCCCCCCTTGTCCAGATGGTAGAGCGCCTCTGCCGTGGTGCCACCGGGCGATGTCACCTGGTTCCGCAGGGCGGCGAGGTGCAGCCCCGACTGGCGGGCATAGTCCGCTGACCCTATGACGGTCTGGTACACCAGCTTCTCAGCCACATAGCGCGAGAAGCCCAGATGGACGCCGGCATCCACCAGCGCCTCCATGAAGAGACAGACATACGCCGGGCCCGAGCCCGAGAGGGCCGTGGTCATATCGAGGTAGTGTTCGTCGTCGACGTAGACCTCCTCCCCCATCGCCTCCAGAATCGCCACGGCATAGCCGCGCTGAGCCTCGGAGACGGCGGGCGCGGCGGTCCAGACCGTGATCCCCTCACCAATCTGCGCCGGCGTGTTGGGCATCGCACGGATGACGGCATCCACACCGATGCCGTCACGAATCTTGCGCACGGGGACGCCTGCGGCAATGGAGAAGACCAGTGCGCCATCCTTCACATGTCCGCGGAGACCTTCCAGCACGCCGGACATCACCTGAGGCTTGACTGACAGGAAGATGATGTCGGCACCCTGGACCGCGACGGCGTTGTCCATCACGGCGCGTATGCCGCAGGTTGTCTCGAGATACGCGCAGCGCTCTTCCCACACATCGGCCACGACCAGGCCCTCGCTGTCGACCAGGCCCTTACGCAGAAGCCCCTTGGTGACAGCTTCCCCCATCGTACCACCGCCGATAATGGCAATCTTCGGTAACATGACTCTCCTTCCCTGGGTGTCGAGACCAATTCCCCGGTACGCTACTGCTGCGGACTGAGATCAAAGATCATCTGCAGGAACCTGGCGCGGTCGGCTTCGGGCGCTGGGTCGCCCACGGTCATCGGTCGAGGCCGACCGTATTCCTCGAGGATCGCGGTGCGGAGGTCGATGCTCAGCAGCCGCCCGTCATAGAAGGTCAGCCGGTCCACGAACTCCTGTCGCGTGCCATCGCTCCACATTTGGTCGAAGAAGAAGTTACCGAGCCCGTAATGCACGAAGGCGCCGGCGTAGAACTCCAGGGTCTGGGCCTGATGGGCCTGACTGCCCTGTACCATCACGGCACCGGCTTCGGCAAGTCCACGGAAATCGCTGATCTGCCGCGCGGTCGGTGCGTAGTTGTAGTCCTCAAGGTACTGCAGGGTGACAATGGGTTGGTACCCATCAGCACGCAGTGCGGCGATCTGCGCCTGGACCGCGGGGAAGTCGCAGCGTGCGGCACCCCCCGAGTTCTCACCGGCAAAGGGGCCCACAGTGTTACAGCCGAGGAGGGCGATCCGGTTGCCGTTGTGTGTGAGCGTGAGGGGGCGGGAAGCCTCTAGCTGGTTGGCACCACCGCCAAACCATTGCCACCCGCGCTCGCGATAGAGGTCCAGCGAGTAGTCCACCCACTCCGAGCCCTTGTCCTCCAGATGGTTACCGGTGAGCTCGACGATGTTGACGTTGATCGCCTCGAGCAGCTCGATATAGCTATCGTGTGAGCAGAAGGACATCGTCCCGCTGCCCTCGGCCACACAGTCGGGCTTGAACGAGACCTCGTTGCTGATGTGGACGAAATCGGCGTCGCTGAACCAATGGGCAATGTCCTGGGCCGGGTACGTCACACCCTTGACATCCATCAGCTGCGCCGTGGCGCGCGTCATCGCGGTGACACCGGTCATCACCAGAAGCGTCATCCGGGATTCGTCACGGTTCGAAAGGACCGCCGTGGCCGGCGCGAGCAACTGGTCAACCTGAACACCGCGCGCGTTGGCGACGCTGAGCGGAAGCTGCAGTGGATACGTCGACAGATCTGCGCCCTTCGTCGTCAGCGAGACCCCATCCAAGCGCAACGCCTTCCACTCAGGCGCCAGCTCGTGGAAAGGGATGATGGCCCAGCCGGCGACGGCCTTGGCCTCGGACAACAGCCCGTCGGCAGCGACAAGACGCACGGTCTGATCGCTAGGCGGCCCCCACAGCTCGACAAGTGAGGCGACCGTGTCGGTGGCCGCGAGCAAGGGATGTAGCTCGAAGGCGCCGGCGGGAAGGCCCTTCCACGTCGACAGTAGGTCAGCCGAGGCGACGTCATCTTCAACGGTGAAGAAGGGAGCCACCACGGCGTACGTCCAGTTGCCGACCGGGCCGGTGGCCTGCGCCTTGGTAGTGATCTGTACATCTGCGCCACCACCGTCGGCCCAGACAAAGTGCGCGGGGTCTGCTTCGACGATGCTCCGGAACCGCGAACAGGCATCCACCGGCACCAGATCGCGACAGCCGGCAGTGACAGGCCACATCGGTGTGGGCGTAGGCGAAGGCGTGGGCGTCAGGGTGGGGGTTGGCGTCCACGTGGGTTGCGGCGTTCGCGTGGGCGTGGGGGTCGGCGAGGGGGACGCGGTGGCGCAACCAACAACACTGAGCGCGGCGACGGCTAGGATGGACAACAGCAAGGACAGACGGCTACGTTTCATTTCCGCGTGGATCACCTTTCCCTGATTCGGGCGGATTGTCCGTTGCGGCGCCGCTTTGTCAAGAAACGAGAAAAGACCGGGGGAGTCCCCGGCCTTTTGTAGTGGCCCACGCAGGACCCATTCAGAACTCCTCGCAGCCACCCGAGTTGACCTTCCGCAACTACTCTACACCATCAAGCTGCGTTGAGTCAAGTCCAAGAACGACCGAATCGCCCCAGTTCCGCACGGGTTGGTCGGAATCACCCGTTTTGCAGAGGTCTATTGTAGGTAAGGTCTTGAAAGGTCATCGCCAGTTGTGCTAGCGTGAGCACAACCGGAGGTGATCAGCAGTGGCAGACAGAACCACCTACACAGTCAGCGACGTAGTCTCCGTGATGGGCCGGATGAACATCACCGGCAACGTCACGCCCCCGATCTGGTATCGCCGCATCACGCTTCCCAGCGGGAAGCCCGACACCATCAGCGTCATCCTCCTATCCGAAGTCGTCTACTGGTACCGCCCCCGCGAAGTCCGTGACGAGCACACCGGCGCCGTCGTGCGCTATGAAAAACGCTTCAGGGCCGACAAGCTTCAGCGCACCTACGCCTCCCTTGCCGACCAGTTCGGCTTCTCGAAACGACAGATCTCAGAGGCCATGCACCGCCTGGAGAAGCGCGGCCTCATCGACCTCGACTTCCGAACGGTGACCACCGGCGCCGGCAACCGCATCGGCAACGTGCTCTTCATCGGTCTCGATCCGTACGCCGTTGCCGAGCTGACCTTCGACGGCGACAACCCCTCTGACGTTTCAGCGGGACAGCTATCACGTCAGAACGTGACACCCTCTCACGACGGAACGGGAGAGGCTATCACGCCAGAAGGTGAGACATGTACAGAGACTACCTCCGGGGAGGATGATGTTGACGTCCCCCCCATACCCCCCCACACGCCCAGCCCAACTGCCCCGGATTCGGCCCCGGATCCCCAGGCTCAGAAGGACGAGCCTGACCAGGATCCCACCCTGAGGGCCGTCGTGGCCCTCTACGAGCAGGAGATCGGCGGCTACCTGACCGCCATGATCCTTGAGGAACTCACCGATCTAGTCCAGAAAGAGTGCAGAGACCTGGGGCGCTGGCGGGCCGCGTTCCAGGAGTCCATCGGGGCCCGCAATCGGTGGAAGTACGTGCGCGCCATCATCGCGCACCCGGAGAGAAAACCGCCATCGGAGGTGAAGCGTGGGAAGAACTCGTCAATTGGTCAACCTCGGAGAGCTGGCCCGCGACCTCGCGGAGCGCACGGGCGCCGGGTCACCATACCCAGCCCTGAAGAGATCGCCAGACTCAACGCAGAAGCGGAGCGACAGATCCGTGAGCAGCAGCGCGCAAACGACGGTTGATCCGCGCATCGGCCTCGGAGATCCTGACTGCCCGGTCTGCGGCGGTATGGGTTACGTGCGGTACGAAGTACCCATCACAGATCCGGGCTTCGGAAAGATGCACCACTGCCCCGTCTGCGGGCAACGCATCATCGAGGCCGTGCGCGCAAAGGTGTTCGAGTCGCAGCGCGAGCGAATCGCCCGGTTCAGCGTTGCCCGTCCCGAGCAGACGTTCGAGACCTTTGATGCCTCCGGCGTCCGACCGATGATCTACCAGGCCTACTGCGCCGCACTCCAGTACGCCGCCGAGCCTCGCGGCTGGCTCGTGCTCCACGGCAGCTACGGCACGGGCAAGAGCCATCTGGCCTCCGCGATCGCCAACAAGCTCAGCGCCGGCCAGGTGATGTCTCTGGTCGTGCCCGACCTCCTTGAGCTGCTGCGCTCCGGGTTCGACACCGGCGACTACCAGGAGCTCCTGGACCTCACGCGCCAGGTCCGCCTACTGATCCTGGACGACATGGGCACCGAGAGCTCCACGCCCTGGGCCTGCGAGAAGCTCTTCCAGATCGTCAACCACCGCTACAACAGCGTGATGCCCACGGTCTTCGTCTTCAACGGCGTCGTCGAGGACATGGCTCCGCGCATCGCGTCCCGGCTGAAGGACACCGCCGTCTCCAAGCTCCTCCCGATGTGGGGGGACGACTACCGCGAAAGGAAACGCTGATGGCATCTCAGACCCAGTCCTCCGGTCCGGTTCTCGCCGCGATCCCACTGGTCCGCGTGCGGCCCGTGACCCTCTCGGTAACGCCCCGCCCGGGCAACTACTATCGCTCCGCCGGCGGCCGCCTGCTCCTCTGCATCGCCGTCCGCCAGTCCTTGGACACCTACTACTGGTTCGTCGACGCGGCTTCCTCCCCACTGACCGTGCTCAGTGCCCGCGACCTGATGGCGTCGCCCCTCGTGGCCGTCGACTTGGTGCCAGTGGACCACCAGAGTGTCTCGGCAACTGGCAACGTTGCCAGTGTCGGGGCGGACGAGCCAAGGGCAGTGCTCGCATCCGAGGTCTCTGTGTGAATGGAAGCGGTGACGTGCTCCAGGCGGCGCTGAGCGGGGCGCGGCTCGTAGGCATCGGACTCCGGGCCGGCCACGCGCCGAGCGACACACCGGCCACTTGGTCAAGCGGGAGCTGAGTCAGTGCAGATAGTCGTTGCGCTCGACCTGCCGTTCACTACCTCAGCAGGCACCAAGTACCACCCGACAGTGAAGGTCGCTAAGGGCTGTAACGGCTGCCCGTACCGGGTAACCTGCAGGCGCGACGTGGTCGAACGCGACGGACTCGCCTGGTGTGAGGATGTCATCCCTGCTGATCTGGATCCGAGCCTCGATACCGATCCGCGATCACGCCAAGGAGGAACATGACTGAGTGGCTGCTGAGGAACTCTCTGTGGCTGGTCGGGCTCGGCCTGATGCTGGCCTCGAGCGGCATCGACGGCGCCTATATGGAGCGCTGGAACGCCTGGCGTTACGGTGGCTACGTGCTCAACACCGTCGCTGACCTCGCCGGGATGGCGCTCACATACTGGTACGGTCGCCTGCAGCAGGATCGAAGTAGGACCAAGCGGAGGCTCTCCGCAGTGCTCCTCGGGGCCGAGACCGTCGCCGTGCTCTACAGCTGGTTTTTCGGCTGGCGTCAGCTCCTCATCGTCCTCCCCGCCACAGAGGGAGACGCCACCCGTTGGGTCGCCCCCATCGCCGCCGGCTTCATCCCACTGCTACTGGCCTTCGTGGGATACGCGCAGTCGCTGCTCGCAGGACGCATCCACAGCGAAGCGCCGGTCGCATCGCCGGGTCGTGCACCAGCACGCACCCGCTCTGCGGAGCATACGTCGCATGCTGCGAAAGCACTGCGCTCGCACAGCGTCGCTGACCCCGCACAGAGCGACGCATCCGATTCGCTCAGTGCGTCGCATAGGCACCACGCCTGCCCGCACTGCGGTCGCTCTGACTTCGCATCGCAGCAGGCCGTGAGCGCGCACCTGCGCTGGTGCGATGCATACAAGCGGGAGAGCGCGCAATGAACTGCCACGTCTGCGGTGCCAGCACCAAGGTCATCAACTCGCGTCAGGTAGCCGGCACGGTCACCCGCCGGCGTCAGTGTGTCTCTTGTGGGCGTCGCTTCACCACCCGCGAAGTCACGCAGGCCCAGATGGGCGTATTCCACGCAGCTCGCCGTCTCTACGACGCCGTCCAGGCCTTCACCACTGCACACGAGGGCATGGGTACGTGACCGCAGACATACACACTCGTCTCAACACGCTCGCCGACCGCATCGAGGCCACCCTGGTCCAGTACCACGCCCCGGCCCGGATCACCGGTGGCATCGTCGGACCGCGCCTCGTCAGCTTCGACCTGGCGCCCGCCGTCGGGATCCGGGTCAACGCCATCGCCCGGCTGGACCAGGAGCTCGCCCTCAACGTGGGTGCGCCCAACGTCAGCGTGCGCCGCGCAGCACGGGGCCTGGTGCTGGAGTTCCCGCGTGCGGATCCCCGCGGCGTCCGTTTCATCGACGCCCTGCAGGACGCAGAACCGCTGCCCCAGGCCACGGCGCTCCTGGGCATCACAGGCGACGGAGCGCCGCTCCTGGCTCGCCTGTCCTCGCCCGACGTCGCCCACGTCCTCGTCGCCGGCACCACGGGATCCGGCAAGACGGCACTGCTGCGCACGATCGCAGCGTCCCTGGTCCTGGGGCACACGCCCGAGGCCCTGCGCCTCCTGTGCCTGGATCCCAAGGCGTCGGCCTTCGCCGGCTTCGAGGGGCTGCCGCACCTGGTGCGCCCGGTGCTGTCCGTCGGTGACGCGATCGGAGCGGCCCTGCGTGACCTCGTGGCCCTGATGGAGCGGCGTACCGGCACCGGGAGCCGGCATCCCCGCATCGTGGTGCTCATCGACGAGTTGGCCGACCTGATCATGACGGTCGAGGGCGTCACCGAGCACTTGACGCGGCTCTCCCAGCGCGGCCGCGAGGCCGGCATCCACCTGGTGGCCGCCACCCAGCGCCCCAGCGCCGCCGTGCTCTCCGGCCTGATCCGTGCCAACTTCCCACTGCGCCTGGTGGGTCGTGTCGTCTCTGCCACAGATGCCCACGTGGCCTCGGGCCAGCCTGGCACCGGCGCCCACATTCTCATCGGCCGCGGCGACTTCCTGGCAGTCACCGGTGGCCGTGTCATCCGCTTCCAGGCAGCGTACGCCACCACTGGTGAGACCCACCGACTACTGGCCGATTGGCGCGCCGAGCCCCCGGCGGCCGATGTGCTACCGGCGCGCGTCGAGGCCGACGTCGAGGGCGAGAGCCCCGGCGACCTCGAGCTACTGGCCGAACGTCTGGCGCCGTGGTGGGCCTCTCACGGCGGCCGGTGGGGGTCCAAGACCGCCGCGTGCCGGCATCTGTTCGGACCCGACACCCGCTACGCCGGCTACTATGCCCGGCTCACCGATCAGGCCATCGCTCGTGTGGAGGCCTAGGATGTCTACTACTACCCGCACACACCGTTCTGCAGCTGGCAGGAGGACCCCGGAGATAGGTAGCATTCCAGGTAGTAGTAGTAGAGGTCGCGCGCGTGAGAGGGAGGCGAGGCTGAAGGGGATAGCCGAGCTGCTCGCCGTGCTGTTGCTCCTGGCCTTCGCCTGCCTGATCGCCAGCGACTTCGTGGTCAGCGTGCGCCAAGAGAACGCCTGCTGGGCCGCCGGCTACGAGCTGCCGGTCAACTACGCCGGCACGTGCTACTGCTTCGGCCGCGACGGCCGGCCTGACGTCGTGGCTCTGGCGTCACTCAGCCCCTGAGGAGGGAACCGTGAGCAAGACAGACTCGAGCACCCCGTCCACCCGCGCGCGCATCGCCAACTTCCTGCTCCTCTGCGGGATGCTGGCAGCAGTCACCTTCACAGTGGTGATCACCCAGCGGCTCTCCGACGATGCCCTCAGCCTGGTGCTGGGCATCGCCATCGGCGTCGTGGCCCTGCTGATCCCCTCGCTGGCCGTCGGCGGCCTGCTCTATCTGGCCACGCGCATGGTAGAAGCCAGGTCCGCCGGGCGGGCTCGATCGACGCCGGCGCCCCAGCCGCAGGTGGTCGTGCTCAGCCCGGGTGGGGCCCAGCAACAGCCGGCGTTCCCGTGGGCGTCTGTGCCCCAGCTCCAGCACTCGGGAGCCCTCGAGGGCTCCCAGTACCAGGCCGCCGCGCAGCGCCGCACCTTCACCGTGATAGGAGAGGAATAGCCCATGCCCTACGTCAAGCCCTATGACCTGGCCGAGGTCAGCCACGTCAACATGCTCACGGTGGAGTCCGCGGCCCTCGTCGTGCTGGCTCAGGGCGGCACCTACGAGAGAGCCCGCGAGTGCGCCGCAGACCTACCCACCTACGAGCGCGCCCTGGTCCTGCTGGCCGTGGGAGACGCTGCCGTGGTGGCCGGGAACCGCGAGGCAGCGTCGGAGGCCTACACCACGTCCCACACCCTGGCCTGGATGCGCGTGGCCGACCGCTACCGCCGCGTTGAGGCCGCCGGCCACTACGGTCTGGCCCTGATGGCCCTCGCCGACCGCGACGCCTGGCGCGCCGCGATGCACCTGCGCGATGCCATCGACGCCATCGGCGAGGGCTGGTGGGTACCGCGGGAGAACCAGGCGGCCCTGCGGGAGTTGCGGCGCTTGCGCGAGGACGTGCTGGCCGGGGTTGCGATGGCTCCGGACCAGAGGCGAGCAGCGGCGGCGACATAGCACCCATGCGGTACTGGCAACGTTGCGATTGCGAGCGGCACGGAATGGCATCCGCCGCCGGCCCCTGAGCTCACCCGATCTGTTGGGGCGCGCCTAAGGCCCTACAGCGAGCGATGCGGGGTGAAGGTCACCCCGCACCAGCTGCGTCACACCTGCGCCACGCTGCTGCTCAACGCCGGTGCGCCCATCCTCACTGTGCAGGCGGTGCTGTGACACGCCCACTTGGACACCACGCTGCGCTACGCCCGTTTGTACGACGGCACGCTCGCCGCCGACTTCTACCGCGCGATGGGCGAGATCGAGCTGCGGCTGGCTGGGCCCGACGAGGGCAGGACGCAGGCTGCGCCGGAGCCGGGCCATCTGCTCGCGCTGCTGGCTTCCCTACGTGAGGGCACGCTCAGCGAGCGCCAGTTGGAGACGCTGCAGGAGCTCCGTGAGGGTGTGCTGGCGCTACAATCGTCCGTGGCGCCGGGATCACTGCGTCGTCATGCCTGAGGCACCCAACCGCGCGAGGCCCGGTCAACCCGAGGCAGCCCCCCTGGACTCGTGATCAGGGCACACTGACGTGCATTGCGACCGATCCGCGAGCCAGACCAGTGCATGGGCATGTTCTACAAGGCTCAGTGGCCCGCACTGAACCACACAAGCTCCAGAGGTCACGCCACTGCCCGTGGCGGCCACGTGAACGGCAGGAGATCCGTTGACGCTGGATAGGCCCCGCGCCCTTCAGTGACAGGCGCGCCCGACGTCGCCTCGGTGCCTCCGGAGGTCACCATCAGCTCTGGTTGGCACCACCACCACAACGTCAGGGCGATGGTGGAGTCCACGCATAGCTGCCATAGCCCAACCAGGGCAGCTTGCTCCTCTCGACTTCCTCGGGTGGCGCCTGCATCAGCCAGTATGGGGCAGCCAACAGGTCGTCGAACAGCGTAGGGTCGAACAGGTCGTAGCCAACCACACCGTCGCTCGGCTTCACGTCTATCCCATCCTGTGGTAACCGCCGCGGGCCCAAGGTCGCGATCACGCCCGCCCGTGGATACACCGCGTGCACGACAAGAAAAGGTCCATCACCCGAGTCCACAACCGGGACCAAGTACTCCGGCTCGCCGAACTTGCCAATGACGTGCCTCAGCCGTAGTGAATGCCCACCATACCTGAACGAGCAGTAGGCAATGGCGTCGTGACCGTACAGGCAGTTCGTGATCCCATACCACGGTACCCGCGCCCCGTCGAACCGCCATCCTGTACTCAGAACAGGGGAGTCGGGATGGCTGTCCGCTATCTCTCCTTCGCTTACCTCAGGCAAGCTGTGCAGTATGTCCCACAATAGTGCCTTCGTGGTTTGGCCCGGACAGATCCCCCTCCAGCAAGGGGGAATCGTGTCGGTGATCGCACGGAACTGCTTGGGAGGCTTCCACGGCAGACACATAGATGCGAGCATCGCCACCAGTAACAGCAAAGAGGCAATCAAGATCCAGCGTTTCCTACTCACGCCTGTTAGCTCCATAGGCAGTTCCCCTCGCCCCCGCAACTCTCTCATCGGACGTTCCCCCGGCTGACCGAAGTGGACGCGGTGTTGACTGCAGGGAACGGCACGGCGCTGAATTCCGGTACAGTTGCCACCTGTAGCGACATGAGGTTGGCCATCCATTGCGAACGCTGAGGATAGCCCCCAGACGCCATGACCTCACGCTCGAAGGTCTCCGCGAAGTCCTCCGCGGGTCCCTTCGCAGCGTAGGCGCCCGCAGGCAGTGGCTCAGTCACGGATGGGTCATACTTACGGTACCCTCCATAGGGCGTGAGTAGCGCCGGAGCGCAGAGGTACCTCAGAGCACACGTCTCTGGTGTGCCGCCAAGGTGGCGAGACATGTCGTCGGCAGGTCCGCCCCCCGACCATACCGCGCCATCGCCGTCGAGCGCATTGTCAAGGACGTGCCCAAGCTCGTGAGCCATCACGCCTTCACCGTGTCCAGGAATCCTGTGCACAGTGTGGCCGCTTGTGTGGGATGACTTCGGCCAGGGCCAGAGCGGGCCAGAAGGCTTGAAGGCTACCTCACCAAAGGTGGCCCGCGTACGCCCCCGGGCATCGCCGCCACCGTTCTTGGCGAAGTACAGCTCCACCTTGCCGGCCGTACGCCACAGCATATGGACATCATCGTAGGTCCAGACTCCGTCGACGGTCCATCCGTACTCGGTGTACAGCAGATTGGCCAATCTCTGACACGCAGTATCGTTGGGAGCGCAATGCCCGGTCGGGTCTGTGTATCTGAGCGGATTGGCCTTGACGTAGCTGAAGCGGTTGAGGGTTTGTGGATTCCCGGGACTGGGTACAATGGAATCCGCAGTTGTCCAACGACCCAGTGCGGGATCCAGCCATCTGGCGCCGGCGTGGGTCAACTTAATGTAAGCGTCCTTACACGCAATTGGCCAGGTGGCAGCGTGTGTTCTCCTGGTGGTAGCATGCCGCACCTTCCCCAAGGTCCGGCCACTATCACCACCACCAGGAGGTCACATCATGCTATCCGAGTTGGTAACGTTCCGCAATTGGCTACGCCGTCGCAGCCCCCACGCCAGCACCCATCGCCACTACATCTACGATCTCGTCCGCTTCTTCGACTGGTGCGACAAGCCCCCTAACGCCGTCTCCGTCCGCGACGTCGACGCCTTCGTCCTGCACTGCCAGGCCCAGGGCCACGCCGTCGCCACCGTCAACCGGCGTCTCGCCGCACTGCGCGCCTTCTACGCCTTCCTCGACCTGGTCTCGGACTCAGCCCCTGACCAGCCCGTCATCCCCAGGCGCCACTTCATCTATCAGGGCCGCTGCCTGCCCCGCGATCTACAGGATCAGGACATCGCCCGTCTCTTCTCGGTCATCGGCGATCCCCGCGACCGGGCCATGTTCCTGCTCATGCTGCGGTGCGGTCTGCGGGTCGGCGAGGTCCACGCCCTCTCGCTCCCCGACCTGTTCTTGGTCCCCCGCCCCGGCTTCCTCCCCAGGCTCTGGGTCACCAGCAAGGGCGCCCACCAGCGCGTCGTCTATCTCTCTCCCCAGTCCCTGGCAGCCCTGCAGCTGTGGCTGTCACACCGGCCCGACATCGCCGATCCCGCCGTCTTCCTCAGTCGTCGCGGCCGTCGCATCAGCGTGCGCACCATCCAGGCCCGTCTCGCGGCTTACAGCCATCTCTCAGACGTCAGTGCCAGTTGCCACCAGTTGCGCCACACCTTCGCGCGACACATGGTGGAGGCCGGGATGCCCGTCACATCCATCCAGCGGCTGCTGGGCCACGCCCGCATCCGCACCACCCAGGTGTACCTGCACATCTCAGATGGTCAACTGCAGGCCGATTACCAAGAGGCTATGGAGACTGTCTCCCACCGCTTGGCGCTCCCCGCGAGAGGTGCGGCATGACACGCACAGATCCACGCATCCGCCTCACCGATCCCATCCTCACTCCCTTCGGCCAGTGGCTGCCCGCCAACCACGGTTTCTACAGCAGCTTCCGCCGCTGGCTCAAGGAGGGCGGCTACAGCCGTCGCTCCCTCAAGGTCTACAGTGCCGGTGCCCGCGTGGTCCTGGGCTTCCTGGACAAGCCCTACTGGCTGATCGCGCTGCCCCAGGACCTGGAGCGGGCACGTCAACACCTCTCAGACACCTACGCCCCCTCCACCCGCGAGCTCTACGCCAAGGGCGTCGCCAAGTTGGAGGCGTATCTACACCTGCGCTGCCGTCGTCCCAAGCCCGTCTACGAGCCTAACTGGGCCCACCATGTTGGGCCGCTTCCCGAATGGCTGGCCGACGACGTGCGCGCCTTCGTGGCCCACAGGCAGAGGAGTTGGGTGCCCGAACGACGCCGCAAGGCCACTAACAGCCTCCTCAGCCACCTGACGCTCTACCTGCGCTGGGCGGCCCAGACCACCACGCTCTCCACCCTGGCCGATCTCACCCCGGTGCTGTGGTTCGACTACCTGGACCAACGGCTGGCCAGCGGCATCAGTCCGGTGACGCTCAACGGGCAGCTCACCGAGCTGCACCACCTGCTGCACTTCCTGGCGGAGCAGGGACGGTCGGTCAGCAAGCGCATGCTCAAGGTCGAGGGCTTGCCGGAGCCCCGCCGGTTGCCCCGCGACGTGCCCCTGAGCCACGTGCGCCAGATCCTCGCTGCCGTCGAGGAAGCTGCAGCGTCCTCACACGCTAGAGAGCGGCGCCGGGGGGTGATGGACCGCGCCTGGGTGCATCTGATGCTGCACTGTGGCCTCAGAACCTGTGAGGTACGCAGACTCAACCTCGCCGACGTCGATCTGGAGGGGCCCAGAGTACGGATCGATCAGTCCAAGGGCCTCCAGGACCGCCTCGTGCCCCTCAGCCGGGCCACGGCGGACGCTCTGACGACCTACCTGCCCGCTCGCGACCCAACGGACACGGACTACGTCTTCCTCTGCCGTCACGAGCCCTTGAGTCCGACCTACTGCTGGGCGCGGCTTCGGACTTACGGCGAGCGGTGCGGGGTGAAGGTCACGCCGCATCAGTTGCGCCATACGTGTGCCACGCTGCTGCTGAACGCCGGGGCGCCGATCCTGACGGTGCAGGCGATCCTGGGACATCGGCACATCGACACGACGTTGGGCTATGCCCGGCTGTACGATGGGACGGTGGCTGCCCACTACTCCGCCGCGATGGAGGACGTGGAGCGAAGTCTGACAGTTGGTGGCGATGTTGTCATGGGCGGAAACGAGCTCGGTCGCCTGGCAGCAGAGTGAGTCGGTAGCTAGGATCCACCGGGCTCAGACTCCGTACCTGAACCGGTGCGCTGAGAAGCGCGCAACGATGAAGGTACTGCGGACCCGCCACTGATTCTGCGGGGGAGCAGGCAGGACACACCTGCTCCCCACTTCTCTGGTCAGCGACTGTCATCCCCCTTGCGATGCGGCGTATTCTAGGTACTCCAACGACAGATACTCACTGTCTGCCGTGACAGCCAGCTACGCCTCCCTTGCTGCGCGGGCGAGGGTCATTGCGCGCTGACACAAGTATCCCTCTGCAGACTCCCGAAGCGCTCCGAACTTGGCCTGCCCACGCACCGGCATCCTTACCCACCGTCGATGTCGCCCGTCAGCGGGTCGACTCGGAAGTTGCATATGCTTGCCTCTCCGCCGCTCGCATCCGGGGAGGCGCACTGTACCTGCCACCCTTGAGGCGCCCGGTGCAAGCGAACCGTGCAGTCTCCGTCGACCCGGCGCCGGATCTCCGTGTCGGCGATGGCGGCTATCTGCCCCACTCCGACTTGAGTCTCGAGATCCAACGGGATCGTCGGCGGATAGCCCCACGAGTAGTCCTGGGTGGTGAGGGACAGATATCCCCCGCCTACGACCACCTCACCAACCAGAAGCCTATCGCGAGGGAACCCGCGACGACGTTCGGTGTAAGTGAGTCGCCAGGTACCATCCAGGCCCGACAGTCCGCTACACTCCCCGCGGTAGGCCACGAATGTGAGTTCGGCCTTCGGCAGCTCCTGGTGCACTAGGTCGTAAGCAGCGGCCGCAATGCCAGCAAAGCTGGTAGCCGGATTGGTCGGCACGTCGTCACCAAGTGGAACTTCAGTGATCTCAACTGGACTGAACGAGTCTCTGCACGCCACAAGACCCAGTAGAGCCACGACAATGGCAGCCAGCCTGATCAGTCTGGTATTCACTGGCCTGCCTCCCACTGCCCGTACCCATCCAGCAGGCTGTCGTCATAGCCCCACCAATCGATCATGCCCTGCAACCCCAGCTCCTGTAAGCGTGACTCGAAGGAATCTGTCCATCCCCAGTTGTAGGCGATCAGCTGAAGGCGCTGTTGGCCCTCACCGGATAGCGCCGAGTACTCCGGATAGGCACTGAGTTGGTCCGCCAAGTAGTGCAGCATACCTGCAACGTACTCTATGCTAGTGGCTCTGCCAAGCAAGGCCGATCGGCGCTCCTCAGTGCTTCCTCGTCGAGAAACATAGCCCATCTCCTCGAGTTCTAGCGCACGCCTTAGTTGCATCTGCCCTGGACCGATCGACGCCATGTCACCGAACCTCATCCACTCATTCGACCACTCACTCGGGAGCACCGTCTGTAGTGCCTCGAAGCCATTCGAGAACAGCCCTGGCTGCGAGCCAGGATACGCTGCGAAGGCCCGCCGCTCAACGGCGGCACTCTCGAACCGAAGGACTGCTCCCACGGAGACCGGATCGACCGAATGCGCGGCGGCCTCCCGCTCGATGACTGCAGAGTAGTCCAGCACAAGCGCGCCTCCGACCTGGTCGCGTCGAGCCCGGTCGACCCCTGTGATCCGTGATCCCAGGTACTCGCTCCCGAGGCGGGTGGCCACAGACCCGAGCAGTGCAACGCCTCCAACGATCAGCCACGGGAAGTGTCCGTCCGGGTCAGTATAGGCCAACGGATTGCCGTAGACGTACGTGTACCGATTGAGACTTTGCGGATTCGCGGGGGCGGGTACAATGGAGTCAGGACTGGTCCAGCGGGCTAGGTCGGCGTCATACCACCGCACCCCCATCTGAACCAATTGCGTGTAATAGTCCTCCCGCTGCCCCGTGTACCGCCGGTCCGTCGCCACACTCCCCGTGCCGCGCGTCTCCCCATACGGATAGTACCGCATCTGGCCCACACTGCTGCCGGTGTCGTCCGTCGTCAGGCTGGCACTGCCCAGATGGTCCCCGTGGATCCACGTCGTCTCCGTCGCCACCCGCATGGCCACCCGCTGCCCGCCCAGGTAGTAGTACTTCGTCACCGTCGTCGTGCTGGCCCCACCCGTCGCCGCC
>Ga0180436_10002873_pt1 | contig 16120 bp, 19 predicted proteins | sample SS_ome_2_FD_132434 | JGI IMG/M metagenome (GOLD analysis project Ga0180436, IMG submission 132434) | Hypersaline lake sediment archaeal communities from the Salton Sea, California, USA - SS_3_S_2 metaG | ecosystem: Environmental > Aquatic > Non-marine Saline and Alkaline > Hypersaline >...
GAACTCGGGCTGTTGTATTTTGACCCTTTCTGGCACCAGCAAACACCTGATCAGGCGGCACATCTCATAAAGGGCGAATTAAAAGGTGATGGTCCATGGCGTATCGATGGAGCCACAATCCGTCTGTTGGGATGCCAAAATACCGACCCGGAGTTACAAACACTCTATTCAACATGGTCTGATTACCTGAAAACCGCACACGACTACCCACCACTGGAACAGATCCATGAAATCGCTCGACGTCTGGGAGCCATTATTCCCTGCAAATAATTAGGGCTAAAGTCGCCGTGGAATTACCCGATAACAATCATGACAACAAAACAGGTAATTTAGTATGTCTGATGATGATAAAGCCGTGCCAGTAGTGCGAATTGCAGGAATAGATATTCCTGTCTACCTTGCCTGGAACAAAATAGAAACACTTAATACCGGCGCTGACATTCTCGAACAGCTAAACGAGAAATATCCTCATCTGGCTTCTGCTTTTACTTGTGAAATCATACCTTTAGTACGGGAACGTATGAAATCATCGATTGGCGATCTAAAGCCGCCGCCCAAAGTACAAGACAAGGAAGGTTTTATCGAGTTTCTCAAGGAAAAAATCCAGCATGAATCACCTGCAGAGCTGATCGATATTGCCAAAAATGAAAAAGGCATCGAGATTTCAATGGAAGACCTGATCTATTTTGTCGGTGAAAATGAATACATGGACGCCATGCAGAGAGAGGCCGAGGAGTTTGTCGCTAACAAGATTTCATATAAACAAATGTGTGAAATCTGGAACCAAATGCAACTCCCGGCACCAGGGAAAGCACACTGGACAGTGGCCGATATCACCAAGATGCTTGGTGATGAAGAACAGATGTTCGGCGTAGACGGTTAGCTCGATAAAAGCGTTTCAAGCTTTGTTTCGTCGATAGGGAACGGTATCACGCTAGCAATTTCAAACCTTTCCCGGACCTGATTAAGTTTGTGCTCGTGTTCAGGCATGTAAAACACAATCAGCCGGGTCTGCGGTTGCTTTTGCAGAACGGCCAGCAGGGTTTCAATATTGGAGGTTCTGTCGCGAAAATCTGACTGAAAATTGTATTCACAGACCACCACGTCCGGCTGCTGTTTTTTCAGAAAATTGCGGGCCTTGCGCTGGGAATTGACCACTGTGACCTGGTACCCCGACCTTTCGTACAAAGGTACAAAGTTGGGATAACCACCCAGCTCAATGATTGCCAGCAGCTGCTTCTGCCCCTCCCCCATCAGGCAAAGACAACCCAGGTAGTCGCAATATATTTCACACCTTCCAGCACCTCTGCAGCTCGGTGTTCGTGCGTCCAGAACGGGGGAAACATCACCAGCTTGCCCTTTTCAGGACGAACCTGTACATCCTGGTAGAGAAACTCGGTTTCACCGCCCGGCCCCGGTACATCATTGAGATACCACAGCAAAACCAGTTGACGCTGACTGAACTGATGACTGCCACCATCGATGTGCCAATGGTAGAAGTCTCCCTTCTCATAGCGCTGAACCTGGTAACCCATATCCTTGAATCCCTGACTGAAATACGGATAGGAACGGCAGAATTCATTCATTGCCGCCGCTGTTGTACGAAAAAAGATTTCGTCAATATCCCGCCAGTCTTCCTTGTCACTGACTACCAGGTCCATGGTTTGCTTGACCTGACTGTCTTCCTGGGCCATTTGGCCGATACGCCCTTTACGCTGATAATGCTTATCAGCTTCAAAACGTTTAATCACTTCATCACAGAAATCCATCGGCAGAGCACCGGGACGCTCGAAGATAAAAGTGTTCGGTTTAACTTCACTGATGGTTTTGAGCGGAACAATATGCCGCTCCTCGGAAAAATCCATCGCCATAATTACTACTCTCTTTAAATGGATAATAAAAAGGGGTCAGACCCCATTTAACTTGATAAAATAAGGCTATCAAGATTAACACAGGTTAAATGGGGTCTGACCCCTTTTTATTATGGCATTACGAATAAAAAGTCACTGGCACGACGATGACCAGGAAAGATCCGTTGAAGAAATCGCCGGTGCAATCGCCTATATCATCTGGCGTATTGCCAAAGACAAGGCCATCACCCTGCACGGCGAAGATTTCGTCTATATCGATGACCGTCAGCGCATGGATGTCATCATCGAATACGTGATTTTCCAGCTGAACATCACCGACCGCCTCGCTAATATTCGCTACGAGATGGATGATGAAGCCCGCAAAGAACTGATCTATGCCACCACCAAAAAACTGGCTGCCCATGTACACGGCAACAGCCTGGATCTGTTTGGTGAAGGTGATCACATTGGCCCATTTGTAGCCCGCCTTAACGAACGCGGACAAGAATATTCAGAACTGAATTACGCCGATGACGGCCCCAGCTATCCATTTTTGAGGCATATGGGTTACTGCATTCAGCAGATCATGGGAGATAAGGGGGAAAACCGCTGGGTGATCGACCAGGTGATGGATAAAGATGGTCCTGATGTGGTTAAGCAGTTAAGCCGCGCAATCGATAATTTATTTGAATAAACCTAACAGTTGCAGCGTGCCCTGTACTTCTCGCATTCAGCATAATAATTTTCTGTACTCTCAGGCATCGGGGTTCGTGCTCGGGTGATAAAAGCTATCAGACGGATACCGGCCTTGAGCATGTAACGCATATCCAGTCGATTGATCATAGCGCTTTCATCATCCTTTTCTGCTGGTGGCATAAATTCGGAAATGCTTTCACCGGCCACGACAAAATCTGACCAGATATCAAATATATCATCGTCGGTGCGCAATGTTTCGCACTTGTGACGTGCTGACTTGGCAAAATCCAGTATCAAGGGTTGCAGAGCAGAGTAACGCAAATCACCCTGCACTACTGAAACCATGTAAGCGGCTATCTCATCGATATTTTTCATGGTCATGGCGATTTTCACATAACGACTCTCATAAAAATCCTCAACGGACATCATGAAGGCCTTGAAAGGTTCACCCCACAACTCATCAATACCTTCATCGCCATTACGGTGTTTGACCAATTTTCCAAGTTCCAGAGCTTCCTGCAAACATAGTCCACAGGCATGCATCAGATCATTTCCCGGTACGATCTCGACGCCATCGGCTTCCAGATCAACCAGGTGGGTAAAGATGTCAGCAGCACGGTTGAATAGCGCTCCGGCCAACATAGCACCTTTCACGCGCTTTTTTCGGGGATCTGTTTCAGATTCATAGACTTCCCTGACCTGCAGCAGCAGACGTCCGGGGATATTGATGCCATGTTCCATGTGATTGAACAAACGACGCGTAAGTGACTGGATCAGGCTTTTCTTGGCTGCAAGATTATCTTTCGGGACTTTGTAACATTTGATCCAGTAACCGTCGTAAAAAACCTTGAGTTCGCCATCGACTGTCTGGCGAACTCCATTTTTTGGGGTATCTGTCATTGACTATCTTTACTCCAGCGACTGCTTGATATCCAGAAGAAGAAAGATAATTGAATAATAGACAAGGATTTTGAGATTTTATTATTTTTATGCATAAAAAAAGGCGGGTAAACCCGCCTTTTCGAAACTACAAGGATATCCGGACTTATGAATTAACCCAGTTACCGAAGTTTTCTTCAGATTTTTCTTCGCCATCAGCGTAACCTGCTTCATAGGCTTCAGTTACACGCTGTTCTTCACGCATCGGGTTCTGGAGAAAGCCTGCCTGCCAGCCTTGGATGTATTCATCTTCACATCCCATTTCTTCCATTTTAGTTACTGCATCATAATAAGTCTGGTTCATAATCCGGATCTCCGAAGTCTTACCTAAATATGTCAATTTTTGGTTAATGCACATCGCTGTACATGAGCCGCTGAATAGAGGCCCGTGAAAAAACGTGGGCAAGAATACAAGTTTTTTCTAATAAACGCCACAAAAAAATCCAGTTAATTAAAATTTCTTTCGTCATCGCATTCAGGATCACAGTTAACCCCAGTGACATTGTGTTGAAATTTAGCGAGCAACAAATCATGCTAGTCAGCTGAATTAAAAAAGATATTAATTAAATTTGGAGCATTCATGCGCCCTGCACAGATTTCAAACGTTCTCGACCTGGAATTTCTCAGCACCGACCACGGTCATCACACACCAGTGATGCTCTGGGGACCTCCCGGGGTGGGAAAATCGCAGATTATTGCCCAGATTGCTGAAAAACATGGGGTTTCTGTTATCGATATCCGCTTATCCCAGATGGAGCCCAGTGACTTGCGTGGCATCCCTTTTCGATCAGGTGAGCTAGTGGAATGGGCAGCACCATCAATTTTGCCCGATGAACAGCGTCATGGGAGAAAAGGTATTCTGTTTCTCGACGAGATCACCTCAGCTCCCCCCAGCGTTTCGGCAGCGGCTTATCAGCTGATACTGGATCGCAAACTTGGAGAGTACGAGGTCCCCGAAGGCTGGGCAATTTTTGCCGCTGGCAATCGTCAGGGTGACCGCGGCGTCACTTATACCATGCCTGCGCCGCTAGCCAACCGTTTTTCACACTTTGAGGTTGAAACCCATCTCGATGACTGGGTCAGTTGGGCCTACAAAAACGATATTGATGAACGAATCATTGCATTTCTGCGATTTCGCCCGGAACTGCTCTTCGATTTCGACCCGGCGCACAATCCGGTCGCGTTTCCTTCCCCTCGTTCCTGGGAATTCGCTCACCGCGCCTTGAAGAAATTCGATAGCAACCCTGCCTTGCTGCTTGGAACGCTGCAGGCCTGTGTCGGTCCGGCGGCCGGTATCGAACTGAATGCTTTTGTCGGTAGCCTGGACAAAATGCCCGATCTGGATGCCATCATCCGTGGTGAAGAATCCTCCATCCCTACAGAAATCGACTTGCAATATGCCGTTGCAGCGGCATTGGTGGGCAAGGCGATTCGCGCCCAGTCAGGCGATAATTTTGAAAGCGTTACAGGTCACATTCTTGACTATGCTTCGCGCTTTCCGCAAAAAGAAATGGGCGTCATGCTGGTTTCGGATATGCATCGTGCCATCGGTGAAGCCCTGTTTACTATCCCCCAGTTTGCGGACTGGGCCAATCTGATTGCCGACGTCATGCTCTATGAGTGATCCAGCCCTCAATACCGATATCCTGGAAACCAAACTGGCCTCGGCGAGAACCCGGCTGATTCTGGACAAGCCGTTCCTTGGCGCCCTGGTATTGCGCCTTCCCATGCTAGCGGCCAACAAAAGCTGGTGCACTACCACGGCCACCGACGCCAAGACGTTTTACTACAATCCCGAATATATCGATTCGCTCACCATGAGCCAGACGCAGTTTATGCTGGCTCATGAAGCCCTGCATTGTGCCCTGTCGCATTTTGCGCGCCGACAGCACCGTGTAAAACATCGCTGGGACCTGGCTTGCGACTATGCTATTAACCCGCTCCTCATCGAAGATGGCCTTGTTCCGCCACCCGACACTGTAGTTTTTCATCAATACAAAGGTATGACGGCCGAGGAAATCTATCCTCTATTGGATGATGACGATGAGAGCGAAACTCTCGATAAGCATGTCTATGATCAGGATGAACAGGAAGGTGGTGCTCAAAACAGTCCTCCACCCCAAAACCTGCCGCCTGATAATGCCCAGAATAAGGGCAGTGAATCAGGCAGTGAACCGGAACAACAAAGTTCTCAAAAACCGCAACATGATCCGCAAAGCCAGCAGTCTGCGACACCCAAGCCAGCCGATGGCGATGAGGCTGACATGAATGATGGCGCCGACAGTCCCCCGCCGTTAACACCGCAGGAAAGGGAAACTCTGGCTGTTCAATGGCAGCAACGTATGGCCGGGGCTGCCCAACAGGCCATGCAGGCGGGTAAGTTGGGTGGCACGATGGCTCGCATGATCGACCACCTGTTACAGCCCCAGTTACCCTGGCGCATGCTGTTGGCCCACTACATGACATCGACTGCGCGCGATGACTTCAGCTACATGCGCCCTTCGCGTCGCGAAGGTTCTGCCATATTACCTTCTTTAAGGAGCTCACAAATCAATATTGGGGTTGCTGTCGACACCAGTGGCTCAATCAAGTATGACGAAATCAGCGAGTTCATCTCTGAAGTCAATGCACTTAAAGCACAAATACGGGCTCGCATCACACTGCTACCCTGCGATACCCAAATTGCCAAAGGCGCTCCTTTTGTGTTTGAGCCGTGGGATGAAATCGAGCTACCCGAAATTCATGGCGGCGGGGGCACCAGCTTTAAACCGGTGTTTGACTGGCTATCTGCGCAGGATACCTATCCAGATCTGCTGGTTTACTTTACCGATGCTGAAGGCATCTTCCCTGACTATCAGCCACCGTATCCCGTGATCTGGCTGGTTAAAGGAAAAACCAAAACACCCTGGGGGCAACGCATACAGTTAAACTGATGAAAATGGAACTTTAAATGGCTTTTGACGCCCAATAGATTATCATTGACGAAAGCCATTTCACCCCATGTTGCAATGCCATTGTTGCTAAAACGAACGTTACACAGCCTGCTGCTTGCCGCATACCTGTTTGCCGGTAGCAGTCAACTGGCTCTGGCTGACAACTACAACCTACCTGAACTGGGATCAGCTTCCGGTACTTTCATGTCACCTACCCAGGAAAAACGCCTGGGGCAGGCCTTCATGCGCAGTATCAAGGCCAGTCAAAAAATCATCGATGAACCTTTTGCCCGTGACTACATTGAAAAACTGGGCAAAACACTGACAACTGCCAGCGGTGAAGACTCTGGCAACAGTTTTCATTTTTTTATTGTCGATAATCCGCAAATCAATGCCTTTGCCGGACCGGGAGGCCATATTGGCGTCTACACCGGCCTCATTCTCACCACCGAGTCTGAAAGCGAACTGGCAGCGGTAGTGGCGCATGAAATTGCTCATGTGACTCAAAAGCACCTGATGCGTACCTTTCACGAAGCCAGCCAGTTGAGCGTTCCATCGGCGGCCATTCTGCTGGCCTCCATTATCATGGGTGCCACGGTAGGAGGCGATGCCGCAGTTGCTACTGCTGCTACAGGCCAGGCTGCACTGATACAGAAACAGATCAACTTCACTCGCTCGAATGAAAAGGAAGCTGACAGAGTTGGCATCAACACGCTGGCACAAGCGCATTTCGAAACCCATGCCATGCCGATATTTTTTGAACGAATGGGTCGTAAAAACCGTGCCTATGCCAGTGAACTACCCGAGTTTCTGCGCACCCACCCGGTCACTACAAACCGCATCGCCGACGCAATATCACGTGCTGACCAGTTTCCCTACCAGCAGCACAGGGATAATCTGCATTACCACCTGGTAAAAAGCCTGATACGCCAGAAGTCTTTTTCCACTCCTAAAGTGGCAGAAAAATATTTTCGCTCCAACCTTGAAGAGGGACGCTACCGCAATGCCGAATCCCAACAATTCGGACTTGCCCTGGCGCTCATCGAGCAAAGCAAATTCAGCCAAGCCAAACAGCAACTCAACGGCCTGCTTAAGAAACATCCACAAGAACCGGTTTTTCTGATTTTAGACAGTCGGCTCAAAGCCCAGATGGGTGAACTTCCCGCAGCCATCAAGCATCTTGAAAAAAGTGCCAATCTTTTACCTGACAATTACGGTATCAACATGCAACTGGCTGAACTTTATATCCAGGCAGAGCAATATGACAAAGCCGTTGAGCTGCTGCAATTGATCACGCTGCTGCGCCCTGATGATGATCAGGTCTACAAGCGCCTGGCGGAAGCTGCCGGAAAGAACAAAGATCTTGCCACTGCCCATGCCTATCAGGCTGACTATCTTTACCTGAACGGGCGACTTGAGGCTGCTATCAAACAACTGGAAATTGCACTGAGACAGGAAAATCTTGATTTCTATCTTGCATCAAAACTGGAGGCAAAACTTCAAAATCTGCGGGATGAATTCAAAATACTGAAAGACAACAAGGAAAGCTGACCAGCATAGATAACCTGCATAGATCACCGGCTAATTTTTGTTATCTTCCAGCAAGGCATCAATGTCCAGGTCATCGATAGCATCAGTTTGTGCTGCTTGTGATGATCCAGCATCTGTTTCTTTTTCTGTTGCTTTTTCAGGCCCGGCGACATCTCCAAAACCGGCTTCAAGATCAACCAGATCACTCAGAATTTCATCTTCCTTGTCATCCAGCGTAGAAGTCAGGATGGGTTCATCACCGATCTCCAGTAATTCATCATCAGGAATGGCGATATCTGCCTGGGCGCTCTCAAATAATGCATCAACATCAAGGTCATCTACATTTTCTGAAGCAGGCTCTGCAACGGCTTCCTCGTCATCAAGATCTGTGACAATTTCGAGATCATCATTGTCGTCATCCACGGTCAAATCGGAAACGACTTCAACTTCCTCGACGTCTTCTTCAACTGTCGCGTTTTCCTTTTCTACATCTCCAGTCCCTGGCTCTTCAATCTCTGGCTCTTCAATCTCTGGCTCTTCAATCTCTGGCTCTTCAATCTCTGGGGATTCATCCACTTCGAACGCTTCCATGATTTTATCCTTGTCGAGCCCTTCAGTTTCTTCGGAACCAAACATGGAAGAATATTCACTCAACATACGGCCAATGGTTTCCATGGTGACCGCCAATTCATCTTGCAGTTCCTGGTTCTGTTTTTTTAGTGCATCCAATTCAGCTTGATCAACACCACCCTGCTCCTGCTCTTCAGCTTGATCGGTTGGCATTTCCAGTTTCATATCGAGTTCATAGTAAGGCTTGGTGGTGCCTTCAAACGCTACATTCAAGGTCGCCAGCATCGCATCAGAACGATTTTGGTACATGTTAGCTATGCGCTGATAAAACTTGCGTTCGCGCTTGTCGATTTCCGATACCTTGGCTTCAAGTGCATCATCTTTCAGTCCATAGGCTGCCAAACCCTTGCGGATATCTATTTTACGGGCTTCCCGGTCGGCTTTGATTTTTTCCATTAATTCGCTGACGGATTTCTTACCCTTACTTTTGCCAACAATATGTTTGATCGACAGCAGAGCCAGCCCACCCGCCATCAGGAAAGTGAGCTCTCCCCAGATAATCAACACAATTGGACTGAGTTCCATTATTTGTTGTCCTTAGCAGAAATATCTACTGTTTCTTCAGGTTCGGAATCACTATTGTCTACCACCGTGGTTTCATCAGCCGCCTCATCCAGCAAGTCATCGTCATCCAGAATAGATAAATCATCCTCTTCGGCAGCACGCTTGCGCATGAACCACCATAGACCACCACCGACCAGGATAAGCAGAAGGTTTCCACCAACTACGGCCAGAGCAATGTTCAGCATATCAGTCTCTTCAGCTTCTTCAGTTTCAGGCTCAGGTAGAGGAGCAGGTTCAGGCTCCGCCTGAGGTGCTGCAACCGGCTCGGGTTCAGGCTGTGGCGCTGGGGTCGGCTCAGGCTCTGGTTCCGGTTCGGGCGCTTTTTCCGGCAATCCCTTGATAGCTTCCGCCTCGGGGGTAAAAGTAAAATTATTGCCGGAAAGGGTTTTACCTGAAACTTTGATAACCGGTATATGTCTGCCGACCAGCCCTTGCTTATCGGCAACACCCTCAAAAATACCATCCGGCGTCAAGGTAAACTCGATATGCTTACGCTGGCCATTTTCATCTTCAAGCCAGGCTTCAATACTGCCGCTGTCTTCCTCGACCACTTCAGGTTTAAGGTAGACAAGATAAACAGCCGCAGTCGCAGCATCGCTGTCATCAATAGTCAATTTAACCGGTTGTACGATCTGGGTGGCCTGACGGCGTTGCCGGACAAAAGTCTTGCCGTCCGCATTAATGACCAGTTCCACCTTGCCTTTTGACAGCCCTTCACCGAGATTCACACTGAACTTGCCATCGCCTTGTGAAAGCAAGGGACGCGCCTCACTAGTTTCACCCTTAACAATCTGTGAGGTGGTTACCTGTACGACATCCAGAAACTGGGGATCGCTAACAGCTTCACCTTTTTCAGTAAAATGAACTTCAACCGGAATAAACTCGCCCAGGGCCATCTGGTTGGGTACATCCGTGGTAATCATTTTCAGGTCGGTAACAACCGTAACCCGGTTATCGGGATCCATTGCGGCAACAATGCTCCATTCACCAGTTTCAGGACGCGAAATGGTGATCAGGTCATAACCGTCATCACGATGCCAGTCGACATTGGTGGGTGGATTATTGGCATCGAAAGTAGCACCCGATGGCGAAGTCACCCTGGTTGGCTTGCGCGGATCCTTGTTGAAAACCAGTAAGGTCGCCTCTTGGATGCTGTCATCCAGCTGGAACTTGTTGTTCACCAGGGGTACAGAATCCGGTTTGCTGACTTTCTCAAACATTCGCAGGAAAACACGCTGTAATTCATCGGCACTGTTCACCTGCTCGTACCATCCGTCTGTCATGCCCGAGAGCGCTTTCATCAATTCATGATCAGCTCTTTCTGACAGTGCAATGGTATGAATCTTAGCGCCGGCTGCCTTGATTCTGGGACCCAGCTCAGCAAGGATTCGCTGTCTTGAGTCAGCGTTCTCACGCTTGTTTTTGGAGATATCGACCATGCCATCGGTAAGCAGGATGATATTTCTGCGATACTGGTCCGTGTCCTTGTCCCAGTCGGCGGTGGCTCGTGTCAGCACATCTTCGATGTTGGTGAACTGGCCTGGAGAACTGATTCTTTCAGAAATACTTCTGGCACGTTTTTTCCAGCTGTCATTGATCACGCCCAGCGGCACCAGCATGTTGGTGTATTGCGCAAATGTCCATACCCCGGCACGGTTATCCGGAGGTGTCAGGCCCACGATGAGACGCAAAGCAGAACGCCGCAGATTCTTCGGATCGTTCTGTTTCATACTGCCGGAAATATCGATCAGAATGCGAGTGTCTGCCTTATCAGCTTGCTGTGCGAAAATTGTTGGCACCATACCCAATGCCAGCAGCAATATAAAAATCAGGTGATGTCTATTGACGATCATCAGGGTTGTCCGTCCGCGTTATGCTCCAGTATTTTTATTTTGTAACGGCAGACAACAATCCCACTTTAGGAATAAATCAATTTTTTTGGTAGAAAATCAGCGTTTTACATCAGCCTGACAGGCTGTTCACCAGACAAACCCAGCAATTGTTCTCCAAGCTTGAGTGCTTCCTCAGAAAAGGTTTCCAGGTTACGCCACTGATCCCCGGTTGACATGATTTCTGACATCGCCTGGTTAATAACCCGTAAGCGATGACTGCCCTCATGCCTGTCTTTTGGCGGGCTTTTCTCGGAACAGATGTACAGTACCGGTTCTGACTTGCCTTCAGGAACAAAAGCCATAATGAACTGATAGGTGCGGGGATCGGGTGACTCGATCTCTCCAAGCACACTGATACCGTATTCCCCAAACTGATAACGTTGTTTGGGTATTGCTGTCTGGATTTTCGGGAAATCACTCATCAATCAACCTATACGTCCGAATCAGAGACATCGCCGGCGGCATTCTGTTTATTGTAATTCGAAAATTTGTCTGAACCCACTTTCAGAACCAGAACCGACAGGCTCAATATCAGGATTGACCCAGTCAGCGCAACCATATGCATATCACTCATGGTTTTGATATCTACCGCCAGCACGCGCGTTAATGCCGTAATGGCAATGTAGATCAGGAAACGCACCGGCATGCGTTTTGTCTTGAAATAGATGCCGACCATGGCTCCGAGTTCAAGATAAATAAACAGCAGCAGCACATCCTTAATACCCGGGCCACCTTGTTCAATGATATGAAAAACTTCCATCCATGAAGCCCACAGAATACTAGCCCCTACGATAAATAAGCCGAGCAGATGGAATCCCTCCACCAGTACGTTCCCAAACTCTTCGACGGCATGAAACGGCTTTTTCATCATTTTCTGTGTGTCCTGTTTTTTTTCTTTAAACGTTATCATAGCTGTTATCAAGATAAAATCTGATGATAAAATACACCCTAATCAAAAAACCTTAGCAGGAAATAGACATGCCGTATTACGTCTACCGTATAATTGAAAAAGAAAACGTGAAGGAACTGGAGCATCTGGAAACATTTTCCAAATACCAGGAAGCCAAAAAGCTGGTTCGCAGTAAACGAGGTGACAAATCAAGCGATGATGTTGCCGATTACCGCATGATTTTTGCCAAAAATGAAACCGAGGCAGAAACCCTGTTGAAAACGCCACGCGACGAACGCGTTATTGGCGAAGACTAGGAACTGATTAGAGGCTCTTAATGTCCAGCCCACCAGAGTCTTGCTCTCAATCCTATTTCTGTTGTGTAACCCACTTCAACAAAGCGGATATTGCCATCGGCAGAAATGATAAAACTGGCGGGAACACCTCTTACTGACCATTGTTTAGCAATTTCACCATACTCGTCGGCAATAACGGTGAAATTTAACCCCTCTTGCTGCATAAACTGGCTTAACTCTTCCTCATTACCTGACTGCATGGCAACTGTGACCACCGGATAATCCTCCGAAAGGGATTGTATGGAGTTTTGTCCAAGTGAGCATATAGGACACCAGGTGGCCCAGAAATGTACCAGCATGGGCTCACCAGCCGGTTGAGCCATAACCGGTTTGCCATCAATACCGGCAAACAGCAATTCAGGCGCAGGTCCGCGCTCAACATTCCAGGTTTTGTAAAGGTTTACCGCCACGCTGACAGTCATGACCATAACAACCAGAATGGCCAGTTCCCGGAAAAATTTTTTAAGCTTCGGATTCATGCATTGCTGCTCCCTCTCCTGCCAGGGGGAGTGCGAAGAAGGGATTATAAAATCTAACTGTTATCGAGCCGGTTTTGCCGGTAAAACCGTAAAACCTTGGCTACATAATTCTGTGTTTCCTTGTAATTGGGAATCTTGTTGCCGTAACGTATCACGGCATTTTCGCCGGCATTATAAGCAGCGATAGCCAGTTTCAGGTCATACTCGAACTGAATCAGCAGATCCCTGAAATAGGTTGCACCACCTCTGAGGTTTTGCTGAGGATTGCGCCGGTCAGTTACACCATAGCGCTGGGCCGTTCCTGGCATGAGCTGCATCAGGCCCACGGCTCCCTTGCGGGAAACCGCATTGGGATCATAAGCCGATTCGGCTCGTATGATGGCATGTAATAGCTCGGGACGAATCAGCGTCTCTTTGGCCACGGTTTCAATCAATGGCGTAAAACGCTGTTTATTAACCTCAACTGCCGCATAATTGACCTTGCTCTGGCCTGTTTTTTTAACCTGGCCATTCATACCAAAACGCTGCAGCAGTTTATAATTTCCCCGCATCGGCTCATCGCTGAAATAGATACGGCCCTCGGCATCGCGGTACTTGTAGATATCGGCACTCACCGGCAAAACCAGTGAGATACTGATCAATAACGCTGTAAGTGATTTTTTCATCATTCTTTTCATACCAGTCATTATCGTCAGCAATTCAGACAACTTTAATTCAGGCGCCACAACATTTTTTGTATTTCTTACCGGAACCGCAGGGGCAAGGATCATTTCGGCCAACTTTCTGCGTATTCACGACTGTCGCAGGACGAGGCATTTCCCCATCCACATAAGTCCAACGCCCATCGACTTTTTCAAAGCGGCTGATTTCATGTAAAGACTTGTTTTTACCCTTTTCCCGGTAATTGGCTTTGAATTCGACGATCCCGGTCTCATCATTCTCGCCACCCTCAGAGGTTGAGAGTATTTGCAGCCCCAGCCAGTCAGAATCTGCTGCCCATTTGCGTGCTGCATTGACATCATGGTCGGACTGGTGATCAGGATGCAGGGTTGAATGCAAATATTCGACATTGACCGTTGCATAGGCGCTGTAACGCGAACGCATCAGTTTTTCGGCAGTGTCAGGCAGCTTGTCACCCTTGATGAAAGGCTCGCAACATTGCGCATATTCCAGACCGGATCCACAGGGGCATTGATCCATCACATTTCTCCAGGTTCATTTTTGTATCAGAATAGCCCCTTATAATAACGTAATTTACGCAGGTCTTGTCATGGATAACGCAATCGTCTGGATCATTATTATTGGTTTTTATGCACCACTGCATTACATGCCACCAGTATTACTGGTGCTGTTCAAGACATCTGAAGAAAATCGCAAGGCCGAATTGAAAGGTGCATTGATCGACTGCACTCTTTCCATGGTACTGGCTTTTGTGCTGGTTTACCTGGTCGGACTGGATAACATGCTGCTGGCAATGATGATCTTGTTAGTGGCACTGTTTTTACCCTATATCCGGGTTATCAAGGCCGTGGTGCGGGCGCCTGAGACAGCCGACTAATCACACTGGCTAATCACCCCGGCTAATCACTTTGAGACAGCTTGCCCTGTTTCCAAAGTCGATAACAGTCAATACCGCAATAGTGCTGAACATAGTCATCTGTCTCGAAATACTCCCCTGAATCAGGCGGAATTTCTTTCAGACAGACTTCGCATTCAAGTAGCTGAGTCACATCAATTTCATTGTCCATAGCGTACTCCTAAAACGTACACAACATATCTTAACTCTAGTTAACCAGCCTGTTAGAATCAGAATTACATTCGCAAGATCCTCTGGACTACCCTGTCAATATCAAGGTATTACCTGTTATTTCAGTTGTATTTACAGGCGCAGTGATTATACTAGCGCTGCTTCGCGCACGCCTGTGTGTGTCTTTCTTTTTCTCACACCAGGAACACCTCTGATGTCTGATACAACCCCAAAAACCGTCAATTTCCGTGATTTCGGCCTTTGTAGCGCCCTCTTATCTGCGCTTGATGAAGTCGGCTATGAAACCCCTTCCCCTATCCAGCAACAGGCCATTCCTTTTCTAATGCAAGGAAATGACCTGCTGGGACACGCACCCACCGGAACTGGTAAAACCGCTGCCTTTGCCTTGCCACTGCTGGATAAAATCGATACGCGCAGCAAACAGGTCCAATTACTGATCCTGGCTCCCACCAGGGAACTGGCGATACAGGTTTCAGAAGCTTTGCAACGCTATGCTTCGAAAATGAAAGGCTTTCATGTTTTACCCATTTATGGCGGACAGGATTATTCAGGCCAGATAAGGCAGCTCAAGCGAGGTGTTCAGGCGGTGGTCGGCACACCGGGCAGAATCATGGATCATATGCGACGCGGTACACTAAAATTTGATCAGCTCACCTCGCTGGTACTGGATGAAGCGGATGAAATGCTGCGGATGGGCTTTATTGATGATGTGGAATGGATACTGGAACAGACACCAGCAGATCGTCAGATGGCCCTGTTCTCAGCAACCATGCCGAAACAGATAGAACGTATTGCCAAAAATTACCTGAAAAATCCCAGTGAAGTCAGCATCAAGGCGAAAACAGCCACCGCCGAAACCATTCATCAACGTTACTGGCTGGTCAGTGGTGTTCATAAGCTGGATGCTCTGACACGTATTCTGGAGGTCGAGGAATTCGATGCCATCATCATATTCGTGCGCACCAAAACCGCGACTGCTGAACTGGCCGAAAAACTCGCTGCGCGCGGTTATGCAGCAGCCGCATTAAACGGTGACATGGCGCAAAAGCAACGCGAACAAATGATTGACCGTCTGAAACGTGGTTCACTGGATATCCTTATCGCCACCGATGTCGCTGCCAGGGGCCTTGATGTTGAACGCATCAGTCATGTCATCAACTATGACATTCCCTATGACACAGAGGCATACATTCACCGCATCGGACGCACCGGGCGTGCTGGTCGTCAGGGTGATGCCATTTTGTTTGTCTCGCCACGTGAACGGCGCCTGCTGGGCGCCATCGAAAAAGCCACCCGCCAGAAAATCAAACAGATCCAGCTGCCTTCGACGGAAATGGTCAACAACAAGCGTATTGCTGACTTTAAACAGAAAATCAGCGATACCATTGCCAGCGGCGAATTAACCTTTTTTGAAAATCTGCTGGAACAATATCAGCAGGAACATGACATTCCGGCCCTTGAGATCGCAGCAGCTTTAGCAAAGATCTCAATTAAGGAAAATTCCCTGTTGCTGGAAGAAAAACAGCCTTCCAAATCACGCAAAAAGCGTCAAGAACGGGACGAATCACGCGACAACAAGCCACGAAAACAAGCC
>Ga0180436_10002874_pt1 | contig 16120 bp, 11 predicted proteins | sample SS_ome_2_FD_132434 | JGI IMG/M metagenome (GOLD analysis project Ga0180436, IMG submission 132434) | Hypersaline lake sediment archaeal communities from the Salton Sea, California, USA - SS_3_S_2 metaG | ecosystem: Environmental > Aquatic > Non-marine Saline and Alkaline > Hypersaline >...
CCTGATCGCGGCGCCCTGCGTCGGGCCGGTGATCGTGGTCCTGCTGTCCTGGGTGGCGACGACGGGCAGCCTGTTCCTGGGCTTCTGGCTCCTGTTCACCTTCGCCATGGGCATGGGCATGCTGTTCATCGTGCTGGGGACCTTCGGCGGCATGCTGCCTCCCGGAGGCTGGATGGTCACGGTGAAGCACGTCTTCGCCATCGTGCTCTACGCGCTGTCGCTGTGGTTCCTGAGGACCTGGCTGCCGGCGTGGGTGCCGCCGCTGGTCTTCGGTCTGGCCCTGATGCTGAGCGTGAGCGCCTGGGGCGCCTTCAATCCCCTGCCGGCCGACGCCGGCGCCCGCGCCGGGCTGAACAAGGGGATCATGCGCTTCCTGTGGATCGCGGGCATGGCGCTGGCCCTGATCGGCGGTCTGCGCGGCTTCGCGCCCGGGCTGTTGCCGACCGGCGACGCCGCGCCGACGAGCGAGGAGACCGCCCTGCACGAGCCCGACTGGCTGTGGGACGAGACGGCGGGTTTCGAGGAGGCGGCCGCGTCCGGCAAGCCCCTCATGATGGACTTCTGGGCCGAGTGGTGCGCCGCCTGCATCGAGCTGGACCACAAGAGCTACAACCAGGACGAGATCCTGCGACTTGCGCAAAGCTTCGTCGCGGTTAAAATGGACATGACCAAGCGCAGCTCCGAGAACGACGCCACGCGGGAGCGACACCGCGTGGTGGGCATGCCGACGGTCATCTTCTTCGATTCCCAGGGCAACGAACTGGAGCGTTTCTCCGGCTTCAAGAACGCCGCCGACCTGTCCGCTATCATGGAACGGGTGCTGGCGGCGGTGAACTGACGACGACGACCGGCCGCAAGGGCGGCCCTCGACTGGAGGCAAGATGAGCGATCTGATCCACGTGACCGACGAGAACTTCGACGCCGAGATCCTCAAGAGCGAGATCCCGGTCCTGGTCGACTTCAGCGCCACCTGGTGCGGACCCTGCAAGCAGCTGACCCCCATCGTGGAGGAGCTGGCGGCCGAGTACGCCGGCCGCCTGAAGGTCGCCCACGTGGACGTGGACCATGCGCGCGATCACGCCGCCCGGTTCCGCGTGATGTCCGTGCCGACGGTCCTGTACATCAAGGGCGGCGAGGTGACGGATTCCCAGATCGGCCTGACGAACAAGGACAAGATGGTCGAGAAGATCGACAGGATGCTTTGACGCGGAGGACACCATGGGACGCACACGCACGTTGACGATCGCCATCCTGCTCGGCCTGCTCGCGGGCTCGGGCTGCACCGACAGCCAGCCGGAGGGCGAGGCCGCCGGCACGGTCGAGGGCGCCGGATCCGAGGCCGTCGAGACGGCCGCGGCCGTTCCCTCGACCGACTTCGCGCTGACCGATCTCGCGGGCGCGGCGCTGAACCTGGCGGATTACCGAGGCGACGTCGTGATCCTGGATTTCTGGGCCACCTGGTGCGGCCCCTGCAAGGTGGTCATGCCCCACCTGCAGAAGATCCACGAGGACCATGCCGAGGAGGGGATCCGCGTGGTCGCCCTCTCGGTGGACCGTCCGAACCCGACACCAGAGCGCGACTTCATCGCGAAGCACGGCTATACCTTCCCCGTCGCCATGGCCACCTCCGAGGTGCAGCGCGCCTACGGCGGGATCCGGAGCATACCGACCACCTTCATCGTCGGACCCGACGGCGCCGTGAAGGAGAGGCTGGTCGGCGTCCATTCCCTGGAGGACTACCTGGCCGCGGCACGTCGGGTCAAGCCGGCCGCGACGGAGATCTAGCGGGAGGGAGGGGCATGTCCCCCCTGAAGAAGAAGCTCATCGTCGTGGGCGACCGGCTGCTGGTGCGGCCCGAGAGCGGCGAGGAGAAGACCAACACGGGTCTCTACCTGCCGGCGACCGCCCTGAGCGCCCGAACCGCCCAGAGCGGCTGGGTCGTGACGGTGGGGCCTGGCATTCCCCTGCCCGACCTGTCGGACGAGATGGAGGCGCCCTGGCGGACCCGCGAGGCCTCGCCGCGCTACGTCCCCCTGCAGGCCCAGGAGGGCGATTTCGTGCTCTTCGTGCGCAAGTCCTCGGTGGAGATCACCTTCGAGGGCAAGCAATACCTGATCGTGCCCAACTCGGCGGTGCTGGTGCTGGTGCGGGACGACTGGGAGGACGGGCCGGGTGCGCAGGGGCCGGTCGACGCGGACTGAGACGGGACGCCGATCGACGGCCATTCGGTTCTGTTTGTTCCCTGATTTTGTAACCGTAACGCGATCAAAGGTATTCATTGAATTCTTCGATCATATCCTTAAGATTTGTCGGTCGCCGACGGATAGATAGAAAAACAGCCGGGCCGCTTTCGCGACCCGGCCTAGACGACCTTCTCCATCATCGCTCCATGTCACCGTGGGGAATCAGAAGTTACTTTCTGAGCCACCACAGGATGTCTACGATGGAGAGGCCAATGAACACCGTGATCGGATCCATTGCAACAGCCCTCCATGACGGTTAATGGTTTCGGCGGATTCCGGGGACATCTTCAGAATCGGCCCTTGTGGATCCCTCTTGAGCCAAAATGATGCCGGAATGGTGTGGGGCTATGGTATCTCGTTGATACGCATGAGGATCAAGGTTCTGTCATCGGATGGGACCGGACCGCCGAAGGCGTCGACGTTGGCAAATATCCTGTCTATCAGGGCCGAGAGCCCGAGGTCCCGTCGGGTGCGGGCGTCCGCGATGAGGCGCTCTTCGCCGTAGAATTCCCCCGTCGCGTCCGGTTGTTCCACCAGTCCGTCCGTGTAGAGCAGGAGCAGATCGCCCGGGGCCAGCTCCAGGGTGCCGTGGGCGAAGCGCTGACCCTTGTCGACGCCCAGCATGGTGCCGCCCTTCTTCAGGCGTTCCACGTAGTCGCGGCCGGCCCGGAAGAGCAGGGGCGGGTTCATGCCCGCGTTGGCGTAGAGCAGGCGGCGGTCGGCGGCGGTGTAGATGCCGTAGAAGAAGCTCACCAGATGGGCCGCGCCGCCCAGGCCGCAGACCGCATCGTTCAGGGAGACGAGCACGTCCTCGGGATCGGCCTGGCGGACCGCGGCCGTGCGGAAGGCGACGCGCAGCGTGGTCATCACCAGGGCCGCCGGCACGCCCTTGCCCGCCACGTCGGCGATGGCGAAACCCGCCGATTTCGGATCCATCCGGAAATAGTCGAAGTAGTCGCCGCCCACCTCGCGGCATGAATCCATGCGGCCGAGGATCTCTGCGTCCCGCACGTGCAGGGCCTCGCTCGGCACCAGGTTGGTCTGGATGCGCTGGGCCACGGACATCTCCGTCTCCAGCCGCTTGCGCTCGAGCCGCTCCCGGTAGAGCCGGCCGATCTCCACCAGGGCGGCGGCCTGGACCGAGAAGGCGTGCAGGTTGGCGACGTCGGCCTGGGAGTAGAGGGTGCCGTCGGACTTGGCGCCGAAGGCGAGCAGGCCGCGCAGGCGATGCCCCGTGATCAGGGGGACGAAGAGCTGGATCCGCAGTTCGTCGAGCAGCGCGCGGGTCTCCTCGTCCGTCCGGGGCGAGGTGTCCAGGCCGTCGAGCTCCTCGGCGTAGATGGGGCGGTGCGCCGTCATCAGGACGCGGCCCAGGGTGCCGTCGGTCTTCAGGCGCGCGACCTTCGGACGGGGCGGCTCGGGGTCGCCGTGCAGGCCGCGGAAGACCTGGTGCGCGTCGCGTTCCAGGTAGAGGGCGATGCAGGTCGGCCGGTAGAGCGCGTGCAGCTGGGCCAGCATGGTGTCTGGAGCCGTGGAATCCTCGCTGAGGTCGGAGAGCTCGTGGCCGAGCCGCTGGAGGGCCTCGCGGGTGGCCGCGCGGGCGGGGTAGAAGGTGCGGTCGAGCCAGCGATGCAGCAGGCGGCGCAGGGGATTGAGCGCCAGGGCCGGTCCCACGACGGCCAGCAGCACGATCGGCAGTTCAGAGCTGTGGAAGTAGGCGGTCAGGGTGTGCCCGAGCACGCCGACCACGAGGGTGTAGAAGGCGACCACCAGGACCGTCAGGATGCCGTAGACGAGGCCGTGCCGCGCCACGTACTCCAGGTCCAGGGCCCCGTAGCGCAGGATGGCCAGGCCGAAGCTCAGGGGCACCAGCACCAGGGAGAAGCCGAGCCATTCGCTGTGGGCGACGGTGGGGGTCGGCGAGGCGCTGAAGAGGATGATCCCGGCCAGGAAGGGGCCGAAGCCGGCGAGCAGGCCCAGCAGGACCACCCGCAGCTTGGTGTGCTCCACCGGTCGTCCCCGGCGGAAGACCTTGCGGGCGAAGACGACCAGCCCGGCCAGCATGTAGACCAGGAAGTAGATCGTCGACAGCTGTTGCACCAGGGCCACCAGCAGGGAGGAGGTGGGGTCGAGGCGCGCGCCCTGGGCGTAGAGGCTGAGCAGGAACAGCGGCGCCGCCGGCAGCATCAGGAGGCGATGACGCATGAGATTGCGCGGCGTCAGGTGCGGCCGGTCCGGGAAGTAGAGGAAGAAGCGCAGGAAGATCGCCGGCAGCAGCAGGTGGGCCAGGTCCCGCGCCGTTTCCTTGAGGATCATGTACGTGTACGAAGGCCAGTCGGGCACGTCCATCAGGAAGAAGGCGAAGGTGGCGCACACGCCGAAGAAATAGCGGGCCACCATGTCGTGGCGCCGGGCGAGGATCAGCCAGCCCATCAGCAGGAAGGTGAGCCCCGCCAGGGACATGCCGTAGTTCCAGATGATCCGGGCCCGGGTGGGGCGGCCGGCGGTGACGGGCGCCGTGAAGAAGCCGTCGTCGCGCTGCAGGAGATAGGTCTGGCTCTCGAGCCCGTAGTGGCCCGCGGTCGCCACGTAGTAGTCCACCATGGTGGCGACGGGTTCGCCGTCGATGGCCAGCAGGCGGTCGCCGGGCGCGATGCCGGCGCGGGCGGCCGGGCTGTCCGGCTCGACCGTGCGCACCGTGAGGTTGCGCACGGCCATGCCCGTGGTCGGGGCCTGGGCCACGTGGATGGCCACCGGCACCTCGAGGATCAGCAGCAGGGGCGCCAGCACGTAGAGCGCGCCGCGCCGCAGCCAGCGGGCCGTGGTGTCTTCGGGTATGGGATGGGGGCCGAACTCGCCGTCACGCATCAGATCGGCATTGTAGCGCAGGTGCGGTGCGGTTGGAAGGCCGCAGGCACCGGATTTGGGTGCGCGGTTGACCCGTCCGCCTTCTCTGCATAGAATGCCAGGTCTATTGCCGTTGCGGCGCCGAATCGCCGCTCTTCTCGCAGATTCGACGCCCGGCCGCAGCGGCCGGACGCGGGAGCCGAACGTGGACGACATCAGGGCGATGGAGACCTATGCCCCCGGAGGGCTGGAAGCGGAATGGTACGGGGCCTGGGAACGGGCCGGGCTCTTCGCGCCCGATGCGGAGGCCGAGGGCGAGCCCTTCGTCGTCACCCTGCCGCCGCCCAACGTCACGGGCGTCCTGCACATGGGACACTGCCTCAGCAACGCCATCCAGGACATGCTCATCCGCTGGATGCGCATGTGCGGTCGTCCCACCCTCTGGGTGCCCGGCACCGACCACGCCAGCATCGCCACCGAGGGCGTGGTCGCCAAGCAGCTCCGCGCCGAGGGCCTGCAGAAGTCGGATATCGGGCGGGAAGGTTTCCTGGAACGGGCCTGGGCCTGGAAGGAACAGACCCACGACACCATCATCGACCAGATCAAGCGCCTGGGCTGTTCCCTGGACTGGCCCCGCGAGGCCTTCACCATGGACGAGGCGCGCAGCCGCGCGGTGGCCCAGGCCTTCGTGACCCTCAAGGAACAGGACCTGATCTACCGGGATCTGTACCTGGTCAACTGGTGTCCCCACTGCCTCACCGCCATCAGCGACGACGAGGTGGACCACCGCGAGGTGCAGGGGACCATGTGGCGCATCCGCTATCCCCTGGCGGACGGTTCGGGCCACGTGACCGTCGCCACCACGCGTCCGGAGACCATGTTCGGCGACACGGCCGTGGCCGTGCATCCCGACGATCCGGAGCGCAGCGACCTGATCGGCCGGATGGTGAAGCTGCCCCTGACCGATCGGGAGATCCCCATCATCGGCGACCGCCACGCGGACCCCGAGAGGGGGACGGGCTTCGTGAAGATCACCCCGGCCCACGATCCCAACGACTTCGAGGTGGGACGTCGGCACGACCTGCCCCAGGTGATCTGCATGGACGAGCGCGGCGTCATGAACGAGGCCGCCGGCGCCCTGGCCGGGCTGGACCGCTTCGAGGCCCGCAAGGCGGCGCTGAAAGCCCTGGACGAGCAGGGGATCCGCGACGGCGAGGAGACGAACGTCCACCAGGTGGGCCACCACGACCGTTGCGGCAACGTCATCGAGCCCTATCTCTCGCGGCAGTGGTTCCTGCGCATGGGCGATCTCGCCAGGCCGGCGGTGCAGGCCGTGGAGGACGGCACGATCCGGCTCTTGCCCGAGCGCTGGGTGGGCGTCTACCACAACTGGATGGACAACATCCGCGACTGGTGCATCTCGCGGCAGCTGTGGTGGGGCCATCGCATCCCGGTCTGGACCTGCGGCGCCTGCGAGCGTGAGATCTGCGCCGTCGACGCGCCCGCGGCCTGTCCGGACTGCGGCGGCGTCGATCTCGTCCAGGATCCCGACGTGCTCGACACCTGGTTCAGCAGCTGGCTCTGGACCTTCTCGCCCCTGGGCTGGCCCGAGGCGACGGACGACCTGCACCGCTATCATCCCACGTCGCTGCTGGTCACCGCCCCCGACATCATCTTCTTCTGGGTCGCGCGCATGGTCATGGCCTCGTATCACTTCCTGGACGAGGAGCCCTTCCGCGAGGTGCTCTTCCACGGCATCGTGCGCGACGAGCAGGGCCGCAAGATGAGCAAGTCCCTGGGCAACAGCCCGGATCCCATCGACCTGATGGACAAGTACGGCGCGGACGCCCTGCGCATGTCCATGCTCATGCTGACGCCCACGGGGCAGGACACCTTCTTCAGCGAGGAGACCCTCGAGGTCGGCCGCAACTTCTGCAACAAGATCTTCCAGGCCACGAAGCTGGTCCTGGGCCACTGGGACGCGGCCGGATTCGAGACGGCCGCCGCCTCTGACGGCCCGGCCGGCGGCGCCGACCTGGAGGCGCTGCGCGGCCACGAGGCGGATCCCGCCGCGGCCGCGGATGCTCTCTGGGAGGAGATCTTCGGCGCTCCGGCGCCCTTCGCGTTCCGCGCCGAGGCCATGGCCCTGGAGGATCGCTGGATCCTCAACCGCCTGGCGGCCGTCACCGCCGAGGTCGGGGCCAACCTGGAGAAGCGCCGTCTCAACGACGCGGCCTACGCCGGCTACAACTTCTTCCGCCACGAGTTCTGCGACTGGTACCTGGAGGCCATCAAGCCCCGCCTGCGCGACGAGGCGCGGCGGCCGGAGGCTCTCGGCCTGGCCGTGTGCACGCTGGCGGTCAGCTACAAACTGCTGCACCCGGTGATCCCTTTCATCACCGAGGCGCTCTGGCAGGGCCTGCCGGACGCCCGGGGCTACCTGATGACGTCCCGTTTCCCCGCGTACGCGGGCGAGGCGCCCTGGGCCGCCGACGCCCGGCGCTTCGACACCGTCGTCGGGATCGTGAGCGCCATCCGCTCCCTGCGCACCGATCTCAACGTGCCTCCCGGCCGTCGCGGCTACGTGGTCCTGCGGGTCGCGGACGATTCGACGCGGCAGACCCTCGAGGAAGACGCCGAGCGGATCGCCCTGCTCGCCAAGCTGGAACGCGTCGAGGTCGTGGTCTCCGGCGCGGATCCCGCGCCGGCGGGCGTGGCCGTGTCCGGGGCCGTGGAGATCTTCCTGCTGATGGACGGCCTGGTCGATCTCGACAAGGAACGCGCCCGCCTGGCCAAGGAACTCGACAAGGTCGACGGCTTCATTCGCGGCGGCGCCCGTAAGCTCGAGAACGAGAACTTCACGAAACGCGCTCCCGCGGAGGTCGTGGACCGCGAGCGCGCACAGCTGGCCGAGAACCGGTCGCGCGCGGACGCGTTGCGGAAACGCATCGCCGCCCTCGGCTGAGTCCGAGAAGGAGGGACCATGGATCCCGATCGGCCCGTCTACCAGACCCCCGGCGCCATGATCCGTTCGGCGCGCGAGGCCAGGCACCTCAGTCTGCAGGATCTCGCCGCCGAGACGCGGATCCCCGACCGCCTGCTGGCCGCCATCGAACGGGACGACTACGACCAGCTGTCGGGCGCGCTCTACGCCCGGAGCTTCCTGAGGTCCTGCGGAGGCAGCCTGGGCCTGGATCCCGCCCTGCTGCTCGAGAGCTACGAACGCCTCCTGACCGAACGGGAGCCGGACGTGCCGGCGGATCAGACTTGGGAGGAGGAGGCCGTCGTCCAGCGGGTCGGTGGCGTGCCCTGGCGGCCGATCCTCGTGGTCGGGGCGGCGCTCGCCGGGTTGGCCCTGATCGTGGCGGTCGTCGTGAAGCTGGCCGGCGGCGGCGGATCGCCGGAGGCGCCGGCCTCGACGGCCGGCGGGGAACGGACGGCGACCGTCGATGTCATCGACCCGGAGCCCGGCGCAGAGGATGCCGCGGATGCCGGCGGGGAAGACCCGCGCGCGACGGGGCGGGAGGACGGGACGCCGGCGGAGGCGGACGCCGCGTCGGACGGGGCGGTGGCGCCCGCGCCGGACGCCCTGGCCGCGCTCGAGTCCCTGCCCCGGGGCGACCGCAGCCTCGTCTTCGACGACGGCGAATCGTGGCCGCTGGTGCTCTGCGTGGTGACCGACCGGCCCCTCGACTTCGCCGTGGGCAGCGACGGGGATCGGGAGGCGCGCGACATCGTCTGGCCGGAGACTCCCGTCCATGGCGTCCCGGAGGACGGCGTTGTGGCGGGAAGGCTGTACACGGTGGGCGGCCGTCACGTGGCCTACTGGGGAGCCGCCGACCACTTCCTGCTCCGTCTCTCGCGGGCGGACGGCGTGACCGTCGTCCTCAACGGAACGCCCCTGGCGATCCCGGAACGCAGCGTGGGTCGCGAGTGGGTGCTCGACCGCGCGCAGCTCGGGCCATGAGCCATGGGTGGCTTCACGCTCCGTGCCCCCTTTCCGCCGCGCGGCGACCAGCCCGAAGCCATCGCCGCCCTCGTGCGCGGCGTCGAGGCCGGCGCGCCCTTCCAGACCCTGCTGGGCGTCACGGGCAGCGGCAAGACCTTCACCATGGCCAACGTCATCGCCGAGACGGGTCTGCCCGCCCTGGTCTTCAGCCACAACAAGACCCTGGCGGCCCAGCTCTACGGGGAGCTCAAGGGGTTCTTCCCCGATAACGCCGTCGAGTACTTCATCTCCTACTACGACTACTACCAGCCGGAAGCCTTCATGCCCACGACCGGCACCTACATCGAGAAGGACGCCAGCATCAACGAGGAGATCGAGCGCCTGCGGCTGCGGGCCACCTCGTCGCTGATGTCGCGTTCCGACGTGATCGTGGTGGCGAGCGTGTCGGCGATCTTCGGCCTGGGCAATCCCGACACCTTCCACCGCAACATCATCCCGCTGCGCGAGGGCGATCGGCTCGACCGCGACGAGCTGCTGAACCGACTGGTCGATGTCCACTACGCCCGCGCCGACGACGGGGGCTACGGCACCTTCCGCGTGCGTGGCGACACGATCGACGTCTGCGCCGCCTTCGACGAACGGGTGCTGCGGGTCGAGTTCTTCGGCGACGAGATCGAGCGCCTGACGCTGGTGGACGGGCTCACGGGCAAGCCCCTGCGCCGCGTCGAGGAGACGCGCGTCCACCCGGCGCGCCAGTTCGTCACCGAGCGGGACCGTCAGGACGAGATCCTGGACGAGATCGGCCGCGACCTGGAGATCCGCCTGGGCGAGCTCGATGCGGCGGGCCTGACCCTGGAGGCCCAGCGTCTGGCCTCGCGCACCCGCTTCGACATGGAGATGATCGGCCAGGTCGGCTACTGCAACGGCGTGGAGAACTACTCGCGCTACTTCGACCGCCGCGAGGCGGGCGAGCGCCCCGCCTGCCTGCTGGACTACTTTCCCGACGAGTATCTCATGTTCATCGACGAGTCCCACGTGACCGTCTCCCAGCTGGCCGCCATGTACCGCGGCGACCGGTCGCGCAAGGAGACGCTCGTCGAGCACGGCTTCCGGCTGCCGAGCGCCCTCGACAACCGCCCCCTGAAGTACGACGAGCTCGAGACCCTCATGCCGCGCACGGTCTTCGTGTCGGCCACGCCGGGCGACTACGAGTTGGAGAAGACCGGCGGCGAGGTGGTCGAGCAGGTGATCCGGCCCACGGGGCTGGTGGATCCACCCGTCGAGGTGCTGCCGGCGTCGGGCCAGGTCGACGATCTCATCGGCAAGGCCCGAGAGACGGTCGGACGGGGCGAGCGCGTTCTCGTGACGACCCTGACCAAGCGCATGGCCGAGGACCTGGCCGAGTACCTGCGGAACGTGGGACTGCGCGTGGCGTACCTCCATGCCGACGTGGCGGCCCTGGACCGCGTGGAGATCCTGCGCCGGCTCAGGCTGGGGGAGTTCGATGTCCTGGTGGGCGTGAACCTGCTGCGCGAGGGTCTCGACCTGCCCGAGGTCTCGCTGGTGGCCATCCTGGACGCAGACCGCGAGGGCTTCCTCCGTTCCGAACGCAGCCTCATCCAGACGGCCGGGCGCGCGGCGCGAAACATGGACGGCCGGGTGGTGATGTACGCCGACGGCATGACCGGCTCCATGGAACGGGCCCTCGCCGAGATGAACCGGCGCCGCGAGCGGCAGCTCGCCTACAACGAGGCCCACGACATCACCCCCCGCAGCATCCGCAAGTCGCGCGAGGAGATCCTGCAGGCCACCATGGCGGCGGGGGAGGGCGCAGGCGGTCCTGGCGGCCCGGGCCCCGACAAGCGACCTTGGGAGGCGATACTCGACCGGGATCTCCCGCCGCGCGAGATCGTGCGGCTGCTGCACGGCGAGATGGTCGCCGCCGCCGAGGCGCTGGACTTCGAGAAGGCCGCCTCGCTGCGCGACCGCATCGACGATCTCCGCGCGCAGTGGGGGCTGACCAACGGAGACGAGGCGACATGAACGAGCGCGAGCGCAAACGGCCGGACTTCCCCGCGGGAGACTGGCTGGAGACCCTGCTGGACGCCTGCCTGGCGGAGGACGTGGGCGACGGGGACGTCACGACGGACGTCGCGGTGGCGCGGGATGCCGTGGCCGCGGGCGAGATCGCCGCGCGCACCGACGGCGTCGTCGCGGGGTTGCCGCTGCTCGAGCGGCTGTACGCGCGCCTCTCGCCCGAGGTGCGGGTGGACCTCGTCGCCGCCGACGGAGACCGTCTCGTGGCGGGGCAGCCCGCAGCGCGCCTGCACGGTCCCGCCGCACCGATCCTCACCGGCGAGCGGGCCGCGCTGAACTTCCTCCAGCACCTGAGCGGCATCGCAACCCTGACCGCCCGCTACGTGGACGCCGTGGCGGGCACGGGCTGCCGCATCCTGGACACGCGCAAGACGCTGCCCGGCTACCGGGCCCTCGCCAAGTACGCCGTGCGCTGCGGCGGCGGCCACAACCACCGTCTGGGCCTTTACGATCGCATCCTCCTCAAGGACAACCACTGGGCGTCGCGCGACGGGAGCCTGGCGGACCTGGTCGCCCGGGGCCGGAAGCGCCACCCGGATCTGGCCATCGAGGTGGAGGTGGACGGGCTCGAACAGCTCGAGACCGTGCTGCCCCTGCATGTGGAGTGGATCCTGCTCGACAACTTCACGCCCGAGAGGACGCGCGAGGCGGTCGGTCTGCGCGACGCCGTGGAGACCGGGGCCTGGCGCACGCGCCTGGAATCCAGTGGCAACCTGGACCTGACGACCGTCCGGGACTACGCCGAAGCGGGCGTCGACGCCTGCTCGGTGGGACGCCTGACCCACTCGGTGCCCGCCCTCGATCTCGGGCTGGATTTCAAGATCCCCGGAGCCCGGTGATGATGCCCCCGCGCCGGCGCGACTGGTTCGGCATCTCGGGCTTCGACCCGGGAGAGGCGCGGCTGCGCCGCGGCGGCTTCCTCTACCTGCTCGACAGCGTGGGATCCACCAGCGACTTCCTGCTGAGCCGGGGCGAGGCCGCCGAGGGCCGCCTCTGCCGCTGGGACGGCTGGGGCTGGCAGGTGGGCGACCGGCAGGTCCTGCCGCCGCCGCTGGAGCCGCGCCCGGGCAGCGTGGCCGTGGCGCGGCGACAGACGTCGGGCCGGGGACGCCTGGGTCATCGCTGGCAGGACGGCGGCCTGGCCATGTCCTGGCTGATCGATCCGCTGCCGGCGCACCAGGCCTCCCGGCTCGCCGTCTGGACGGGACTGACGGCCACGCTGGCTCTGCGGGACCTCTGCGGCGCACCGGTGCGGCTGAAATGGCCCAACGACCTCCGCCTGGACGGGCGCAAACTGGGCGGGATCATCCTGGACATGGTGGTGCAGGGACCACGCTCCCGGCTCGTGGCGGGCATCGGCGTCAACACGGGCGCGCGGACCCGGGACGTGCCGGCCGGGCTGCGGGAGATCGCCGTGGCCCTGACTCCGGACCCGCCGCGCTGGTCCCACCTGTCGCACCTGGCGGGGGCCGTCCTCCGGCGCTGGGAGGACGAACTGCCGCGCTTCCTCGCCGAGGGCTGGCCCGCCTACCGCGAGCGCTACGACGAGGTGGACGACCTCGACGGCCTGGACATCCGCCTGCAGAGCGGCCGCGAAACGCTGCGGGGCACCTCGCTGGGCATCGACGACGAGGGGGCCCTGCGCCTGCGGACGGCGGACGGCGCGATCCGCACGCTGCTGGCCGGCGACGTCCACATCACGGGGATCTCGCAACCGGAGGGGGATCATGCTGCTCGTTGACGTGGGGAACAGCAGCGTCACGGTCGCGGCCTGCCGCCCGCCGCGCGGCGCGGATCCGGCCGCCGTCGACGCGCGGGACCTGGCCGTCGAACCGCTCGGGGCGCATCCCCTGCCGGCCGATCCCGACGGCCGCCGTCGCCTGGCGGACGCGCTCGCGTCGCGTCAGGCCGACCTCGGCCTGCGCGGGGCCGCCGTCGCCTCGGTCGTCCCGGCCCTCGACGCCGCGCTGCGCGAGGCCCTGGAGGGCGTCTGGCAGGCCGATCACCGCGCCGCGCTGCCCTTCGCCGTGGCGGTGTCCGATCCCGCGTCGGTGGGCGCGGACCGCTACTGCAACGTGGCCGCGGCCGCCGGGTCGGGCTGGTCCTCGGCCCTCGTCGTGGACGCCGGCACGGCCACCACCTTCGACGTGCTCACCGACGGTGTCTTCGTCGGCGGGCTCATTGCGCCCGGTATCCGCCTGGCCGCAGAGACCCTGGGCGGACGGGCCGCCCGGCTGTCGCCCGTCGCGCCCGAGCCCTCGCCGGCCCGGCCGGCGCCGGACACCGTCGGCGCCATGGCCGCGGGCGCATATCTGACGGGCGTCCACGGGATCGCAGGCACCATCGACGCCCTGCTCGCCGCCGGCGGCGAGCGTCCGGTGGTCCTGACCGGCGGCCTGGCCCCGTTGCTGACGGACGAACGGGGCGAACTTCCGGGACGCGCGTCGTGGAGGCACGATCCCCACTGGACCCTGAGGGGACTGGCGTTGCTGGCCCTGCGCAACGGGATCGTTTCCTGAACCTTCGGGCCGCGGGATACGTAGACGGTTCACGGCGAAGCGTGACAGCGCGCCCAGAGTTCCTTAGAATTAGCCTCGTCCGACAGAGGCTTCGATCCAGAGGAGGGAAACATGCCCCGGACACCTAAGCTCACCCAGCTACTCCGCGTCTCCGCGGTGCTCGTCTCCGTCGCCCTGGCCGTCGCGCCGGCGTTCGCCGCGGACGGGGCCGCGCCGGATTCGACCTACTTCAGCCTGGAGTCCGAGGGCGCATCCATCGGCTGGATGTCGCTGCTGAAGACGACGCTCGAGGACGGGAACATCCGCTATCACGGCAACGGCGTCCTGCAGAGCACCACCAAGCTGAACTGGGAACTGGACCTCACGGGAGATCTCACGCGACTGGTGCGCGTCCGGTCATCCATCAAGACGCCCGAACGGGTGATCGTCCGCAGTTCCGAGCTAAAGGAGGGCGGCGGCAAACCGGACGCGAGCCTGGTGGTCGACGGGCAGAACTATCCCGCACCGGTCGAGAAGATCCAGGCCAGTGCCGTCTTCGTGTCCCCGATGATCGCGCCGGCCTTGTGCCCCCTGTCCGAACGGCTGGCTGGCGAGAATCCGCGATCCCTGGACATCAATCTGCACGCCACCAACGGCGCGGTGGCCATGGGGCTGCGTGTGCAGGGGCAGGCCACGTCCAGCGTCACCGTCCGCGGTGAGGCGACGCCGGTCCGGACCTTCAAGCTCACGGCCACCCACCAGGACAGGCCCGATCCCCTCGAGATCCTGCTCTATCAGCGTCCCGACGGCACCTTCTTCGGCGTGGAGAGCGGCGGCATGACCATGTTCGCCGTGGGCGGTGGCGGCTCCGGGGCGTCGGAGACGACGACCACGGGCTCGGAGATCACCTTCACGGCCGGCGACGCGAACCTGGCCGGCACCGTCGCCCTGCCCGTCGCCGGGGAGGACGCCGACGCGCCCGGGCCGGCGATCCTCATGCTGGCCGGTCCGGACCAGGCCGGACGCGATGCGACCAACGCCGGCTTCGCCCTCTTCGCCCACCTGGCCGGGGAGCTGGGCGCTTCGGACGTGGCCTCCTTTCGCTACGATCCGCGGCCCGTCGACGGCGGCGGCCCCGGTCTGATGTCCCGTCTCGCGGCCGACGGCCACGCGGCCCTGCAGGCCCTGCGCGCGCGTCCGGAGGTCGATTCCGCCAAGGTGCTCCTGCTCGGACACGGGGAGGGCGCCATGCTGCTGGGCGAGGTGGCCCAGTTGGCCGCTGCGGAGGGTGCGCCTGTGGCGGGGCTGGTCTATCTGGGCGCCGTGACCGTCAAGGGCGCCGATCTGCACGCGGTCGTGCCCCGTCCGGCCGAGGCGCCCTGGCTGGAGTCCTTCCTGGCCTACGATCCGCGGAGCTTCCTCGGGGAGCTCCAGCTGCCCATGCTGCTACTCCACGGCGCCCTGGACGCGGAGGTGCCTTCGGACAACGCCGACGGGCTGAAGGTCTTCATGAACGAGGCCGGTCACATGCGCGTGTCCTGCATCGTGGCCAAGAACACCAACCACTACCTGCAGAGCGCCGAGACGGGATCGGTCGAGGAGTATGCGGATCTCGAGGCGACGTGCGCCAAGGGGATCGTCAAGCGCATCGCCTCTTTCGCCGGCTTGTGTACGCGGTAGGCGTCAGGCCCGCGTCTCCGGGTCCACGTAGACCCGGCAGCCGAAGGGCGGCAGAGAGACCCTAAGGCCCCGGTCGCGAAGCTCCGCGGCCGGGGCTTCCTGCGTCGCGCCGTCGCGCAGGTCGGTCAGCACGAGCGTGCCGCCGGCGTTCTCCGGCACCTCCAGGGCCTCGGCCAGGGTGCAGGTCAGGAGGCGGCCCTGGGATTTGTCGCGCCAGGGCGCGGAGACGTGGGCCCGGCCCTCGCGCGGTCCGTCGCTGTTGTTGAAGAGCACGAGCGCGAGACGGCCGTCCGTCGCGTTGACGTAGCAGTAGATGTCCTCGAGGACGGAGCCGTCGTCGGCCCGCACGTCGAAGAGCCGGAAGCGGCCGGCACCGGCGAAGAGCGACCGCTCGCGCAGCAGCGGAAAGATCATCCTTTCGTGGTGGTCCAGGAAACCCTCGTCCGGCGACTCGTCGCGGTAGTCCCGCGCGAACTCCATGCCGTACTTCTCCTCGAAGCCCTCGAGCTGCCCGTGGGCGATCATGGGCAGTCCAGGAAGGGTCGCCAGCAGGGTGCAGGCGCCGAAGTACCGATCGCCCTTGCCGAACTGGCTCTCGGCGGTGGCCTCGTCGGGATTGCTCAGGAAGTTGACGAAGCGCTGGAGGATCTCCGGGTCGTAGGCCAGAACGTTCTTCAGCGAGCTCCGATAGCCGGCGTTGTCCAGGTCACGCACCATGTGCATGAAGGCGCTGTTGTAGACCCGATGCATGCCGAGCGTGCGCACGAAGTAGCCCTCCATCAGCCAGAAGGCCTCGGCCAGCAGCA
>Ga0180436_10002875_pt1 | contig 16116 bp, 16 predicted proteins | sample SS_ome_2_FD_132434 | JGI IMG/M metagenome (GOLD analysis project Ga0180436, IMG submission 132434) | Hypersaline lake sediment archaeal communities from the Salton Sea, California, USA - SS_3_S_2 metaG | ecosystem: Environmental > Aquatic > Non-marine Saline and Alkaline > Hypersaline >...
AGCCGTGGCCGGCATCTCGCTGCTGGTCGGCGGAATCGGCATCATGAACATCATGCTGGCCAGCGTGATGGAGCGGAAATCCGAAATCGGCCTTCTGCGGGCCGTCGGAGCGCGTGAAATCGACATCGTGCGCCAGTTCCTGGTCGAGGCCAGCGTCATTGCATTGCTGGGCGCCTTGATCGGCGTGCTGCTGGGCGTATTGCTGGCCTACACCATCGCCGCGTTCGCCGGCTGGGCGGTGGCCTGGTCACTGCTGGTCATCGTGGTGGCGGTGCTGGTGTGTGTTTCCATCGCCGTGGGGTTCGGCGTTTATCCGGCCCTGTCGGCGGCTCGTATGGATCCGGTGCTGGCGTTGCAGTCCGATTAGCGGTCACTTTCCGCCGCCATGCCGTTCGCGCCGCCCACGGCCGCGATTCTCAGCTGCCGGAGGCTTTTTCCTCGTTTTCCAGCGCCTTGCCGACAATCTCCGAGTACAGGCTGATCATCTTTGATACCAGGCCGTGGTACTCGGGGTGGCGCTCGACCAGGGGGCTGATGGTCCTGGCGTCGGCAAACACGCGCTTGAGAAAGTCCAGGTTTTCGTCGCTGAGGGGTTCTCCGGCGTTGACCTGCTCAAGTATTCTTTGAGCGCGCGGCAGGCGGTGGTCCTTCAGGCGGACCATCAGCGCGGCGATCGTTCCCGCGTCTTTATCCATGGCGTGCCTCCAGTGTCGATGTGATGTCTGACAGCTTGAGTCCCTGCGCCCGCAGCAGAACCAGCAGGTGGTAGAGCAGGTCGGCGGACTCGTTCACCAGTTCCTCGGTGTCGGCGGCTACTGCCGCAAGGGCGGTCTCGACGCCCTCTTCCCCGACTTTCTGCGCAATGCGCTTGACGCCGGCCTCGAACAATCTCGTGGTATAGCTGCCCTCGGGCCGTTCTTCGTACCGCTGAGCAACGACGCGTTCCAGTTCGGCCAGGAACGAGAGCCCGGGTGCCGTGCGGGTTTCACTATCGAAACAACTGTCGCTGCCGCGATGACAGGTCGGCCCGGCCGGCATCGCCATGACCAGCAGGCTGTCGCTGTCGCAATCGCTGTACACCGCGCCCAGTTCCAGCACGTTGCCGGACGTTTCGCCCTTGGTCCAGAGTTCCTGTCGGCTGCGGCTCCAGAACGTCACCCGCCCGCTTTGCAGCGTGCGTTCCAGGGCTTCGCGGTTCATCCAGGCCTGCATCAGCACGCGGCCGTCAAACGCATGCTGCACGATGGCGGGAACCAGCCCGTTCGCTTTCTCCCAGTCGATGCGGGCGATGTCTTCGGTTGCACGGATCAGCACGGCCGTACCTCGATGCCGGCTTCAGCCAGCGATTTTTTAAGCTCCGGGATGGGGATCTGGCCCGAGTGAAAAACCGTCGCAGCCAGCGCGGCGTCCACATCCGACTGTTTGAACACGTCCACGAAATGCCGGGTTTCGCCGGCGCCGCCGGACGCCACCAGCGGGATCGGCAGAACCGCGCGCGCGGCGGAAAGCTGGGCGATGTCGTAGCCGGCCCGCGTGCCGTCGGCCGACATGCAGTTCAGCACGATTTCGCCGGCGCCGCGGCCGACCACCTCGGTCAGCCAGTCCAGTGTCTTTCGACCCGGTGATTTCATGTTATCCGGGGTGCCGGTGTGGGAGCGCACGGTCCAGGTTTCACCTTCGGCGATCGAGTCGACCCCGATCACGACGCACTGGCTGCCGAACGCCTTGACCATTGCGTCGATGAGATCCGGGTTTTCCAGCGCCGGCGTGTTGATCGATATCTTGTCCGCGCCCTGGGACAGGACACGCTCGGCTGCCTGGACGCTGCGGATGCCGCCGGCCACGCAGAAGGGTATGTCGATGGTCTCGGAAACCCGGCGCACCCAGTCGACATCCACGCTGCGCCCTTCGGGGCTCGCCGTGATGTCGTAAAACACCAGCTCGTCGGCCCCCTCGTCCCGGTAGCGCGCCGCCAGATCCACGATCTCGCCCATCACGCGGTGGTCGCGGAACTGCACGCCCTTGACCACCTGGCCGTCGCGCACATCGAGGCAGGGCACCAGGCGTTTCGCCACGTTCATACTCACGCCAGGCTCTCGAGCGCTTCCGCGACGGTGAAACAGCCCTCGAGTAACGCCTTGCCGACGATGGCCGAGTTCGCGCCGGTGCGTGACAGCCGGCGCAGGTCCCTGAGTCCGCTGACCCCGCCGGACGCCTGGACTTTCAGTGCGGGGTAGCGTTCGACGATCGAGTCGTAAAGGTTGGCGTTCGGTCCCTGCATGGCGCCGTCCTTGCCGATGTCGGTGCACAGAACGTGTTTCAATCCCCGGTCTTCGTAAAACGCCAGCAGCCGCCACAGGTCGAGGCTGGAGTCGCGCGTCCAGCCGTGGGTGCGCGGCCAGGGCGTGCCGAGTTCATCCAGCCTGACGTCCAGAGCAGCGACCAGCTTTTCCGGTCCGAAGTGATCCAGCCAGTCGGCAAAGCGCTCGGGCTCGGTGACGCAGATGCTGCCGACAACCACGCGGTCGGCACCGGCGTCGAGCCTTCGCTGCACATCTTCCCTGTGGCGCACGCCGCCGCCGGTCTGCACCGATTGCGGCGCGGATTCGAGCAGGCGGAGCAGCGGGCGGATATCCGCGTCTTCTCCGTCGCGCGAGGCGGCCAGGTCGACGACGTGCAGCCACTCCGCACCCTCTTTGGCGTAGCGGGCTGCCAGTCCGACCGCGTCGTGGTCATAGGTCTTGCACTGTTTGAAATCGCCGTGGACCAGGCGGACACAGGCGCCATTGAGCAGGTCGATAGCCGGAATGATGGTAAAGCTCATGGCGTGCTTATCTCCATGAAGTTTTCAAGCAGCGAGGCACCGGCTGCCGCCGAACGCTCGGGGTGAAACTGGGCGCCGTAAAAGTTATTTTGCCGGACCACCGCGCTGAACGGCTCGCCGTGAAACCCGGTCGCCAGTGTCCATTCTCCCACCGGTGCAGCGAAGGAGTGTACGAAATAGAACCACTCGCCGCCAATACCGCTCAGCAGGCGATCCTCCACGCCCGGCCGGATCGTATTCCATCCCATGTGCGGAACACGGAGGCCGCCGTGGCCCGCCAGGCGCCTGAGCCGGGCCGGAATAATACCGAGCATTTCCGCATTGTCCTCCTCGGAAGACTCGAACAGAAGCTGCATGCCCAGGCAGATGCCGAGAACGGGCTGGTTCAGGCCGCGCAGAACGTCGGCCAGGCCATGCCGGTTGAGCACGTCCATCGCGTTGCCGGCCGCGCCAACGCCCGGCAGGATCACCCGGTCCGCCGCGCGGATGGTGTCCGCGTCGTCGCTGAACACCGGCTCGGCGCCGAGGCGGCGAAGGGCATGCAGCACCGACGTGATGTTCGCGCCGCCGCTGTCCACAACCGCGATGGTCATCAGAGCACGCCCTTCGTACTGGGCATTTCGCGACCCTGTCGCTCCAGTGCGGGGCGCAGCGCCCGGCCGGCGGACTTGAACACGGCTTCCACCATGTGGTGCGTGTTTTCTCCGCTGACCTGCACGTGGATGGCGGCGCCCAGCTTCTGGCTCAGCGACTGGAAGAAGTGCCGGACCATCTCGGTCGAGAGGTTGCCCACGCTGTCGCGCGGGAATGCCGCTTCGAATTGCATGGCCGGTCGACCGGAAAGATCGATGGCGACCTGCGCCAGCGACTCGTCCATCGGCAGGCAGAATCCGTAACGGCCGATACCGCGGCGATCACCCAGCGCCTGGTTTAATGCCTGGCCCAGGGCCAGTGCGCAGTCCTCGACGGTATGGTGCTCGTCGATTTCCAGGTCGCCTTTGCATTTCATTTCCAGCCGGAAGCCGCCGTGCGAAGCGAGCTGGTCCAGCATGTGGTCAAAAAAGCCGATGCCGGTGGACACCTCGCTGGTTCCGGGCGCATCGAGGTCGACGAACACCTGGATGTCGGTTTCGCGGGTTTCCCGCTTGACCCGGGCCTGGCGCGGGCGGTTGAGCAAGCAGTGCGCGATGCTTTCCCAGGTTTCCGGCCCGGGCTGCAGGCGAAAGCCGCCGATACCCATGTTTTCGGCCAGTTCCAGGTCGGTTTCCCGGTCGCCGATGACCCAGGAGTCCTCGAGGTCGAGTTCGCCCGACTTCAGGTAGGGCAGCACCATGCCGATTCCGGGCTTGCGGCAGGGTGAATCCTCGTGCTCGAAGTGTTCGTCGATCAGCACATCGGAGAACTCGATGCCCTGCGAAGCGAACAGCTCCAGCATCTTGCGCTGCGGCGGTTCGAAATCCTCGAAAGGGTAAGCCTCGGTCCCGAGTCCGTCCTGGTTGCTGACGATGACGAATTCGTAACCCGCTTCGGCCAGTTTCAGCAGGGCCGGGATCACCCCCGGAACCAGGCCCAGCTTTTCCAGCGAATCGACCTGCTGGTCGGGCGGTTCGGTAATCAGGGTTCCGTCGCGGTCGATGAACAGGATTCTGCGTTTTTCGCCGGTCATGTTTTACTCTCCCATTCTTTGAGGGCCTGCGCGAGTTGCGCCATGTCGCTGCTCGAGCCAACGGAAATGCGAATGCAGTCACGCAGCGCCGGATCGGACGCGAAACCGCGCAGGATCACGCCGCGCGCGGCGCAGAAGTCCAGCAGGCCGCCGGGGTCATCGACCCGCAGCAGCACGAAGTTGGCTTCGCCGGCGAAGATCTGCTTGACGAAGGGGCGGTCACGCAGCATGCCCAGCAGTTGCTTCTTGTTGTCGCGCAGTTGGCGCAGCAGGTCCCGCTGGTCTTTGAGCCGGTCGTCCTCGAGCATGGCGAGCGCAATGGATACCACCGGAGAAGGCAGCGGGTAGGGAGCGATCACCCGGCGCAGCAGCGAGACGACCGCAGGCCGGGCGATGACCGTGCCGCAGCGCAGCCCGGCCGCGGCCCAGGCCTTGGAAAGCGTGCGCAGCACGACCAGGTGCTCGTGCTCCTTCACCAGGGGCACGGCGGAAGGCTGGCCGCAGAACTCGGCGTATGCCTCGTCCAGCACCACCAGCGCGCGACCGTGCGTGCGCTCCAGAACCGATTCAAGAAAACCCGGCGGCAACACGTCTCCGGTCGGGTTCGACGGAGAGGTCAGGAAGACCAGCTTGATCCGTGCATCGGCATCCAGGGCGTCCAGGACCCCGTCCTGGTCGAGTGAAAAGTCGTCGTCGCGACGCGGCACGGAAACGACATCCGCTCCCTGCGCCTGGGCGGCGATGCGGTACATGCCGAAGGCGGGCGGGCACTGCAGTATGGCGTCCTGTCCCGCGCGGCAGAATACGCGCGTCAGCAGGTCGATACCCTCGTCACTGCCCCGCGTCACCAGCAGAAAACGTTCTTCCGTGCCGTACAGGCGCGCCAGGCGTTCGAGCAGTCGTTCCGGCTGGGGATCGGGGTAGCGGTTCAGCCGGTCCTCGATATCCAGCAGCGGCCAGGGCGCCTCGTTGGCGTTGAGCAGCACGCCCTCGCCGGGCGCTTCTCGGCGCGCCGAGGAGTAGGGTTTCATGGCCACGATTTCGGGCCGCGCAAGCTGCTCGACGTTCATCGTCGCAGCCTCGCCCGGACCGCCATCCGGTGTGCTTCCAGCCCTTCGACCTCGGCCAGTTTTTCGGCCGTCGGGCCGACCCGGGCAAGCGCTTCGCGGCTGGCCGACTGGAAGGTCATGCGCCGCATGAAATCGCCGGTGCCCAGCGCGCCGTGGGAGCGCGCCCAGCCATAGGTCGGCAGCACGTGGTTGGTGCCGGAGCAATAATCGCCCAGCGATTCCGGTGTCCAGGGCCCGAGGAAGACCGAGCCCGCGTTGCGTACGCTGTCCGCCAGCATTGCGGCGTTTTCAGTGTTGATGATCAGGTGTTCGGGTGCGTAGCCGTTTGAAATCGAAACGGCATCTTCCACGCTGTCGACGCGAATGAAGCGCGAAGCGGAGAGTGAGCGCTCCAGGATCGCGCTGCGCGGTAGCTGCGGCGCCAATTCCTGCAGCGCGGCGATGACCTGCGCGGCGAGCGCGTCGTCGTCGGTCAGGAGAATGGACTGGGAGTCCGGGCCGTGTTCCGCCTGCGACATCAGGTCCCAGGCCACGGCCACCGGGTCCGCTGTTCCGTCCGCGATGACCAGCACCTCTGAAGGACCGGCCGGCATATCGACGGCAGCCCCCTGCGGGTCCTGTGAAACCTGCTGTTTGGCCTCGGTGACCCAGGCGTTGCCGGGACCGAAGATCTTGGCGCAGCGGGGCAGGCTGTCCGTCCCGTATGCCATGGCGGCGATCGCCTGGGCGCCGCCGACGCAGAAAACCCGGTCGACACCGCACAGCAAAGCGGCCGCGAGCACCTCGTCGGCGATGCGTCCATCGGCGGTCGGCGGAGAACACATGATCACCTGTTCGCAGCCCGCCAACCGGGCCGGTATCGCGAGCATCAGCACGGTGGACAGCAGCGGCGCGCTGCCGCCCGGAATGTACAGTCCGACCGGTGAAAGCGGCTGGTAGCGCACCTCGCAGACGAGGCCGGGCGCGGTCTCCAGGCGTCCGTCCCGCGGCCGGTCTGCGCTGTGAAAACCGCGGATGCGCTCGGCGGCATCCTCGATGGCGCTTCTCAGGTCAGCGCCGATGCGCTGCTCCGCCGCGGCGATCTCCGGTGCCGTCACTTCCAGCGATGACGGCCGGCAGCCGTCGAGTTCCTGCGTCAACGCTTCCAACGCGGTGTCGCCATCGCGGCGCACCCGCTGAATGATGGCCGCGACCGAGTCTCCGATACCGGGCTGATCCAGCGCCGGGCGGCGCAGCAGCCGCTCGCGCTGCTTGCGATCGAGCTCAGGCCAATAGCTGGTTTTTAATGAATGGAGCATTCGAACCGTCCTCAGGCCAGCATCTTTTCGACCGGCAGGACCAGGATGGCGGACGCGCCGGCAGCCTTGAGCGCCTCAAGGTGCTCCCAGAAAACCGTTTCCCCGCACACCGCGTGCACGGCGACGCGATCCGAACCTTCCAGCGGCATCAGGGACGGGTGTTCCACCCCCGGCAGCAGTTCGGTGATCCTGGCCAGCGAATCGCGCGGAGCGTGCAGCATCACGTACTTGCTGGCGCTGGCCTGCATGACGCCGGTCAGCCTGGAGAGGAGCAGGTCCACGAGCCGCTGTTTTTCGGGCGCGAGCGGTCCCGGACGGCCGTAGAGGGCGGCTTCGCTGCGAAACAGGACTTCCAGCTCGCGCAGGTGGTTGGCGCGCAGGGTCGTGCCGGTCGAAACCAGGTCCGATATGGCGTCGGCGGTTCCCATGCTCGGGGCAATTTCCACCGCGCCGGACAGTTCCGAGATTTCCGCGTTGATCCCCTTCTTTTGCAGCAGGTCGCGGGTCAGTGCCGGGTAACTGGTGGCGATGCGCTGCCCGTCCAGCGCCGCGACGTCGGAGATCCCGGTGTTTTCCGGCACCGCGATCGACAGGCGGCATTGCCCGAAACCCAGGCCATGCAGCCGCTGCAGTCCGTTGCTCAGGCCACGCTCGAGCATGACCTCGAGCGCGATGTTTTCACCGACGATACCGAGTTCGCATACGCCGTCCAGCAGCAGGCGGGGTATGTCGTCGTCACGCACCAGCAGCAGGTCAACCGGAAAGTCCTGGCCGTACCAGAACAGCTTGTCCTTGCTGCGCGCAAAATTGAGTCCGCAGCGTTTCAGTACATCCTGGGAACGCTCCGACAGCCGGCCCGATTTCTGGATGGCCACGCGCAGCCGCGCGGTTTCATTGCTTTTCATTTGTCCTGTTCTCCTGAGGGGGGTTCCGCGATGCGGTCCAGCAGCTTGCGGTAACCGCCGTTGCCGAGCTCCATGAAGCGCGCCACGCGCCCGATCGTGGTCACGCTGACACCGGTCTGTTCGCGGATTTCCCGGTAAGAAAGCCCTTGGTCGAGCAACTGGGCCACCCGCCAGCGGTCGACCATGGCTTCGAGTTCGGCCGGCGTGCACAGGTCTTCGAGAAACGCGCGCGCTTCACCGGGTGTCTGCAGCGACAGCAGGGCCTCGGAAAGCGTTTTTGCCGCCGCCTGCAGATCTTTCTTTTGGGCACTGTCGTGATGTTTCATTATTGTATTAATGTATGAATGTATTAGTACACTGAATGTTACGAGAACCTGGGGTAAGATGCAACAGTCAAAAGCAGAAGATTCATGTTTCGCTGACCGGGTCGGCAGATGGTGTGCATGGTTTTTAAAATACGGTTTAAACCGTCGTGGCGCCGGCAGCATCAAAACACACGAGACAACCATGGTTCCCAAGAGGTTCAGACAATGAAAACCATCTTTATTGCCGGCGCTGCTTTGATGCTGATTTCGACCGCGCTAACGGCTGACGTGAAAGACACCGAGGAATTTCGCTTCGAAGTGAATTCGGGGGCGCGCATCAGCGTCGAAAACATCAATGGCGACATCACGGTTACCGGCGGTTCCGGCGATACCGTGGAAGTGCTTGCACACAAAAAGGCCGGCAAGCAGGAATACCTGGACGGACTCGAAATCGATGTCGACGCCTCGGCCGACTACGTGCGCATCGAGACCAAGCACCCCAAGAGCAAGGGCTGGTTCAACTGGAGCGGCGACAGCAGCGGCAGCGTCACCTATGAAATCACCGTGCCGGCAGACGTCAACCTAGACAGCATCGAGACCGTGAATGGCGACGTGGACATCAGTTCCGTGAGCGGCGAGGTCTCCGCGAGCACCGTCAACGGAGCGGTCAGTGTGGCCGGTGTTTCGGCGGACGTGGACCTCGAGACCGTCAACGGCAGCCTCGAGGCCGTGTTCGAGGAACTCGGGGCCAGCCAGCGGGTCAAGGCGGACACCGTCAACGGAGCCATTCGAATCTATCTTCCCGCGGACGCGAGCGCCCGGATTAGCGCCGAGACGGTAAACGGCAGTATCGACGCCGAAGATTTCGGGCTGAAAGCCGAGAAGGGCTTCGTAGGCCGTGACCTGGACGGCGTGATCAACGACGGCGATGCACGGGTGGTGCTGAGCACGGTGAATGGTTCGATTCGCGTGAAGAAGAACTGAACGCGCTTTTAACCCTGGCCTTATCTGATATATCATCCTGCGGACTGTGTTCCGCAGGATTGCCATGCCGGATTCCAAGCAAACAGCCGCCAGCCTTGCTGAGCAGGCCTATGACATTCTTGAAACCGCACTCGTTACGCTGAGGCTGGAACCCGGTTCCATCGTCTCCGAGGCAACGATGATCGACGTCGCAGGCCTGGGGCGAACACCGGTTCGTGAGGCCATGCAGCGCCTGGCGCACCAGGGCCTGGTTCGCGTGCTGCCGCGCCGCGGCCTTGAAATCGCTTCGATTGAAAATACCGCCATTATCCAGGTCCTAGAAGTCCGCGGGCGTCTTGAGCGACTCGTCGTCCGCCAGGCCGCGGTCAACGCCCGGGACGCCCAGCGCAGCGAATTCTCCGCCCTGGCGCGGAATATGCGGGCTTCTCACGACGATTTCGAAAACTTTCTCGCGCTCGGCCGCGAAGCGGAACGGCTGCTGGACGAATGCGCCGACAACCCCTTCTGCAGGGCGGCCATCTCGCCCCTGCGCACGCACTGCCGGCGCTTCTGGTACCGCAACCGCGGAAATGCCCGGCTCACCGAGACGATCAGCGCACAGACGACGCTTCTGCAGCTCGTTGCGCGGCGCGATCCGAGCGGTGCGAGCAAGGCATCGGACAACATGATTGCCACGCTCGAGCGCCTGTTGACCGGCTGATCCCTGATATTGCCCTGACAAATCGAACCCCATGAATCTGAACATCAAATTTGCCCGGCTATCTCTCCTGCTCCTGCTGATTTTCGGCGGTTCGCTCGCAGCCGACGGAGATGACGCCGAGGTATTCCGGGCGATCTACGAAAAGGAGTGGGCGTTCAGGATGTCGGAGTTCCCGATGATGGCGTCCTGGACGGGGCACGACGGCGGCGCCGACCGCATGGGTCGCGTTTCCGAGGCCGATCAGCAGCGCCGCCATGCGTTCTGGCAGGGCATCCGGACGGAGCTGGATGGCATTTCCTGCAAACGGCTGGACCGCGAGGGCTGCATCAACTACCGGATTTTCCGCCGCCAGGTCGAAAATTTCCTGGCCGATTACGAGACCGGTGCGTACCTTCTGCCGTTCAACAGCGACTGGGGTTTTTACATGGCGTGGAGCCGCCTGCCGGCCAACACCCGCTTCGACAGCACCCGGAACTACCGTGACTACCTGGCCCGCCTGCATGAGTTGCCGGTGGTCATGGACGAATACATTGCGCTGATGCGGCGCGGAATCGAGCTGGGGATGACGCAGCCGCGCGTGGTGCTGGGCGGGCGCGATGCGCCGATCAGGGCCGAAATCGTGGAAAGTGCCGAAGACAGTGGGTTTTATGCTCCGTTCCGCGAGTTGGCGGAGTCCGGTGATCGCGCCGAGCTGCTGGCGACGGCGCGCAAGGTGATTGAAGGCGATGTGATACCGGCTTATCGACGACTGTACGCGTTTTTCCACGAGGAATACCTGCCCGGGGCGCGGACGACGCTCGGCGCATCGGAACTGCCGAACGGCGAGGCGTTTTACCGGGCCCAGGTCCGCCGTTATGCGACGGTGGACATGACGCCGCGGGAAATACACGAAATCGGGCTTGCCGAGGTCGCTCGTATTCGATCCGAAATGGAAGACATTATCCGGGATGTGAATTTCGACGGTGATTTTGCAGCGTTCCTCGAGTTTCTCAGGACCGATCCGCAGTTCTATGCAAAAACGGGCAGGGAACTGTTGTCCATCGCGTCTTACTACGCCAAGAAAATCGATGGCCGCCTGCCCGCGGTGATCGGTCACTTGCCGCGTCAGCCCTACGGTGTCGCGCCGGTACCGGAGACGCTGGCGCCGTTTTACACCGCCGGGCGCTATGCCGGGGCGCCGCTGAACGCGCAGCGCGGCGGGTACTACTGGGTCAATACGCACGCCCTGGAAAGCCGGCCGCTGTACGCGATTCCGGCACTGACCCTGCACGAGGCCGCTCCCGGGCATCACATCCAGTCCGCGCTGGCCAGGGAACAGGACGAAAAGCCGCCGTTCAGGCGCCATGATTACATTTCGGCCTACGGCGAGGGCTGGGCCCTGTACGCGGAAAAACTCGGCGTCGAGATGGGCATCTACGAAACGCCGTACGAGCATTTCGGGCGCCTGACGTACGAGATGTGGCGGGCCTGCCGGCTGGTCATCGATACCGGCATTCACGCCATGGATTGGACGCGCGAGCAGGCGCTGGATTACCTGAAATCCAACACGGCGCTGTCCGAGCACGAGGTGAGTACCGAGATCGACCGCTACATTTCCTGGCCCGGCCAGGCGCTCAGCTACAAGCTGGGCGAATACACGATCTGGCAACTGCGCGGCCGCGCCGAGGACAGGCTGGGTGATGCCTTCGACTTGCGGGCTTTCCACGATTTCATCCTTTCCTTGGGCTCCGTGCCGCTTGACGTACTCCGCGACGAGGTCGAATACTGGGTCGCGCAGCAGGGCTAGCTACTGCAGTGCCATGCCTGCATAATCCCGCTACCGCGTAAAAAAACCATTCGAGGATCGTTATGCCCGTCGAAAAAAGCAAGGTCGTTTCTTTCCACTACACGCTGACCGACGAGGAAGGCACGCAGATCGAATCCTCGAAAGAGCGTGAACCCATGGCCTACCTGCACGGCTTCCGCAACATCATCCCGGGCCTGGAAAAGGCCATGGAGGGCCGGGAAGAGGGCGACCGTTTCCAGGTCACGATCGAACCGTCCGAGGCCTACGGTGAGCGCAATCCGAACGCTACCCAGCGCGTGGCGTCAAAGCACTTTCCGCAACCCAAAAAGCTTCAGCCCGGGCAGGTCGTGACGCTGCAGACCCGCCAGGGGCCGATGCAGGCCACCGTGGTCAAGGTCGGGCGCTTCAATGTCGATATCGACACCAACCACCCGCTGGCCGGACGCACGTTGACCTTCGACGTGGAGATCACTGGCCTGCGCGATGCCAGCGGGGAAGAAATCGAGCACGGGCACGTGCACGGTCCGGGCGGCGTTCAGCATTGAGCGGGGTTAACGTGATGCGGGCCAGGCCAGGCTGCGCGCGGCTCGCCTGCTATCTGCTGCATTGAGCGCATGTCTTTTTTTAACGAACTGAGACGCCGCGACGTGTTCCGCGTGGCGGCGCTGTACGCCGTCGGCGGCTGGCTGCTGCTGCAAATTGGAGACATCCTGTTTGGCCTGATGGGCCTGCCCGACTGGGCATTGCGACTCGTGCTGGGCATTCTTTTGCTGGGTTTCCCGGTGGCGCTGGTGCTGGCCTGGGTCTATGAACTCACGCCGGACGGCATTCGTCGCGAACGAGACCTTGAGGGAAACGAGGAGATCCGGCACGAGACACGGCACAAGCTGAATATCGCGGTGATCGGAGCGGTGGCGCTGGCCGTGGCCGTATTCGGAATCGATCGCCTGCTGCCGGAACGCTCCGGCGGGCCGGACCAGCCGCCTGACAGCATGCAGCTGGAGTCATCGAAGCCCTCGAACAATGCACAGCAGGCTGTTCCATCCGCGTCGATTGCCGTGCTGCCCTTTGCCGACCTGTCCCCCCTGGGTGACCAGGCCTACTTCTCGGACGGTATCGCCGAGGAAATACTCAACGCCCTGGTCGAGGTGGACGGCCTGGCGGTGGCTTCCCGCACCTCGTCCTTCCAGTTTCGAAACCGCGAAGGCGTGGGCGTTCCGGTCATTGCCGACGAACTGAATGTTCGACTCGTGCTCGAAGGCAGCGTTCGAACGGCCGGTGAAACGATACGCATCACGGCCCAGCTCATCGACGCACAAACCGACCAGCACCTGTGGTCGGAGACCTTTGACCGGACCCTGAGCACCGAGAACCTGTTCGCCATCCAGGACGAGATCGCTTCCGCGATCGTGGCTTCGATACGGGGCAACCTGGGTGTCGCGGTGGGTGAAGCACGGGCTGCCGCCAGGCCCACGCAAAACGTCGATGCCTATACCCTGTTTCTGAAGGGGCGCAGTATTTACCGTTCGCGCGTCGCCCTGGACGAGGCGGAACAGGCGCTGCAACGTGCGTTCGAACTGGATCCGGAGTTCGCCGAGGCGCGCGCGATGCAGGCCGCGATTTACGCCATCGCCCCGGAATACGGCTTCTTGCTCGCGCCCAGCGGCGCGCTTTCCCGCGAGCGTGCCCGCGACCTGGCTGCTGAGGCGCTCCTGCTCGATCCGGACAACGCCCTGGCCCTAGGGGTTATCGGACTGGCCCGGCAGGCCGACCTGGGGCACCTGACGGGTGACTGGACTTACAGCGAGATCATGGAAGAGTACAACCGGGCGCTGGCGATCGAGCCCGACAACCTCAGCGTACTCAACTGGCGCGGTCTCAGCCTCCTGACCATGGGATATTTCAAAAAGGCGGAACGCGATTTCAGGCAATGCAGCGAAAAGGAACCGAGCTACGCGCCCTGCCGCACCAACCTGGCGCTGTCGCTGATCGGGCTGCAACGGCGGGAAGAGGCCAACCGCGTGATGCTCGACTCCGCTGCGCGAGGGGCCCTGGGGCCGGACGTGGCCACCCTGGTCACATTGGCCGACCTGGATCGGCGCGAGGCGTTTTACTACGTGGCCGCGAGTCTTCGGCAGCTGCGCGGATGGCGAGCGAACGACGAACTTTACGATGCGCTGTTGGCGCCGGAGCGCGACCACGCGGTGCTGCGCCAACGGCTGGAGCGGTTTCTCCAGGACAACGAACTGGAGGGTTCCACGGTGATCGAGCTCCTGATCGCGCTGGGCGACCACGACCGTAAATCCATCGGTTATTCGTTCTGGCTGCGTCCGTACAGCGAGTACCGGCGCTCGGAGGGCTTCAAGCGAATGATCAGCCGCCAGGGTATTGACGCCTACTGGCGCGATGCCGGATTCCCGGAAATGTGTCAGCCGTCCGGAGAACATGATTTTGAGTGCCGTTAACCGCTCTGCAGAGAATCCGCCTTGCTATGAAGGGGTGTGTTCTGCGAGAGTAGGCCCTGATTTGAAGAGCGGAAACTCGCCTCGCCATGTTCTTTCTAAGATCGAAAAACATTTTCGTCACGTTTCTCCTGCCCTTGACGCTCGGTGCCTGCGCCACCGTTTCGCTGGATCATCCGAGAACACCCTCTACCGTGATCACGGACACCGAGCAGACGAGCCTCGCCCGCTACAGTGACGCCTGGCGGGCGGAACAGCCCGGGCATGACGCCTTCTACCCGTTGTCCGAGGGGCTCGATGCCTTCGGCTCCCGGCTCTCGCTGATCGACCACGCGGAAGTCAGCATCGATGCGCAGTATTTCCTGATGAAACCGGACGATGCCGGCCTGGTGCTGGCCACCAAGCTGGTGGAGGCTGCCGAGCGCGGTGTCCGTGTTCGCCTGCTGCTGGATGACGTGTTCACGACGGTGGATGACGGCGGGCTCGCACTGCTCAATGAAATCCCGAACGTCGAGGTGCGTATCTTCAACCCGGTTTCGCGTCAGGGTCTTTATGCGCTGAACTATGCCGGAAACTTCAAGCTGGCCAACCGGCGCATGCACAACAAGGCTTTTATCGCTGACAACCAGATCGCCATCATCGGCGGCCGCAATATCGCGGTGGAGTATTTCCAGCTCGAGGCCAGCGGCGAGTTCGTCGATTTCGACATGCTCTCGGCCGGGCCGATCGTCCAGGCGGTTTCAAACTCCTTTGACCGGTACTGGAACCATGAACTGGCCGTGCCGCTCGAGGTGCTGACCGCGGCAAAGTACGATGGCAAACGCGACGAGCGAATCGCTTTTGCGCAGCGGCGGATGGCGGACGCCGGCGATTCGATCTACGCGCAGGCCATCAACACCGAGCTGATGCGCCGTTTTTACGCTGGCGCGGTGAGGCCGTACTTCGCAAAGAGCGAACTGGTCGTCGACGACCCCCAGAAACTGCTCTCGAAGATTGCCGACGAGCACAAGATCGTCGCGGGCCAGATCGCGGCGGCGCTTGCCAGCGCGCAAAGCGAGGTGGTCATCTTCACGCCGTACCTGATTCCCCGGCAGTCCGGTCTCGATCTTCTTCGCAGCATGCGGCAGCGAGGTGTTCGAATCGTGATCGTGACCAATTCACTGGCCACCAATAACCATACGGCGGTGCACTCGGCCTATGCTTCTTACCGCAAGCCGCTGCTGGAGATGGGTGTCGAGCTGTGGGAGGCGCGCGCCGATGCGGCGAAGATCGAGGCTGAGGACGGCGGCACGATGCTGGACCAGCTGACGCTGCACGCCAAGGGCATGGTGATCGATCGCCGCCTGGTGATTGCGGGATCGCTGAACCTGGATCCCCGCTCCATCGACATCAACAGCGAGTTGGCTTTGTTCCTGGATTCACCGGAACTGGGCGAACGAATGGCCGGAAATTCCCTGGAGACGATTCCGAGTGGTGCCTATCGACTCGAGCTTGACGACCGGGGGCGCATTACCTGGCACGCGACGATCGATGGCGAACAGGTCGTCGAGACCTCGGAGCCGCAGGCTTCCTGGTGGCGGCGTGTCAGCGCCTGGTTCCAGAAGATTGCGCCGGAAGACCAGCTGTAGCAGGCGCGCATCGCGAAGGCCTTCACCTGCCGGGCTCGTTTGGCTCAGGCTACGATGCGCGTTCCGTTGCCGCCCGGATCGTCATGTAGTTGACGGCGCCGGCCACCAGTCCGGCGACCAGTCCCAGAATGATCACCGCGGTTGGCAGCGAGACGAAAACTGAACCGGCAAAGCGCTGCCAGAACACCGCGAAAGTAATGATCACACCGAGGGCGAAAAAGCCATGCTTTATCGTCATCCAGAGAAAGACCGGAAAGAACGGCGGCCTGGGTTTCTTGACGGTCGTGAAAGCGACAGCCGTCAGTATCATCGCCAGGCTCACCGCGAGCGGAACTGCGGCCCCGAGCACGGTGTGCTCGTCGTTGGTGATTCCGTCGACGGTCAGGGGCAACGCACCCTTGTCCGACAGTAAAAACCACTGGATGGCGCCGTTGATCACGGCATTGATGATGCCGGAGAGCATGGCCCCCTGGACTATTTTCTTATGA
>Ga0180436_10002876_pt1 | contig 16113 bp, 11 predicted proteins | sample SS_ome_2_FD_132434 | JGI IMG/M metagenome (GOLD analysis project Ga0180436, IMG submission 132434) | Hypersaline lake sediment archaeal communities from the Salton Sea, California, USA - SS_3_S_2 metaG | ecosystem: Environmental > Aquatic > Non-marine Saline and Alkaline > Hypersaline >...
ACTTCACGCGCTGGTCCGCCGGTCAGTCCCCCAATCCACTCGACGCCTTCGATTGGCCTCTCGCTATCGAGCGCGCCCTCTTGGCGCCCAATCCTATTTCATGAATGAAGGATACAGTGTCCGAGTTGCGGCTGCCGATGCAGCGCCGGCGCTAACAACGCAGAACGGTAGCCCATCTCCCGCAGATTCCTGATCACCGGGGTGGGATAGGGCACGCCTTCGAGGTCATCGACGACCTCGACACTCCCCTGTCGCAGGTGACGAAGGGTCTCGCTATCTCCCCCACTGAGCTCCGCCGGAACGAGCTGATCACCGACCGCCGGATCTAGGCTATCCTCAGCGTCCAGCGCTACCAGTGAGACACGATCGTCTGTCAGGGCCAACGTCACCAGCCCGGCACCGCCGCACTCGAGGAGTCGACGCGTGCTGCGCAGCGTCATCTCGATCGTCTGATCGACCGGGTGCGACTCGAGAATGGCCTCGTCAATGGCGCGCAGCAACTCGAGGCGTGCTGTGCGCCGCCGGAGCATCTGCTCGCGCTCTCTGCGTTCCGTGACGTCCTGGGTGGAGACCAGCACCATCCCGGAGGTCTCCTCGTGGCCCGGAACCACAGACCACCTGAGCACGACGTGGCGCCGGTCGCCGGTCAACGTCCTCTGCATAGCCTCGCTGCTGAACTCCGTCTCCCCTGCCTCGAGCGCCAGCAGCCCCTCCACAAACACCGAAGGGAAACCTTCATCGAAGACCATCCCCAACCCGTCGGCAAAGCTCTCCACGCTGTCGGCACCGTACATACTCAGCGTGGCCCGGTTAGCACTGACCACCCGCGTCAGCGAGGCGCACCGCGCGACGGCTTCGGAGTGAGCCCGCAGATGGCCTGCCAGGTCATCCACGCCCGACACGCGCAACTCACGGAGGTAGCTCCGGACCGCGGACAGATCCTCCTCCCACAGCGCGATCGGCGACGCCTCGAAGAGACTCCGGTAGCGCCCCTGGCTCTCCCGCAGGGCCGCCTCCGCGTTCCTTCGGTCGGCGATCTCGGACTGTGCCTCACCGTAGAGGCGCGCGTTCTCCGTGGCGATGGCTACCTGGTTGGCCAATGTGCTGAGGGTGCGCAGCTCGTCCTGGGTGTAGGGAGCCGCCGACAACTTGGGTCCCACGATCAGCACGCCGACGAGGGTATCTCGAACCATCAGTGGGATCGCCAGCTGCGCCGACACCTCGTCTAGTGCGCCCCAGTCTTCCGGAGGCCCCGACCCGGGCATCGACACCTGTCGCGTCTGCGCGCGGCTGATGGGCACATGATGATCCGCCAGCCACCGGACCACGGGGTGGTCACCCCGCAGCCGCAACACGGACGGTGCGTCGTCATGCGAGGGGCTGCGGGCCAGGCGGTAGCAGTCACTCGCAGAATCCCGCACCAGCACACAGACGTGGCGAATATGCATCGTCTCGCACAGGCTCGTCTCCAACGCCGATGCCAGCTCACTCACCTCCAGGATGGACGCAGCTGCCTCACTCAGCTCCTGAAGCATCCGCTGGGCATCATACTGCTCGCGGAAAAACACCCGGTCGACCCACAGCTGTGCCCTGTCACGAAGAGGTTGGGCAACGATCGCCGTGATGGTCGCCACCGCCAAGGAGATCAGCATCACCTGGTAACCCACGAAGGCACGGAGCAGCTGCTCGACAACGTAGACGGTGAGGAAGTAGACCATGGCAATAACGGCCGTGGGGATAGCATAGGCCAGGCCCTTGCGGACGACGAAGTTGATGTCCAGCAGCCGATAGCGGAAGATGGCGTACGCTATCAGGCCCGCGTTCACGACATTGGCCATCAGGTCGATGGGGTAGCTCCTCAGCGGCGGGATGAAGTTGGCCAACGTCCCGACAAGGACCACGCACCACCCCAGCAAGAGGTACTGCAGACGACTGCGGTGAAGGGGTTCCTGTGCGCCCCGGTAGGCTTGCAGGAGCAGATGGGCGACATAGCCGAGGAGCGCGTAGTAGGGCATGCCGATAATCAGGGCGAGAGGACCGTAGGTCGGCAGATAGAACTGTGCCGTGCCATCCCAGACGAGTTTGCGGTAAATGCCGGCGCGCGCCCACACCACAGAGACCACGATGGCCAGACTCAGGACGCCCCCCGTCGCCGAAAACCAGAGACTGGGCGGCTTCGCCACGAACGCGCGGATGAAGAGAGTGTAGAGCACACTGAAAGCGACGACAATGATCGCCATCGCCTGATAGGCGACCATAGCCAGGTCCTCGCTCGAAGCTAGGCTCACGACCAGGGCGGAAAGTTGCCAGGCAGCCATCGTGACTAGACTGGCCATGAAAAGACGACGTACGCGGTCCTTAGCGTGCATGGGCGATGCAGCCACGGCGACGAACAGCGCACTATAGCAGGCCAGCCCCAGCAGGGCCAGCGCAGTTGACACGGTCATATCACCACGCTCTCACCTCGACGTGGACCGAGTATACCGTTCTCTAACCTCGCGTCAAACCCAGGGCGAAACCCGGCAGGCACCGGACTTCCGCCGGTGCCGCGCTAGCTGTGCAGGATAGGCGCGTGACGGTCAGTATAGAAGCAAGGGCATTCAACAGCAGGTGGGCCCCACGGCGGGGGCCCACTCTCTGGATCGCTACGTGTCACACCAGACCAAGCAAATGGATCGCGATCTCGTCGACAGACCGTGGCGGGCCCACATAGCACCACAGCGTGAAGGTATCCGTCCCGGTGACCCGCTCGGTATCGCCGCCGATGGGCCGGCCGTTGACCTCCAGCTCACCGAACTGACCGAACATGCCGCCGTCATTGTAGACGTGAACTGAATGCCCAGCACACCCGGCGCGATTGGCCGGCTCCTCACTGTAGGGGCTGGAAGGGTCGTTGTAGAAGTTGCGCACCAGGAGATAGGCACGGCCGTCGGGCAGCGCACCACGGTATCCCAGCCGCCCGAAGAGATGGGCCGCCTTGAGCCCGATCTTGTACCGGCGATCACCCGTGATCCTCAGACGTAGGCCCTTGGGTTCGCGCGTCAGATGGTCGCCGTCGATCGGCTCGAAGAAGTCGGTATAGGCCGCACTCGGGGAGGCCGGGATGAGTATCTCGCCGCCGGGGTTGAGCGCCAACAGGTCCCAGGACTCCGCCACGATGTCGCTGGGCGCGGCCTGCGCGAGGGTCACCGCGTGGTGGTAGCCGGCGTAGACAACGCCATCCAGCAGGGCATCCGCGCCGGCAAGGTCGCGCAACGGGTCACGCGCGGCGGCGATCCGCTGGATTAGGGAGACCGAGAGCTCGCCCTCGGCAAGGTTGTGCGCACGGAGGATCATGGCTTGACGTAGTGCGACGCCGGTCGTGCCGACGGTCTCCAGCGACCAGGTTCCGGGATCCATCTGGGGCGGCACGGAAAGCGTGCCCCAGAAGTCGGTCCGATCCGCCACGTTGAACTGTATCTCGGGCGCGACCCATATGCGCTCGCCCCCCAGGTTCCAGTCGTCCTCCGCCAGAAATGCCGTCAGGGCCTCAGCACTGGTCAGCGCAGGGCTGGACCACGTGAGGCTATCGGTGTCAGGCGTCAGAAAGGGACCGAAGACGCGCCCTCCACGCTCGGAGACGACGATGGTGACGTCGTTCTGGAGCGGCACCACAGCGTGCCGCAGCCCAGCGCCCGTGAGCAGTTCCGCGAGATGTGTCCGTGTGACCGTGGCCATGTCGCCTCCGTGTAGGTACGCCTATCCCGCGTCCGGCGGGTAGACGCGCTCCGGTGTGATCCGTCCTCTCGGACGCTCGATGAGCTCGATCGTGACACCGATGGCGTGCTCGGTGTTCAGATAAGCATAGTGACCATCGCCCTCCAGACCGAAGCCGGCACCATCCATCGTCATCTCGAGTCCCGCATCCCTGGCCAGCGCCAGCGCCTCCTGCATGTCCTCCACAAGCACACCGAAGTGATGCACGCCATAGCCATGTTCGGCGATGAAGTCGTCGTAGACGTTGCTCCCCTCCAGCGGCTGTATCAGCTCGATCCGCGTGGGCCCCAGGTAGCTCAGCGCCACCCGCATGGCGTACTCGCCAGGCTCCCCGTGGTAGGTCATCTCCCTCACCAGCGGCTTGCCGTACGTGTAGATGTGCCACGGACCGATGCCGAAGAGCGTCCAGTAGCTCTCCACCGCCCGGTCGATGTCGGGCACGAGGATGGCGACTTGGGTGACACCGTTGTTGAGGAAGGGAAGAGGGTTCATGGTGGTGCTCCTTAGGCCTGATAAGTGACGAGTGATGCATCAGAGGTGGACGGTCGCGATGCACCACTCACGATTCGGGGCTGCACCAGCGACCACATCAAGCATCCGGCTTCCGGCATCCGGTATCAGGCATCCACCACCGCGTCCTGAAGCGCGCGGAGCTTGTGGACGAACTTGGACGCGTCCGGGGCAAAGTTGGCCGACGTGAGCATCTGGCCCTTGGCCGTGGGCAGAGTCACGGCGCCCCCGGGGGTCAGACCGATAGGGATACCGCCGACAGCTGACGCCTCGGTGCGGGTGTGGATGCGGCCCAGGTAGTCGGCGCATCCGATCTCGCCGACGACGTCGCCGGGGGCCAGATCGCGCTTGGCGATGGGGACCACCTCGGAGACGAGGCGAGTCGAGGCGACCGTGCGCTCGCCATAGAGCACGGCTCTGACGATGGCCAACGGGGTCTCGATGTTGCACAGGTGATAGGGACGTAGCAGGCAGTAGTAGGGCCCGTCACCCATACCCACGAAGCGCATGTCGGTGTGGACGCGGTCGTCGGTGCTGGTGACGATGGCGAAGACACCAGGCGCGATACGACCGGTCGTGTAGTCGACGCAGCCGCGCTGCGACAGGATGCCGCCGTCCTCGATGGGAACGAAGGCCTTGTGCAGCTCCTCGCGTTCCACCTTGGGTCCGTGCATCCCAGGCACGTCGGGCACCAGACCGGTGGCGTTGGAGACCGCGGCCATCTCGACCATGGTCTTGCTGCCGTCCTTGAAAGCGGAGAGCATCTTGGGGTTCATGCCCTTGCCCTCCGCCTCGGTATAGTAGCGCTCGGGTGTGGCGTCGAAGTCGATGGTGTTGTTCTTGCCCTTGCCCAGGGCGACCACCTCGAAACCGAGAGCGCTCGCCTCGTCGTAGAGCCGCTTCAGCTCTCCCGGCTCGTCGCCGGAGGCGACGGTGTAGACGCAACCGGCCCGCTCGGCTTGCCGCGCGAGAATCGGGCCGACGGTGACATCGGTCTCGACATTGAGCATCACCACGTGCTTGGCCGCCTCGATGCAACGCCAGGCGACGGTGGCGCCCACCTCTGTCAGACCTGTGGCCTCGACGACGGCGTCCAACGAGGGCAACTGCGCCAGCATCTGTGCATCCGCGGTGACCAGGACCCGGCCGGCACGCAGGGCATCCTCAGCGGCGCCTGCGGCGTCCGTGGTGACGACGTCGTCCCCAGCGATCCCCAGCGATGCCAATGTCGCCAACGCCCGCGTAGGGTTGACGTCGGCGATGGCCATCGTCTCCAGGCCCGCCATCTGGCGCGTGACGTGTACCAGTCCCGAGCCCATCTGCCCGCAGCCCACCAACCCCACAGCGATGGGTGTCCCCGTCGCCTCACGCTCCAGCAATCTGTCGTACAGTCCCATCTGTCTCCTTCATCCCCGGCCTAAGGACCTTGCCCCGAGTCTGCGAGGGGTGGGCCTTAGAGCGTCGCGCAGCAAGCTCTTCCCACGCTCGTGCGGGACTGTTGTCCGGCGAGAGCAACCATACAGAGAGGAGCTAGGCGCCCCGTAGCGCCGCGAGGTCGACGAAGTCACCCTTCACATGCTCGTAGATGCGCTTGTAGAGCTCGAAAACCGCCATGTAGCGCTCGTGGTGCGCCGCATCGGGCGCCATCGGCTCGATGGTCTCCGCCCAATCCCTCGCAACCGAGAAATCCCCGAACAGACCAGTCGCCACGCCCGCCAGGATCGCGTCGCCATACGGGGCCCCGGTGCGCCGCTTCACCATCACGATGGGCACGTCGAAGACATCGCAGATGATCTGGCGCCACAGCCGGCTCACCGCCCCACCCTCGTTAAGCACCATCGGCGTGTTGATCTTCAGTCCGGCGTCCTTGATGAGCCGGTACGAATCATACATTGCGAAGGCCACACCCTCCATCATCGCGCGGACCACGTGGCCCTTGGTGTGGTTCAGCGAGAGACCAAAGACCACGCCGCGGGCGTTCACGTCCCAGATGGGCGTGCGCTCGCCCATCAAGAAGGGCAGGACGATCAGACCGTCGCTGCCGGGCGGCACGACCTTGGCCTGCTCGTTGAGCCGGTCGTACGCAGAGATGCCCCCCGCGCGCTCCACTTCGACTTCCTGCTGGGAGAACGCGTCGCGCAGGTAGCGAATGCACTGCCCGCCGGTCATCGTCGTCGGCACGGTGACGTACGTGCGCTGCGAGTCGACCGTGTAGGGGAAGTTGATCATCAGCCGACCCACGTCGGAGAAATTATACTCCGGGCTGTCGTGGACGATGCCGAAGTTGCCCACGCTGCCCAGATTGGACTGGAAGTCGCCGACGTCAATGGCACCGGCGCCGATCCAGCTGGCATTGCAGTCCACCTGGCCTGCAGCCACCGGGGTGCCTGGGGCCAGACCAGTCTCGGCCGCGGCGGCCGGCGCCACCTCACCGACGATGGCGTCACACCGGTGGATGGGCGGCAGCAGCGACGGATCAACACCGATCTCCGCCAGCATCCCGTGGTCGAACTGCCCCCTGCGCAGATCGAAGGCGACGCCGTAGAACGCCGCGCTGGAGTCGTTGAGCGTCGCCTGGCCCGTCAGCTTGAGCGTAATGAAGCCGTCTATGGTCAGCGCCTTGTCGATTCGGCCGAAGGCCTCAGGTCGGTTGCGCTGCTCCCAGAGCAAGTTGACCAGCGCCGGATGGTCTTCCAGCCGGTAGCCCGAGAGCCGGAAGATGCGGTCCTCACCGATGTGCTCCTTGAGCCAGGCCACCTCGCCGGTGGCGCGGCGGTCCATCAGGTTGTAGGCGTTGTGGACGGGGTTGTGGTCGGCGTCGACCATCACCAGCGAGGGCAACGCCGACGAACACGCGACGCCGCGAATCAAGGCGCGGTCGACGCCCGCCTCCGCGATTGCGGCGCGGATCAACCGGCAGGCGATCTCCCAGTAGAGGTTAGCGTCGTGCTCCGACCACCCGGGGTGTTGATGGATGAGCGGGTACTCCTCAAACGCGAACCCCAGCACCTCGCCCTGCGTGTCGATGACGCACGCCTTCGCGCCGCCGGTGCCGTAGTCGATGCCTAGTAGGGTGTCGGGCATGGATGCTCCTTGCGGGACAGAGGGAACGGGACACAGGCCAAGGCACCAAGGGCAAAGACTAGCCCGTGGCCCTACCCAGGTCTCTTGTCACCGGGCCCTGTCGATTCGAACGGGGGCACCGTGGCGGGTGCCGCGGAGCTCTGTGGCGTCGTCAGTGACCTCGCCGAGGATGTTGACCGGGCTGTAGGCGCGCGGCTGGGCGTCGGTGCTCACGGGCGTGGGACCGTAGAAGATGCACAGGGCATTGCCGACGGGCCAGTACCCTAGGGTGCCCACCTCGACGGTGGCGCGGGCATCGGGCGCCTGCGGCGCGTCCACGGGGATCTCGAAGTAGATCTCGTCGCCCCAGACGCTGGCCTCCGCCTGGATCGGCAGGGCGTCCCAGACCTGGGTCGCCGTCGGGCTGTCATTGAGCGTCGCCGCCAGCGTCCTGCCCGCCACGGTGATCACGATCTTGCGCATCTGACGCCTCCTGCGTGGTCCGTTCGCGTGCACGGAGCCAGTATAGGTACGCGAGGGGCGTGCGTCAAACTGGAATGGGTCCGACGAAAGGAGTTGGGCGATCCAAACACCGTCCGTCACGCCGTCGCACTGGACAGTCCGACCTACAGGTGTAGCATCGATTCGGCTGATCTCAACCCCCAAGGAGAACGCGATGAGCGATAGCGCCCCATTCCGAGGCGTCTTCACAATCCCCTCGACCCCCTTCCGCGAGGGCGGCGAGATCGATGTGCCCAGCTTCCGCCGCGTCGTGGACTTCTGCGTCGACTGCGGCGCCCACGGCCTGGTCTTCCCGGTCAACGCAAGCGAGTTCACGGCGTTGAGCGACGCCGAGCGCTTCAAGCTCGCCGAGGTGCTGGTCGAGCAGAACGCCGACCGCATCCCCGCCATCGTCGGCGTCGCGGCCGTGAGCAAGGAGGCCGCTGCGAAGCTGGCGGCGCACGCCCGGGCCATCGGTGCCGATGGCGTCATCGCCATGCCGCCCTACATCAAGCGCGGCGCCCCATCTGAGGCCCTGATCTTCGATTACTACCGGGCCATCTCCGACGCCGCCCAGCTCCCTGTCTTCATTCAGAACTACAGCCCGCCCATCGGTACCGACATGAGCGCCGGCATGCTGTTGCGCCTCTGCCGCGAGATCGAGTGGGTGCAGTACGTCAAGGAGGAGACAACCCCCAGTACGATGAAGCTGACCCAGCTGCTGGCGTCCAACGACGGCTCGTGTAGGGCCGTCTTCGGTGGCGCCGGCGGACGCTACCTGATCGAGGAGTACCGACGTGGCTCCGCCGGCAACATGCCCGGCTGCCACGTCACCGACGTAGTCGTGGCCTTCTGGGACGCGCTGGAGACCGGCGACGAGGCGCGCGCGATGCGCATCTACAAGGAGATGGCCCCGCTCTTCTTCTTCGAGCATCAGCTGCGGGGCTGCTACAAGGAAGTCCTCTACCGCCGTGGCGTCATCGACTGCCCGCTCAAGCGCAATGGTGCAATGCCGCTGGACAAGGTATCGTCCCAGTATCTGGATGAGATTCTTGTGGGGTTGGCGCCGTTGATGACGTGGAGGAAGTGACGCGGCCGCAGTTCACCATTCACGATTCAGGGGAAGCGGTCAGCTTCGTGGGTCTCATAGTCCTGGTCAAGGTCCCATGATCTACCTGACCTTCGCCATCCTGGCTTCATTCACCATCTCGCTGCTGGTCAAGGACAATGAAACGCGCGGCGCCGACACGGAGGTGGTGCTCGGAAGCAACTACATCACCGCTAGCGCGGTCGGATGGATCATCCTGTTGACCCAGCGCGGCACCGCCACCCTCACAGTAAGCAAGCCGACGCTGTGGTTGAGCCTCGGCGGCAGCGTTCTCTGGCCAGCGGCTTTCTACCTGCATATGTGGGGCATCCGCAGGTACGGGATGTCGCTGGCAGGCTCTGTCGCGCGTCTGTCGCTGAGCATCCCCGTGCTGTTCTCCCTGCTGGTGCTGGGCGAACGGCTAAGTGTCCCAACGGCCATGGGGATCGCCGGTGCCTTCGTGGCATTCGCGTTGCTGATGCCAGTCCGAGCGTCTAGGGCGGGTGATGATCGGCAGGCGGCGCCGGCTCGCCCACGCGACCGTCGCGCCCTGTGGTACTTCCCCACGCTGTTGCTGGTCTTCGGCTGCGTAGATCTGTGGGCAAACCTGTTCAACACGTGGGCGCCGGGAGAGGAGCGGTATCTGTTCGTCGTCTCTGTCTTCACCGGCGGCGGTGTGCTGACATGGGCGCGCATCCTCGCGAGTGGCCGTCGCCTGGACCGTAGGGCAGTGCTGCGCGGGCTTGTACTTGGCGTACCGAACTTCTTCTCGACCTATCTGATCATCGAGAGCCTGCGTGCACCGGCGCTGCAGGGACATTCGGCGATCGTGTACGCGGTCTACTCGGCGGCAGGGGTCGTGTTGGCTTTCCTGGCAGGGGCACTGGTGTGGAGGGAACCGCTGACCGGACGGAATCGGCTCGGGGTGATCGTTGCCGTTGCGGCTGTGGCGCTGTTGAACCTGGCGTGAGATCCCCCCCTCATCCGCGTTCCCCGGAGGATCAGGCGCCAGGGAGGATGTCGGCGCCGACGAGGCCCACCGGCATGAGGGTCTCGTCGTCGGTCTCCATCACCTCGGCCTCGACGCGACCCGATGACAGCTCCTGTAGTCGCCCCTGGAAGGCTGCCACCTGCGCCGCCGCAAACCGCACAACGATGGTCACATCGCCGGCGAAGTCCTCGTCCAGCGTCTCTCCGTGGAGCTCGGCAATGATCAACCGCACGCGCTCGAAGAGACTGTAGGGAATCGCAAGCATCAGCGTCTTCGTGGGTACCTTCTCGGCGAGCGGAAGCACCTTGAGCACCTCGCGCGCCGCATCGCCGTAGGCCCGCACCAGGCCGCCCGTGCCCAGCTTGGTCCCGCCGAAGTAGCGCGTCACGACCACGACGACATCACCGATGCCGCTGTCCTGGACCACGGCCAATGCAGGCCGTCCTGCCGTCCCCGAGGGCTCGCCGTCGTCGGTACAGTGTGCGGTGACGCTGCTGCCGCGCCCGATGACAAAGGCCGGGACATTGTGGGAGGCATCGGCGAACTCCGCCCGGACACGATCGACAAAGGCGCGTGCCTCAGCAACCGTGAACGCAGGCGCCGCCGACGCGATGAAGCGCGAGTTGACGACCGTCATCTCGATCCGTGCCTCGCGCGCTGGGACAAAGGCTCGGGTCACAGGACAAGCTCCCGAACCTCGGCCTGGACCTCACGGTAGCGACCGCGCTCGGTGAACGACTGCAGATACCCGACCAGGTCGAACTTGGGGCTCACGGTCACGTCCAGAACGATCCGCCCCTCCGCCGCCACGAAGCCGCCCGCAAAGAGCACGCGCTTCTTCTTGGCCTTGGCGGAGATGTCGAAAACGTAGCCCTCACCGGACCTGCGCAGATTGACCGGCACGTACTGCGCCTGCAGATACCGCCGGAGTTGCTGCCCGGCATGGGGGAAGTGATCGGCGTCGAGGCTCAGACGGAGCCCGGCTCGGGCGAAGGTGCCCGGCGCATAGGCATCCAGGAACCCACCGAATCGCAGGCCGTCGGGCAAGGCGGCGGTCCCACTCAGTCCGGCGCCCAACGCCGGCAGGTCCCACGCCTTGAGCGCCACCACGGTCTGGCCATACCACCCAGCGCAGCGACCGGCGTTCGCCTTCGTGCCGAACACGCTCTCCCGCACGGAGAGAAGGTTGCCGGCTGCCTCCGGCATCGCCGCCAGCAGACTCCGCATCAAGAAGGCATTGATCCACGCCGGGTCGGCACCGGCGACGGCTTGCGGCAGCCAGACTCTGGCGTAGACGGGCTGGAGGCGCCACTTCCGCCGCATCAGATCCTCGAGCTCGCGCAGATAGCCGGCGCTGGGCGCCGCCATCGCGTGGTGCGTGATGGCAGCGCGCTCCTCACGGGTGGTGCAGGCACCACAGGTCAGGCAGCGTCCGGGCTCACCCGCCGCGGCAGCATCGCCCACCTCGCCCAGGCAGTAGCCCTCGTCAACACCGGCGATGGCCTTCGTGTACTGGTCATACAGCACGTCAGACCGCACGCTGGGGCGCACAAAGGCCAGCGGAAAGTCAGCGTCCGGGCCCTTCTCGCCGAGCAAGGCCTGCGTCCAATGGCCCTGGTCCTCCATCCAACCGCGGAGGGCATCCCAGGTACCAGGTGTGAGCGACAGATCGAAAAGATGCCCGCGGCGGGCCAGTTCGATCAGAGGCTCGCTCAGCCAAGCCCCACCCATAGCAAGCACCTGCGTCGTAGCGTACTCGTCCCAAGGCGTGGCCAGACGGAACTCGAAGCCATTGGTCTCGCACGTGGACTTGACGGGTCCCGTGATCTGCCGCCAGGCCCCCTCCTCCAGGAAGAGGCGATCGTAGCGCAATGGTGTGAAGGGCATCCGGACCAGCAGCCCGAAGCTGAACACGATCCGCAGACCGCGTGCGTGCCGTCCACGCCACGCCTTGAGCCGGCCCACGAATTGGCGGAACTCAGCGAGATCGGCGTCGTCCTCGTGGCCCGTGAGGATGTAGAAGAGCTTGATCTCCCGGATACGCTCCTGCATCAACCGGGTCAGGACCGAGGCAATCTCGTCGTCGGACAGACTCTTGTGGAGAAAGGCGCGCATCCGGGTGCTGATGCCCTCGACGCCCACTGTGAAGCTGCGTTTGCCGGCCTTGACCTCGGCCGCGAGCAGCGTGGGTGACGTGGCCAGCAGATCCACACGCTGGCTCTTGACATCGACTTGGTCAAAACGCCGGTTAAGCTCGAGCATCAGATTCAGTATCTGCTCGTGTGTGTTGAAATTAAAGCTGTAGACGTCGATGGCGCCGGTGCCCTGCTGCGTCTTGAGCCGATCGGCGACGGCCAGGACGTCGTCAAGTGAGACCTCGCGGTAGGGCTTGCGGTCGTAGCCCTCGAAGCAGAAGGTGCAGAAAGCCGGGCAACCGAAGTTGACCTGCAGGCGTCCGGTCGAGGCCTCCTCGGAGTCCAGGGATGGGTAGTCCACGATAAGGTCGCCGGCGCTCGGCGCGTGGCAGATAGCCGACACGACACGTTGATCCGGTGAGCTTTTGGCGACCCAGAGTCCGGTGACGGCGCCGGCAACGAGACCAAGACGCTCGACCTTGGGCATCTCGCGGGTCCCGTGGAGAGCGGCGACCAGCGCCTGAACCTCACGTTCGCCCTCACCAAAGAAGATGGCGTCAGGCACTGCGTCGCCCTCCTCGGTGATGACCGCCTGGGACGCCATCGCGTTGGAGCCACCGAGGATAATCGGAGGGTAGGTCTCATCGCGCTCGCCGGTCAGCACCGGCACATTGGAGTGGTGGAGCAAGTACGGCAGATTGATCAGCTCCAGCGTGTAGGCGTTGGAGACCAGGATCAGGTCGAAGTCACTCAGGCCACGCTTGGACTGCACGCCGACGAGCAGGGGCAGCCCGTCAGCTAGGAAACGGGCGCGGTCGTGTTCGGGTGGCAGAAAGGCGAAATCGATGTAGGCGTCGGGCAGAGCCCGGCGCACGGCCTGGAAGAGGAATAGGTGAGGTGTGGACTTGATGACATCGCGGAAGGGCGAGAGGCGGACGATCAGGACGCGGAAGGCCGCGCTGGCGAACATCGGGTTGCGGTAAGCGGGTTCGCCGCCAGGGCGATAGAGGCGGCTCTCCTGAAGGAGGGGCCAGGTCTCCGCGAAGTACGCCGCGTGGTCTGCCATAGGGGGATTCTACCATGGAGCAGCGCGCACCGTGGGAGATTGGCGTCCAGACTCCCGCCTCCCGCCCCCTCGGCAGGCAGACAGGTAGAACCGGGAGCAGAGCCGCAGCGTCCGTGGACCGCGGCCCGCCCGACGACTTCATCGCCGGGCGGGCCGCGGCAGCGGGAACCGGGCTACTCCGTGAGCAACAGCTTGGTCTCCAGGTGACCGAAGTCGAGCTCCAGTGACATCACCCTGGTGGCCAAGAGCTCGTCCGCCCAGGCGTCGGTGACCGTGGTGGGCCTGGGGAAGTGAATAGAGCGTCGTCCTGCCTTGAGGGCATTGATGGCGAGCAAAGCCCGGCTACCCCACACATAGTCGCCGGCGTCATCATAGATGTTGACCCCGGCCTCGCGAGCGATATTGCGGAGGAGCTGCCAACGCACCAGCGGGGCAGCGCTGTAGACGGAGCGCCACTCGCCAAAGTCTTTGACCGCCAAACCCGGCTTGCCGGTACCGAGCGCCGTGCCCAACACATCCGCATCGGCATCGTCGACATAGAAGGCCGGTCCCATCGCGGTCTCGGGCACGTAGGCCGGTCTTGGCGGGCGCGTGTATCGATCCCGGTCCACACCGGTGCCATAGGCAAAGGGCTGGGGCAGGTCGGCGGTCAGTGCGTGAGCGTGGTCCGTGATCCGCACATCCAGCTCCCCGACGATGTCAGCGCGACCTAGCCTGATGCCGGTGAGGGCGAGCATGTTCTCCACCGAGGCCGAGGTGTCGCTCAGGAAACCGTCTGCGTAGAGCCAGAGCACCGTGGCCCCATTCCTCTTGACCACCCGATCGATGATGGCCCGCTCCTCATCCGACAGGTAGAAGGCGTCGGGGAAGATGTAGAGCTTGTAGGCCGGCAGACCCGGCCGTGTGAGGTCGGCGACCACCAACTCCTCGAAGGGTGCGCCCATCCGCCCCAGGTGCCAGTTGCGGAACATGCCGTGGCTGACGTTGTGCAGGCCGGCCCTGGGTGCCTGGAAGGCCATTGCCCGCTGACTCAGGACCACGGCGACCTCGCCGAGACCACGACGATCACACTCCTGGAGCCGGATCTCGACATCGCGCAACCGGCGGATCGTCTCCCGTGCCTCGGGCGCGTCAAACCAGGCATCGTCGGTCAGGTCCATCCACCACAGCGCGGTCGCGGACGTCAGTTGGTAGGCGGCGTCCTTCTTCATCATCTCAATCGTCGAGGCCACGGTCTTGGGCTGGCTGATGTGACGTTTCCACGTGACGTGCTCGGGCGTCCAGACGGTCTTGCAGTCAATCTCGTCAAAGTGGAGCTTGCCCGCCCGGCGCACGACGTCGCCGATGGCCTGGGGACCGTGGTAGCCGCCCTCACCCCGGTTGGCGTAGACGTGAGGGCTGGCGATCATATCCACCGCCGGCGAGGCCAGCACGCGCTCCAGCGCCAGGTGGCCGTTGAGCTGTATGCGGGGCATGTCGCAGAACTGGTAGCCATAAAAGATACACGTGACTTTGGGTCGAGGCAGCGCCGCCTTGACCGACTCACAGACCGAGATGATGGTATCGGCGATGGAGTCGCTGAAGCACTGGGCGTAGTCCACGGCGGGGCGATCCAGCACGGGGTCGTAGAACTCGAGATGGCTCTGGCGCGCGCGTTCCTGGGGCGTGGGCAGCGAGACCTCGGCGAAGTCCACGTCATGTCCCCACGCGCGTGAGAGCTTGGCTGCATCGTCCTGATAGGTGCGGCGCAGCCACCGGCGAAAGTCGGCCTCGGCTGCGGGGGAGTAGTCCGCCAGACCGCGGAAGGCGTACTCGTTCCAGTGGAACCACTCGAGGAAGAGCCCATCGCAGGGGTGCCACGCCCAGATGCGGTCGGCATACGACGAGCGCTCGCAGTGCTCGACCAGCGCCTCCAGCGCCTTGCCGATGTCGCGACGCCAGACCTGCGAATGGAACGAGTGAAGCGTCACCTTCTCGAGGTTGACCGGATGTCCCAGAACCCCGAGAACCTCAGGGTCGTTGGCGAGCTGGTCGCGCGGCTCCCCACTCTCGATGTCCAGCAAGACGTTCATCTCACCCGGGTGCTGCTCCCCCCACCACGGGAACCCCTGGAACTTGAGATCGACGCGCGGCATCAGGTAGCCGTCGGGCACGAGCGACAGGAAGTGCTCCATGACCGCGTCGAACTGGTCGAAGTCGTACGTGTCCGGCCCCACCCACCAGACTGCGCGGGCGTAGACCGAATAGAGATGAACATCGGTGTCGTGGAATGTGTCAAGGTAGCGTGGGCCGCCGTAGGCGGCGATCGGCGGGATCAGCTCGTCGTTGAAGAAGAGCTGGGGAATACCTCGGTAGCTGCGAACACTGGACGTGGTCATCTACTCCCCCGGGTCACGGCCCTCCAAAGCAGGCAGGACCTTCGCCTAGCACAACACATCACAGCCGGCAGGCAGCGAGCCATCGCCACCTGCCAGCGAACTGCGTGGACGGGTCTCTAGTTGGTCCGATCCCAGACCGGGTCCTTGCCGACCCACCGTCCCGGAAGCACCGACGGAATGGCAGCCCGCTCCTCAGGCGTGAGGGCGAAGTCCAGGCGGCCCAAGGTATCGTTGAGCTGCGTCAGGTTGCGGGCGCCGATGATGGGGCTGGTGACGCGGCAGTCCGCCCGAGTCCAGGCCAGCGCCAGCTGGGCGGGCGTCACGCCGTGGTCGGCCGCGGCAGCCACAAATCCCTCGACCAGATCAAACATCCGGTCGGTGTGGTAACGGTTGCGGTAGCCGGCGTTCTCACCAAGGCGCGTGTGCGCGGGCACCGGCTGGCCGCGCTTGTACTTGCCGGTCAGGACACCACCGGCCAGCGGGTTGTAGGGGATCACACCCAGGCCCATACGCGACGCATAGGGCAGGACCTCGTTCTCGATGCCGCGATTGATCGCGTTGAAGAGCGGCTGGATCGAGATGAAGGCGGCGTAGCCGCACTCCTTGGCGATGTCCAGGTAGGTGGC
>Ga0180436_10002877_pt1 | contig 16111 bp, 26 predicted proteins | sample SS_ome_2_FD_132434 | JGI IMG/M metagenome (GOLD analysis project Ga0180436, IMG submission 132434) | Hypersaline lake sediment archaeal communities from the Salton Sea, California, USA - SS_3_S_2 metaG | ecosystem: Environmental > Aquatic > Non-marine Saline and Alkaline > Hypersaline >...
AATGATAATAAAAAATTATCATTTGTCATCACAGCAAATTTAAAAAAGAAAATCGGAACAAAAGGTGAGACAAAAATAAAAATAGTAATAGGATGGGATGGTAAGATATGGACGGCGTATCCAGTCAAGTAGAATTTGTTTATAAGTTTACATCCGAAGAAGCAGATATCCCGAGAAAAATGAAAAAAGACCCTTCAGCAGCGATGAGAGTTGAGGGAGAATTTAAAATAAAAATAAATGGAATTGTGTATTTCGAAGAAAATATTGCCCTATTAGAATTTTATGCTTCTTTGAATGAGTGGATTAAAAAGATCAAGAAAAAAAACAAAGTTGTAGAGTATAGATATTACACCATGGAGTATGAGGAGGACGAGCCCATTATTTCATTGATACCATTTGACAATAAGGCTCGACTCACGACCATTTGGGAAACTCAACAATTATATAACGTATTCGACCTTAATTACATTATTGAACAAATGGAAATGCTGCATGAAAGGCTTGGACGAGACATTGAACACCATTATAAAATTTCATTGAAAAACTTTATTGGAAAGATCCCATTAAGAAAATATTGATTGAAGAAAAGAAGCCCTTGTTTTTCAGGGCTTCTTTTCTTCAATCATCAATAATAGTGAAAAGATTTATATAACGCTTATATTTTAATAAAATACGAATTTCATTAAAACTAATTAAAAGAAATATATTGACCATGAGTGTTTAAGATGTTATTATAAACATATATTTAAAGGGGAAACGTGGTGAAAAGAATTGGAGTTGAAAAATTTATTAAAAAATAAATGTGAAGAAGAACGCGGACTCGAAAAGGAGCTTGCACGAATAGCTGGATATTCTAACTCTTCAGGCTTCCACCATTTCATTTACAACGAAAAGAAAGAAATGGATAATATTCAAGGCATCATTGACGTGATTCAGAAGGTTTCCCCGGAATATGAGTTTGATTTAATGAGTGAATACATATTGACATTAGATATAAATAAATCTGCAGCAAGACAAGGCTTAGAATACCTTAGTGTAAACCAGCTCTATGACACCCTAGATAAACATATTAAGAAAATGGTGTCCGCGAAAAATTCAGTTAGCAAAGAATGGGGAAAGGTCTATGCAGCTCAAAGGGAATTAGACAAAGGCAACATTTGCATTGAAGAGTGCATTAGATTGTTAGCTGAAATACACCCCAAATCATCTGAAATGAAGGTTTACTCTAGAATTATCCCAATGTATGCCATACTTCCTTTAAAGCAATTCGGCAGATTAAAAGATATGAGCGATATTGTTTTGATTGACACAATCAGTAATCATAATTATGTTTATCATTCGTTTAAGAGTCGTTATATGCTGTTATTGGCAAATTGCTTTTTTGGGAACAATGAGACTGAGAAAGCGCAAAAATATGCAAGGCACGGGATAGAGAATTCAAATGTAAAAAGGATCATTTTTTTCTCATATCTCACGTATGGAAGCTCTTTAATGCTGGATGATTACGAGAAATCAAAAAGCAGCTTTTTAAAAGGATTAGAAGTTGGAAAAGGAAACAAAATTTATGAGCAACATGCAATTAGGAATCTTTGTTTTCTAGAAAATCTATGGGGGAAAGAGAATCAATATTTAAATATAGAATCTAATGAAATAGTGGACAAGCAAGAAGTTGTTCATTATCTTATAAAAAAAGGTTCTAAGCAACAGGCTAAAAAGATGCTTGACCAGCTAGATCTCGTAGAGCAAGATGATAACGATTTGGGTTTACATTATTATTTAAAGGGACTTTTGGAAAACTCTCGCGATTATTTCTTGGAATCAGTCAAATATTTCAAATTAAGTGGTGATAAGTTTTCCTGCACCCTTCCAATAATTGAACTCGAAAAGTTAGGAGTTGATAAGCAAATTCTAGAGGTGATATCAATTTGAGTCTAGACAGCATTGAAAGGAGGTGAAGAATATGAAAAAGTTGTTCGTTGGAATTGTTGTATCTGTTTCTCTTTTAGCTGTTGGTATTGCTGCATCTCAAATTAACAGTGGATTCTCGGTTGCAGGATTTACCGTAGGAGCGTAATACATAGCAATTAAAAGTTTGGTTTCAGTACATAATTGGACGTTTGACTCTTTGAGTTAAGCGTCTTTTCCATTTTAAAGAGTTTTTTATCAAAATTGCACTTACTCTTTTCAGTAAATTTTCATAGTTGAGCTAGCACATTCAAAAAAATAATAAAGAATGTGTTATTTGTCGTGGAAAAATAAACTAAAAGGGTTTACAAAGCACATCATATCAATTAAAATGATGATATAACATTATTAATTAGTTTAATAGAAAGGAGTTAACCTAATGATTCCGTGCGGCAAACAAAGCGAAAGTACTATTGAGTATTTCAAGTTGGCTTATGAAAGTAAAATGAAGAAGTTTGGGGAAGAGTGGATTTTCGCCATTGAAAATAAACAAAAACAAGTAATTCGTGAAAAGAAAGAAAAAATTAGAAGAGACCTTACAAAAGGATATATGGCACTACTTAGTGCACAATTAGGAGAATAAATAATGAAAACCCTTGAAAACAAATTAAAAATAGAAGATGATTATATAAATGACGCGATTGACACATTTCAAAAAGGTAAGTTACATATTAGAGAACAAATCATTAATTCAAAAAGCTCTGTTGATCTTTATTATGCTAAATTGCAAATAGACGAATTTTTTAAACAGATTAACGATTCAATAAAATTAATTAAAATCACTTGTAGTGATCTGTTTGAAAAGAAAGAAATGAATATGGCTGCTTTAGAGATACTAATTAATATTAGAGAAGAAGCAAAAAACGAATTTAGCATATTTATTTCTGATAACTATAAACAAATTAAAAGCATATGAATACATAATTTCATTATTAACTAAGGGAGGAAGAACCGTTGGGAGCTGTTGTTCAACCGATAAGGAAATACAAAGTGTTCGATGATATTTTAGCTTTCTTAAAGGAAAAAGACACAGAGAGCTCAGCAGGAAACATTAAGGGGTATAACAAAAATAAGAAGAAAAAATCGAAATATGGATTGCACTCTAATACAGCAGTTAACTATTTAAGCGACATTAAGCAGTTTTTTTTGTTTTACTGTAAGACTGAAATTGAATTTTTAAAAGAAGAACATCTGTCTTTTAAAAGGTCAGATGTTTTGGCATTTAAACATTATCTTGAGCATAACAAAGGGGCAGCTAACACAACTATCAATCGAAAGATTGCAGCACTTAAATCATTGCATGGTGAACTGAAAAGGCTTTATCCTGACTATGTTGAAGATGACCCTTTTTATAACGTTAAAAGGAGCAAAGAAATAAGAAGAACAAGAGCCAATACTTCACAGATCCAAGCAGAAATGATTTGTGACAATATGTTTATTTATGAAAAACAGAAACCACTTCTGAAAAAACTATTTGGGTACTTCCTTTTGCGAAGTTCTTTTAGAATTTCCGCAGCTCTTTATGTTAGGTGGTGTGATATTGAAGTATCTAATGAGAACTCAGATTGGTTTAGAGTCACCGTCATTGATAAAGGTGCAAAACTGTGCACTACAGGAATTCACAGAGTGTTTTATGACCAGTTGCTCGAATTAAGAAGTGATAACACAAAAGACACTGATAGGGTATTCGAGGGTCTTACTGAAGATGCATTTAGAGCTTCTCTCAAACGCTCATTAAAAAGACTGAGCATTCCAGAAGAAAGCGGGATATCTCCTCACTCATTTAAAGGAGTAGGGATAACGGAAGTATTCGAAGCCACAGGAAATGATTATAGAGCAGCCATGAAACAAGGTAATCATAGTAATTTTGATACAACCTTGAGATACTTGAACAGCGAAACAGATATTTCCCAAACAGCCGGAATAATAATGGATGAAGAATTAGACATATCTATACTACAGCAAGTCACTAAAGAAGAATTCTTGGATTTTTTTGGGCAATGTGATAAACAAACATTAAGAAAGGCTTTACAGTTTTTCAGTCGTTAACCCCTATAACCTTGATTAAAGTGAGATGATCTGCTACATTTAACATAGTATTAGGTGAGGTGATATCATGGAATCTCCTGTGATTTTCGATATGGAAGCGGATAAAAAATTGATGGAAGAATTAATTAAGACTAAATTAAAAATACAACATGATAATAAATTAATGGCAGCATATAGACAAGCTATGATGAAGGATAAATTCCCTCCAGGGAAAGCGCAAGAACTTTTCAATAAGCTTAGCAGTCCAAGTGCAAGATTAACGACCGGCGAGAAATATTTTCTCGCGAAAAACTTACACAGGATCACAAAAGAGGAAAGGATTTCTCCTGAAAACTACTTCCCACCCAACGGGATCAAAGATATAGAACTTAACTGGGAAGGCTACAAAACGGACGACGTATCGTTCCCTTACACATTTACAGATGTTACAAAGGTTGCTTCAGACAATTATTTCTTCAAGGTGAAAGCAAGCGAATTATTTAAGCTTTATGAATCACAATTGCTTCGCTACAATCCAAAGGCTCAACGAACTGACAGGACAATTCATTTAAAAGAAGTAGATGATGAAATACCTGTTCCTGAGTTGGTTGAGTCTTCAGTCGAAGCCATAGCACAATTAACAGAAAAGAATGACTTGATAAAGTCAGTATTGACATTTAACGCACTATTAGGAAGCTCAGAAGAAGGAATCGAGCTTTTGTTCGATGAGGAAGAAAGAAAAATAACTGTTACCAAAGGGACTCGCTTAGATGTGATTGATGGTTGGCACAGACTAGCTGGTATAAGCAGAGCTTTTAGAAGGAACCCAAATATTAAAGATTTCTATTTGAAGGTTGATTTGTACAACTACACAATGAAAAAAGCAAGAAAACACTTTGGTCAACAAAATACCATTAATCCAGTGGCAAAATCGAAGATCGCGGAAATGAGTGAGAATGATTATCTTTCTGTTATCATTAACTTTATTAAAGACAATAGTGACATTGGAGAATTAATTAAAGTGAATGAGGACAGTATACGCAAGGGAGAGCCTTATATCACTACTTTTGAAAGATATCTCAAAGGGCTAAAAAGGGCTTTAAATACATTTGATTATACAATTGAAAATTTAGCCGAAGCAAGAAAGCTTGGTATGTACTTGACGGAAGTATTTAATATTGTTTTTAATTCTTATATAGATGATTTTACAAACCATTCCTTTGGGGAAAGTAAAAGTGCTATAACAACTTCACCAGTTATTTTAGGAGTATTAGCATTGGGAGTTAAAATGAAGTTAGAATCAAAATCTGCAGATAGTGTAGAGGATGTACTATCTAGCTTAGATTTTTCCCTAGATAATAAACTGTGGCGAGAGCTTAAATTAGTAAGCGAGGATACAAAACTAAATAATAATGCAATTAAAGACACATTCGAATTTTTTAGTCGGTTGACAACAGAGGTGTAAATAATGGAACTGTATAATGATACGGTAAAGAAAAAGTTTATAGAACAAGTCAAAAAGGAAGAGCAGCCCCAGTTATTATCAATATTCCGGAAAGGTGCGGAACTTGAAGAATATTTGAAAAAAGATATTTACGATTTTAATTCTAAAGAGATCCTTGAATTCTTAACTCTGTTAAACAGATCAACGCTTTCTTCTATAATGAGCTGCTGGTCTCACATCACAAGGTACATTGATTGGGCAATTTATCAAAATATCACTAGAGGCACTACAAATTTGTCTAGAGACTTAACTATTGATGATGTTAAGAACTGCGTAGATGAGGGGAAGAAGCTCTATATTACTTTAAATGAGCTCAAAGAGATTTTAGATACCTTAGTGAACCCCAGAGATAGAGCCATGTTAATTCTGCTATTTGAAGGGGTTCAAGGCTTCAAATGCAGTGAAATATTAAATCTTGAAAAATCAGATATTGAAAAAGCTCTACAGAATGACAATATTTTAACCGTAACTGATGATAAGCATGGGCAGAGAGACATCAAAGTGAGTGATGAATGTCTTAAAATTTGTCTAGAAGCTGCAAATGAACCAGTGTATCAAAAGAAGAATGGATATTCTGAAGCGTTTAATAAAGAAACAATATTAGCTGATAATAATTTTGTTATCAGAAACCGAAGAACCAATTCAGCTAAAGATCAAGAAAGAACTTCATTTTTTGTCATAATTAACACGATGAGATATATTTTCTCACCAGAGTTTTTTGATTATCCATATGTTAATCCAACGAGAATAAACAGATCTGGTGTTTTATATGAAGGCTTTAAAGTGTATAAAGAAAAAGGGAAACTGGAAACAGAAGATTATATTAATATAATTCAAAAGAGAAGCGAAAGATATGAAGACATTCATAAAAAGGTTTACAAAATTAAAGAATATATGAATGAAGATGAGATTAAAAAATATTATGCGAAAGAGCTTGGAATTGAGGGTACTATTAGAATGCGTTAAAGCAGCGTCCGGAATCGGGCGCTTTTTTTTACTGAAATAAAAATTATTATTTTTAATAAAACAAACACAAAAATTATCGGAAAAATCGGATTATACATGTTTGTTCGACATGATAAGACAAAAGTAGCTATTCTCATGATAAATAATATGTAGTAATATGGGCATATGTTAACGGAAGTAGTCAATCAAAACAAATAAGTCTAAAGTCCTTTTTGTGAGTGAGCTATTATTGAACCACCTCTGAGTAGGGATATCTAGAGCATAAAAATATCTCTGGATATGCTTAGAAAAAAGAGGTATAATAAACTCACGAACAAAAACAGAACACACGTTCTTATTTAAATTCATTATAGGATATAGGGGAAATGAGAATGAAAAAACAAAAGTATTTAAACAATTGTTCTTTGCAAATTGATACAATCATCGAAAACGCGGCAAGTTCAACTGAGTATTCAAAAAATAAAGCGGAGTTTATTCTTGAAAAACTTATGGAGGCATATAAGGTTGTTTTTGTGAAAGTCGACGGAGAAACTGAGGAGTTTGAGATCTGCAACTTGGAATATGAAATTGAGAACACTGAAGAAGATGAATGTGGCCAACCACTGGCCTTAGCAATGGCTAAATAAAAGGGAAAAAATATGGATATCTCAATAAATGTTGCTCTAGAGAGCGTAGACATCAAATTAAAAAGCAAAAGTCTTTCATCAAATCAGTTTTCGGCCGTTATGATTCTAAGTGATACAAGTAACAACAATTTAAAATTAATTATGCAAATTGAGGATATTGTGGAATTGAGGGATGAAATCAATGAGTTTCTATTCAAAGTGAGATGATGCCACCGGAGCCTCAGTCAATAGGGTTAAAAAAGTAATCAAATTTTATTACTTTTTGAAAATCCCTATTGACTAAACTTTTCCTGCGTTATACAATTTAAATACAAATTAAAAGGAGTGATTTAATTAGAGATTATTTTTAAAAAAATGGGTAAGATACTTGATTCCCACACAAGAGCCTCAAAAAATTTGAAACAGAGTGATTACAGAAGGGCAATTGGTGATTTGCACTTTGTTATTGAGAATGCACAAGAGATTGTATACATATTAAATGAATTGATTAGAGAAAAGGAAGAGGGACATGATTGCTGCATATCCAACAAGAATTGAAATTAAAGACTACAGTAAAGTAAGTTTAGTAAAGAGAATAAGAGAAAAGGAGGCAGCTGGCTGGGAATGTATCCAACCTATCTCAAAAAGATGTAAAGAGGCGGTTGTTACTAACTGTGTCGATAGTGGGTTAAAGTACAAACGAGCGTATGTCAGTCGTTTTGAACATTATGTTGTTATGAAAAAGACTAAATAAGCAAATTAAAAGTAAATAAAAGATGAATTTTATATAAATTAAAAGGAGGAATACATATAACTTCAATTACATTGTCAACAATGCAGCAGCAAGCCGTGGAAAGTATTGAAGATTGGTTTAAAGGGGAGGGGAAAGCACCCTACTTCTTAGCAGGGTATGCTGGGACAGGGAAAACCACACTTGTTAATTACGTAATTGATAAGTTGAAGATCAAGCTTTCTGAAGTAGCATTTGCATGTTATACGGGAAAAGCGGCACTGGTAGTAACACAGAAAGCTCAAGGAAAATATAAAGCAAGCACGATACACAGTTTGATTTACGACACCTACGTGGATAAAAAAACTGGAGATCTAACTGTAAAGAAAAAATCATTAGATATGCTGTCACACCTTAAATTAATTGTAGTTGATGAGGCTTCAATGGTAGATGGGCAGATTATGAGTGATCTGAGGTCTTTTGGAGTAAAGATTCTTTTTATTGGAGATACAGGGCAATTGCCGCCAGTATCACAAAATAAAAATGAGGAATTTCTTCAGATGTTCAATAACCCTGATTTCACATTGACAGAAATTCACCGACAAGCTGCCGAAAATCCAATCATATACCTGTCAATGCTTGCGCGAACTAAACAAAAAATTGAGCCTGGCACGTATGGGAAAAATGGCGAAGCGGTAGTGATTACTCATTCGACCTGGGAAACAATGAAGGAGCATTTTTACGAGAAAGCAGATCAGATTATTTGTGGTTATAACAGGACAAGAAAGCATTTGAATGCTGAGATAAGAAAGTTCTTAGGATATGAAAGTGACTTTCCTCTTGAAGGCGATAAGATGATCTGTTTAAAGAATGACTGGAATAAAAATCTTGATGACATAAGTCTAGTTAATGGTATGACTGGATATGTAAGCAAAGTTTATCAAGAAGATGCTGTTAGAGATAAGCTTAAGTACGATTCGACCGCTATTGATTTTCAGCCAGATTTTACTGATGATTATTTTGAAAAACTTATTATTCCAAATGACTCGTTAACTGATGATACATTTAAGCTGCAGCCGCATGAACATAAAATTTATAACTCTTTCGATTATGGATATGTAATCACTTGTCACAAATCACAAGGATCACAGTGGGAAAAGGTTGTAGTCATTGATGAAGTCCTAGACAGGGACATGCACCACAGATGGCTCTATACAGCAATAACGCGCAGCTCAGAAAAGTTAGTGTTGGTTGTGTAACTTTTAAATAAAATTGAAGTTTTAAATGAAATACAGGAGGTGATCAGTGATTGCTGAAAAAACTAATGCCTTAGTAAAGGTGTATTTAGAGGATGATATAGCAAGGTTATATCAAGATCATTTTCGATTGATAACGGGGCAAGACCTAAAAAGTAATTTGATAGAGAATAAATCATCTGTAATAAGTGCAAAAGAGATTGAGAAGTGTATACAGCTGCTACATAAGGATTATCATAACTTAGGGATTAGAATATTTGTGTTTCAAAATAAAATTCAAGCCTTACTTAATTTTTTGAACCCACTTGGAGCGTCTTTTTGCTTAAAAACCATCAGAAGTATCTTTAGAAAACAACTGGTTGGTTTAAATGGGTTTGGGGTTATTCACATTTATCCATTCAATTATCCAAAAGATTTAACTTGCTACAGACAGACTATAAAGCTCTTTATTCTCGAAACACTGTATCATGAACTTAGACACGCTTACCAAGATGAGTTTATGACTTGCGTTAAAGATTCGAATTATATAGATGGAGATCAACCTGGCTATTTTGCACAGAAAAGCGAGCGGGATGCGAGACACTTTGCGACTAGAATGATGAATAAATTTCATGATGACATTAATGATATTCTAGGAATAAAGTTTAAATGGGAATCTTGCTGGGGAAGATTAGAGATTTATGAATAAAATTAAAATAAAAAGACTGTTTTATTGAGAACGGAATGAAGGGGAATTTTGATGAAACATTTCAAGTACGTTTGTAGATCGGGTTGCGGGTATATTACTACGGTTGACAAATTTTATAAAAGGCAGAGACCTTTTTGCGGGATATGCGGAACTCGTTCTACAATGGAATTTCTTGAAGAGGTTGAGCTTGTGGGTACGTTAAACAACAGGTTAGATATAGCGGTTAAAAAGGTTACGTAAATGAAAGGATTGACTTGAATGGTTGATTTCAAAAAACTAAGCGATCCTGAGTGGATTAAGCAGTGGAAAAAAGAAAAAAGAGAACGTGAGCGGCTATATGAAGAAAATGAGGCGTTGAGGCAAAAAACTGCATGTTTTACTGGTCACAGACCGGACAAGCTTGGAGGGTATGATATGAAAAACCCCACAATGCTGAAATAGAAAGACAAGCTGCTCGAAGTCATTGAAGACCTGATTACACGAGAAAATAAAAGTCGATTCATTTCAGGAGGAGCACTCGGAACTGACACAGCTGCATTCTGGTGTGTACATATGCTGAAGAAGAAGTATCCCGTTATTGAAAATATTGTCGCGATTCCATTCAAGAATCAAGATAAGGTTTGGTCAGATGAACAGAAATATTGGTATCAGAGAATGCTTGAGTCGGCTGATGAAATCGTGAACGTTGAGGAAGTCGATAAGTATAAAACTGATGACGATAATCCAGGTGAATTTTCAGTCGCTAAAATGCAGAAACGTAATGAGTATATGGTTGATCACAGTCAAGCAATAGTGGCCGTCTATGATGGGGGCAAGGGCGGTACAGCGAACTGCTTAAATTATGCAAGGAGATGTTATTTAGGGCATCAAATATGGAGGCTGCATCCTAAATATGACTTTGAGCTAGACATTTCATACGCATATTAATTCTAGATATAAGGATTATTTTATCCAAAGAGGGGATGAAAGTATCGGTTACATCAAATACATATTCGAAACAGCATGGTTTAACTTAGTATGGTTTAAATGGCATTTGGGAGCAGATATAAAAGTGTTTGAGAATTGCAGCTGGAAAGACTATATAGATTCCAAAAGGAGGGGCAATGATGAATTACAATCTTAATGATAAGACCCTTAAAGAGATTTTTGATTTTTATTTTGAGTCCCATGGTCAGAAAGTGGAAGAAGTACAGTTTCTTGAAAACCGTGTCCTTGTAAGAACTAAAACAAAAGTCAATAAGCATATTGATATTCCTGAATTCATACATAAAAGACCGCACAAATCAAAATATGCTATTGGATAAAAAATAATTAAAAGGACAATATTGAAAATGTTTATAAGGAGATGAGGAAACTGGATAAAACAGCAGAATTATTAAATATATTGAGCATGTATCCAGAAAGAGAACCTATTTTTATGTATCCAAATGAAGGATCTGACCACCCTTACACGCTTGGTTATCCATCTAGAATTTTAATTGATTCTTATATTACATTGAATGATCGAGTATGGCTATTTAATGAAGAGAAAGACGAATTGTTTGAGGAGATTGCTGATAGTGTCGCGGAGGATTTATATACGGAATTTCCACTAACTAATGATCAATCAGCTTTTGTAGAGAAGCAAGCTAAGAAAAAAATAGAGAGTCTAGCGTGGAAAAAAGCAATAGTGGTTTATATAAAGTATTAAGGTAGTGATTGAGAAAGGATGAGGAAATGAGCGGCATTAACACTAAATTTTCATACAAACAGCTGTACACATTAAAACACGCTTTATTGGAGTATGTGCAACGTAAAGGTATAACAGATGATGACTTTAAAAGCGAACAGGATTTGTTACTAAAAATTAACTGCCAAATTGAAGAAATGAAGGAACGTTACAATATTTAGTTTTTTTGTAATAAATGAAAGTCCGGGGGGGTAAATCGGAAAGTGAAGGCACTGTTAGCTGTTAAATGATAAAGCGAAATAAGGAAAGGGTGAAAAGAATGGATTTAGTTGTCTTTAAAAGAGATGTTTTCTTTGAGGATGAACACAGTAATCCAATTTTTAAAAAGGGTAAGGAGTATGAAATATTAAGCGAGGATAAAGAGTTCATATACGTCAATTCTAAGCCGAAAACAAACGAATGTTCACAAGTTCCAAAAGAAGAAGAGGGATTTATTTTTGAATACAAGTAATGCAGCCTCGCCAAAACAGCGAAACAGACAAGAAGAAAAGAGCATTAAAATTAAATGTGATATGTGTAAACGTTTAGGGGATAAAGACAAAATGAAAATAGAAATGTCAGGGTTTAGATGCTTTTATTTTCATAAAAAATGCCATAAAAGCTTAATCAAAACAGCATATTGATTAATTCACACTTACACAAGTCAGCGGCCGAAGCCGGGAAGGTGAGGAAATGGAAAAGTGTATTTTTTGTCATGGTGAATACAAGCCGGAAAAATCTACTTCTAATGAGCCTTTGTCATTGTGTTCAAAAGAATGCGAACAAGGTTTCAATGAGTATCAAAAAGCAGTACGGAATTGGATTTATACAAGTCCAATCACAAATAAATAGCGGCGGGAGCCGGGAAGGTGAGGAAATGGACAAAACTGAATTGATTGAAAGAATAGCATATGAACTTGCACACTCTGGGATTTATGAATAAGGAATAGAGAGGGCGAATAAATGACGAAAACTAACGAAAAAATCCACGTTTTGGTTGACGAATCACTTGGCGGAATCAAACGCGAGTATGTAGAGGTCAATAGGAAGGCGAAACTTGGTGAGAAGATCGTAATTGTCGATGCAGACCCTGGTTATGGAGATCATTATTCAAATGAGGATGTATTTACGGTCGAGCTCTACACGGGTTATGGTAGTGGCGTAGCAACAGAATGCGGTCATCTTGTTGGTAATAACGAATACCGTACACTCGAACCGACCAACGTCGTCCACATTGACGGGGAGTGCTACGAAATGGTCGACCGCAAGGCGGAAGTATGCGAGAAGGTTATTCATATGAACAACGCTAAATCGGGAGGAAGGGTAGGGGAGGTTACTAATGTGGGCGTTGGCGTGATCGATGTAATCGAATACGAACATCCAGACGGAGACATCACGTGCGGATTTTCCCATGGATGCTATCGTGTCCTTGTTCCATTGTCTAAAGAAAATAAATACCAAGAATTCAAAGATAAGAAAAGGGGATACAAAGAAGTAAAAAACTTTATACATAATGAATTAGGTATAACGAAAGATGACATTCAAGAAATAATTCGCATTGCAGTATCAAATGAAGTTAAAAAAGCAGCAGAGTCAGGGGAATTTCAGTCATTTATAAGTTCAAAAATTGATTCACTTATAGAAGAGGGATTTGGAGATGGAGGAAGGTTGCTCTACGGCTTTAAAGAAAGAGTGTCTCAAACAGTATCTAATGAGGTAGGCTAATAACCTCAACATAAGTGTGGAGCTGAAAAGTCAATAAAATCGTCATTTTATTATAATTATTGAATGAAAAAGATAAGAAGTTGACAATATCCAGTAATACCCTAAACTGTTTTAAGTTTCAGAAGGCTCATGTAACATAAAGAATGTTAATGGAAATTGAATAGGGGTGAAGATGTGTTATCTAATAACTGGTTATATGTTAAAAATCCATATCTTGATCATTTGATTTTTGGAAGTGACTATGAAGAGATTATAAATTTTTTTGAAAAAATAACGTCATGGGTCAATACCAACTTAGTCAATGAGCAGGAGTCAAAATTTTTATTAACTAAGATGGTTAATGAGATATTTAATATAAAAACAGAGGTATCTTTCAACTATAGACTTGAGGTTATTGAGAAAATAATCAGAAAGCCGGCCTATTCTTTAATTGAGAAAACAATGAAAGCAGAAATAATGCGTATTTATCGGGAAACTCAAGCAAAGCTTCAAAGTGAAAATGATTCACAAACATTGTTGCTCTTTAGGGGGTTAACTAGTAATGAACTAGAAAGTTATTATAAAAATCCCTCTTTATTAAAAACGAATACTTTAGTTTCTTTTACAACAGATGAAAAAAGGTATCAAAGAGAAGTTCAAGTTGCAGTCGAAGTTCCAATTGAAAACGTATTGTTTTATCGAGATCTGTGCCCGTTTAATGAACAAGGCTATGGTATGTGTAGGTTAGGGCTACACATTGAAGAGGAAGTCATTGTAATAAATCCGAATCAGCATTTCAAAATTAAAGACGTAAAAATAAACCATCATTTCAGAAGATTGAGAGAAACTGAAGAAAAATATCTTTGATTAGGACTTTGCATTAAATAGTTATTTTATTATGAAGGAGGAATTGTGTGTTTATCATTCAAAACATCGAGACGGAATTCTATTTGAAACATAATGTGAGCGAGTCATTAGAACACCCCTATATCGAAGTGGCCTGTCCGGGAGATGCAGAAGCTTTCAGTTCATTGAAACACGCAAAATATGCAGTTACATGGTATTGCGATATGTTTAAAAAATGGAGAATTATCGATGTATACGAAGGTAAATCGTATGTGAAGAATAAAATTTTTGAATTTGTTTTAGAAGAAGCTATGTAACGGAGAGTATTAATCTCTCCAGGAATTAAATGAGGGGATACGAAGTTTGCCATTTTTAGTCTTAAAACGGTGCTTCACATTACATAATAAAGGCTTAATGAATACATAATCGTCATTTTCATATTCTATTTGTTTGATAGAGTGGAAGTATTTGCGTTCATCGAATGGCATAAATTCCATGAACCCGGCAGATAAACCGTCAGGGTAACTGAGAAGAAACTTGATATCTTCCTTAGTGTATCCAGTAATGAGCACGTCAGTGTACTGATAATTTATAACCTTGATCCAGTTTTCCGATCTCTTGTTGATCTCGTAAGGGGAGTTTGCTTTCTTAAGCACGATTCCTTCAAGGTTCTTTTCTTTAGCCATTTCAAAATAGGCTTTTCCTTTGCCTTGTACTCCTTCAATCACAAAGATATTTGGATGGTTAAGATTTAGTGATCTAAGGAATTCCTTGCGTTTAAAAAGTGGATTTGAAGCTATTGATATTTCATTTAATCTTATGACATCGAACACGCAATAAACAATTTGATGAGAAGATTTGCTTGATTGAAAACGTTCCATAACAGATTCAAAATCGGGCAACCCATCAGAATTGGTAACGATAATTTCCCCATCTAAGACTGTCCCTTCGGGAATATCAATATCATGCAGCTCAGGGAATTTATTGGTGACTTCATTATTATGGCGCGTGTAGAGCTTAATCTTACCATCTTGCTTAGATAGAATGATTCGTATTCCATCAAATTTAAGCTCAGCAATATAGTTTTCATCATCAAATGGCTCTTTGGCTGAATCAAGCAGCATTGGAGCTATAAACAAAAAACCACCTCCATTTAAACATCTTATCTAAGGAGAGATGTTATTTAAAGAAAAATGCTGATGGTACTTAATGGATTTAAAAGGAGGGATGTAATGCACCAAACATCAGTGCAGCTTAAAGATGTGAAAGTATTGATTAGGGGAATCTGGACAAAGAAGAAATTCACTGAAATAGAACGTGGCGAGACGTTTATGATCGAGGAAGATGGAGTTTTAAAAAAGTACATAGCAAGAACAAAACCATATTGGGATAAGGAATTTGAAGCTTTTGTTGTTGATGTGATGGATAAAAACAAATTGAGAAGAGGGATTAGATGAGAAGTAATGTTGAAATTAATGAATTGATTCAAGACCGATTATTCAACGGTTACAAGAAGAGGAAAATCACTCCAGATGAATGCTTTGAGCTTTTAGGGGATATTGTGGCCGATGAATTGGCTTTTGATTATGATGGGAAAGTGGTTAATCTTAAAAACTTTGCGGGAGAAATGAGTTTAGCATTGCAGGTAGTTGAGAAGCTACAAAAAGGTTATGGACTAAATTTTTATTTATCAAGAGAACACGATTTTATCGGTCTGGAAGATTGGTGTGCTGCTTTTGACGAGTATGAAGCTTGGGCAGAAAAACCAGAGAAAGCAACATGCTTAGCGGCATTAAAAGCACTGAAAATTAGATAAAACAGAAATTTTATACAAATTAAAAGTGAGTAAACAAGGTGGGATAGAGGATGCAGCAGTCGGATACAGGGAAAAACAACTTCAACAATGGATAGAAGATGACGGGAGGTAAGGGAAATGAGAGAGATTAAGTTTCGAGCGTGGAATGCTCCACTTAAAAAAATGGAATACGACTCTTTAAATGCAATTGGTTTTGATGGAAGGGTATATTACGGAAATGCGGATATAACGGGATTTTTCGAAAATATTATGCAATACACCGGATTAAAAGACAAAAACGGCCGGGAGATTTACG
>Ga0180436_10002878_pt1 | contig 16102 bp, 17 predicted proteins | sample SS_ome_2_FD_132434 | JGI IMG/M metagenome (GOLD analysis project Ga0180436, IMG submission 132434) | Hypersaline lake sediment archaeal communities from the Salton Sea, California, USA - SS_3_S_2 metaG | ecosystem: Environmental > Aquatic > Non-marine Saline and Alkaline > Hypersaline >...
CACCCATTTCACGTTGCTGCGCAACGCAAAAAGAGTGTATCCACGAATCCTTAGTCAAAACCTTTGAACCCCTCCCCTTCCAGGTTCAGACGAGAGTATCATAGAGCATAAACCGGATTGAAAGATATTGCCTTAGGATCGAAGCTATATTAACATAATCCAAGTACATTATAGGACAACTGCAACTTTCCGGCTTTGTTCTGTGGATCCTGCTCTGTCACTATAATCAGGCATTATGTTAAGTAGCCGCTCAGCCCTCGCTCTAAGGCCTGTACGCTACCACCGCTTTGGATCATGCATCGCCAGCCCGCAAGGTTTTTATTCTCTACAAAGTTTTTGTTCCAGCTTGATCTGATCCCTCTCTCTTTGTATCTCCTGTTCTAATTGTTCTATTGTTGGAAGATACAGTTGATACCTTGAAGCAAAGATCTGCTTGCTCTCATTAAGCAAGCTATACTTCACGATGGTTCTATTCTTCTCCGTGCATAAAATCAATCCTATTGAAGGATTATCTCCTGGTTGTTTCAACTGATCTTCAAAAAACCGCACGTAAAAATCCATTTGCCCAATGTCTTTGTGTGTAAGTTTATCTGGTTTAAGATCAATGATTAAGAAGCATTTAAGGATATAATTGTAGAATACCAGGTCAATATAGTAGTGTTCATTGCCCGTTGTAATCCTGTATTGACGACTCACAAAAGAAAATCCGTTCCCCAGCTCAAGTATGAAATGTTGCAGTTTATCAATTAATGCAGTTTCTAAATCGGATTCAGCCAACCTTTTGCTCTCATTCACATTCAGGAACTCCAGCACGAAAGGATCCTTAATGATATTTTCAGGGTGCATAAGCTCTTTCTCGGTATCAATATCCAGCATGATTCCTTTTTTGTCATTGCTAATTAATAACCTATCGAAATACAATGAGTTGATTTGCCTTTCCAATTGTCGAGTACTCCAGTTTCCAGTAATGGCTTCTTGCATATAAAAATTTCGGGCATTTTCTTTTTCAACCTTCAATAACATCCGGTAATGGGTCCAGGACAATTCGGAACGCACCGCGTTCCATTTTGGGAACTCCCTGTAAAACTGGCGCATATATCGAAGATGTCGACTGCTGAAACTCCTCCCGTACAGTTCAGTTAGCCTTTTTGCCAATTCTTCCAGCAAAGCACTCCCATACTTGGCTCGGTCCTGGCCCTTTTGCTCTTGTACGACGATCTCCCTTCCAACATTCCAGTATGCTCGGAGCATTTCTGTGTTGGCCGTACGATAGACTTTGTATCTTGCATTATCAAGTATGTCTCGGATCCTCTGAAATAGAATGTCATTGTGAGGCATTGGTGTGCCACTCATCTGTAATTGTTTGTGTTAAAATTGAATTTAGTTTTTGATTAATGGGATTAGAGGCCATTCAATCAGCTATTGGTTCTATGAAAGACTTTTCAGTTGAAGTGATTAATACGGTAACACCCATTTCACGTTGCTGCACAACGCAAAAAGAGTGTATTCTCGAATTCTTCATCAAAACCAAGAACCTCTCCCCTTCTAAGAATGGACGATAGATTCACTGAATTAGCAACTGAAAAATAAATGTTGCTTTAGGATCAAAGCTATATAAACATAATCCAAGTACATTATAGGACAACTACGACTTTATGGCTAGCATACTCGCACAGCAAGTAATCATTGGATTTCAAGCCAATCCCAGAAGCGCTCAATCCACTTTTCGGAAGGCAATCCTGATTTCTGCATTCCAAAACCATGGCCACCTTTGGAATAGAGATGTAATTCAACTTCCGCTCCGGCTGCCTTCCAAGCCTTGTATATTTTAATACTTCCTGCCGATGCTATAGCATCGTCACTTGCCACAGCGATAAAAAGTGGCGGGGCATCTTCAGGAACTTGACCTCCAGACCATGGAGTATAGATCACTCCTGCAAAATCAGGCCTGCTTTGGTGTACGGTATCAAGTAAAATACCAAGGCTTAACATACCTCCAGCCGAGAAACCGAGGATCCCGATCTTCTGGGGATCAATGCCCCACTCCTCACTACGGCTCCTGACAATATGAATGGCTTGCCTACCATCTTCCTGTCCTATTATGGACGCATTGGCCATATCCGGATCCTTGCTGATATCTCCTTCTGCTGTCCCTGCATTCTTCGGATTGCTTACCCGATTAATTGTTTTGAAAAGCGCTGCCATAGAGGCTCTAAACTCTTCCGGGGTGGCCCCTGTATCCATTACCCGGTATTTTAGTACAAAAGCTGTTACCCCTCTGGATGCAAGCCACTGCGCTACTTCAGTGCCCTCGGATTGCCAGGACAGAAAACGGAAACCTCCTCCTGGGGCCACGATGACAGCAATCCCCGTGGAATTTGCTGAATCAGGTCTGTAAACAGTTAACGAAGGCGATACTACGTTCCGCACCATGGCCTGGTTCTGTCCGTTCTGGTATTGTACTTCCTTTTGTGTCCAGCTCTCAGAACCCGGGGCTAAACCGGACCAGAGTGGAATTATCTGTTCTTGACCCAATACATTTAAAGCAAAAAAAGTTAGAAATACAGAATTGACCAACTTGGACTTTGTCATAATTACGAAACTTTTAAAACTCAGCCGAAAACGAGTAACTGCCTGGTTCTAATGCATATACAGCTTTTCCCCGCTCAAATTTCAAGAAGCGGACTCCTTGGGCCTCCGAGGCTAGACTACTTCCCTCTTTTACTGTTTTGGCAGATCTAGTCGGAAGGTAAAGCGTTGCAGTTGTATTGGCCGGAACCGTGGCAAGGTAGCTTAAGCTACCCTCATTCAGCTCCCAGTAGCTATTGATTCTTCCATACATGGATTCATAATAGCCTTTTGCCCATTTCATTGCACCTGTCGGATCTGGTTCTGGCTGAAGAACAAATTTCTTGAATCCCGGTTCTTTACGCTCTATGCCCAGTGAATAAGCGATCAACCACTGCCCCACTGCCCCAAAGGAGTAGTGATTGAATGAGTTCATGCTGTTGTTCCCTCCGAAACCGTTTTCATGTGTATAGGAGTTAAGCCTTTCCCAAATGGTAGTTGCTCCCTGGCTCACGGTATATAACCAGGAAGGATAGGTCTCCTGCTGAATTAGGTTATACGCTACATCGGAATAGCCATAATCAGAAAGAGCCTTACTGATCCATGCAGTACCGATAAATCCGGTCATTAATGAGTATTCTGGATGTTTTACACCTTGGTTGTCAGTGCTTTGACTTGAGACGATCTCCGCAAGTCTACTGGCAGCAAGGGGGGCGTTAGTTTCATTAAATGCGCCCAGAGCCAGGGGTACTGCATAAGAGGCCTGTGTATCCACAAAACGGATCTTTTCCTTTCCAATCGCGGAACTAGAAGGAGCTTTGATGGTCTTATGGGTTAAAGGGTCCAGGTAGGTGCGATTGAAGTGGGCTACACGATCCTTACGGAATTCTTGGTAGTAGACAGCATCCTCGCTCTTACCCAGAACTCTGGCAACCCGGGCCATTATTTCCAGGTTAAATATATAGTAGGCGGAATAGAGCAGGGTATTGTCGTTCTTCCTGCCTTCCGGGCTAAGCCAGTCGCCCAGGGCCCCGGCCTTCAATACACCGGTTCTTTCACTTATTTTCTTTTTGAGAAAATCCATGTATTCTTTCATGGATTGGTAGTGTTCTTCTAACAAAGCCCTGTCGCCATACTGCTGATAGCTTTCCCATGCAACTGTGATTCCTGCGCTTCCCCAAAGGATTCCTCCAAATCCGTTATCCACAGGAGCCACATCCGGATACCTGCCATCCTCATACTGTACATCTCTCATAGCGAGCAGATGTCTTCTGAGAAATTGATCCACATTTGCCAGATAGGTAGAAGTTCTGCTGAATACTGAAAGGTCGCCGGACCATCCCATTCTTTCGTTTCGCTGGGGACAATCGGTGGGAATTGAAAGGAAGTTACCATATTGTGACCATACAATATTCTGGAAAAATCGATTCAGAGTTGCATTTGATGTCTGATAATCTGCGCTGACATCTTTGATTGAACTGATGACCAATCCCTTTACCTTAGTGAGAGGCAGTGCTTTTTCTATGCCCGTGATCTCTATGTAGCGGTATCCATGAAAGGTAAAATGCGGCTGAATTACATTCTCACCTTCTTTAAGAATATATAAGTCCTGGGCATGAGCAGCTCTTATATTCTCAAGCATAAGCATACCTTTGTTTTCCGCATATTCTTCCATATCGGGATAGAGTACCTCGGCAAAGCGCAACCTGACTGTGTCTCCTGCCTTCCCTTCCCCTAAGCTGATTTTCGGGATTCCTACCATATTTTGCCCCATATCGTAGACAAATACACCCGGACGAACCTCAGTCATCTCTTTAGCATCCAGCTCTTTAATAATTCCAGCATTTTCACCAATCTGACCGACCAGGGAACTTTGGTCATATTCAGATGGATCCAGGAAGGTGGTTCCTTCCAGATTAATATGAGTAGCCTTCTTCCAATGTCTGTCGTCATAATCCGGGAGGCTCCAGCCTTCAATTTCTACTTCCTTTCTGGCATCATATACCTCTCCCTGAAAGAAGCTGCCGTACCTGACCGGTCCGTCGTTATAGTATTTCCATTCCTGATCATTGCTCGTAACAACACCGATTGATCCATCCTCATAGCGAATCACGAGCTTGGCCAGCAGGGACTGCCGGTCGCCAAAAAAATTCCAGTTTGTGCCCAGGAAAGTGTAATTGCCGCTCCACCATCCTTCACCCAGCCATGCTCCCAAAGCATTTTCACCACCATTCTGTATCATGTGAGTGACATCATAGCTCTGATAGAGATGAGTCTTATTATACTGAGTCAGACCCGGATTAAACCGGTCCTTCCCTACCCTGTGTCCATTCAGATACATTTCGTAAATCCCACGGGCAGTTACATATAGCCGTGCATGAGCGATATTCACGTCCTTGGTTATAAAGGCGGTTCGAAGTATGGGCATGGCACTGTGACTGGGATCGGACACCTCAAAAAGGCCCTTGTCACCCCCGTCAAGTTCCTTTCCAGCCTCTTGATAAAGCACATTGGAAGGCTTCCTGAAATTCTTAACAGTCACCTTGGAATATCGGGCTTTTTGCCCTGCATCCAGGGAGTAACCCAGGTCGGCAAGCATGGGGAAACTAATATAATCTCCTCCCATACCCATGGGATTAATATTGATCCCTCCCCTACCAAAACCGGAACTTCCTCCGCCTCCAATCCTATTTTCCTTCTCCCTTCCGTTCACAAAGATCTGAAGCAAACCAAATACGCTTTCCACTGCAATTTGGTGTGTTTGGTACCTGTTTTCATTAGATATAAGGGAATGTGGAATGTCGATGGTTTTAAAGGGGACATCCTCTTTGTCATCGGGATGATATCCCACGCGGTAAATATGGAATCTGGCCATGCCCGGATCTGACCCTTCCAATCCTGAAAGATCCAAGACAAGTTTTATATAGTGACCATCGATTCCACTTTGAATGCCATAAATATTCATGGTTTTGTCAAGCAGACGGTGATCGTTTGCTCCAAAAACAAATCCTGCCCTGGTGCTGGCGGAAGCCTCGTCCAATTGGATGTCATATTCCAGTGTAAAAACGGATAGATAATGGGAATACAAGGGCATATCTTCAGGTGCACCCCCTATCCACTGTGCTCCGTCCCAGGCAGATTGATCTGGATTCATCAATCCGGTTTCAAACCAGGAAGTGTTGGAAGCACTATCTCCATTCTGATCCCATACAGTAAGATACCAATGATACCTTGATGATGCTTCCAAAGAGAGACCGCCATACTCAATGCCCAAAGACACATCGCTTTCCACCCTTTCAGAATCCCATACAATTTTACCAGAAGGATTCCTTACTTCGATCCGAAAGGCCTTCTGAGCATAGCCTCTCTCTCCTTCCGGGGCTATCATGATCCAGCTGAATCGGGGAGTTTCCACATCAATTCCCAGAGGAGTTATGGAATACTCGACACTTAGCCCGTCAATGGAGGTACGAGCTATACCTACTACTGAAATTGTTACGATGAAAACAGAGATTAGGAGCACTCGCATTCGATTCATATGGCTAATTGTTTGTGTTTATTCAAATGTATTTTTTTTCCTGAACATGGTAATCAAACCTGCCATTAATTTCAAAAAACAGCCTTCTCAATACAGACAATTGACACTTATTTTACTCGTTTCCAAACTTCTGTACTTCCCAACCACTTTTTTCCAGGTACATGTCCCCTGACCCTTAACTTATCGGGACCATCCAGGGTCACATAACCTTCAAAATACTTACCTCGTTCCGGTTCATAGATTTGATGTATTTCCCACCTTTCCTTTTTCTCATTATAGCTGAATCCGGACATAATAATAAGGCCCTCGAGCTTTCGGGAGCGCAATGCAGGATCGCTGTTATGAAAGTCCTTTGGGGCCTCACCATTCACAAATGCTTTTGGATGGATGCTTAGTATTTCCCCCCTGTACTGTCCATTTATCAGTTTTATCTGAACAATGGATATTCCTTTAGGAGTGAGCCATTTGCCTCCAATATCTATGGGTTCCCCAGCCTGTAAAGGATGCAGCCAAAAAAGGAGCATGACTATTACAAAATTCATAGCTTTCATGTGTATTAGAATTTTCATTTAACTTTTAATCCGAAGAGAGGTCTGAGCAGCGGAATCCTCCTGATAATGAACTCGTAAAGTATCCAGCTGATGCCATAGGTGCCGATAAGCATGATTATCATTTTCCATGCATAATGCATGGGAAGATCCATCAGTAAAAACCCCAGGTAAATGATAATGGTAAAGTGCAGTATGTAAAAGGGATAAACAGCCTGGTTCCTGTACGTAAGTATCTTACTTTTCACATTCAGGTATTTGGAACCAAAGCCGAATATACAGAGAATCCAGCTCCAGGTATTCAGAGGTTTTACCAGGTGAATCCAGAAAGCATAATCATTTCCGGACAACATCCATAATGCAAGGGAAGCCAGAATCCCCACAAACAGACTTATGAATCTGACTTTTACGAAAGACTTCCAGGTTACTTGTCCAAGGGTAGCCAGGAAAAATCCTGCCACCAGGCAGACAAAATAGAAACTAAAGGCATACCAGTCGTCCTTCAAGGCCATGGTGAGTGGAAACCTGGACTCCAGGCTTAGTTCAATCACAAGTAGCGGGATTACTGGCAGGAAGAGATATAGCGGAGATTTTTCAAGCAGGCCCTTTCCATGGGCTATCAGCCTGTTTCCATTCTTTCGTAAGGAAAGGAACAGTGGCAGGGCTGCAAGGGACATGAGCAGTAGGTAAGGCAAAAACCACAGGTGGCCCCAGCTCAGGTTTCCTTCCGGATAAGTACCTTCAAAAGTGGAGGGGTAATAGGCGAAAAAAGATACATCCACAGTTCCCTCCACAATACGCTCCAGGTATACCTGGGGAGGAATAACTAAAAAGATCCCGCAAAGCAGGGGGACAAATAAGCGAAGAAAGCGGTCCTTCAGGTACTGGAATCCGTTTTTCGAGGCCAGTGAAAAACTGGTACCCATTCCTGAAACAACAAAGAGAATGGGAAGCCTCCACTGCCTTATAAAGAGCATGGGAGTGGCCAGAAAGCCCACTTGAACATTATTCTTCATGGGCAAGTCCCACTGGACCAGGTCGCTCCAGGATACAAAGAATAAGCCCACATGCCAGAATATCAGTACGTCAAATACAATGACCCGTATCCAATCCATTTCATGTCTTCGCTCCTTCATTGCCATGTTGTTGTTCGGCAATAGTACACACATTTCAGTTGAGTCCGGAAAATCTGTGATCATCAGGCAGCTTTTGTGTCAAAAAGGAAGCAGCTGTTTCAAACAGGAACCTATAGTGATAAACGGGAAGATTAGGTAGTTTTCTTCTTGAGTAAGGCTCTGGGAAAGGACCTGGAGAGAGGTACCTCAAAATCCAGGCCCTCAAGCCTGACGGTAACCGAGCGGGCATTCCCCCTGAAAGAAAGGACCTTTTGGAGATTGATGATGTATGATTTATGGCATCGGACTATGAAATCTCCCAGTATAGGATTTTTAAGGAAACCCACCAGGGTTAATCGGATGGTTTCCTTGTGCAGTCCCGAATCATCCTGCCAATATACAGAGGCATAATTTCCACCTTCTGCCTGTATGCATATCAAATCACTGGTATTGATTAAATACCTGGTATCTTTGCCCGACTCGAGAACTATCCCTGATCCCGGCTTTACAATCCACTCTTCACTGATCCCCTTGTTATATTCCTCCGCAAGGGAATAATTCCTTCTGCCCAGCCGCTTTTCGATAAAATATAGCGCACAGATCACTGGAATTACCCCCACCGAGAATGTCATGAATATCCAGGATAATATCCCTGTTCTGTTGAGCTGCTCAAGCCCTTGGACATATTCCCGGGAAACCAGGTATTCTCCATAGATGAAATTCACTAGTGCAATGGTAAACAGGATCCAGGCTATGGCCAGTAAATTCTTCCCGATGGTCCACCGGCTTTGTTTGAAGCGAGACGGGAGAATCCTTGGTAATAACAATAAATTAAGTGCAGTCACCAAAAAATCTATAAAGCCAAAACCACACAGGAAAAAGAATATACCCCTGATGGAATTAATTCCAAATGGTTGAAATATAAGCAGAAAGCTGAGAACAATTGTTCCGGAACCCAGGGAAATCATCAGGATATCCCTCAGTGAGTCTACCACCGGGAAAGGTCTCCTGAACCAGTCGATGATGTTAATTTTCATTTGTTACTACAAACTTAATTTTTTTGTATGAAATTTCAGGTTCATTTCTCAACACCCAAAGCACCTTGCTGCGCAACGCAAAAAGAGTGTATCCACGAATTCTTCATCAAAATCACAGACCTACCCCCTTCCAGGTTCAAATGAATACTTCCCAGATCCTGCAACAGAATGAAAAGCATTGCTTTAGGAACAAAGCTATATTAACATAATCCAAGTACATTATAGGACAACTGCGGCTTTACAGCTATGTCCTGTGGATCCTGCTCTGTCACTATAATTAACTTCGTTGAGCTCCGCTGCGCTACGGTTGGGCATTATGTGAAATAGCCGCTCAGCCAACGCTCACAGGCCTTCCTGCAGCCTCCGCTTTTGATCCTCGTTCCCGGTGCGCAAGGTTTTTCTGTTTCTATTTTTTGAATCCAATGCGTGGACGGTCCTTGAATTCCTTTCTTTCAGCTTCTGAATTACTGAGTTGTTGAATGTATTCAAAAATTAATTTGATTTTCCTGTCATGTTCTATTCCTTTGTTTTCAAGGTCCATGAGCTTCTGGAGAATATCTTTATTCGTTATAAGCAACTCACGCATTCTCGAAAAAACTCTGACAATCTGGATATTTACATGTATAGCCCTTTCACTGTTTAAAATGCAGGATAGCATAGTAACACCTTGTTCAGTAAAGCAAAATGGCGGATACCTAAGGCCCATACGCTCAGAATTGGAGGTCGCAAATTGCGTCCTCCAATTTTCAAGTTCCTCTTTTGACATTTCAAACATGAAATCTTCAGGGAATCGTTTTCTATTACGCCGAACTGCCTCTTTCAATCGTTTAGTTTCAATTCCGTACAATTCAGCCAGATCTTTATCAATCATTACTTTATTGTCCCTGATAAGATAGATCTTAGTAAGTACAATATCATCAGGAAAAATCTTTGGAATTCTGCCATCCTCTGTCATGTTGTGTCATTTCTCTATTAATGAGATTGTTATCTGAAATATCAGCGTTTACTTAGGATTCAGATTCAAGAAGTTATACTAACACCCATTTCACGTTGCTTCGCAACGCAAAAAGAGTGTATCCTCGAATTCTTCATCAAAACCATATACCTCTCTCCTTCCAGGATCAAACGAAAAGTACTCATAACCTGAATCACATCGATGGCTAATGCCTTAGGATCAAAGCTATATTAACATAATGCGAGTACATTATAGGACAACTGCGACTTTCTGGTTTTGTTCTGTGGATCCTGCTCTGTCACTATAATTGGGCATTATGTTAAATAGCCGCTCAGCCAATGCGCACAGGCCTGCCCGCATCCTCCGCTTTGGATCTTACAAAGCCGGTGCGCAAGGTTTTTCTGATTCTCGTAAATAACATTCCGGTGGCCTCAACTTGGGTTCATTTGATTCCGGCGAAAAGGTTTTTAAGGTTTGAATCCAATTCTGGGTCGTCTCTTTTGCTCGAGTTCTTTTTCTTTCAATTCTTCTAAATGCTTCAGAAATTCAAGTAGGATCCTTATCTGACTGTCATGTTTCGTCAGTCTATTCTGAACCTGTTCAAGTTGATGTGCCAGATCTTTATTCAGGAATACAAGTTCCCGGATCTTCACGAAAGTATCTATAATTAGAATATTGATCTGATCAGCATGTCTACTTCGTAATACACTGGATAACATTAAAATTCCGTGTTCTGTAAATGCATAAGGTAAATATTTTATATGTTTTCCTCGCTTTAAGGTCACATTTTGTGACCTTAAACGATCATGCTCATCCTGAGTAAGTTGAAACATGTACCTTTTAGGAAACTTTCCAATATTTCTTTTGACCTGTTGGTTTAATACTTTGGTTTCAACTTGGTATAATTCAGCTAGATCTTGGGACAACATTACTTGTTTTCCTCTTACATTGTAAATCTTACTGATTATAATCTCCTCAGTGATAAGGATTTGACTGTTCTCTTGATTCATCACCAGCTTATTGAGGGCGAAATAAATGAATAGTTACATGAGTTTATGGTGTATGGGGTTAAAAATCAGCTTTGGAATAGCAAGTTTAGAAGACTTCCTTGTTTGTTGCACAAGTTTTTGGAGGTGGTCGCAATTTGCGACCACATATAACCGGAATAATCTACACAAGATTCACCAAAACACCCATTTCACGTTGCTTCGCAACGCAAAAAGAGTGTACCCACGAAACCTTTATCAAAACCTAAGACCTCTCCCCTTCCTAGTTCAAACGACAGCAACGTTGAAATTGCATAGGAATTGTGAGATGTGCTTTAGGATCAAAGCAATATGAACATAATCCAAGTACATTATAGGACATCTGCAGCCTTCTGGCTTTGTTCTATGGGTGCTGCTCTGTCACTATAATCAGGCATTATGTTCAACCGGAGCGCAGCGGAACTCGGCGAAGCCAATAGCCGCTCGGCCAATGCCCACAGGCATTCCCACAGCTGCTGCTTTGGATCTTAATTCCCAGCGCACAAGGTTTTTCTGATTCGATTTAGACTCAGCCTAAGTTTGTTTTGGGTATCACAATGTGTGATATCCAATTACTGCTAAGCATTTGGTTTGAATCCTATTCGTTTTCTGGGTTTCTCCTGGACCTCAATAAACCGTTTTAGATAATTGAAAACCAAGACTATTTTTTCATCCTGATGATCTACTCTTTTCTCCAGCTGTTCCATCTTCAGCAGTAGATCTTTATTTGTCAAGATATACACCCTCATTTTGATATAGATTTCTACAATTCTGATAGAGACCTGTATAGCCCTGTCACTATTAAGAATATTTGCCAGCATTACTGTTCCATGTTCTGTGAATACATAGGGCAAATACGGGGAGTATTTTATGTTTTGGAGGTGGTCGCAATTTGCGACCACCTTATCTTTCTCTTCTTCAGTTAATTGGAACATGAAATGCTGGGGAAAGCGTTTGTGATTTCGTTTTACCTGCTCGTTTAATCGCTTTGTAGTTACTCCGTACAATTCAGCCAAGTCATTATGCTTTCTATAAGCATTAAACAAAACACCCATTTCACGTTGCTTTGCAACGCAAAAAGAGTGTATCCACGAATCCATCACAAAACTAAGACCTCTCCCCTTCCAGGTTCTAACAATTGTGCCATCGGATTTGCAATGAATAGATGAATATTGCATTAGGACCAAAGCAATCTTAACATAACGCGAGTACATTATAGGACAACTACAACATTCTGGCTTTGTTCTGTGGATGCTGCTCTGTCACTATAATCAAGCATTATGTTCAACCGGAGCGCAGCGGAGCTCGGCGAAGCCAATAGCCGCTCGGCCCTCGCTCACAGGCCTTCCCTCAGTCTCCGCTTTGGAATTTACAGCGCCAGCGCGCAAGGTTTTTCTGTTTCCAGGATTGTAATTATGCTGGATTCTCTATTTTTGTAGATAGAATATGTTTTTGGATTCCTATATAAAAGAGATTCATGCGCTTTGTGACAATCACAAAGTGAGAAAGCTATTTGCATTTGGTTCAGTTCTTAACTCAGAGTTCACTAAAGATAGCGATGTCGATTTAGTGGTAGATTTTAACACAACAGATCCTATAGAATATGCTGAGAATTATTTTGCATTGAAGTTTGCCTTGCAAGAATTATTACAACGTCAGATCGATTTGCTGGAACAAAAGGCATTAAAGAATAAGTATCTCGTAGAAAGCATCAACAACACGAAAAAGGTTCTGTATGACGCATGAGATTTATACCTGGCTTGAGGATATAAATATCGCTATTATACAGATATACGATTTCCTGCCTGAAGATATTAAGTACTCTGATTTTGAAAGAGATATTAAAACCCAGAAGGCAATAGAAAGGAATATTGAAATCATTGGTGAGGCCCTGAATCGGATTCTCAAAGTCTCTCCTGATATAGCCATTTCTGATTCTCGGAAAATCGTTGATACCCGAAACAGGATTATACACGGTTATGACAGCATAACTCCAGATATCTTGTGGTTGATAATAAAACGATCCCTACCCATATTACGAAATGAGGTTTCAGAATTGCTGAAATAGGTGGACCTGATTTCCACACCCATTTCACGTTGCTGCACAACGCAAAAAGAGTGTATTCTCGAATTCTTCATCAAAACCAAGAACCTCTCCCCTTCCAGGTTCATGAGAAATAGTCATTGAACATACAACGGATTGAAAAGCATTGCTTTGGGATCAAAGCTATCTTAACATAACGCAAGTACATTATAGGACAACTGCAACTTTCTGGCTTTGTTCTGTGGACCCTGCTCTGCCACTATAATCAAGCATTATGTTCAACCGGAGCGCAGCGAAGCTCGGCGAAGCCAATAGCCGCTCAGCCAGCGCTCAGAGGCCTTCCTTCAGCCTCAGCTTTGGAACATACAGCGCCAGCGCGTAAGGTTTTTCTGTTTCTCGAAAAGAACATGCTAATTCAATCCGTTTAATTCAATATCTTTGATTTATGTTAAACAAGAATGATATACTTGATAAACTAAGAGAGTTGAAGCCGATTCTTTCTGAGGAATACGCTGTTAAGGAGATTGGTGTTTTCGGTTCCTTCGCTAACAATGAAGCTTCAGATGAAAGTGATATCGATCTTTTGGTAGAATTATCCAGACCCATTGGTTGGAATTATTTCACCCTTCAAATCTATCTGGAAAGTATTTTTGGCAGAAAAGTGGATCTGGTCACCAAAAATGCATTGAAAGAACAGATCAAGGATAGTATACTCGCACAGGTTAATTACGCTTAGGTGAATAAGATAGAGCGCAATTATACGATGTATTTACAAGATATCCTGGTTGCAATGACCAGAATAGCTGAATATCTTGAAGGATACGATTTTGACCAGTTCAAGAAGGATTATAAAACTGTGGATGCAGTAATCCGGAATTTTGAGATTATTGGTGAAGCTTCAAGAAAGCTACCAGATCACATTAAAGAGAATAATCCTGACCTTCCATGGGATGAGATGTATCTGCTCAGAAATAAGGTAAGCCACGAGTATTTCGGGATTGACTATGAAATCATCTGGGATGTTTGTATTAATCATCTTCCGGAAAACAGGAAGCAAATCCAGTCAATTCTAGAAAATCTATAATTCCAGGTGCGAAATTCAACACACATTTTACGTTGCGAAGCAACGTGAAAAGAGTGTTTCCACGAATTCTTCAACAAAAACTCAGCCCTCTCCCCTTCCATGTTTAAATGTATACTTCACAAACACTGCAACGAAATGGATGAATATTGCTTTAGGATCAAAGCAATATTCACATAACGCAGCTTTGGATCTTAAAAAGCCAGCGCGCAGGTTTTTCTGGATCGATAAAAAGGATAAGCCTGAGCTCCTTTTTGGATATCTCAAATTGTGATTTCCAATTATTGCTAGTCATTTGGTTTGAATCCTATTCGTTTTCTGGGTTTCTCCTGGACCTCAATAAACCGTTTTAGATAATTGAAAACCAAGACAATTTTTTCATCCTGATGATCTACTCTTTTCTCCAGCTGTTCCATCTTCAGAAGTAGATCTTTATTTGTCAAGATATGCACCCTCATTTTGATATAGATTTCTACAATTCTGATAGAGACCTGTATAGCTCTGTCACTATTAAGAATATTTGCCAGCATTACTGTTCCATATTCTGTGAATACATAGGGCAAATACGGGGAGTATTTTATGTTTTGGAGGTGGTCGCAATTTGCGACCACCTTATCTTTCTCTTCTTCAGTTAATTGGAACATGAAATGCAGGGGAAAGCGTTTGTGATTTCGTTTTACCTGCTCGTTTAATCGCTTGGTGGTTACTCCGTACAATTCAGCCAAGTCATTGCCTATCATTACCTTTTGTCCCCGGATCAGGATAATTTTACTCATTATAACTTCTTCCGGGATCAAATTATCCCCACCTTCTTTTGATATACTTTTCATATTCACTGTATGTAGAGTGCTATTTATTATTAATGAGGTAATTATATTCTATATCAGCTTCTATCCCTGGACAACTATGCTTTCTATAAGCATTAAACAAGACACCCATTTCACGTTGCTTTGCAACGCAAAAAGAGTGTATCCACGAACCATTCTTCAAAACCTAAGAACCTCTCCCCTTCCAGGTTCATGAGAAATAGTCATTGAACATACAACGGATTGAAAAGCATTGCTTTAGGATCAAAGCAATATTCACATGAAGCATGAAGTACCTGGCTGCTGATGAGAAGTGAAAGCAAGTAGCTGTTAAGTATTAATGTTTATGTAATCATTCATATGAAGACATTTTTAAAACTCATCCCCTTCTACCCGTTTCCAGATCTCTGTTTTACCCAGCCATTTCTTACCTGGCACATGCCCTCTGACACTTAGCTCATTTTTACCATTCAAAGCAATATAACCTTCGAAGTATTTTCCGCGCTCCGGTTCATAGATATGCTCAATCATCCACCTGTCTTTCTTTTTGTCATATGAGAAGCCAGAAAGAACCACGATACCCAGAAGTGAACGTGACCGCAATCCGGGATCTTCATTCTGAATATCTTTCGGAGCAGCTCCATTTACATACACCTCCGGATGAATGCTCAGAATCACACCTGTGTATTGGCCCTCACTGTATTTAATCTCGACGATGGATATGCCTTCGGGTGTGAGCCATTTGCCTTCAATAGTATGTGGATTTACTGCATACAAAGAGGCCAGACACAAAACGAATATGGCTAATATAATCTTCAATGTTTTCATGTTTATCTCGATTTTTGTTTGATTTTTAATCCAAATAGTGGCCTGAGTATCTGGCTGCGCCTGATTAGATACTCGTAAAGTATCCATGACAATCCATAGGTTCCGGTAAGCATGATAATCATCTTAAAAGCAACATGCATGGGATGGTTCATCAGAAGAAATCCCAGGATTACAATGATGGTATAATGCAGGATATAAAAAGAATATACAGCTGTATTCCTGTATGCAAGCAAGCTACTCCCCTTGTTCAGGTACTTCGCACTAAACCCGAAAATGCTAAGGATCCAACTCCATACATTTACAGGTTTAATAAAATGAAGCCACAGGGGGCTCTCCCCTATAGAAAGCATCCACAGGACCAGGATTGAAGCCACAATCCCCGTTGCCAGCGCGTAATATCTGATTATTATAAATGCATTCCAGAGCGATTTCCCCAAATTCGCCAAAGTATATCCAGCCATAAAACAAACAAAATAATAACTGAAAGCATACCAGTCATCTTTCAAAGCCATGGTCAGTGGATACCTGGATTCCAGGCTTATTTCTATCCCGATGAG
>Ga0180436_10002880_pt1 | contig 16093 bp, 9 predicted proteins | sample SS_ome_2_FD_132434 | JGI IMG/M metagenome (GOLD analysis project Ga0180436, IMG submission 132434) | Hypersaline lake sediment archaeal communities from the Salton Sea, California, USA - SS_3_S_2 metaG | ecosystem: Environmental > Aquatic > Non-marine Saline and Alkaline > Hypersaline > Sediment...
CCCTGCGCATTCCGGCCGCCCGAAAACGCTGGGATGCCGCGTTCCGCAAGGCCGGTATCGTCTCGGGCTTCCGTCCCGCCGACCTGGATTCCCGGTATCCCGAAGACCTGCTCACCGTGGCAGTCACCGAAGGGCGCCGCCTTTCCGAAATCGACCGGTACGTCGCCTGTGCCCGGGAGGCCCTCGCATGACCATCGAACCGGAATTCCGCACCGCCCTGGAGTCCAGCCGTCCGGGAGCCCCGGGCTACCGCCTGCCCGATGCCGACCGCCCGGTCGTTCCGGCGGACCTGCCGATTCCCGAAGCGCTTCTCCGGCGGACGCCGGCGGGGCTGCCGGAACTGAGCGAAATCGAAACCGTGCGCCATTTCACGAATCTCTCCCGGAGGAACTACGGCGTGGACCTGGGCTTCTACCCCCTGGGATCCTGCACGATGAAATACAACCCCAAGCTCAACGAGGACGCCGCGGCCCACGAGGGCTTCCGCGGCCTGCATCCCCTCCAGGCCGATGAGGACGCCGAAGGAGTCCTGGAACTCTCGGGCCGCCTGCTGGAGGGCCTCTGCGAAGTGACCGGTATGGACGGAGGGACCCTGCAGCCCATGGCCGGGGCCCATGGGGAATTCGTCGGCATGAAGCTCTTTCGGGCGGCCTTCCGAAATCGCGGCGAGGAGAACCGGACCCGGCTGATCGTGCCGGACAGCTCCCATGGAACCAATCCGGCCAGCGCCCATCTGGCGGGCTTCGACGTAGTGACCGTTCCGTCGGGACCCGACGGGCTCTTGGATCCCGAAACCCTGGAGCCCTATCTGGACGATCGACTGGCGGGGGTGATGCTCACCAACCCCAGCACCCTGGGCCTCTTCGAAGCCGGAATCCGGGCCATCGCGGACCGAATCCACGGCGCCGGCGGCCTGCTCTACTACGACGGGGCCAACCTCAACGCCGTGATGGGGCGGGTTCGTCCCGGGGACATGGGATTCGATGTGGTGCACATCAACCTTCATAAGACCTTCAGCACCCCTCACGGCGGCGGCGGACCCGGCGCCGGACCGGTGCTGGTGAAGAAGGAACTGGAGCCCTTCCTGCCGGTTCCGGTCCTGGTGCGTGCCGAGGATCGCTGGCGGAGGGATTGGGAGCGTCCGCTGAGCATCGGCAAGGCCGCGGGATGGTACGGCAATACCGGGGTGCTCATCCGCGCCTATGCCTACATGAGGGCCATGGGCGGCGACGGGCTCCGGGACGCCTCGGACATGGCGGTGCTGAACGCGAACTACCTCCTGGCATCCCTGAAGGACGATTTCGACGCTCCCTACCCGGGACCCTGCAAGCACGAGTTCGTCCTGTCGGCCCGCAGCCTGAAGGAGACGACGGGCGTCACGGCGATGGACATCGCCAAGGGGCTCATCGAATACGGCATCCATCCCCCGACGGTGTACTTCCCACTCATCGTCCCGGAATGCCTGATGATCGAGCCCACCGAAACCGAACCCCTGGGCAGTCTGGACCGCTTCATCGCGGTGATGAAAGAGCTCCGGGAGCTGGCCGAGCACGACCCGGAGGTTCTGCATCACATGCCCCGGAGCACGACGGTCCGTCGGGTCGACGAAGTGCGGGCCGCCCGGCATCCGGTGTTGAGCCACATGATGAGCGAGAATCGTCCGGACTGAATCCCCTTCAGGAATCGGCGGCCCGTCGGGCCAGTTCCGCCGCGCCGACGAGATTGGCGTTGCCGCCCCGTTCATCCACAACCGAGGGACGCAGGTAGTTGAGGAAACCCGCCTTGCCGAGCATCCGCTGGGTGGAGGGACCGAAGTACGGCAGGGCGTAGCTGGGCTTCCCTCCCAGGCAGATCGGGGATCCCGGGGGCAGACCGTCGGCCTCGGCCTGCCTGAGGAGGATGCGCGTGGCTTCCGCCAGGATCTTCCCGTAGAGACGGTCGGTGTTCACCGCGGCTTCCACCCTCATCCGGGAGAGTTTGCTGATATGACCCCCGGCCACCGCCGGATCGGTCATCTGCCGGCGTTCGTGGATGTCCAGGAAGCTCTCGTAGAAATCGTCGTTCCCGACCACGGCCCGGAAGAGGCGGCAGCGCCCGGGCCCCGAGAGGATGACTTCGGCCCGCATGGTCTCCGGATCGCCCCCCGGGCCGCTTCGGGAATCCTCGGGCAGATCCGTATCATCGGCCATCTGCCGTTCGAAGAGCTCCCAGGAGGCCCCCACCTCGGCGAAGAGGCTCCGCAGGCGCCAATGATCCAGCCCGATGGCGTAGCCGGGCTCGTTGCTGTAGTGCAGGCTGCCGTCCTCGCCGTCCCAGTCGGTGGACGGGTGGCGAATCTCGCCGTCCGCCCCGATCCAGGAGCCTCCCCAGCCTCCGCCGAAAACCCAGTAGAGCAGTTCGAGGCCGAGGACGCTCCATTCGGCCACCCCTCCGGCATCGGCATCGTTGGCGATGCCCACCGGAACGCCGAAGGCCTCGGAGAGAGCGGATTTCAGGTTGCTCCCGTTGTATTGGGGCCGATTGTGGAAGAGAAGGAATCCGCCCTCGGAATTCAGGATGCCGGCGCAGGCCACACCCACCCCGGCCAGATCGCCGGTTCCCCGCCCGCAGCGGGCCAGGAGTTCATGGCCGGCCGCCGCCAGGTCGGCGGCGAACTCGTCGAAGCTCTCGGGGTAGCTCGTCGGCCCGACGGCGCTCTCGCCCACCGGCGTCGATGCCGAATCGTAGAGCGCCATCTTCGCACCGCTGGAGGCTCCGATGTCATAGGCCAGATAGAACGCTCCGCTCTCCATGGAGCTCGATGATAACAGGCCCGTCCGCCCTGGTCGAGAACGGCGGCGCGGCTATACTGGAAGATACACGCCTCGGATAGGACGGTTCATGATGACACACCGGTCTCCCCTCCGCACCATCGTCGCCCTCGCCGCCGCGGTCCTGCTGATATCCTGCGGGGACCGGACGGCCGGCAGCATGGGCGACAGCCCGCAGGAACGGGATTCGGCCTTCCGTACGGTCCAGGCCGGCCTCATCGACGCCGAGAGCGAGAAAGCCGCCGGGGCCATCATCGCCGCCGCCGGCCGGCCGCGGACCGAGGACGACGGTCTGATCCGGGAAGCCATCGATTTCTCCGGCGGCCGCATCCGCTATTTCGCGGTGAATGCCGCCGACGCGGTTCGCAGCACCGGTACCGAGGATCCCGGCGGGGACTTGAGCATCGTGGACTACGGCCCCCGGGGCGAGCTTCCCATCGAGAACCGCCGTCCGAAGATCTATGTGATGTTCGACCGGCCGATGGTGCCCCTGGCGTCCCTGGGGCAGCCCATCACCGAGTCGGACCTTCTGCGCATCGATCCGCCGGTGGACGGCGTCTATCGATGGTACGGCACCAAGACCCTGGCGTTCCGGCCGGACCATCCCCTGCTGGACGAACCCCGGTATCGCATCACCGTCGCCCCGGGCGCCGAATCCCTTTCGGGCGACCGATTGGGCGAGGAATTCTCCTTCGACGTCTTCGGAGAACGGGTGAAGATGGTGAATATCTACCCCGGCGACGATCCGGATACCGCTCCGGGACTCTACGACGTGCCCACGGCCCTGGCTTCGAGGATCACCCTGGAGTTCAATCAGCCGGTGGACCCGGACATCATCGGCGCATCCATCAGCGTCTCCGACGAGTCCGGAGTGTTCGGACACAGCGTCGAGAGACCCGACTACCCGGAGCGCCTGGAGAGCCGGACGGATCGCGGCGTTCTGCTGACCCTGGATCGGGAGCCCGGGGAGAACAGCCGGCTTCGCGTCACCCTGGCCGAGGGCGCCGTTCCGTTCGACGGCTACCCACCCACCCTGGCCGACCAGAGCTACCAGATTCGGACCATCCGACCCTTCGTCGCCGAGGAACTCAGCGCCTATCCCGGCGGCTTTCCCCGGGACAACCGTCCCTTCCTCTATCCGGTGTACCTCCGCTTCAGCCATCCCATCCCGGAAGACCAGGATCTGCCGAACTTCAGCATCCGGCTCGACAAGGAGACGGTCCGGCCCGAGGACATCCGCCTGTCCTGGTCCACCGTGGCGTTCTACCTCCCGGGCGTCCGTCCGGGCCAGCGCGTGGCCCTGGACATGGACGGCGGCGTTCAGGACATTCACGGACGGTCGGCGGAGTCGATTTCCCTGACGACCGAAATTCCCCGGCCCCGTCCGACCCTGGATTTCCCCTCGGACTACGATGGGCTGCGGCATTTGGAAGCCGAGTTCGAACCGGCGGTGGTCTGGACCTCGCGGAATGCCGTGGAGGGAAGCCTGGGGGCGGCCGGCGCCCGGAATTTCTTCGACACGCCGGGATTCCATCCGCCGATGCAGGCCTACGATCCGGGAAGCGGGACGCCGGACGTCACGGTCTTCCACCAGGTGGATCTGGCTCCCCATCTCAACGACGATCGGCGGGGTACGGTGTTCCTCGACTACCGCATGCGCCTGGATCCCGACCAGGTGGACCGGGGACGCCAGTGGCGCGAGGGATCGGTGGCGGTCCAGGTAACGGACCTGGGTCTCACGGTCCGGGCGGCCCACAACCGCATCCTGGTCTGGGTGAATCGCCTCTCCGACGGCCGTCCGGTCGCCGAGGCCGACGTGATGGTATTCAATCTCCACGGACGGAGTTATCGCGCACGGACCGACGCTTCGGGCCTCGCCGCGGTGGAGCTCGCCCCCGGCGTCTTTGCCGCCACCTTCCACGATCGCAGCGGAACCCGGACCGACTCGATCCATGTCCGGGCCGAAAAGGACGGCGACCTGGCGGAGATGCGGGTGCGCAACACCCAGGCCTCCTACGCCTTCGGCGTCTACAACGTCGTGAATCCCGAATACGCCGGAGACCCGGTGGACCGGATCCACCTGTTCACCGACCGGGGTCTCTACAAACCCGGGGAAGAGCTGGCGATGCGGGGAATACACTGGCGGCAGGATCCCGATGGTTTCGAGAGCTACCGGGGACCCTATCGGGTCCGCATCATCGACGATCTGAGCGGCAAGCGCATCTGGAGCGCCGAAGGGGATCTCACCGAATCCGGGGGCTTCGCCCAGCGGCTCCGCCTTCCCGAAGACCTGGAGCCGGGGTACTACCAGATCGTCTATGAAGCCGGAGGGGGCCGCCAATACTCGGCCTTCCGCATCGCGGCCTTCCGCCGGGTGGCCTTCCAGGTCGATTCCCGGATCGTCGACAAGGCCTACTACCACGGGGACTCCGTCGAGGCGTCGGTGGAGGCCTCCTACCTCGCCGGAGGCGCCATGCCCTCGGCGGCCTACCACTACTACTGGACGCGCCGGCCGATTCGCTACCGGCCGCCGGGACCCCAATGGTCCGGTTGGGAATTCGGCACCTCCGATTGGGCGGCCGAACAAACCCTCTCGTCGGGAGACGGCCGCCTTTCGGGATCGGGAAGCGCCCGGATCGCCGAGGGAACCCTGGATCATGAAGTCACCGGAAAGGCCTATCGATACACCGTGGAGACCACGGTGACCGATATCGACCGCCAGCAGGTGTCCGGTACGGCGTCCGCCCTGGTGCATCCGGCCCGCTACTACATCGGCGCCCGCTTCGACGGCGGCGACGCCGACGGATGGTGGTCGAGATTCATCGCGACCAACCAGGCGGTCCGCGCCCGGGCGCGGCTCAGCGACGTCGAGGGGACGCGGATGTCCCCCGGCGGCACGATGAGTGCGGCGCTCATCCGCGGAGAATGGCGATCGGTGGCCCAGCAGGGGCTCTACGGCCGGGTGAACACCCGATGGGAATACGTGGAGAACGAACTCTGGCTCGAAAAGCCGGAGATGGACGACGGCGAAGTCGTCGTGGATCTGAACGTGGAGGAGGCCGGACGCTACACCCTGCGCTTCGAATACGCCGATGAAGCCGGTCGGCCGGCCCGGACGGAAATCGACTTCTATGCCACCGGAAGCGGATGGGTGCAGCGGGCGAGCCGCACCCCCAGCGACATCAACCTCATCGTCGACAAGGACCTGTACGAACCCGGCGAAACCGCCCGGATCCTGGTCCAGTCCCCGGTGCCCGAAGGCCGCTACCTGCTGAGCATCGAACGCGAAGGCATACTGGAAGAATCGGTCATCCGTCTGGACGGATCGACGGAAGTCATCGAAATCCCGGTCCGGGAGGCCTACCTCCCGGTGTTCTACGTGGCCCTGAGCTCCTTCACCGAGCGGACGGAAACCGAAGACGACTACTTCGAACCGGACCTCGGCCGTCCCCGGGGCCTGTTCGGCCTCACGACGGTCCGGGTGGCCACGACGCCGGTGGAGCTGGACGTCGAGGTGTCCTCCGCCGAACCGGCCTACGGCCCGGGCGACGAGGCGGAATTCCTGGTCACGGTGAGCAAGGACGGCCGGCCGGTGAGCGGCGCCGAAGTGACGCTGCTGGCGGTGGATCGCGGCGTTCTGGATCTCATCGACTACCACGTCCCCGATCCACTGGCCTATTTTTACGATGAGTACCACTTTCCCCACGGCGTCATGGGGGATGACAGCCGCCGTCTCCTGATGCGCCCGGTCACCTATGAAATCGCCAATCTCCAGGGCGGCGCTTCGGGCAAGCTCGAGGAGCGGCGGGACTTCAATCCCCTGGCGCTCTTCGAGCCCTTCGTCCGCACCGGCGCCGACGGCGTCGCCCGGGTCCGCGCGGAACTCCCGGACAATCTGAGCACCTACCGGCTCACGGCGGTGGCCCTGGACGGCGTCCGCCTGGGATACGACGAAGACGAGTTCCGGGTGAGCAATCCCATCAACGTCCGCACCGCCCTGCCCCGGCGGCTGAGGGTCCGGGACAGCGCCGCAGCCGGCATCGTCCTGACGAACACTTCCGGCGATGCCCACGACGTGAGGGTGCAGGTGGCGTCGGACATCCTCGACGTGGCGGGCTCCAATGAGGCGGATCTGGTCCTTCCGCCGAACTCCACCACCGAGCTCCCCTTCGTCCTCGAAGCCCTGGAGGAAGGCCGGGGGGAAATCCGGTTCACCGTACGAAGCGACGTTCTGAATGAAATCCTCGTGGACCAGGTCGTCGTGGAACGGCCCCTGGTTACCGAAGCCTTCGCCACCGTCGGCACGTTCAACTCCGAACAGCCGGCGGAGGAGGGCCTGGACATTCCCGTCTATGCCGCCGAGGGCTACGGCGGACTGACGATCAGCATTGATTCCACACTGCGGCCCTACATCGAACCCATCGTCGACGACCTGGCCTCCATTCCCTACCCCTCGACCAACGACCGCCTCTACGCCGTGATGGGCGAGCTGGTCGACGGCGAATCTCCCTCGGCTCCGGCGCTCTTCGCCGAGCTGGCGTCCCGGCAGTTCGAGGACGGCGGCATCGGCTACCGGCCGCCCAGCCTGGAATACGCGGCACCGAACTGGTTCCTCTCGGTGCTCACCGCCCACGTCGCCGCGGAAACCCGGCGCTTAGATCCCAAATCGGCCGACGCGCTGGACTTATCGGCCCTCCATTCCTATCTCAAGGATCGATTGGACGAAGCCCGGGAGGATGATGAGCCCGGATTCATGGCCGCGTGGACCGCCTGGGTCCTGGCGGTGTCCGGCGACGCGGCGAGGGAGGATCTCGACTGGCTGGCGGCCGCCGAGGACCGGGTGGGACTCGCGGGCTACGGACTGCTCTCCGGAGCCTACGCCGCCCTGGACGACGACGAGCGGGCCGGGGCCCTCTATCAGCGGAGCCGCAACTTCATCAGTATCGGAACCCGATCGGTGGACCTCAAGGAAAGCTACGAGGCCGCCTCGTACTTCTCATCCGGCGAGGCCGAAATGGCCTTGATGCTGCGCAATGCCGCGGAGCGAGGCGACCAGACCGAGTTCCTCCTTCGCTTGGCCGGCGCCCTGGATCGGAATCGGAACGAGGGGCGCTTCCATTCCCGTTTCGACGATTTCTGGATTCTCTGGGGATTCGCCCCGCTGCTCCAGGCCGAGGGGCGCTCGGGCGCCGTCCCGGTACGGGTGGATCTCGCCGAGGCCTCCTTACTGGAAGAAACCCTGGGAGGGGGGAATCCCGTTTCGCTTCGCCGGTCCTGGAGCTGGAGCGAAGCTCCCCTGGCCGATTCGGCCCCGGGAGACCGCCGGGCCCTGAGCCTGTCCTCCGATTCGGCCTCTGATCTCTACTACGCCGCCGAGATCGCCTACGCCCTCCCGGTGGAGACCGTGCTGCCCCGGGACGAGGGCATCGAAGTGACCGGACGGATCGAAACCCTCGACGGGGAGATCCTGGATCCCGGAAACCTGCCCCTGGGCGAGACCTTCCGGATGTCCGTGTCGGTGAGCACCGCGGATCGACGGAGCTACCTGAAACTCGTGATTCCGGTTCCCTCGGGGACGGAAATCGTCGATCCCAGCTTCGCCACCACCGGATCCTACGGTGATGCCGGGGGCACCGGCGGCGAGAGCTGGACCCGGGAAACCGTGTACGGCGATACCGCCGAGTTCGTCGACGACGGGTATGTCACTTTCGGCCCGGAGGCCTGGGATTTCTGGTACTACCGCCCGCTGCAGACCGTCTACGACAATGCCGTGTCCTACCTCTGGGAGGATTTCTACCCGGGCCAGCGGGAAATCAGCTTCCTCATCCGCAGCACGACGCCGGGAATCTACCCGACGCCGCCGGCCTCGGCGTCCCTGGAATTCGAGCCGGAAGTCTTCGGCCGCGACGGCGGGCGCCTGGCGGTGATTCGAGGGGAATGATGCCGGCCCGGCGTCTCCGGCGCGTCCTCATCACCCTCGGGATTCTCGTCCTGGCGGGCCTGGCCGGGCTGCGCCTCGTTCCGCGTTTGGTGCCCTGGGAGGGAGCGGAGACCCTGAAGTCCCTGACCTGGTCGCCGGTTGTTTTGGATCGCCGCGGGCGGGAACTGCAGGTGCTCCCGGTGAACGACTCCGGACTCCGCCGGATCTATCGCTCCATCGACGGGATTCCCGACGGCCTGGTGTCCGTGGTGCTCCGGAGCGAAGATCGCCGGTTCCGCTGGCACCCCGGCGTGGATCCGGCGGCCCTCGCCGGCGCCGCCGGACGCTATCTGCGGTCCGGTCAGCCCGCAGGCGGCGGCAGCACCGTCACCATGCAGCTGGCCCGCATCATCACCCCCCGAGAGGCGGATCGTCCGGTGGACGCCGGGATGAAGATCCGGGAGATCTGGCGGGCCCTCCAGATCGAATCCCGGCATTCCAAGAAGGAAATCCTCGAGCTCTACCTCAACCTGGTCCCCTTCGGCCGGAACATCCAGGGCTACCCGACGGCGGCCCGGCTGTTCTTCGGCCGGGAGCTCGAGGAGCTCACCCAGGCGGAATTCGCCGTTCTGGCGGTGATTCCCCGATCGCCGGCGCTGTACGATCCGATCCGCTCCCCGGCGGCCAATCGCCGGGCCGTGGAGGAGCTGATGGGCGCCGATGCGGCCCGGGCCTCCCACGCGCGGCTCCTGGCCGAACCGCATCCCTGGCCCTTCGAGGCGCCCCATTTCTGCCGGGCCCTGGAGGAACGGCGGGAGGACTGGACCGAATCCCGGCGACGGGGCGTTGAAGCCCTTCCCACAACCTTGGATCTGGACCTCCAGAGGGAGGCCGAAGGGCTCCTGCGGATCCAGCTCGATGCCGCCGAGAGCTTCCGCATCGGCAACGGCGCCGTCCTGATCGCCGATCCGCGGCGGATGGACATCCTGGCCTATGTCGGCTCCGCCGACTTCGACGACGAGAGCCGCCAGGGCCAGGTGGACGGCGTCCGAATGCTCCGGGAGCCGGGGTCCACCCTCAAGCCCCTGCTCTACGCCGAAGCCTTGGAAGCCGGCTGGACCCCCGCCACCATCCTGCCGGACGTTCCCACGGACTTCGGAGGAGGGCGGATCTACGCTCCGGAGAACTACAACGAACAGTTTCACGGACCGGTTCGCCTCCGCCGGGCCCTGGCCGCCAGCCTCAACGTTCCCGCGGTGCATACCCTGGAACGCCTCGGCGTCGATGAGTTCACCGATCGGCTCATCGCCGCCGGATTCCGATCCCTGGAGGAGCAGCGGGGGCATCTGGGCGTGAGCCTGGCGGTGGGAGGCGGCGAGGTGAGCCTGGCCGAACTCACCGCCTCCTTCGGTATTCTCCACTCCGGCGGACAGTACCGGCCCCTCCGGTGGTTCGTCGACGCCCCGGAGGATTCGGTTCCGATCTGGTCTCCGGAAACCGCGGATCTGGTGACGGACATGATCAGCCGGCCGGACGACCGGGTGATGACCTTCGGCCGGGCCGGACCGGTGCGTTTCGACTATCCGGCGGCCATCAAGACCGGGACGTCCAACCAATTCACCAATATCTGGGCCGTGGGATTCACCTCCGACCTGCTGGGGGCCGTCTGGATGGGAAATTTCGACGGGTCGACGGTGATGGGCTCACCGGGTTCGGCCCTTCCCGCCCGGCTGCTCCACGAGCTCTTCGACGCCCGGAGCGCCCGGGGCGCCCTCCCCACCCATGCGGTTCTGGAGTCCCGGCGCATCTGCAGCCTCAGCGGGATGCAGGCCACGCCGCATTGCCCCTATGTCATGGAGGAGCATTTCGCTCCGGGCACCGCGCCGCCGCCCTGCGATTGGCACGCCGATGCCGCCGGCGGCGCCCGCGCCGAGGTCCGGTTTCCCCAGGAGTACGCCTATTGGGCCCAGCGCTACGGCTATGACATCGCCTTCGATCCCCAGGCGGTCCTGGATATCCGCCATCCCGCCGAAGGAGCCGTCTACTACCGGGATCCGACGGCGCCGCCGGAATCCCAGAGTCTGGTGCTCCGTCTCACCGGATCGGGTTCCGCGGTCCTGTCCGCCGGCGGGCGTCGGCTCTTTTCCGGAGCCCTGCCGGCCCGGGTGGCCTGGTCTCTCGAACCGGGTGTGCACATCTTCATCTTGGAGCAGGCCGGGCGCCGGGTGAGCCGTCGCGTCGAGGTTCGGTAGGGCCGCTCCCGGGCAACTGGATCGTCCCGGGACATTATTATTACCTTATTGCCATGACTAAGAACCTCTACGGAATCCCGTTCCTCGGATTCCTGATAATCGCGATCCTGTCCGCCTGCGGCTCCGACGAAGCCGAGTCGGTGATGGCCGTGGAACCAAGCACCGAACTCAGCGGCGAGACCAGCGACGATGTCACGCATCACCCGTTGAGCATTCCCGGGCTTCGGGAGCGGAGCTACGCGGCGGAGTCCTTGACGCTCCTGGATCCCGTTCCGGCCTCCGAGGGCCTGGAAGCCCGGGAGTTCTCCTATCGTTCCGAAGGACTGGTGAACTACGGACTCATCGAGAAACCCGCCGGAGACGCGCCGGAGGGCGGATGGCCGGTCATCGTCCTGGCCCACGGCTACATCCCGCCGGACGCCTATTCGACGGTGGACAACTACCGGCTGGTCACCCGCTATTACGCCGCCGGGGGATTCCTGGTGGTCAAGCCCGACTACCGCGGCCATGGCCGGTCCGAAGGGCGGGGAGGGGGTCCCACCCGGACCATCGACTATAGCATCGATGTGCTGAATCTCATCGCCGGCTTGGATGCCATTCCCGACGCGGATACGGACAACGTCTTCCTGTACGGACATTCCATGGGAGGGGAAATCGGACTGCGCATCCTCACGGTCGACGATCGGCTCCGGGGCGCCTCGCTCTGGGCCGCGGTCACCGAGGACTATCCGGAAAATACCCTCTTCTTCATCCGCCGGCGCAGCGAAACCGAAGCCGCCGCCCTCAAGGTCCTGGTCGAGGCGGAGTTCGATGCGGAGGACTATCCCAGCCTCACGCCCAACAGCTACCTCGAATCCATCGACGTCCCGATTCTGGTCCACCACGGCACCGCAGACGAATCGGTGCCCTTCGAGTGGAGCGTCCCCTTCCGCCGGCGCCTGGAGGCCGCCGGCGTGGATTTCGTGTTCTACGAATATCCCGGTGAGGATCACAACATTTCCCGGAGCTTCTACAGCGTCATGGACCGGGACATGGCCTTCTTCCGGAGTCTGATGGACGGCTGAAGGTCCGTTTCGGAACTCGGCTAGAGTCCCAAATCCTCGTTGATGAGGACGACGGCGATCCGCCCGGAAGGAAAGGACTTCTCGGTGATGGACCAGCTGTTGCAGATCCGGCTCTTCGACGAACAGTCGTGGCAGCGGGCGCTCTTCACGCAGGGGTTGTCCAGATCCAGGCGCATGCTGTTGGCCGGCGAGGCATAGGATCGAACCCGTTCCATGGCGTCGAAGAGATCCGCCCTCACCTTGTTGCGGCCCGCCACGACGACGACTTTCCGAGGTCCGAAGGTGAGGGCCGCCACGCGGTTCCCGATCATATCCAGGTTCACCAGGACGCCGTCCTCGGTGACGGCGTTGGAGCCCAGAAAGTAGAGGTCCGACAGAAGGCCCTGACGTCGGCGTTCGAGGCGCTCATCGGCGCTCAGCGTCCGGTCGTCGGCGGAGACCACCTCCCAATCCGGGCTTTCGTAGAACCACGACTTGACGTGGCAGTCCTTGAGAGTGAGTGAACCGCCCCAGGACACCACGCCGCCGCCCAGGTTCGGAACGATCCGTTCCAGGATGATGCTCCGGGCTTCATCGGAATCCGACGCCACATGGGCTTCGAAGTTGTTGGATTCGAGCGCCTTGGCCACCGCCGAGAGCTTCACCGCCCCGTAGTGGACCACCGGGTTGTCCATACGCACCTCCGGGTTCATGGTAGCACGGCGTCGGTTTCGGCGGGCAGGTCCAGGAGGAAGGCGGTTCCCGCCTCGAAGCGGTAGCGATACCGACCGTCGAGCTGCCGCACCAGGGCATCGATGAGCCGGAATCCGAGCCCTCGGTTCACCCGGTCGGGATCGAAGCCCGAACCGTTGTCGGCGATGATGATTTCCACGCCCTCGTTCGACAGAGCGGCCCGAATCAGCAACCGGGGTTCCGGGATATCTGCGAAGGCATGCTTGAGGGCGTTCACGATGACCTCGTTCACCAAGAGGCCCAGGCTGGTGGCCCGTGAGAGACCGATATCCGGCAAACCCTCGTCGAAATGGAAATCCACGTCGACGACGTCGATGGAATAGGAGCCCAGGATGTGCTCCACCAGCGGGGGCAGATATCGCCGGTACTGAAGAACACCGACATGGGGCGTATCGTTCAACCGATCGTGGACGAAGGCCATGCTGCCGATCCGGCGGGAGAGATCCCGCAGGAGCTCCCGGCAATGGGCGTCCGCGATTTCTCCGGATTGAAGCCCGATAAGGCTGTGGATCACGTTGAGGTTGTTCTTCACCCGGTGATTCAGCTCCCGGAGGAGCAGCATCCGGTCGGCCAGGGCCGTCCTGAGCCGTTCCTCGGATTCCCGGCGGCGCAGGATTTCCCGACCGAGGCGGCGGTAGTGCATGCCGAGGAAACCCATGGACGTCCCGACGGCGATTCCGGCGATTTCGGCGACGGGGTGGTTCTCCGGCATGAATTGGGGCAGACCGATCAGGATGAGCAGGCTGTTGTTCATCAGCAGCGCCAGGGTGCCGGAAACGATGCCGCCGACCAGCCCGAAGGCGAAGGAGGCCACGATGACCGGAAGGATGACGATGTAGTTCACCGCCACGCCCAGTCGGGGTGCCAGACAGACGATGGTGAGGGCGTAGACGGCGATGGAAGCCGCCACGACGATGAGTCGGATCCGGAGCAATCCATACCACTTCTCGTGGAGGTCGAGGAACAGCTGCTCGCGGAATCCGGGTTTCCGAGCCATCGTCCTCCATTATGAGCTCGGAGGAACTAGACTGTCAGTAGAAAAACTCGACGGAGTGACGCCCATGGAAGAACGCAAGGAAAATTGGAAGTATTTCCGGACCAGCTATCCCCGGGCCCATGAGGCCTATGAGGCCTTCGGACGGGCTCTCGCCGAAGAAGGGCCGCTGGACGGAAAGACCATCGCCCTGGTGAAACTCGGCATCGCCGCCGCCAGTCAGTATGATCTGGCCCTCCGAAGCCACATCGAGAAGGCCCTGAAGGCCGGCTGCCGCCCGGAAGAAGTGGAGCACGCCATTCTCCAGACCGCCACCACCGCCGGATTTCCCCGAATGATGGCGGCACTGATGATCTGGCGGGAAGAGAAGCTCAAAGCGGTGAATTGAGACCGGTCTTCGGAAGGAGTACACTGGTCCGAGATGCGCGACATCAAGGAACTCAACGGGTCGACGTCGTCCTATGAGTTGTTCACCCACGTCTACTGGCAGATCGTCGGCCGCCGCATCACCACCTTCTCCGAACTGGTCGACTACCTCGATGTTCTCGAGGAGGGTCCCCGGAAGGAATACGTCCTTCAGGGAGCCTTCCCCCTGATCCGGGAGATCCATTGGGGATTCTTCCGGGAACTGAACGAAAAGACCTTCCCGGTCCTCTGGAATCAGCTCGTCATCCCCCATCGTCGCTATCCCTACGCCGGTGAGCTCAAGCGCAGCATCACCATCACGGATATCTACTGCGCCTTCATCGACATTCATGGCTACACCGCCTTCTGCCAGGAATCCGGCAAGAATCCGACGATGCTGCGTCTCCTGGACAGCTGCATCGAGAACGACGTCCGGACGATCTGCCGGGATCATCACGTTCTGAACAACCGGGCCCGGGGCGACGAAATCGTCATGATCGGGACCTCGGCCTACGACGTGGTGAACGCCGTCGCCGCCATCGTCGACTATTTCGGGACCCGTCGCCTCGCCGGCAACGCCGAATTCATGGCCAAGCGACGTCGGAACGTCTTGAAACTGCCGCAGATGACCGTGTCCGCCGGCATCGCCGGCGGACGGAAGTACGCCACCCTGGTGGTCACCTCCGCGGGCGACCTCTCGGGTACGGCGGTGAACACCGCCTCCCGGCTCCAATCCCGGGCCAACGTCATTTCCCCGACCAGCAGCCGGATCCTCACCACCGAAACGGTGCGCGTGAAGTACGCCCGGGAGGCCGAGGGTCTCTACGCTCCGGAATTCGGTCCCGGGGACCTGGCCTTCCTGGACGTGGGCGCCTTCCGCTTCAAGGGTATCGATCTCCACCTGAGCGAAATCATCGTCGACCGGAACGAAATGCACCGCCTGGAATACCGGGAGGAGATGGATCGGTTTGTCGCCGCCCTGAAGAACGATCGCTGGTCCGACCAGGTGGTCGTCAGCCTCACCGATCTGGTGGCCCGGATGGGGCGATCCATGGAACGGGACGGCCTGGCCGAGCGGGCCCGGCGCATCCGGGAACTGTTCGCCGAAGAGAGGGACTACGCCGCCGCCAGCGATGAGCTCGATCGCCTGGCCGCCGACATGGCCTCGGTTCCCGGAGCGGACCATTTCGTCGTCCTCTACGCCGACGCGGTGGCCGCCGAGTACCGGCGGATTCGCCGGGCCTACGAAACTCACATCGATCAGTTCACCGAGAAGAATCGCCAGGGTTTGCTGAGTCCCGAGGAGAACCACCGATTCACCGAGACGACAGCGGCTCTGTCCCGGCAGGCCGAACTGCGGTCGACGCTCATTACGCGAATCGACCCTGAGAAACGGCGCCTTCTCTGGAAGCGCCTGCTGAACGAACTGAATCCTTCGGTGGACGAAGCCCTGTACCTGGGAAAATAGACGCGCGCCTCCGATCAGGCCGAGGCGTTACGGCCGGCGATACGGCCGAAGACCAGGCAGTCGGTGATGGCGCAGCTGCCCAGGCGGGATGCGCCGTGCACCCCCCCGGTGACTTCTCCGGCGGCGTAGAGTCCCGGCATCGGGCGATGGTCCAGTCCCAGAACCCGGGCTCCGGTATCGATCCGGAGCCCTCCCATGCAGTAATGGACCTTGGGCCAGACGCGCATCCCGTAGAACGGCGCTTCGACGATCCTCGGGGGATCGTCCCTCGTATCGTCTTCGGCCGCCCGGGCCACGGTCTCCGCGAGATTTTCCGGGGGGAGTCCGTAGTGCGTCGCCAGATCCTTGAGGGAGTCGAAGGTCCGGACGACGGATTTCTTGAGCGCCTTGGAAAGATCCCAGCCGGAATCCGCCACCGCCCGATGATCGGCGATACAGACCGCCGGCC
>Ga0180436_10002881_pt1 | contig 16091 bp, 9 predicted proteins | sample SS_ome_2_FD_132434 | JGI IMG/M metagenome (GOLD analysis project Ga0180436, IMG submission 132434) | Hypersaline lake sediment archaeal communities from the Salton Sea, California, USA - SS_3_S_2 metaG | ecosystem: Environmental > Aquatic > Non-marine Saline and Alkaline > Hypersaline > Sediment...
ACGTGCCCGGCTCGTCCCAGCGTGCCGTGGACCCCGCGGCTGACGGTGAAGCGCCGGTGGAAGGGGACCGCCCGCCCGCGGGCGAGAACGGCCTCGAGATCGTTCTCGGAGTACGGCGGCGCCGCCGCAACGCCGGCCCTGCCGGCACGACGCGCGCGACGGCGGGCGCGGGCGCGGTCCTCGGCTTGGATGCGGGCCGCGTCGCGCAGGACGACCTCGGCGACCGCCAGCGTGGCGGCGGTGGCGAACACGGGGCCGCGGAACCCGTCCGCCCACAGGCGCGGGAGGCGGCCGACGTGGTCGAGGTGCCCGTGGGTCAGCACGACCGCATCGAGCGATCGTGGGTCGAAGGGCCACGGCGCCCGGTTGGCCGCCTCCTCGTCGGGGCCCTGGAAGAGGCCCGCGTCCACGAGCACGTGGGCGCCGTCGGTCGTGAGCAGGTGGGCGCTGCCCGTCACACCCTCGCAGGCTCCGGCGCTGCACAGCGACCAGCCGCTGACGACCGGGTGCGCGTCCCGGCGGGTCACGCCGGGCCCCACAGAAGTCGATGGTCCACGATGCGTGGCCGCAGGACGCCGGTCTCGCGCAGCGCCTGCAGGTGGGCCTGGACGGTGGTGTGGTTGAGGTGCCAGCGCGCCAGGTCGACGTCGGGGATCGCCAGGGTCGCCGCCACCCGAGCCAGGATCTCGGCCGCGTCGGCGGCGCCGGCGGTGGCCGCGTCCGCCACGCTCCGCCGCACCCGCTCCAGGGCCGTGACCGTCGCCTGCGCCAGAACCGCCGGCGCGTCCGGCTCGCCGTGCCCGGGTACGGCGACCCGCGCCCGCCGCTCGCCCACCCAGGCGGCCGAAGCGAGCTGAGCCGCCGCATCGTGGCCGAACGGGAGTGGGTAGCGATCGAGGACGGCGGGGCCGAAGACGGCGTCGGCGACGATCAGCACGTCGTCGACCTCGAAGGCCAGTTGCCGGTGCGCGTGGCCGGACACGTCGTGCACCGCGAGGCCGAAGCCCTCGATGCGGGCAGGTCCGGGGGAGAGCAGAGCGTCGACCGGCGACGGCTCGGCCATGAGCCAGGGGCGGCGCATCTCCGGCGGCGGCGAGGCGCCGTGCGCGAGGTAGATCGGCTGCAGGACGGGCGCGCGCATCAGCTCCGCCTCGATGGACGGGGCATGGACGGGCACGCGCCAGCGCCGCAGAAGCGTGGCATGGCCGCCGAAGTGATCGGCGTGCGCGTGGCTCGTCAGGATTGCGCACGGGGCGACGCCCAGGGCGTCGAGCGCGCGCCGCACGCGCTTCCCGCCATCCTTGCCCTGGCCGCTGTCGATCACGAGGGCGCGTCCGCCGTCGATCACCAGGACGACGTTCACGGGCCCTGGCAGCAGATGGACGCGCTCGGAGAGCTGCACCGGCGGGGCATTCGCCATACGCGAGGCTACGCCGACCGCGCGCCCGGGGGTTCGCCGGCGGCGCGTTCGAGGCGAGCGAGGTAGAAGCCGTCGAGGCCCTCGTCACTCGGCAGCAGCCACGCACCGAGGGGCGCGGGCAGGGTCGGCAGCGGCACGCTCGCAGCGACCGCGCGCCACGCGCGGTGCTCGGCGAGGAACGCCGCGACCACGTCGGGCCCTTCCTCGAGCCCGAGGGCGCAGACCGCGTACACCAACGCGCCGCCGGGCCTGACCCGCTCGGCGACCGACGCGAGCATCGCACGCTGGCGCGCCGCGGCCCGCTGGGCATCGTCCAGCGTCCAGCGCAGCTTGATCTCGGGGTGGCCGCGCAGGGTGCCGGTCCCGGTGCAGGGGGCGTCGAGCAGCGCGGCGTCGACGGTCGGGACGCCAACCATGGGGCCGGTGGCATCGACGACGTGGTGGTGCGCGCTCAGCCCCAGGCGGGCGAGGTTGCGACGCCCCACGTCGCTCCGGCGAGCGTCGATCTCGACGGCCTCGACGGCGGCGCCGGCCGCGGCCAACTGCGCGGCCTTGACGCCGTGACCCGATCCGACGTCGAGCACCCGCTTGCCGGCGACGTCGCCGAGCGCGCTCACCACGGCGGCCGAGCTCGGGTTCTGCGGCTGGACGGCGCCGTTGCGGAACGCGGCGAGCGTGCCCAGGGGTCGGCCGGGCCGCACGGCCCAGGAGTCGGACAGGGGACCGGGACGCGCCTCGGCACCCTCGCCCCGGAGCAGCTCGAGCGCGTCTTCACGGTACACGGTCACCCACAGCGGCTCGGGTTGCAGCATCGCGCGCGCGGCAGCGGCCGCGTGTGGACCGAGGCCCGCCTCGAGGTGCGCCCACAACGGTGGGGTCAGGCCGACACCGGCCGGCGGACCGCCGGCGTCGGCGAGATCGACGCGGCGAAGCACGGCGTTCACCAGCCCCGTCAGCCGCGCGGGGGCTCCCGGGAGCCGCTTGACCTCCTCGACCCACGCGTGGACCGCAGCATGGGCGGGCGTGCCGCGGACCAGGCGCTCGAAGGCGCCCGCACGCAGCGCGTCGAGCACCACGGCGGGTAGCGCCGCCGCGTCCGCGAGGCGGGCACCTAGCACCGCGTCGAGGGCCGGCAACCAGCGCAGCGTGCCGTAGGCGACGTCGGTGATCATCGCCCGGTCCGGCCCCGGTTCGACGCCCTGCAGCGCCTGCGCCAGGGCGGCGCTGGCCGCCGCGTCGCGGCGCTGGACCGCGTCGAGCACGTGCAGGACCCGAGCGCGGCTCGAACCCGCCGCGGCGCGGCTCGAACCCGCCGCGGCGCGGCTCGAACCCGCCGCGGCGCGGCTCGAACCCGCCGCGGCGCGGCTCGACGGGACCTTGGGGCGGGTCACGCCTCGTGGAGCGGGGCGTCGGCCTCGGGTTCCGCGGCGTCGGGCTCGGCGTCGGTCGACCCGCCCCCCGCGTCCTCCCGCGCGACCGCGTGGACGTCGAAGCGCATGGCGGTGCGCTCCTCGTCGTGCAACTCGAGCTTGACGAAGCCGGGCGCCACCACGAGGTCGAGCGCGTCCTGCTCGAGGTAGGAGCGCGCGATCGCGAGCGACTTGACGGCCTGGTTGACGGCGTGCGGGCCGATCGCCTGCATCTCGACCACGCCATCGAGGCGCAGGAGCGCAGCGATCGCCCCGGCCACGGCGTTGGGTCGGGACTGCGCGGACACACGCAGGGTGGGCATGCGGACCTCCGAGCTAGGGGGAAGAAGGCGGCGAAGTCGTCGGCCAGGACGGAGCAGAGTGCTTCGGCGGTCGGTTGACACCCAGGATAGCACCCCGTATACTCCGCGGCGATGATCGCGTCGTCCACCACCCACGTCGCCGCCCTGCGGCTACCCACGGAGGGGTAACGGGATCACCGTTCGCGGTCGACCACGTGGACCCCGTCACGGTCATGGACCTGGCGGGGTCTTTTCGTTCACGGTCGGCGCGAACCGCCGCCGGAGCCAGCCGCAAGGCGGCAGCGGCGCACGGGAGGGCATCATGAGACGAGGTATCGGGTGAACGGAGCTGCTGCGGTGCTCAAGGCGCTCGAACGGCAGGGCGTCACCACGGTGTTCGGTCACCCTGGCGGCGCGATCATGCCGATCTACGACGCCCTCTACGACTCGCCGATCCAGCACGTCCTGGTGCGGCACGAGCAGGCCGGCGCCCACGCCGCGGACGCCTACTACCGGGCGAGCGGCCGCGTCGGCGTGTGCTTCGCCACCTCGGGTCCCGGCGCCACCAACCTGGTCACCGGCCTGGCGACCGCGTACATGGACTCGTCCGCCGTGGTCGCCGTGACCGGCAACGTCCCGCTCTCGCTCATCGGCACCGACGCGTTCCAGGAGGCTGACGTCACCGGCGTCACGCTGCCCGTCACGAAGCACAATTACCTGGTGAAGGACGTCCGCGACCTGCCGCGCGTTCTCGCCGAGGCCTTCCACATCGCCCGCAGTGGTCGCCCCGGGCCCGTCCTCGTCGACGTGCCGAAAGACATCCAACAGGCGGCCTTCGAGGGCGATTTCGACGTCGAGATCGACCTTCCGGGCTACCGCCCGACCGTCATCGGCAACGCGCGACAGATCCGGCGCGCGGCCGAGGCGATCGAGGCAGCCGAGCGGCCCGTTCTGATGGTGGGCGGCGGCGCCCAGGTGGCGGCCGAGGAGGTCGAGGCCTTCACGCGCCTGACGGGGATCCCCGTCATCACCACGCTCATGGGTATCGGCGCCTACCCGGGCGGCGCGCCCCAGTCGCTCGGCATGCCGGGCATGCACGGCACGGTGACCGCCAACCGCGCGATCAGCCACTGCGATCTCATCGTCGGTGCCGGTCTGCGCTTCGACGACCGCGTGACCGGCAAGCTCAGCCGCTTCGCGCCGAACGCCACCATCGTGCACATCGACATCGACCCGGCCGAGATCTCGAAGCTGGTCAAGGCGCACGTCCCCGTGGTCGGCGACCTGCGCGACGTCCTGCCGCGCCTCACGGAGCTGCTTGGGCCGCTCGACCTCGGCGACTGGTGGGCGCAGCTCGACGCCTGGAAGGCGAGCTACCCCGAGCGCTACAAGACCGACAAGCCGCTGGTGTCGCAGGAGGTCATCGCACTGCTCGCGCGCGAGACCGGCGGCGACTGCGTGGTCACGACCGAGGTCGGCCAGCACCAGATGTTCGCGGCCCGGCTGTTCCCGACGAACCGCCCGCGCACGTGGATCAGCTCCGGCGGCCTGGGCACGATGGGCTTCGGGCTCCCCGCGGCGATCGGCGCGGCCTTCGCGCGGCCGGGGGAGACCGTCGTCTGCGTCGCCGGCGACGGCAGCATCCAGATGAACATCCAGGAGCTGGCGACCGTCTACAAACACCAGTTGCCGATCGTCATCGCGATCACCAACAACGGCATGCTCGGGATGGTGCGGCAGTGGCAGGAGATGTTCCACGCGCAGCGCTACTCCGAGGTGTACCTGGCGGACTCGAACCCGGACTTCGCCAAGCTCGCGGAGGCATACGGCATCGATGGCTACAACGTCTTCGACCGCGAGACGGCGGCGAAGTTGGTGCCCGAGGTGCTCGCGCGCAAGAAGCCGGCGCTGATCAACTTCGTGGTGTACGAGTCCGAGAAGGTGTTCCCGATGGTGCCCGCGGGCGCCGGCGTCGACGAGATGATCATCGGTGATCAGGAGGCCGACGAGGCCGAGGGGGTGTCGGCGTGAGCGTCCGGCGGCACGTCATGTCGGTCACGGTGCGCGACCAGCCCGGCGCGCTGGTGCGGATCGCCGCCCTCTTCGCCCGCCGCGGTTACAACATCGAGTCGCTGTCGGTGGCCCAGACGCACGAGGCCGGCGTCAGCCGCACGACCTTCGTCGTCACCGGCGAGGACGCGCACGTGGAGCAGATGCAGAAGCAACTGCAGAAGCTCATCGACGTCATCAAGGTGATCGACCACTCCGAGGGGCCGTACGTCGACCGCGAGCTCATGCTCATCAAGGTCGCCGTGCGCAACCCCGACGACCGGGTCGAGATGCGCCAGATCGCCCAGGATTTCCGAGCCCGCATCATCGATGTCGCACGCGACGCGTTGGTGTTCGAGGTCACCGGCGACGAGGCCAAGACCGACGCCTTCATCGAGCAGATGCGCACCTTCGGCGTGCTCGACCTCATCCGCACCGGCCGGGTGGCGCTCCCCCGGACCGCCCCCCGCGCCGGCGCTACCGGCAGCAACGGCGCCGGCGCCGCCGTCGGCGACGACCGCACCGCATCCCGCACGCGCGCTGCCTGACGCGCGCCAAGGAGAACCCCCGATGGCCACCATCTACTACGACGACGACGCCAACCTCGCCCACCTCGACGGCCACACCATCGCCGTGATCGGCTACGGCTCGCAGGGCCACGCCCACGCGCTCAACGCCAAGGACAGCGGCATGGACGTGGTGGTGGGCCTGCGGCGCGGCTCCGCCTCGTGGTCCGAGGCCGAGGCCGCCGGCCTGCGCGTGCTCGAGGTCGACGAGGCGGCCGCCGCGGGCGACCTGGTGATGGTCCTGCTGCCGGACGAGGTGCAGGGCGCCGTCTACCGCGAACGCATCGCGCCCCACCTGCAGCCCGGCGACGCCCTGTTGTTCGCCCACGGCTTCAACGTGCACTTCCACCAGGTCGTCGCGCCCGAGGGCGTCGACGTGTTCATGGTCGCGCCCAAAGGCCCCGGGCACCTCGTGCGGCGCACCTACGCCGAGGGCGGCGGTGTGCCGTGCCTGCTCGCCGTCCACCAGGACGCCACCGGTACGGCGATGCAGCGCGGGTTGGCGTACGCCAAGGCGATCGGCGGCACCCGCGGGGGCGTGCTCCTCACGAGCTTCCAGGAGGAAACCGAGACCGACCTCTTCGGCGAGCAGGCCGTGCTCTGCGGCGGGGTGACGGCCCTGATGCAGGCGGGCTTCGAGACGCTGGTCGATGCCGGCTACCAGCCCGAGGTCGCCTACTTCGAGTGCGTTCACGAGATGAAGCTCATCGTCGACCTGATCTACGAGGGTGGCTTCGAACGCATGCGCTACTCCGTCTCGAACACCGCGGAGTACGGCGACTACGTCACCGGCCCGAAGATGGTCACCGACGCGACCCGGGCGGCGATGCGGGACGTCTTGCGCGACATCCAGCAGGGCGTGTTCGCCCGCGACTTCCTGCTCGAGAACCAGGTCGGGCAGCCGCGCCTCAAGGCGCAGCGCGCCGAGACGGGCGCGTCGCAGATCGCCGAGGTCGGCGCGCGGCTGCGCAAGATGATGCCGTTCATCGCGGGCAAGCGCACGTGAGCACCGACGGCGGTGGGGCGGGGCGTCGGCTAGGGCGGCCGGGCTGACGCCGTCGGCCCGGCCCGGGCCGACCCTGTCGGCCCGGCACGACACTCCCGACGACCCGACCCCGCGCCGGTCCCGGCCGGCCCTCCCCGGAGGCACCCCGCATGTCCCACATCCGCATCTTCGACACGACCCTGCGCGACGGCGAGCAGACGCCCGGCGTCGCCCTCAACACGGCGCAGAAGATCGAGATCGCCAAGCAGTTGGCGAGGCTCAACGTCGACGTCATCGAGGCCGGGTTCCCGATCACCAGCGCCGGCGACTTCGAGGCGGTCCAGCGCATCGCCCGCGAGGTGCGCGGCCCGATCGTGTGCGCGCTGGCACGAACGGCCAAGCCCGACATCGAACGGGCCGGCCAGGCGATCGAGCCGGCCGAGGCGGGTCGAATCCACGTCTTCACCTCGGGCTCGAAGATCCACCTCGAGCACATGCTGCGCAAGACCGAGGACGAGGTCGTCGCCGCGACCGTCGAGAGCGTCCGCTACGCGCGCGAGTTCACCGACGACGTCCAGTTCTCTGCGCAGGACTGCACCCGCAGCGAGTTCGACTTCCTGGTACGCCTCTATGGTGCCGCCATCGAAGCCGGTGCGACCACGCTCAACGTGCCCGACACCGTGGGCTACGGCATGCCCGACGAGTACGGCGGCCTCCTGCGCGCCCTGATCGCGGCACTTCCCGCCCCCGAGGGCTTGCACTTCTCCACCCACTGCCACGACGACCTCGGTCTGGCGGTCGCCAACTCGCTCGCCGCCGTCGGCGCCGGCGCCACGCAGATCGAGTGCACCCTCAACGGCATCGGCGAGCGCGCCGGCAACGCGTCGCTCGAGGAGGTCGTCATGGCCCTCGAGACGCGCAAGGACTTCTGGAGACACCACACGCGGATCGACACCCGTGAGCTCTACCGCGCGTCGCGCATGGTCAGCATGTTCACCGGCGTGTCCGTCTCGCCGAACAAGGCGGTCGTCGGTGACAACGCCTTCGCGCACGAGTCCGGTATCCACCAGGACGGCGTGATCAAGGCGCTCGAGACCTACGAGATCATGTCGGCCGAGACCGTCGGCCGCGACGCCGGCGTGCTGGTCATGGGCAAGCACTCCGGCCGGCGAGCGTTTCGCAAGACGCTGGGCGAACTCGGCTACGAGGGGCTCGACGACGACACCGTCAACGCGCTCTTCCGGCAGTTCAAGGACCTGTGCGACCGCAAGCGCAGCGTCACCAGCGACGACATCCGCGCCCTGGTCGACAGCGAGACCGCCCGGGTCGCCGAGACCTACGTCCTGGAGGCCGTCCAGTTCCAGTCGGGCACGCGCATGACGCCCGTGGCCACCGTCAGGCTCGTCAGCGATGCGGGGACGATGGAGGAGGCCGCGACCGGCGACGGGCCCGTCGACGCCGTCTACCACGCCCTGGAGCGCATCGCCCAGGTGCCGCTGGTGCTGGAGAGCTACGAGATCCGCAGCGTCGGCAGCGGCAAGGACGCGCTCGGCGAGGTGACGATGCGCATGGTCAGCGACGGCCGCACCGTGCACGGCCGCGGGCTGTCGACCGATGTCGTCGAGGCCTCCGCCCGCGCCTACGTCGACGTGCTCAACAAGCTCGCGGCCGGCGTGGGCCGCGAGCGGAAACCCGTCGCGACGCCGTGACCGCGCATCCGGGGGGCGTGGCCGGCGAGCGGGTGGAGATCTACGACACCACGCTGCGGGACGGCACCCAGGGCGAGGGCGTCAGCTTCACCAGCGACGACAAGGTCGCGGTCGCCTTGCGACTCGACGCGTTCGGCATGGACGTCATCGAGGGTGGCTGGCCGGGCTCCAACCCGAGGGACGTCGACTTCTTCGCCCGCATGCGCGACGTGCCGCTCACCCGCGCCCGCCTGACGGCCTTCGGATCGACGCGGCGGAAGGGGGTCGCGCCGGAGGACGACGCCAACCTCGCGGCCGTTCTGGCGGCCGCCACGCCCGTCGTCACGCTGTTCGGCAAGTCGTGGCCGCTGCACGTGCGTGAGGCACTCGGCGCCAGCCTCGACGAGAACCTCGCGATGATCGCCGAGTCGGTCGCCTTCGCGCGCGCGGCGGAGCGCGAGGTCGTCTACGACGCGGAGCACTACTTCGACGGCTGGCGCGCCGATCCGGCGTACGCCCTGGCGACGCTGGAGGCTGCGGTCGCTGCCGGCGCGACGACGGTGGTTCTATGCGACACGAACGGCGGATCGCTCCCCGACGTCGTCGCGGAGGGGACGCGCGCGGCATCTCGGGTACTGGCGGCCGCGGCCGCCGGCGGTGGGGTGCGGCTGGGCATCCACCCTCATGATGACGCGGGCCTCGCCGTCGCCAATGCGCTGGCGAGCGTGCAGGCGGGGTCGCGCCAGGTGCAGGGGACGGTCAACGGCTACGGCGAGCGCTGCGGAAACGTCGACCTCGTCACCGTGCTGGCGAACCTCGTCCTCAAGCTGGGAGCGGACCAGCCGCAGCCGCTCGGCGATTTGGTCGCCCTGTCGCGCTACGTCGACGACCGCGCCAACCTGGAGCCGAACGTCCGGCGACCGTACGTCGGCGACGCGGCCTTCGCGCACAAGGGCGGCATCCACGTCTCGGCGGTGAACCGGCGGCCGGACACCTACGAACACGTCCCGCCCGAGGCGGTCGGCAACCAGCGGCGGGTACTGCTCTCCGACCTCTCGGGCCGCGCGAACGTGGTCGCCGTCGGCGTGGGCTCCGGCAGTCAGGCGGTGGTCGGTGACACGGCGACCGCCGCAGACGCGGCGGGCCAACTCGTCGCGCGCATGAAGGAGCTCGAGCACCTGGGATACGCGTTCGAGGGTGCCGAGGCGTCCTTCCGGCTCCTGGCGCGCCGCATGCGCGGCGAGCATCGTTCGTTCTTCGACCTCCACGGCTACTCCGTGTTCATCGACAAGCGCGTCGGCGACGAGGCGCCCCGCTGCGAGGCGTCCGTCCGCCTGTCCGTCGGCGGGACGGAGGCGCACACGGCGGCCGGCGGCGACGGCCCCGTCAACGCCCTCGACCGGGCGCTGCGCAAGGCCCTGCTGCCCTTCTACCCGACGCTGTCCGAGCTCCGTCTGGTGGACTACAAGGTGCGCGTGCTGCACGGACCATCGACCGGCACGGCGAGCGTCGTGCGGGTCCACGTCGAGACGACCGACGGGCGCACCTCCTGGGGGACGGTCGGCGCGCACAGCAACATCATCGACGCATCGTACGAGGCCCTGCTCGACGCCATCGAGTCGAAACTGCTGGCCGACGGGGTGTCGGCCTCCGTGGCGGGGGACGTGCTGGCGGGCGCGTAGGCGGGTGACGGGATCACCGCCCGGTTGCATCGCTTTCGAAACCCGTGCATGCTTTCACGCCTTCGGGTCGCTTCCTGGAGCCCCACGGCGCCTAGGATGCGTGCCCGCGATGTCGACCGGACCGATGCGGTTGCGTCCTGGAGCGGCCTAGGGACCGGCGCTCGCGTTGACACCCCCGCACGGCGATTGCTACACTTCGCGCCACGGCCGGGTCCTCACGCTTCCCGGCGCATGAGGTTTCCGTCGCGGGCGTTCCCCACGCCACGGGCGTGGGCCCGCGCAGCGGGTGTGCCCCTCACCACGGCGCCCGCAACCCCCAGCCATCCCACGACGCCGCCGTGGGGGACCGGACGTGCGGTCCCACCCGCGAAAGGACCGCATGCCCGAGTTCTCCGACATCCGTCGATCGGCCTGGCCCGCAGAGCGCGACGCGTGCGGCGTCGGGTTCATCGCCGCCCTCGAGGGTGGTCCGCGCAGAGGGGTGCTCGACCACGCCCTCGCGGCCCTGCGCAACCTCGCCCACCGGGGGGCCGTGTCCGCCGACGGGCGCACCGGGGACGGCGCCGGCATCCTGACGCAGATCCCGCACGCGCTCTTCCGGCGCGAGCTCGCCGCCCAGGGCGTCTCCTTCGGCGACGACCGCGACCTCGGGGTCGGCTCCTTCTTCGTCGCCAACGACGCGCCGGTCGACGAGATCTACGCGGTGATCGACGCCGAGATCGAGGTCAGCGCGCTCACCGAACTCGCCTGGCGCGACCCGCCGATCGACGATGGCGCCCTCGGCGAGCAGGCGCGGGCACGGCGGCCGATCATGCGCCAGGTTCTCGTCGCCCGCCCATCCGGCCTCGACGACCTCGGCTACGAGCGCCTGCTGTACCTGACCCGCAAGCGAATCGAGCGGCGCCTGCGCGCGAGCGGGCTCGGGCGCGCGTACGTGCCGTCGTTCTCGAGCCGGACGATCGTCTACAAGGGGCTGATGGTGGGCGACGCGCTGGCGACGTTCTACCGTGACCTGGCGGATCCGGACTATGCGACGGCGATCGCCATCTTCCACGAGCGCTACTCGACGAACACGCTTCCGCGCTGGTCGCTGGCCCAGCCGTTCCGCTTCCTGGGCCACAACGGCGAGATCAACACGCTGCAGGGAAACGTCAACTTCATGCGCTCGCGGGAGCCCGTGCTGGAGAGCCAGGCGTTCGGGGACGCGGTCGGCGACCTGCTGCCGGTCATCGAGCCCGACGGCTCGGACTCGGCCGCGCTCGACAACGCGTTCGAGCTGCTCACGCTCGCAGGCCGCGACCCGCTGCACGCGCTGGCCATGCTCGTACCCGAGGCGTTCGAGCACGACGACGCGATGGACGCCGATCTGCGGGGCTTCTACGAGTACCATGCCACCCTCATGGAGCCGTGGGACGGTCCGGCAGCGCTCGCCGTCTCGGACGGCCGCTTCGCGATCGCCTCGCTGGATCGCAACGGTCTGCGCCCGCAGCGCTACCTGATCACCGACGACGGCCTGGTGGTCGTCGGATCCGAGGCCGGCATGGTGCCGCTCGGTGACCGGTCGGTGGTCGAGCGCGGGCGCCTCGGGCCGGGCTCGGTCCTGGCGGTGGACGTCGAGCAGGGTGAGTTGCTGCGCAATGCCGACGTCAAGCGCCGCCTCGCGCGGCAGGCCCCCTACCGCGACTGGGTCGACCGTCACCTGGCGCTCGCGCCCGCCCGAACGACGGTCGCGCCCGCGCCATCGATTCCGGCGCCCGCGGACCTCGCGTGGCGCGGCGAGGCCCTCGTCCGCGCACAGAAGCTGTTCGGCTACGGCAGCGAGGACCTCGACCGCATCATCGGCCCCATGGCGTCGGGCGCCGACGTCCCGGTCGGCTCGATGGGCGACGACACTCCGTTGGCCGTCCTCTCGACCCAGCCGCAGCCGCTCTACCGCTACGTCAAGCAGCGCTTCGCCCAGGTGACCAACCCGCCGATCGACCCGCTGCGCGAGCGCGCCGTCATGTCGCTGCACACCGTGCTCGGCCCCCGCGGACCGCTGCTCGACGAGATGCCGACGTCGTCGGCGGTGCTCCGGTTCGACAGCCCCGTGATCGACGAGAAGCAGTTCGGCTGGCTTCTCGGGCAGGTTTCCTTCCGGCCGGCCGTGCTGTCGGCGAGGTGGCGGATCGAGGACGGGCCCGAGGGGATGGAGGCCGCGCTCGAGGCGCTGTGTGACGACGCCGTGACCGCCGTCGAGGAGGGCCACGGGGTCCTGGTGGTGTCCGACCGGGGCGCCGACGAGGCGCACGCCCCCATCCCCATGCTGCTCGCCGTCTCGGCAGTCCACCAACGCCTGCTGCGCGTCGGCCGCCGCACCCGGACCGCGCTCGTCGCCGACACGGGCGAGGCGCGCGAGGACCACCACGTGGCCTGCCTCATCGGCTTCGGCGCCGCCTTGGTGCACCCGTACCTGGCGCTGGCGACGGTGCGTGAACTGGCTTGCGGGCCCGAGCAGGCGCGGGGGGCGAGGCCCAACCGAGCCGCCGTCGCGGTGGATGCTGCGGTCGCGGCGGGCGCCGATGCCGCCGCGGCCGTGGATCGCTACCTGACGGCCGTCGAGAAGGGTCTGCTCAAGACGATGTCGAAGATGGGCATCTCGGCGGTGTCGAGCTACCGCGGGGCGCAGATCTTCGAGATCCTCGGGGTCGCCGGCGACGTCGTCGACCGCTACTTCAGCGGTACGCCGTGGCGGGTCGGCGGCGCCGGCCTCGAGGCGTTCGCCAGCGACGCGCTGCGCTGCCACGCCGAGGCCTTCGGCGAGGATCCGATGCTGCGGGACCGCGGTATCTACCGCTTCCGCAAGGCCGGCGAGTACCACGCGCTGCACCCGCTGGTCTTCAAGTCGCTGCACAAGGCCGTCCGCACCGGCGATGCAGACGCCTACGCCGAGTACGCGCGGCAGGTGGACGAACGCCCACCCACGACCCTGCGCGACCTGCTGGAGCCGGTCGCCCTGGGCCCCTCGGTGCCGCTGGACGAGGTGGAGCCCGTCGAAGCCATCGTCCGTCGCTTCTCGACCCAGGCGATGAGCCACGGCGCCGTGTCGCGCGAGGTCCACGAGACCCTCGCCGTGGCCATGAACCGGCTCGGGGCCAAGAGCAACTCTGGGGAGGGCGGCGAGGACGAGGCGCGCTTCGCGCCGTACGAGCGCGACATGACCGAGTTGGGACACGGTGGCTGGTTCCCCAGGGCCGGCGATCTCGCGAACAGCTCGATCAAGCAGGTCGCGTCCGGCCGCTTCGGCGTGACGGCTGCCTACCTGGCGTCCGCCGCCGAGATCGAGATCAAGATGGCGCAGGGCTCCAAGCCTGGCGAGGGCGGCCAGATCCCGGGACACAAGGTGGACGAGGAGATCGCGCGCATCCGCCGCAGCGTCCCGGGCGTGACGCTCATCTCGCCGCCACCGCACCACGACATCTACTCGATCGAGGACCTCGCGCAGCTGATCTACGACCTGAAGCGCGTCAACCCGACGGCGCGCGTCGGCGTCAAGCTGGTGTCGACGACCGGGGTCGGGACCATCGCGGCCGGGGTGGCGAAGGGCTACGCCGACGGGGTCCAGATCTCCGGCAACGACGGCGGCACGGGCGCGTCACCGCTCGCCTCGATCAAGCACGTGGGCCTGCCGTGGGAGCTCGGCCTGGCGGAGACGCAGCAGGTTCTGGTGGCCAACGGCCTGCGCGGCCGCGTCACGCTGCGCGTCGACGGCGGGTTGAAGACCGGTCGCGACGTCGTCGTCGCCGCCCTACTGGGGGCGGACGCCTACGGCTTCGGGACGGCGGCGCTGGTGGCCGCGGGCTGCGCCATGATCCGTCAGTGCCACCTCAACACCTGTCCGGTGGGCGTCGCAACCCAGCGGCCGGACCTGCGCGCGAAGTACCCCGGCGAGCCCGAGCACGTCGTGCGCTTCATGCTGTACGTCGCCCAGCAGGTGCGCATGCTCCTGGCGGACCTCGGTGCGCGATCGCTCGACGAGGTCGTCGGCCGTGTCGACCTGCTGCGCGCCCGCGACGTCGCGACCCCGAAGGTGGGGCGACTCGACCTGGGCGAGCTGCTCCGCCCACCGGGTCCCACCACCGCTGGCACCGAACCCGTGCGGCGGGCGAGCGGCACCGACGTGCGCAACGATCGGCCCGGCGATGAGCCGCTCGACGAGCAGCTCCTGCGCGACGCGGCGCCGGCCCTGGCGCGCGCCGAGGCGGTGGCGCGCGGCTATGCGATCTCGAACCGCGACCGCTCGCTCGGGGCGCGGATCGCGGGCGAGGTCGCACGCCGCTACGGCGACGCGGGGCTCCCACCGGGCTCGATCCGCCTGCGCCTGCGCGGCGCGGCTGGCCAGAGTTTCGGCGCCTTCACCGTCGCCGGGATGGCGCTGACACTCGTGGGCGAGGCTCAGGACTACGTCGGCAAGGGCATGAGCGGCGGCGAGTTGGTGCTGCGGCCGCCGGATGGCGACCCGCTGTCCAGCGAGCACAGCGTCATCCTCGGGAACACGGCGCTGTACGGCGCGACCGGCGGCGCACTGTTCGCCGCCGGCCAGGCAGGTGAGCGCTTCGCCGTGCGCAACTCGGGCGCCGTCGCGGTCGTCGAGGGGTGTGGCGACCACGGCGCCGAGTACATGACCGGGGGCGTGATCGTCGTCATCGGCCGGGTCGGCCGCAACTTCGGCGCCGGCATGTCCGGCGGCGTTGCCTTCGTGCTCGACCCGGACGGCTCTGTTCCGGGGCGCGTCAACCGCGGGAGCGTGGTCGTCGGCGATCCCGATGCGGACGACGCCGCCTGGGTAGAGCGCCTCCTGCGCCGTCACGTGGCCGTCACCGGCTCGCGCCACGCCGCGGCGCTGCTGGATACCGGGCTGTCGGCGCGAACCGGGTTCGTTCGCGTGGGTCCCGTCCCCGACCCGGCGGTAAGGGTGGACGTGCGCCAGGCGGCGCTGCTGCAGGCCGACACGGCCCTGCGGGGCGGCGCGCCGCAGCCCGCGTAAGGCTGGGGCGGCGGCCCCGCAGCTCAGCCCAGGCAGGTGAGGGTGCCGTCGAGGGCGGCGACGATGACGGCGTCGCCGAACGGCAGCGCGCTCGCCTGAACCGCCGAGGGCGCCACCCGATGACGCCCGAGCTCGCGCCCGCTGCGTGCCTCGAAGGCCAGGAGCTCGCCGCCCTCGGTGACCACGTACACGGTGCCGCCCGCGAGCACGGGCGAGGCCGTCACGGGATGGGCCAGCGGGCGTGCCCAGACGTCGTCCCCGGAGCGCAGCGCCAGGGCATGCAGTTGATCGCCCCAGGACGCGACGAACACGTGACGGCCGCCGACCGCGGGTGCGCCCCAGCACTCGCCCTCGAGGTCGTAGGTCCAGGCCACCTCGTGCCGCAGGACGTCGAACGCATGGAGCTCACCGGCGCGCGTGGGCACGAGCAGCAGGTGGCCGACCGCGACGGTGGGGGCGACCATCGCGCCCACGTCGACCTTGAAGCGCGCCCGTCCGTCGACGAGATCGAGCGCGTGCAGCCAACCGTCCTCACTGCCGACGAACGCGAGCGTGCCCAGGACGGTCGGCGGCGTCGTCGCCGGCGCCGTCAACTCGGCCCGCCAACGCACCGCCCCGGGCGAGGTCCCCCAGCGCTCCAGCGAGCCGTCGCGTCGCGCCACCAGGACGTCCTGAGCGAGCGCGGTGAGCCCGACCGCCTCGACGTCGCGGGCGGTCCAGGCGCGCGCGCCGCTCGGCCACGCGATGGCCGCGAGCGCGCCGTCGCGGGTGGTGACCCAGACCCGGTCGCCGTGCACGAGCGGGGGAGAGGTCACCTCGTCGTCCAGCTCGAGGCTGGCCTGGATCTCGCCGTCCGCCGGCCGGATGACGGCCAGCGCGTCGCTGCGCTGGCCGACGAGGAGGAAGCCGTCGGCCGCCGCGAGGCCGGCGGGCCATTGGGGCCCCTCGGTGAGACGGATCTGCC
>Ga0180436_10002883_pt1 | contig 16082 bp, 11 predicted proteins | sample SS_ome_2_FD_132434 | JGI IMG/M metagenome (GOLD analysis project Ga0180436, IMG submission 132434) | Hypersaline lake sediment archaeal communities from the Salton Sea, California, USA - SS_3_S_2 metaG | ecosystem: Environmental > Aquatic > Non-marine Saline and Alkaline > Hypersaline >...
GCATGGTTTCTTGGGCGCGGGCAGTGGCGGACAGGGCCTGGGGGCCAAAACGTCCGCCAGGCGTCGCGCCACCCGGACGTCGTCGCCATGCTCCATCATATAGGGCAGGATGCCCAGGCCCTCAGGGAGCAGGTGCAGCGTGATGCGCGGCTCGCCGTCCCATAGTTAGCGGTGCGCTGTCTCGGGCGAGAACCCGAGCACGGCGGGATCCCAGCCGATGACCAGCATCGGCGCGTTGTTGGGCAGACCGGGTTGGCGAACCCAAGTCGCTACAGAGGGTAGCTCGGCAATCGCCCCTCGGATGGTCTGGAGGTACCCCTCCCACATGCTCCATTCGGCGTCATGATCGCGCCCGGCAATCCAGGCCTCAATCGCCGCCAGCAGCCCCATAATCTCTTCTTTGCCCGACTTCATCGGCCGGCAGTAGGCGTGGTGGGGCGCGCCGTTCAGGTAGGCGGCCCACAGCAGATCCTTGCGGCCCAGGGCGAAACCTGTCGACTGGGGGCCGCGCAAGCACTTGCCGCCGGAATAGACGACCACATCGGCGCCCATCGCCAGATAGCGGTTTGGCACATTGGGACGCTGCGCGGCGGCGTCCACCAGACAGGGCACACACCGCTCGCGGGCGATAGCGATCGTTTCCTCGACGGGGAAGCAGTCGCCGATCTCGGTATCGGCGTCGATGGCCACCAGCGCCGTGCGGTCTGAGAGGGCCGCCCGCAACTCGGCCGACGTCTCGACCTCGATCAGCCGCACCTGGGTCATGCGTAGCGCCCAGTCATACTTGTTGCGATGGGTACGCTGCATGATGATCTCGTTGGGCATGCCGCTGGTATCTGGGAGGCGGGTCATTCGCTCCGGATCGGCCCCCGCGATGCAGGCGCACGCCACCTGGGCCTGAATGGCGGCGCATCCGGCCCCGATATAGCCCCACTCGGCGCCCGTCAGCTCGGCCAGACGGCGCCCCACCGCCTCCATCAACTCGTCCATCTGCACATAGGCTCCGCTGGCGGCGGCCATGGCCTCGATGACCTGCGGCAGCACCTGCGAACCACTGATGATGGTATAGGTGCCTCGGCAGTTGATCAATGGTCGCAGGCCCAGTTTCGCGAATGTGGGGACGGCGCTTGACGCTGATGTGCTGCTGCTGGGCGTCATCGATCAGGCCTCATTCGAGCCCTCCCGCGCGCCAAAGCGGTCGCCTCGCTCGGCGCGTCGATTGGCCAGAGCGCGCAGCGCGGCGGGGTCGCGGGCGTCCATACGGTCAACTAGAATCTCGGGATGCTGCTCGCGGAGATGGGCCTCGACTTGAGACGACACCCCGCCCACGACATCGGCTCGCCCCACCAGTGTGATGTGGTGGCGGCGCGCCTTGAGGCAGAGGGCGTCGGTCAATGACTGGCCGTTCGTGCATTTGTAGGCGTCGAGGTACTTTTCGAGGGCCTGGCGCCAGGCAAAGTGGATATCTTGCGAGAGCAGCACATAGTGGCTCTCAGCGGTCTCGGGATTCTCGGCGTCGGCCCGCTCCCACGCGGCCTGCCAATCCAGCGGGTGCGGATCGACGTTCTCCTTGGACATATAGTCGCGCAGCATGTCGAGCACGCCGCGGCCGCCCTGCTGGTCGATCTCGAACGAAGACCACTGGTAGGTGTGGCCATAGGTATAGATGGTGGCGCCGACCACATAATCGATGCCGTCCAGTGGCTTGCGCAGTTCCTGATCGTACCAGACCAGCCACCGGAAATAGTCAATGTCGGGTCGGCCGCTCTTGCGAAAGCCGACTTGCTGCGGCCAGCCCTGGTCCCAGCCGCACTCGCTGATGATCACCGGCAGTTTCATCTGCCTCGGGGTTTCTGGGAGCTGGTAGAGCTGACGCCAGTGCAACATGCAGCCCTGGGTAGCGGCGCGCATCTTGGCCGCATCGATCAGTCCATGCTCGGTCAGTAGCTCGGGCCAGGTCTCGTTGGGATACCAATACTCGTGGAGGTGCAGAAAATCGGGACGGTCGCCGTCACCCGTGACCGCCGTCTCGATTACGCCCTGGCAATAGAGTGGCCAATCATCCAGGGTGGGCTGCGTCATGGCAAACCCGCCGCCGGCATAGCGCATCCCCTCGTCGTGAAAGCGTTTGGCCAGATAGGCGTCGAACTGTCCCAGCTTGAACGCGTCCGCACCCGTGCCGATCTCGTTATATCCCTCCCAGGCGTCAAAAAGGCGCATTCGCTCCAGCACGGCGGGTCGCCGCGCATAGCGTCCCCGCGTCTTGGCGTCGAGCAGGCGGTTCCAAAAGGCAAACGCCCGGTCGAGCGGCTTGTCGAGGTGCTGCTCGGGAACGGCATGCCTGCCGAGCAAAAAGACGTTTTGCCCCTGCCACTTGGCCGCTCTGGCACGATTGATGGCGTTGCCCTGTTCCTCGGCGATCCAATCGTCGATGATCGCCCATTCGAGGCTCTTGACCACGGCAGGTGTGGCGTCGGCAACGGTATCGGGCCAACCGCTGCGGCGGCGCTGGATGTGCAGACCGAGTTTGCTGGGCACGGGGCCTCCTCTGACGCTGCAGGCGTCATTGTCTGAGGGCATTATCCCCGTGTCGAGGAGGGGCTGTCAAACGAGGAGCTTAGGGCATCGAATCGCGCATGGTAGCATAGCGCACGATCATACCCGAGACGTCGAGATTGGGGCGCGGAGCGCGGATGGCGCTGCCGATCAGCTCTTGGGCCTCGTGTAGTAGTACGAAATAGGACAAACGGCCCTTTGTGCTTTCGTCGGCCTGCACCAGCGTGATCACGCCGACTAGGCGGCCCTGATCATCCAAAACGGCGCCGCCGCTGCTGCCCGGGAGCAGCTCCGAGTCGGTCTTGCCCCATTGCACGCCGTCCGAGTAGAGGTAGCCGGCCATCGAGCCACGCGTGAGGGTCAGCGTGTCGCCGCCCAGCGCCGGGTACCCGAGTCCCATGATCGACTGTCCGAGGCGCAACTGCTCCGAGGCGCTCTGCTCGATCGGGTCGAAATGGTCGCCGCGCAGTGGCATCCCCTCAGCGGTGTGCGTAATGCGCAGGATGGTCAGGTCGCGATCTTCGTCCAGCACCACGGCGGTGGCGATGTACCATTTGCTGGGAGCCTCGCGTTCGTCGGTCGTCAGCCCCACAAACACCTGCCCCTCGGGGTTGGCGAGCGTGTCGCCGCCGCCGGTCATGACGTGATAGTTGGTCAACACCAGGCCGTCGGCGGTGATCACCACCCCAGAGCCCTGATAGAGCGTGCCATCCACCGAGGGTACCGTCAGCATGGCCGTAGCGCGCGCGGCGCGCCCCAATGCATCGACGACGGCTGTGGGCAGCACAGAGACCTGCTCGCTCGATGCCTCCTCCGCCGAAGGCTCTTCCCCGAACACCAGGTGCTCTGCTTGTGCCGGGGTGCTAGCGGGCACCGTGTCGCGGTTGGCCAGGAAGGAGACGCCCAGATAGGTGCCCACACCCACCAGGATGATGAACAGTCCGATCACGATGGTCACCAGATTGCGGAGCAGCAGGCTGCGCAGCACCTGTCCCAGTGTGGCGACGCTTTCATCCGCCGGGATAGGCTGGCTGGCCGGCTCTCGGCCCGCGCTGGATGGTTGCGCCGTCAAAGGAGACTCGGGCGGGGCTGACTGGCTCGGCGCCAGGGTAAGGGTCACCTCGGTGCCGCCGTCCGCCGAGGTGGACACGGATCCGGTGGTCACCGTGGTGATCACCGGCGAATAGATCGCTTGAGCCTCGTCGTCCTCTTTCACCAGGGCGGAGAGATCGGATTCGAGCTGGCGTGCCTCGCGGCTGGCGGGACGCACGGTGAGAAAGCGGCGCACTGCCGCCAGAGCCACTTTTGGATCGCTGCAGGACTTGGCTTTGCCCAAGAGCGCTCTGGGGTGGTCGGGTACGCGCGCCAAAACCTCGTCGAAATAGGCCTCGGCTTGATCGGGATAACCCAGTTGCAGCCCCATGTATCCCAGGTCGAGCAACTCGCTGATCGACTGGGCTCGCAAGGGTTGTCCCGATCCGAACCGGCGTGTCATAGGATTACCGCCAGCGCGTATTTTGGGGGGTGGCTGACCATAGTGTACCATGAAATGAAGTAAACGAGCATAAATGCAACGTAAAATCAGTAGGTAGCAGCCAGTGGATGCGGGCGGTTGGGGATCGCGGGTGGGGCAGCCAGAGCGCTCAACTGGCCACCGGCAGGCCGTCCCGGGGGAGCAACGTGCTATCCAGCGGGTCGTCATCGTCCCAGATGGCGTACTGGCTGGGCGCCTCACCGACCCGTTCCAGAACGCGGGGCAGGTCCTGCGCGGATCCTCTTGCCGAGCGGGCCTCGAGCTGTACGCCAAAGCGCCACTCGCGATCGAAATCATAGAGATGCAGGAACGAGTCGCCCGGATTCAGGCCCAGATCGCCCAGACGGGCCTGGCGGACGTCGCGGTTCTCGACCGTCTCCTCCACAGGGGCCTCGAGAAGCGCCTGGATATCGCTGACGGTCATGTTCATACTGGCCGCCGCTTCGGCAATCAGGGCCTCGAGTTCGTCGTCCGAGACGCCGCCAAAGGCCGCCAGTGGGTCGACACCGTTCTCGATGCGCAGATCGATCGGCGCGTCGTCATCATCGATCTGCAGTTCGTCCAGAGGATTCAAGTAGGCCTCTTCGGGGAGACCATACTCGGTCAGCGGGTCCCAGGCCTTGCCACTGAGAAAAAAAGCATAGAGGTGGTCGCTCTCCCAAGAGAACGACTGGAGGATAGCGGCGTGAAGGTCGGCCAATGTCTGCTCCGCGCCGATCTGCACGCGGCGCCATATGTCGGGGCGATCGGGAAACGAAACCCGAAAGGTCATGATGTCCATAGCGTCCTCCAACACCTGGCCATCAAGCGGGCCGTAACACACCCTGACAGCAAATACCGCACAGTTCCAGAATAGCAGAGATGGGGGCTGGGCGCAAGGGGTAGCGACCGGGGCCTCGGCAGTAGGGGCGGAACCTGGGCTGAGCTTGCCCAAGGGCCTTGTGTTCGGCCTCCTGCAGCGCCCAGGACGGTCCTCCCGAGGTACTCTAGGAACGAGTGCTCTTGTTCGGGATCGCTCAGCCGCTCCCTGCAACCCAATGGTGGCACTGCCCCTGATGCTTCCCATGTGCCCCCCTTCGACCAAGCCGGACCGGAGGTCCGGCCAGACCCGGATTGGGCCTCGGGCGCTTGGGGAGAGCGGAACGCACTGCGTTCTGCAAGGCGAACTGGCCCAGCCAATTCGTAGGCGCCCCCAATCCCCGCTATCATGTATCCCACCAGCCATAGTGCCCGCCATCCCGCGCTTCCGGAGACCACCATGCCCAACCGCGACAAGAGTGCGCTCGACTATGCTGCCATCCGCCACAGTGAGGTGGAAGAGATCCGCCACCGTTTGATCAACCGCTATGGCCTGCTGATGGCCGCGGGCGGCGGTCTGGCCTGGCTGACCATTGGCGGCGTGGGGCTGTTCGACCGCAATCGCTTTTTCGTGTTTGGCCTTGTCTGGCTGTCGGGCCTGCTGGCGCTGTTCGTCAACCGGCGGCATCAACTCTTCGCGCAGCTCATCCTGATGGCCGGATCGTTGGCGACCGTCTGGGCGATCTGGTTGCGCGTCGACAATACCATCATCATGGGCGTGGCGGCAATCGTCGTCGTAATGAACCACGCCCTGTCGCCGGCCCAGGGGCGCGTCTCGGCGCTGCTCTTGGCGCTCCTTGTCTGGCGACTTTTCGGCCTCCAGCAAGCGGCCTGGCTGCCGCTGCTCATTTTGCTGGGGCTGGCCGTGGCGACCATGTCGGTGCACAATAGTGTGATGGCCACGGTGGTCGAGTGGAGCTGGGCCGCTCAACGGCAGGCCTCCGAGCTGCTCCACGAGGCGCGCGAGCGTCGCGGCGATCTGGCCCGCACGCTGTTCTCATTGACCGAGGCCACGCGTCGTATCGAGCGGACCCGTCACGAGTTGGCCATCGCCCGCGGGCAGGCCGAGGAGGCGCGACACATCAAGGCCCTCTTTGCCGCCAATATCAGCCACGAACTGCGCACGCCGCTCAACTTGATCATCGGATTCAGTGAGATGATGGTCCACACCCCCGAGGTCTATGGCGAGCTGCGCTGGCCGCCGGCGCTGCGCACCGACATCCGCGAAATCCACAGCAGCGCCAGTCAGTTGATGGCCATGATTGACGACATTCTGGATCTATCGCGCATCGACGCCGATCGGTTGCCGCTGCGTCTCGAGGCCGTCGAACTGGCCGAACTGGTGGACGAGGCCACGCGCACCGTTCGGGGCTTGATCAAGAGCAGTGACGTGCGCATTGTCGTTGCGCCCCTGCCCGAGCTGCCCACGCTTCTGGTGGATCGCGCCCGCGTTCGCCAGGTGATCATCAACTTGCTGAACAACGCGGTGCGCTTTACCGACCATGGATCGATCACCGTGAGCGCAACGCGGGGTGACGATACCTATTCGGTCTCGGTGACCGACACCGGGGTGGGCATACCCGACGATCAATTGAGTGCCATCTTTGAAGAGTTCGGTCAGGCTAGAGGCTCGATCACCAGCAACCGCGGCGGAATCGGTCTGGGTCTGGCCATCTGCCGCCAGTTTGTCCACTTGCACGGCGGCACCATCGGCGCCGAGTCAACGTTGGGGCAGGGGAGCACCTTTACCTTTACCTTGCCGCTGCCCGGCAGCAGCAGTGCCTCGCACCTGTCCTACTATGCGCCCATGGGCTGGTCGCCCGACGTCCCCGAGAACCCGATGGGGCGCACGGCCCTGCTCTTGGCACCCGATGAGCGCTCGGTGCAAGCGCTGGCGCGCAGCGTGGTAGGCTACCGTTGCATGGCGGTGGAGCAACTTGACGACCTTCCGGCCCTGGTAGCCAGCGAGCATCCCGATGGGTTGGTTCTGATCGATGATCCCCTGGTGCCCACCATGCCTTCTCCGCGCGATCTTTGGTCGGCTTCGCAGCGACTCGATCTGCCCATCATCCGCTGCGAGGTGCCGCTGGGTCAGGTGCTCAGCGACCAGTTGGGGATTGCGCGCTACTTGATCAAACCCGTGCGTCGCGATGACCTGGTGGAGGCGATTTCGCAGCGAGAGGGCACCCCGGGTACGTTCCTGGTCGTCGATGACGACCCCGGCTTTGTCTCGTTGATCCAACGCACGATGCAACTCGAGTATCCGCAGGCCAAGCTGTTCAAGGCCTACTCTTGCGCCGAAGCGCGGCAAATGCTGGCCGAGACCCAGGTCGATGTGGTGCTCATGGACCTGATTCTACCGGACGGCAGCGGGCTGGAGCTGGTGCGCGAGCTGCTGGAAGAGGGCGCACTGAGCGGCGAGCATGTGGTGATCACAAGCGGTTCCAGCTATCCGGAAGAGGTGTCGCGTCTGCGCCCGAGTCGAATCGAGCTGATGCGGGCCGGGGGATTCCAGGAAGCGCACACGGGGGGCTATATCAGCGCGCTGTTGCAGGTCCATCCGCCGGACTATACGCGGCCAGCACCTGCTGGACCGCCTCCAGCATTTGTGGTCGAGCAACCGGCTTTTTGACAAGGCGCTGCGCGCCCAGCGCCGCCGCCAACTCGGGCTCGTTCATCACCGAGCAGACGATGATCGGCACGGTGTCCATTTCGGCATTCGAGCGCAACTCTTGCAGAAACTGCCAACCATCGACGTCGCGCATCATGACGTCCAGGATGACCAGGCGCGGCTTTTCGCGGTCCAGAAAAGCGCGCGCCTCAGCAGCGCTGCTGACGCCGTGCGAGCCGATCCCGTCGCTGCAGAGATAGCGCTCAAAGAGCAGCAGCACCCGCTCATTGTCGTCGATGATCAGCACACGCGCACCGCTTGCGCAGGGCAGCGCGACGGTCAAACCTTGCAGACGCTCTGCCTCCACCACCACCTGGATGGAGGCCCCTTGCGCCGAGGCCAGGCTGCGGACCGCTTCGATCCGCTCGAGTGCCTGCTGTACGCTTTCCGATCGCGCGATCTGCGGTAGCAGGTCGAGATGCAAGAGGACCTGCTGTGGGGCAACTTCCCAGTCGATTTCGATCGCCTCCGGCGCCAGCGCGACCAGAGCGTTGATCAGGCTCAACAGGCCGGGACGTAAGAGGGCGGGGTCGACGCGGACCGCCGCCGCCATACGGGTCGACGGCAGGCTCAAGCGAACGCTGTGAGCCTGGGCCAGTGCCTGGGCCGAGGGCAATACGCTGTCCACGATCTCGCTGAGGTCGACGCTTCGCACCTGCAGGCCAAGCCGGTCAACCTCCTGCTCCAGAGCGTCATCTGCCGTCGGGGCGGCGCGGTGCGATGATTGCCAACGAGGCCAGAGCAAGGCCGCGGTGGCCAACAGACCCTTGCGGTGCTCGCGCTGCAGTTGGCGCAGGCTGATGTGCAGATCGGCCATCGTCTCTTCCTGCGAGTAGCCGTCCACATAGCGCTGCGTGAGGATCAAGTAGGGTCGCCAGGAGCGGTCGCTACGGGGAACGGCCTCCGCGGGGCGCAGCCGCTCGACGGTTGCCAGCAGCAGACTGCGCAACGCGCGACCGTTTCCTTGCCCCGCCTCGTTCGGCGACAACAGATGCGTCAGATCGTGGCGCACCAAATGCGCCAAGTCATAGAGATGCCCATAGGCATCTCGGACGCGGGCCACAAACGTATCGGGAATGGGCTGCTTGTTCGAATCCATGGCCTCTGATGGCGGCTCATTGGCGGAGACTTGGCGCGGGATCGCCCAAACGGCGATCAATGGGCAGTATACTGGAAGGTAGCGATGCCCTCAAGCTGTGTAGCGTGGGGGTGCTGTTTTCAGCGGTGGCCGTCGCTCCGGTCTGGTCCGGTCCGGCCGTCACCCCAAGACATTCGGAGGAGAAACGATGTCGCAGAAGAACGTCAGCCGAAGAGCCTTTTTGCGTACGGGCGCCCTGGGCGCCGGGGCAGCCGTCTTGGCGGCCTGCCAGCCCAAAGTCGTCGAGGTCGAAAAAGTCATCACCCGCGAGGTTGAAAAGGTCGTCAAAGAGACCATCATCGTCGAGGGAACGCCCCAGGTGGTCGAAAAGACCGTCAAAGAGGTCGTCAAGGAGGTCGTGACCGCCACGCCGGCCCCCAAGGGCAAGGTCAAGATTGTGGCCACCTCTCAGATGGGTATCGAGAACTGGGACAACTCGCTCACGCGCGCCGCAGAGCGCTTCCCGGATATCGAACTCGAGGTCTCGCAGACCTCCATGCCCGGCGGTTGGTCCGGCTATGCCGACCAGGTGATCACCAAGATCGCCGGTGGCGACCAACTCGACCTGATCATGATCGCTATCGAGGGCCTGGGCCTGCTCTCGTCGAAGAACGTCATTGTGCCCTTGGATGACTTTTTCGACGCCGACGAGGATGCCAAGGACCTGCTGATGAACGACACTCACGTTGTGCTGCGCGAGATGATGCAGTACCAGGGCCGTCAGATGCAGATGCCCTACTCCTGGAACAACATGTGCCTCTACTATAACACCCAGATCTTCCAAGAGGCCGGCATGGAAAAGCCGCCCGAGGACATGGACTGGGACGACTTTCTGACTGTCTGCGACGCCGTTGCCGACGTCACCGGCGGCGATGACGACCGCTATGCCATTTCCTTCTGGGGCGGCGGCATGTTCGGCATGAGCGCCTGGTATTTTAACAATGACACCTCGGCGCTAACCGACGACTGGGCCGACTCGAACATGCTCGACCCCAAAGTCTCAGAGACCTTGCAGTATATGGCCGACCTGATCAACAAGTACAAGTATGCCCCCAACCCGGCGGGCTGGGACGAGTGGGGTCAGTTCCACGCCGGCCACCTGGCCATGCGCATCTGCGGTCGCTGGTGCATCGGTGGTTCGTTGAATGAGGGCTTTGACACCTACGACCTGGCCTATATGCCGCACAAGGCTGGCCCGCTCAAGACCGTTGCCGGTACCGATGGTTTCGGCATGGCCTCGCTCTGCCAGAACAAAGAAGAGGCCTGGCCCATCCTCATGCTGCTCTGCGGCAAAGAGGCCTCGATGGACATGACCGTCCTGGGCGGCAACATCCCCACGCTGCGCTCGATCGCCGAGACGCCCGAGTTCCGCGAGTACGGTCCGGCCAACACAGCGCTCTTTTACGAGTCGCTGGATTATGCCGCCACCGTGCCTTCGCCCACGAACTTTAACATCATCGAGCCGGTCCTCGACCGCGCCTATTCCGGTATCTGGAACGATGAGGTGAGCGTGGAAGAGGCCGTCAACGCCGCGCACGAAGAGCTGCAGGCCGAGATGGACAAGATCAAGAGCTAGCGCTAGCCTATCTCGATTCACGCGAACGGCGGGTCGCCGGAATCCCGGTTCGGCCCGCCGTTCCTATCCTGGAGGGATCAATGAGCATCAAGGAACGGGAACGTTCCCTCACGCGAGACGAGATACTGACCGGATACTTGCTCAGTGCCCCCTCGGTGCTGGCGCTCCTCTTGTTTATGGTCTTGCCGATTCTCGCATCCATTGCGCTCGTATTCACCAACTATGACCTGTTGACCCCACCCACTTTTGCCGGATGGGATAACATCACCCGCATTTTTGGCGACAAACGCCTGGGAATCTGCTACCGCAACAGTCTGCTGATTACCATTGGCGCCGTATCGCTGAACAACACGCTCGGCCTGTTGCTGGCGGTGGGTGTCAACCGCAAGATGCCCGCATTCTTAAAGTACTTTTTCCGTACCGCCTTTTTCTTCCCTGTCCTCTGTACCACATCCTCACTGGCCATGATCTGGGGCTATTTGCTGGCCCAGGACCGGGGCATCATCAACTGGATGCTGGGGCAGATCGGCATGGAGCCTGTGCGCTTTCTGACCAGTACCCAGTGGGCGATACGCTCAGTCGTGATGTACGACGTCTGGAAATCCTGCGGTTACTTGATGGTGCTGTATCTGGCGGGCCTGCAGGGCATTCCCCCCAGCCTGTATGAGGCGGCCGATATCGACGGCGCCAACGCATTCCAAAAGTTTCGTCACATCACCCTGCCGTTGATCACGCCGACGGCCTTTTTCGCGCTGATCATTTCATCCATCGGCGCCTTTCAGATCTTTGATAACGCCTATGTTCTTACCGATGGTGGCCCGGGGGATGCTTCGCGCACGATCGCCATGTACATCTACGAGATGGCGTTCAAGCGCTATGAGATGGGGTACGCCTCGGCCGTCTCGATGTCGCTGCTGATCATTCTGCTGGTGCTGACACTGCTGCAATTCTTGGGCAGCCGCAAGTGGGTGAACTATGACTGAGCAAACCGTATCGCGCGAGTCTGTTGTCCATCTGGCCCCCAGGCGTCGCAACACGGGCCGCATCTGGAAGCGGCGGGTCATAGGGCTGCTGCTGCTGATCCCACTGCTGATCATGGCGTTCATCGAGATCATGCCGATAATGTGGATGATCTCGACCTCGCTGCGTGATCCGTCGCAATCGTTCGAGTTGCCACCCGATTTCTTCCCTACCTCCTTCAAGTGGCAAAACTACTATGCCGTGCTGACCTCGGAAAAGATCGACTTTCCGCTGTTCTTTTTCAACAGCGTCAAGATCGCTCTGATCGTTACTGGCTCGCAGCTCATCACCTGCTCGGCGGCGGGATTCGCCTTTGGGCGGTTGCGCTGGCCCGGCCGTGACGTGTTGTTCACCATCTTTTTGGCTTCGATGATGGTCCCCGGCCAGGTGACCACCGTGCCGATCTTTATCATCATGCGTAACCTGGGCGCGATGGACACCCACTGGGCGTTGATCTTACCTGGGCTAACCAGCGCCTTTGGTATCTTTTTGCTGCGGCAGTATTTCATGACGCTGCCCGCCGAGCTGGTCGATGCAGCCCGCATCGATGGCGCCGGCTTTTTCGAGATCTATTGGCGCATCATGTTGCCGCTGGTCGGCCCGGGCCTTTCCGCGCTGGGCGTGTTCACCTTCCTCGGATCGTGGAACAACTTTTACGGCCCGCTACTGTTTCTCAAGTCGTGGGACAAGATGACGTTCCCCATCGCCCTGGTGACCCTCACTGGCTACATGGGCATGGGAAACCGGGCGCACGTGCTTGCCGGCGTGATGCTCTCGATCTTTCCCGTGTTGCTGTTCTTCCTCTTTGCCCAAAAGTTTGTCATCCAGGGCATCGCCCTGACGGGCATCAAGGGCTAGAGCCGCATCGCCATAGCCCGATGACAGGGGGTCGTCTTTTGAGGCGGCCCCTGTCTCTCTAGCGTCAGAAAAGGACGCGATGGACAAGCAACCCGATCCCACCCGGCCGACCGAGTTCAGCCTGGTCAAACAGACCTTTTATGCAATCTGGGAGAATGGCCCGCTGCTGGCTATCCTCAGCTTGTTGCTGGGCGTGGTGAGCGTGCCCTCGATCAGCCTGATTCTCGCCGAGGTTCCGCTCTATGCCATCGTACCGCTGGTAGGGCTGGTGCTGCCGGTATGGGCCGCGCTGCAGGCGATTCAGGCGCGCATGCTCGAGGGCAAGGTGGCGCGATTTGGCGCCTTTGTCCGATCCATCCCCCTCTACTGGTCGCGGGCTGCGTTATTTGGCCTTTTGCTGGCCGTGCCCATCATATTGGGCCTCTTCACCGTGCCGCTGCTCAACCTGGAGGAGGTGCCGACCTTTGTCTGGGCCGCGCTGTTCGCCGATGGGTTCTGCGCCCTGGCGCTGGTCGCCATCTCGCTCTACTTTTTCCCGCTCTTGGGCCTGCACAACCTGGCCTTTCGCACGGCGCTCCTGGACGCGGCCATACTGGCCACGCGGCTTCCTTTCCATACCATGGGTCTGATCGGCATGGCGGTGCTGTTCGTCTATGCCATCCGCTGGCAACCGGCCCTGGGCTTTTTTTTGCCGACGGTCTGGGCCATGTTTGCCGTCAACAACTGCCGTTATGTCCTCAGTCGCGAGGGCAAGGGGCTATCCTGAGCAAGTTCGCGGCGACTGCAACCTGAGACCAGCCGAGGGTTGGCACCCTGAGCGAAGCGAAGGGTCCCTCGCAGGCTCTATCGCGAGACGGGGCTTGCACCAGCCGACGGCCATGCGACGGCCCAAGTCTCATTGATCACACGCTTGCTCTCACGGTATACTGCCAATGGGGGAGTGTGCCCCCGACGAGTCGCTCGTTCGCGCTCTGTATCCACTAGCCAATGGAGGAAATCATCGTGTCCAAGGCATCCTTCTTTAGTCACGAGGCGCTCTATGGTAGCGGCGATGGTCTGGTCTATGAAGGCGATCAGCTCCGCGAAATCGCCTTTCCGCTGGGTGGCATCGGCACCGGCTGCATCTCGCTATCGGGTCGCGGCTCGCTGGTCGACTGGGAGATTTTCAACCGCCCCAACAAGGGCAGCATCCTGCCCTATGCTTTTTTCACGATGTGGGCCAAAAAGGGCGATGCCGCGCCGGTAACCCGCGTGCTCCAGTCGCCGCCGCAGACCCCTTTCTCTGGGCAGGGCTCGAGTCGTTTTGGCGGTCTGGGCTTTGGCGTGCAGCGCGGTGATGGCTCGGGATTCCCGCACATGCGCACCGCCACCTTCCGTGGCGAGTTCCCGCTGGCGGAGGTCGGCTTTTGCGATCCGACCATGCCCGTGGAGGTCAAGCTCGAGGCCTACTCGCCGTTCATCCCCCTCAATGCCGACGATTCGGGCATTCCCGTGGCCGTTCTGCGCTACTATGTCCGCAATCCGAGCAACGAGACCGTGCAGGTCTCGATTGTGGGCAATCTGACCAACCCCATCGGCTATGGCGGCACCGGCGAGATGTCGGCACACTTTGGCGCCAAAGAGGGCTTGGGCCAGAACGTCAATGCGTATGTCGTTGACAAGGGCCTTCGCAGCCTCTCTCTCACCTCCGAAAAGGTGACGCCCGACCAGGGCAACTATGGCTCGATGACACTCTCCACCACCTGGGAGGAGGGCTTTTGTCAGGAATGCTGGTTGCGCGGCTCCTGGTACGACATGATGCACGACTTTTGGGACCACTTTTCCGAGAGCGGCTCGCTGCCCGAGCGTCATTACGAGCCCTCGGCTGACGGCCTGACCGATGTCGGCTCGCTAGGCGCCCAGCTCACGCTCGGCCCGGGCGAGAGCGCGGTGGTGCCGTTCTTTGTGGCCTGGCATTTCCCGGTGTTTACCAAATACTGGGGCGACATCGCCTGCGCTTGCGACAGCGACGAGCGGCCCACCTGGAAGAATTACTACGCCTCACAGTGGGACAGCGCTCTCGACGTGGCTCGCTACTATGCCGCCAACGCCGAGCGTCTCTATGCCGAGACCAAGCGCTTCCACGATACGCTGTTCGCCAGCAGCCTGCCAGCCTGCGTCCTCGACGCCGTCTCTAGCCAGGCCTCGATCATCCACAGCCCCACTGTGCTCCGCCTGGAGGATGGCACCTTTTATGGCTTTGAGGGCTGCCATTGCGACAGCGGTTGCTGCGAGGGTTCCTGCACCCACGTTTGGAACTATGCTCAGACCGTCGCCTTTCTCTTCCCCGGCCTCGAGCGCTCGCTGCGCGACGCCGACTACACCCACAACCTGAGCGACGACGGGCACATGGGCTTTCGCCTGCAACTTCCCATCGGCGCCGACCCCTGGGGGTTCCACGCGGCGGCCGATGGTCAGATGGGCGGCATCCTCAAGGTCTATCGCGACTGGAAGCTCTGCGGCGATGACGACTGGCTGCGCAACCTCTGGCCACGCGTCAAAAAGGCGCTCGAGTATGCCTGGGTGCAGTGGGACGAATCGCGCGACGGCGTCATGGAGGGCATCCAGCACAACACCTATGATATCGAGTTCCACGGCCCCAACACCATGATGGGCACCTTTTATCTCGGTGCCCTGCGCGCCGGAGAAGAGATGGCCCGCTACTTGGGCGACAACGCCGCCGCCGAGACCTATCGCAGAGTGTTCGAGAGCGGCAAGGCGCGCGTCGAAAAAGAGCTCTGGAACGGCGAGTACTATATCCAGAACGTGGTCTCGGAAGAGGACGATCCCAAATACCAGTACGGGACCGGCTGCCTCTCCGACCACATGATCGGGCAGTGGTTCGCGCACTTGGTGGGCCTGGGATATCTCCTTGAGCCCGATCACGTGCGCAGCGCCACCAAGGCCATTTTTGACCATAACTGGCTGTCTGATTTCTGGGAGCACGCCAACCCGCAGCGCATCTATGCCCTCAACGACGAGCAGGGTCTATTGCTCTGCAGTTGGCCCAACGGCGGTCGTCCCGCGCTCCCCTTTGTCTACTCTGACGAGGTCTGGTGCGGCATCGAGTACCAGGTCGCCAGCCACCTGATCTATGAGGGCTTTGTCGACGAGGGTCTGGCCGTGGTCAAGGGCGTTCGCGCTCGCCACGACGGCGTGCGCCGCAATCCCTGGAACGAGTTCGAGTGCGGCAGCCACTACTCTCGTTCGATGGCTTCATGGTCGGTGCTCACGGCCCTCTCTGGGTTCTCGTTCGACCTGCCCAAGGGCCAGATCGGCTTTGATCCGCGACTCAAGGATGAGGTGCTCCACAGCTTCTGGTCCACCAACGACGCTTGGGGCCGCTTCTCCCAATGCGCCGAGGGCGTCCGTCTCGAGGTGGCCTATGGGGCCCAGACGCTCAGCCGCCTGGCACTGCCCCAGTGGGCAGGCAAGCTTTCCGAGGCCGCCATCGGTGGTAAGGACGTCGGTCTCAGCTGGGACGGCGACACCGCTGTCTTTGCAGAGTCCGTCACCATCGCCGCTGGCCAAACCCTCACGCTGTCCTAGAACGCAAAATGGTGCCGGGGACTATATGTCCCCGGCACCTACGCCATCTGGAGCGTCCCTCTCTCTGTGTCCTCTGTGGTAGATAGCCCTCGGCCTGTGCCTACCCCATCAACTCCACAAACGTCTCATAGGCCGCATCCCAGCCGTCGCCCGAGCCCGGCTCGAATGCCGTGACGTCGAACGACTGGCGCACGACCTGTCGCGCCTCGGCCAACGTGTCGATCTGCCCCAGGGCGATGGCCTGCATGAGTACGTTGCCCAGCGCGGTGGCCTCCACCGGGCC
>Ga0180436_10002884_pt1 | contig 16080 bp, 10 predicted proteins | sample SS_ome_2_FD_132434 | JGI IMG/M metagenome (GOLD analysis project Ga0180436, IMG submission 132434) | Hypersaline lake sediment archaeal communities from the Salton Sea, California, USA - SS_3_S_2 metaG | ecosystem: Environmental > Aquatic > Non-marine Saline and Alkaline > Hypersaline >...
CTGGATCTTTCGGAACGCAATGCGAGGATGTATCAACTTGAAAAGAAAAAAAGGGAAGCGGAAGCACCGAAGCAATACCCGGCGCAGAGAATTCTCACCACGTTGCAGCAAGACCTCAGGATGTCTTCCTTTCCTGAACACATCGAATGTTTCGACAACAGCAACATCCAGGGATCAGATCCGGTTGCCGCTTGTGTTGTGTTTAAAAATGCGCGGCCGGCCAAAAAGGAATACCGGCATTTCAACATCAAGACAGTTACAGGCGCAGACGATTTCGCTTCCATGGAAGAGGTAATATACAGGAGGTACCACAGGCTGCTTGAAGAAAAAAAGGAATTACCGCAGCTGGTGATCATCGACGGAGGAAAGGGACAGTTAAATGCAGCAATGCGGAGTATTGATCAACTGAAGCTGCGGGACCGCATTGCCGTGATTGGAATCGCCAAGAAACTTGAGGAGATCTATTTTCCCAACGATTCCGTTCCGCTGTACATCGATAAGAATTCGGAGTCGCTCAGGCTGATCCAGCAGCTGAGAAATGAGGCCCACAGGTTCGGCATCGCGCTCCACCGGTTAAAGCGCTCCGGGGGAATGATCAGTTCTGAATTGCAGTCCATACCTGGTATTGGGGAAGGGTCTGTACAAAAACTGTTTAAAGCTTTTAAATCAGTGGAAGCCATGCAAAAAGCTGACGAAGCGGAACTGGCCAGTGTGCTCGACCGGCAAAAAGCACGGAAAATCAAGGTGTGGTTCGAAAAACAGCGTGAAAACCCCGGATAAGCAGCATGGCCTTTTGAGTTGGTCCAAAAAGTCAGGTCGTTGATTTAAAAAGCTTGATATCAGGGCTTTCGAAGCCTGAAAAAGAACAGTTTACAGGTATAAATGAGCATTTTTGGGACGACCATAACCCAGCTATCGGACTTTATGGACAGACACTATTTAGAGTTGGTTTGTCAATAGAGTAGAGAGGCTGGATCAGAATGTTCGTTTGCAAGGCTTGCGAAGTCGGGAAATGCGCAGTTTACTTGCGTAAATGAGTAATTTCCCGACAAGCGTAACGCAGCAAACGGACTTTATGGACAGGCATCATTTAGTGCGTTCCACGGTAAACGTAACCAGGTCAAGCAGCGACTGACGTGCTGCAGATTCAGGGAAACTGTTCAAAACCTCTTCTGCTTTCTTTTTGAACTCATACATTTTCTTCTCAGCAAAATTCAATCCATCGTGTGCCTTGACAAATTCAATGACCTGGAAGATTTTGTTATGGCTCATGCTTCCATTGCGAATGAGTTTCAGGATGGAACGTTTCTCGGAACGGGAACTCTGTTCCAGTGCATAAATAAGGGGTAAAGTGAATTTTTTCTCCTTCAGGTCATTCCCGGCAGGCTTGCCGGTGATGCCACGTGGCTGGTAATCAAATAAATCGTCCTTGATCTGAAAGGCCATACCGATATCAATTCCCATCTGGTACACCCTGTCGATCTCCTGCTGTGTGGCCCCCGAGGATTTTGCCCCGCTGGCGGTACAGGCCGCGATCAATGTTGCGGTTTTTTTCCTGATCACTTCGTAGTAGGATGCCGTGTCAATATTCAGCTTTCTTGATTTCTGCAACTGGAGAAGTTCACCTTCACTCATTTCGTTGACTGCATCTGCAACAATATCCAACAAGTCATGATCGCGCTTGCGAGAAGCCAGCATCAATCCACGTGCAAGGAAATAATCACCCATCAGTACCGACAGTTTCGATCGCCAGATGGCATTCATGGAGAACAACCCCCTGCGTTCGTAGGATTCATCCACAACGTCATCGTGGATCAGCGTCGCTGTGTGCATCAACTCAATGAGCGTAGCCGCTGTATACGTGGAATCTGTAATATTTCCTGTCATTTTTGCAGTGAGGAAAACAAACAGCGGGCGCATCTGCTTCCCCTTGTTGCGCAAGATATAGGACGAGATAATATTCAGCAACGTAACATTACTTCGGATGGCTCCCCGGAAGGTCTTCTGAAAAGTTTTCATCTCTTCTGCTACCGGTCGCCGTATATCATCTAAGTTTGGCATGCAATTCTGATATCAGCGGCAAATTTATAAATAAATCAGCGTCTTAGCGCCGAAAACAACAATTATTACCTCCCACCGGCCGAAGCTGGGGATACTTGAATGAACAGGAAGGAGCGGTGTTTTTGAAACTGGGTCAATTTTCTGTCTGAAATCTAAGCGAATGGTGCCATCCATACGTTTAATTATTGATATATTTGTATATGCAGATATATTACACAACCAAGGAAGAATAACATGTCGAAATTTACTGAGGTAAGCGCCGAAAGAATTGAAAGCGCAGCCAATATGATGAAGGCTATCGCACACCCCATGCGACTGGCAATTTTGGGACACCTGTCAGATGGTGAGGAACTTACAGTTACAAAAATTCACGAACTGGTCAATATTGAACAGTCAACAGCCTCGCATCACCTGGGCATCCTTAAAGACAAGGGAATACTTGTCTCCCGGCGTGAGGGAAAAAATACATGGTACACCATCAAAAACAAAAACCTGAAAAAACTGGTTGATTGTATCAATGTCTGCGCGTGTGTGGACTGAAAAATACTGAACGTATGCAAAAGGTAAGAGTAACCAAGGAGTTTTCTTTTGAAATGGCACATGCGCTGTGGAATTATGACGGTGCATGTAAAAACATCCATGGCCATTCATACCGGCTTTTTGTTACCATAAAGGGCGAACCAATTACAGATGAAAACCATGTAAAATTTGGAATGGTAATGGATTTTAAAGATCTGAAAAGCATTGTAAATAAGCATGTAGTGGATGTGCTCGATCATAGTCTCGTGGTTTTCAGCAGTGCAGAGGGCGATACCCTTGCACAGGTAAGGAAAATGTATGAAAAAGTATATGTTTTCGATTTTCAACCCACATGCGAAAACCTGGTGATCCATATCGCTTCGGCCATCACACCCGAACTACCGCCCTATCTCTCTCTTTATTCTGTAAAACTGTACGAAACCGCTACCTCCTACGCTGAATGGTATGCATCTGATAACGCCTGAATTGAATGAGTGAACCAAAAAAACTGTTTTTACTGGACAGCTATGCCCTGATTTTCAGGTCATACTATGCCTTTCTGAAAAACCCGATGCGCAATAACAGCGGGATGAATACCTCCACGGTATTCGGATTCACCCTTACACTTGATGAACTGCTGAGAAAAGAGCATCCGACTCATGTCATGGCTGCGTTCGATGCCTCCGGTCCTACGTTCCGGCATGAGATGTATGAACCCTACAAGGCCAACAGGGATGCAACCCCGGAAGATATCAAAGAATCGATTCCCTGGGTAAAGGACCTGTTAGCGGCCTACCAGATACCGGTCATCGAGAAGCTGGGGTTCGAGGCCGATGACATTATCGGGACCATTGCCAAAAATGCAGAAAAAGAAGGTTTCGAGGTATATATGGTTACTCCTGACAAGGATTTTGCACAACTCGTGAGTGAGAAAATCTATATGTATAAACCCGCCCGTTCAGGCAATGGTGCCGAAATCCTTGGGGTCGACCAGGTAAAGGAAAAATTCAGGGTAGAGGAACCCGGCCAGGTCATCGATATCCTGGCCCTCTGGGGCGATGCTTCCGATAACATCCCCGGAGCCCCCGGAATTGGTGAAAAAACAGCCAAAAAACTCATTGAGAGCTTTGGCTCCATTGACGGTGTATATGAACATATTGGCTCCCTGAAAGGAAAGCAACGCGAAAACCTGGAAAATGCGCAGGAACAGGTCCGGCTTTCAAGAAAACTGGCTACGATTATTGTCGATGCCCCCATCGAATACGACCTTCGTCTTGCAGAACGAAAACCCATTGAAAAAGCAAAGCTTTCAGCGATCTTTGATGCGCTAAATTTTAAAAACCTGCGCAGCAGGATCCTGGGTGATGAGGAAATTATAAACGTCTCTGAAAAAGGACAACAGGGATCTTTATTTGGAGAAACAATACAATCTGCGGGAGCACCCGTCACTTCCTCGAAAAACATCCATACCCAGGCACATACGTACCACCTTGTGTCAGGAGAAGAGGACATCAACAGCATGCTGGACAGACTGGAGCAACTGGATAAACTCTGTTTCGATTCAGAAACAACGGGTCTGGATATTGTTGATTCAAAGATAGTTGGACTTTCCTTTTGCTGGAAGGCACATGAAGCATACTATATCGATCTTTCTGCTTACGAAGCTGTCCCGGAAAGCATCACAGATCGCCTGAAGAAAGTTTTTGGCAACAACAAGCGGCTGTTGATCGGCCAGAATCTCAAGTATGATCTGCACATGTTAAAAAATTATGGGATTGAGGCTAAGGGAAGGTTATTTGATACCATGGTTGCACACTACCTGGTGGTTCCTGAAAGGAAACATGGACTGGATGCAATGGCGGAAGAATATTTCGGTTACACCAAGGTGAAAACCGAGGAAATGATCGGAAAAAAGGGCACCCGGCAGCAGAATTTCAGGGACCTGGAGCCTGAAAAGGTGAAGGATTATGCCTGTGAAGATGCAGATATCACCTGGCAGCTTTACGAGGTGCTTGAAAAGGAGCTGAAAGAGAAAAACCTGGACACATTGGCAGGAGATATCGAAATGCCCCTGGTACGGGTGCTGATGGAAATGGAACATGCAGGGGTAAGCTTAGACAGGGAGGGACTGGCGGATTTCGCGGAAGACCTGCGCAGTGAGCTGATCGGTATTGAAAAGAGGATTTTTGAACTTGCCGGACAGGAGTTCAATGTTGGTTCTCCAAAGCAACTCGGGGAAATTTTGTTCGACAAGCTGAAAATCATTCCTGGTGCAAAAAAGACGAAAACGAAACAGTACAGCACAAGTGAAGATATCCTGGTCACCCTGGTCGATAAGCATGAGATTGTGCAACAGGTACTTAATTTCAGGTCGGAAAAAAAATTATTGAACACTTACGTGGATGCATTGCCCAGGCTGGTGCATCCTGCGACCGGACGCATCCATACTTCGTTTAACCAGACACTGGTGACCACGGGAAGACTTTCTTCCAATAACCCCAACCTGCAGAATATTCCCATCCGGGAGGAGCGGGGTCGTGAGATCCGGAAAGCCTTTACCAGTTCAGATGCGCAGCACAGGTTTCTTTCTGCCGACTACAGCCAGATCGAACTCAGGCTGATGGCACACCTGAGTAAGGACGCAAACATGATCAGGGCATTTATTGAGAAGGAAGACATCCACACTGCCACGGCTTCCAAGGTGTATAATGTGGCGGTTGAAGATGTTACAAAAGACATGCGTTCCAGGGCCAAGACAGCCAACTTTGGGATCATCTACGGGATATCGGCCTTCGGGCTTTCACAACGGATGCGCATTCCGCGCGCAGAAGCCAAAGAGCTGATTGATGGTTATTTCAATACCTATCCTGCGGTGCGGACATTTATGGATGAATGTATTGAAAAGGCCAGGGAGAAAGGGTATGTGGAAACCCTTTTCGGAAGAAGAAGGTACCTGCCGGATATACACTCCAGGAATTCCATGATCCGTGGCAATGCAGAACGGAATGCGATCAACACCCCCATCCAGGGAACGGCCGCTGATATCATCAAAATCGCAATGGTATCCGTATTCCATGCATTCCGGGAACAGGGACTTTCCACGGAGATGATCATCCAGGTACATGACGAACTGAACTTTAACGTTCCACTGGATGAACTTGAAACCGTTCAAAAGATCGTCAGGAATTCAATGGAGCAGGCCGTGGAATTGTCCGTTCCCCTGGAAATCGATATGAACCACGGCAACAACTGGCTGGAGGCCCACTAATCGCCTGGATGCCAACTAATTCCCAGGAGACCCGCTCATCCATTGGATGCCCGCTCATCCATTGGAGACCCACTGATCCATTGGATGCCCACTAATCGCCTGGATGCCCGCTCATTCTATTTTACTTCTGCAACAGTATGCTTTGCAAGTGTCCCCTCTTTTCCGTTCAGGATATTCTGAACCTGCACAGTATTTGAGATCACCTCCAGGGCTTTATCGAGCTGGATGTCATTGCGGATCTGCTTCCGTATCCTGCCACCGTGATAATAATAGCGGCCAACGATTTCCTCCTCCAGGATCTGCTGGATTTCCGTACGGAATGTTTCCATATCCTGCATATTGTTGTGTGAAAGCTTTTCTTTCAACGCCCCGAATTCTTCTTCAGAAAACTGGTAATACTTTTCACGTTTTGCTGTCTCCACAAGTGTTGAAAAGGCTTTTTCACTGGCCGTTTCGTATTCAAAATCCTTATCGGTCACAAAATTCCGGAATGTTTCATATTCCGTATCCGTTAAATTGAATACAGCGGGATTTTCAATGCTGTCTGTCGTGTTCCTGAATTTGGTGGCATAATCGAAAAACATGTTTTCCGTATACAACCGCAATGTGATCTCACTCAGGTTCTCCGGAACCACTTCAATGTCGGGACGGATCCCGCCGCCGTCGTAAACCAGGCGGCCATTTTTGGTCTCGTATTCACTGATGAGTGAATCCGGAACCGCTCCCACACTTCCATCTTCGTTCCTGTGGGTGTAATCAAGGGCCTGGATGCACCGGCCGGAAGGAATATAGTATTTCGCAGTGGTCACCTTGAGTTGTGCATTGTACTTGAGCGGACGCGTGGTCTGAACAAGCCCCTTCCCGAAGGTGCGCTGACCGATAACCACACCACGATCAAGGTCCTGCATGGCTCCGGCAACGATTTCGGAAGCAGAAGCGGATCCGCGGTTCACCAGCACTACGATTGGTATTTCCGTGTCCAGCGCCTGCCCGGTTGTCTTGTATTCACTGTCCCATTTTTTCACCTTTCCTTTGGTGCTGACAATCAGCTCTCCCTTGTCAATGAAAAGGTTACAGGTTCTTACAGCCTCAATCATCAGGCCGCCGGGATTGCTGCGCAGGTCCAGCACCAGCCGGTTGAATGATGCGTTCTTTTTCAGGTCAAGAAAGGCTTTTCGTACCTCGGCGGAAGCATTGGTGGTGAAATTGCTGAGACGGATGTATCCTGTATGATCCGACAGCATGCCATGGTAAGGAACGTTGGTGATCACGATTTTTTCGCGCTTCATGCCTACATTGAGCACTTCCTCTGTATAGGGTCGTTTTGCCTTCACGTTCAGCATGGTGCCCGGTTCACCCTTGAGCAACTCACTGACCTCCGAAATATCCATTCCGCTGGTCTTTTTACCCGAAACCTCCAGGAGGACATCCCCGGCACGCAGTCCCGATTTTGCTGCAGGAAAGTTCTCGTAGGGATCTGCAATAATGATCTGGTCGTCGGCCCTTCGGATCAGACTGCCGATTCCGCCATATTCCCCGGTGGTTTGGAAATTAAAATCATCCATCTCTTTTTCAGGGATATAGGTTGTGTATGGATCGAGCTTATTCAGCATGGAATTGATGCTCGTGGTAACCAGCTCCTCGGGAGAGGTCTCGTCCACATAGAACATGTTGAGTTCCCTGAACAGCGTGCAGTATATGTCCAGGTTCTTGACGATCTCAAGATCCCGGTTGTTGATGGTGGTGAATCCTGCGCCCAGTACCAGTACCAGGATCCCCGTTATAATAATCTTCTTTCTCACAGGTGTATATTTTGATTAAAGTATTATGATCTAATTAGTTATAAATTCCGCTTGCTCTCCTGTTGCACTATTCATCCTCCTTCAGAGAACGCATGAGCTCCATATTTCTGTTCTATACACAAGACGGACAGCTACAAATATATCTTAAAATATACGGAATCCTTCACCGATCATCCCGGACCTCAGCAACATTAACGTTTTTTAAGTAATGACATAAAAGTAGAACGGACGATTATTCTGCATATCTTTGCCTGAAATCTATGGGAATGAGCGTTCAGAACATGATCGACACCATCGCAGGTATTGCTGATACCACCGGGTCGGAACCATGTGCGAAGGCACTGGTGGCGCCTCTCTCTGGAGAACGCATGCTCCCCCCGGAACCGTTCCCTGCCGAACCCGGGTTCCTGGTAGAAAACGCTTCCGAAGAATGGCACTTCTATTTCCTTGTTTTCCTGCTGATCGCATTTGCCGTGTCACGGGCTTTCCTGGGACAATTACTGAACCCTACGTTCACCGCCGCAGTAAGATACAATACCGCCGAGGGAATGTATAAAGACAACAGCCAGTTACAGCGACAGATCGATGCGGTACTGTATGGATTCTACTTCGTTTCCACGGGATTTTTCATGATGCTGATTGCGGAGCATTTTCTGTTGTTTCCCTATGGACTCCAGGGAGTTGAACTGTTCGGTTTTTTCACAGCAGTACTCATACTGGTATTTTTCCTGCGCATTGTCGTGGTGAACATCGTCGGACATGTTTTTCTCAACCTGAAATTATTCAGGGCATACCTCTATCATGCATTTATTTATAACAAGCTTACAGGAATACTGTTGCTCCCGATGGGTATTGTTATCGTCTATACAAACGGGATCCTCAATGATATCGCGGTATGGTCCGCCCTGGCGATAATTGTTGTAATGCTGGTAATGAAGATATACAGGGGCATCCTGTTCGCCGTAAAGACCCGGGTTTTAAATTTCTATTTGTTTTTGTACCTTTGTGCCCTTGAATTGGTACCAATGTTATTGTTGTACAAGTGGTTTACGATCATAGTGTAGTTGTAATACAGAACTAAAGGTAGAAGAAATATGAGCAGAATCAAGAAAATTTTGGTCTCACAACCCCAGCCCGAGAATGACAAATCCCCTTACTTTGATCTGGCCGAGAAACACAATCTGAAAATAGATTTTCGTCCATTTATCCATGTTGAAGGAATCAGTACGAAAGAGTTCCGTCAATCCAAAGTAGATCTCTCTAATCACACCGCTGTGATTTTTACAAGCAAAACCTCCATCGATCACTATTTCAGGATTGCAGAAGAAACCCGGGTAACAATTCCCGATACCATGAAGTATTTCTGTATATCCGAATCGACAGCGTATTATCTGCAAAAGTACATCGTGTACCGGAAAAGGAAGATCTTTTTTGGAAAAGGAAAGATGGAAGATCTCGTTGAGATCATGATCAAGCACAAGGATGAAAACTTCCTGGTTCCGCTTTCTGCCGCACATAAGGAAGAGATCCCGGTGCTCCTTGAAAAACACAGGTTTAAATTTACCAAATCGATCCTGTATAAAACAGAATGCAGCGATCTCTCCGACCTGGCTGATGTGAATTACGACGTGCTGGTGTTTTACAGCCCGTCCGGTATAAAGTCCCTGCTGCAGAATTTCCCCGATTTCAAGCAGAACAATACCAAAATCGCATCTTTCGGTGACAAGACGGCCAAAGCTGTTGAAGAGGCCGGACTGAGACTGGATATCAAAGCACCGGCGCCACAGGCGCCTTCCATGACCATGGCGCTGGAAAGTTTCATTGAACAGCACAACAAAAATGGAAAAAGCTGATCCGGGAACATCACATGTAACAAAGGGGGAGCAATCCCCCTTTTTTTATGGCAACATACACATTCAATAAAAAGGAAAAGCTAAAAAGCAGGAAATCGATCGAGTCCCTGTTCAGGTCGGGAAGCACGTTCTCCTCGCCTCCTTTTCGCTTGCTGTACCGTAAGGTGGAAGACCTTTCCGTACCGGTACAAATGACGGTTGCCATTCCCAAAAGAAATATCCGCCGGGCAGTAGACCGGAACCTGCTCAAACGCAGAACCCGCGAAGCCTATCGACTGCAAAAAAGCGGCCTCCTTGAAAAAGTGACCGGAAAAAACACCTCCTACCAGGTGCTGCTGCTTTACCATTCTACCGGTATCGCCGACTTCAGAACCATCCACAGCGCAGTGCGGGTCCTGCTCACAAGGCTCGAACAGGCCGTTGAAAGGGGATCGTAAGGACACTCACAATTTATTGGTATTGTTCCAGGCCTTCCTTACCTTTAAAGGATAAAATCCCAAAATCACGAACCATGAAATCTTCCCGCTCTGTCATTATCGCAGCAGCCACTGCGCTGTTCTTCTTCTATGCCTGTAATCGCCCGGGAAAAGACCGCCTGGAAACACCGGCTTTCAATCCCATGATCGCCGCATTCACCAGTGGTATTATCTCCTCCGAATCCACCGTGAAAGTGCGTTTCGCAGAACCGGTTGCCGATTCCGTGGAAGTAAACAGCACCGTAGACAAAGGGACCATGACCCTGGATCCGCCTGTGGACGGAACAGTATTTTTCATTGACCGGCAAACCATCGGGTTCAGACCTGATGGACGCTTCAGACAGGGAACGGCATACGATGTGCATGTCAGGCTGGACAAACTGTTTCCCAAAGCCACCACATCAAAAACATTCGATTTTCGTTTTCACACCATCGAGCAATACCTCGGCATTGAACTGGAAGGCTTCCGTCCCTACAACGATTACGCCCCGAAAATGAATTACCTCTCTGCAAGGCTGACCACCGCCGATATTGCCGATCCGGAAGCCATACAGGAGGTGATCGCGGTGGTACAGGAGGGAAACGAACTTCCGGTGAGATGGGAACACGGACCCGACGGGAAGGTGCACCAGTTCACGATTGACAGCATACAAAGGGGAGACAGGGAACTGGCCGTGGAAATCCGGTACGACGGACAGGCGATCAGTTCAGCACAACAGGGCAAGGAAATATTCAAGGTGCCGGCCCTGGGCGATTTCAAGGTGATCAGTCACCGGCTGGTGCAGTATCCTGAACAGCACGTGCTGCTGAGCTTTTCGGACCCTTTGAGCAAAGATCAGTCGCTCAACGGATTGGTCAGGCTGAGTAATGATACCGATATGCGGTTCATCGTGGAAGGAAATATGGTGAGGGCATACCCGAATGTGCGGCAGAACGGATCGCGCACCCTCTTCGTAGAACCTGGTATCCGGAACACCGCGGGAAAAAGACTTGTCACCGGGCAAAGCTTCGAAATCGTGTTCGAAGAAATCAAACCCTCCGTGGAACTGCTGGGCAACGGGGTGATCATACCCACCTCGGATGAAGTAAAACTACCATTTAAAGCGGTAAACCTCAGGGCTTTGGACCTGAAAGTGATCCGTATCTATGAAGACAATATCGCACAATTCCTGCAGGTGAACCAACTCGACGGAAACAGGGAACTGAAAAGGGCCGGGAGACTGGTCCTGAAAAAGACCATCAGCCTGGTGGCCGATCAGCCGGTCAATTACGGACAATGGAATACTTTTTCTCTGAACCTGACCGAACTGGTGAAAACAGAACCAGGGGCCATCTACCGCGTGGAACTGAATTTCAGGCAGATCCATTCCATGTATGCCTGCAAAGATGAACCGCCGGCAGTGTTGCCGGAACCGGAAGACAATTATGACGGGATCGAAGAAGAGGACCTGTCCTACTGGGACTCCTATGAGAATTATTACAGCGACTGGGACTACTACGATTATGAAGGTTACAACTGGGAAGACCGCGAAGACCCGTGTAAGCCGGCATATTACGGAAACCGCCGTGCCGTCTCGCGAAACATCCTGTCCAGCAACCTCGGACTCATCGCCAAGTACGGGGCCGGGGAACAACTCCATGTAACAGTCACCGATCTGCTCCGGGCCACCGCCGTGCCAGGAGCCACCGTAAAGGTGTACAATTTCCAGCAGCAACTCCTGGCCGAAGCACCGACGAACAACGCCGGCATGGCAACGATCGACCTGGATGCCAGGCCTTTCCTGGTGGTGGCTGAACAAGGCGGACAAAAAGGGTACCTGCGGATGGTGGACGGCGCATCGCTTTCATACAGCATGTTCGACGTTTCAGGAACAGTGGTACAGAAAGGAATCAAAGGCTTTCTCTATGGTGAAAGGGGCGTCTGGCGTCCGGGAGACTCCATCTATATCAACCTGGTCCTGAACGACAGTGAGAATCCGCTTCCGGAAGGACACCCGGTGGCCTTCGAACTCAAGGATCCCCAGGGAAAAATTGCAAAGAGAAGCATTGCTCCCGGAAATACCACAGGCTTCTACTCGTTTCATACGCATACAGCCAGTAACGCGCCCACAGGGAGATATACGGTTACCGCCTCGGCCGGGGGGGTCTCTTTCACAAAGGGACTCCAGGTGGAGACCATCAAACCCAACCGCCTCAGGATCGCGCTTTCTTTTGATCAGGGCGACACCATTTACCCGGCAAAAGGGGCGGTCTCAGGATCACTTTCAGGAGAATGGCTCACAGGAGCAACGGCAATCGGATTGCGTGCCGAAGTGGAGGTGCTCCTCCGGTCAGCGAACACTGCTTTTAAAGGATTCGAAGCGTATACCTTTTCAGATCCGGCGAAAAAGATCGATCGGCCCGGAAACACCTTCTGGGAAGGAAATACCGACCAGTCGGGACAAGCCCGCTTTTCCCGTCAGCTCAATATCGGGGGGGAGGCCCCCGGAATGCTCCATGCCATTTTCACCACCAGGCTGTTCGAGCGCTCAGGCGAATTCAGCATAGACCAGAAAACCGTTACCTGCTCACCCTACAACACCTATGTGGGAATCAAAACGCCAGCGGGTGACAAACGGGGAATGCTCCTCACCGACACGGCGCACAAGGTAGACGTAGTCACCCTCGACGCGGAAGGAAAACCCGTTGAAAAACTGGGTCTCGAAGTAAAAGTCTACAAACTGTCATGGAGATGGTGGTGGGACGCTTCCTACGAAAACCTCGCCTCTTATATGGGCAGCAGTTCCATGGCTCCGGTGTATGAATCGACGATCAACACGAAAAAAGGCACCGGGACATTCAACTTCCGTATCAATTATCCCGAATGGGGCCGGTACCTGGTGATGGTAAGGGACCAGGGCGGACACAGTGCGGCAAAGATCGTGTATGTTGACTGGCCGGGCTGGGCAGGCCGGGCCGGTAAAGGAGATCCGGATGCTGCTTCAGTGCTGGCGTTCAGTTCAGATAAAACCACCTATACCGTGGGCGAATCAGCCCTGGTCACGATCCCCTCCTCCGTGAAGGGAAGGATACTGGTGAGCCTGGAAAATGGCAGTGGGGTGCTGCGCCAGGAATGGATCGAAACCAGCGGTTCTGAAACTAAATACCAGTTGGAAATCACCCCGGAAATGACACCCAATATCTATCTGTTTGCTTCATTGATTCAGCCCCACGAAAATACGGAAAACGACCTGCCAATCCGCATGTTTGGCGTCATCCCCATCAAGGTGGAAGACCCCGCTACCCGGCTGTATCCGCAACTGGAGATGCCCGATGAACTGCGCCCGGAAAGCACGGTACGGATTGAGGTGACAGAAAAATACAACAAAAAGATGACCTACACCATTGCCATGGTGGACGAAGGACTGCTGGACCTTACGCGATTCAGGACCCCTGACCCCTGGGCAGCTTTCTTTGCCAAAGAGGCACTGGGCGTAAAAACCTGGGACATGTTCGACCAGGTGCTGGGCGCTTTTGGTGGAAGGATCGACGGTATTTACAGCATCGGGGGCGGCATGGATGAAAGCGGGGCAGGGGCCAAAGACGCCAACCGCTTCCCGCCCATGGTGGAATTCATTGGTCCGTTTACACTCGACGGAAAACGAAATGTTCACGAGATTACAATACCCAATTATATCGGGTCGGTCCGGACCATGCTGATTGCCGGCAGCAACGAGGCGTATGGCCATACGGAAAAAACAACACCTGTTAAGCAGCCGCTGATGCTGCTGGCCACCCTGCCCAGGGTGCTGGGTCCGGGAGAGGAGGTGGCACTCCCGGTCAACGTGTTCGTTATGGAGGAGGGGATCAGTCAGGTGGAGCTGGAAATCTCAACGAACGATATGCTGATACCCGCCGAAAAGAAGAAAACCGTCGCATTCAGCGAAACAGGCGACAAGATCATCGGTTTCATGCTGAAAACACCGGAAAAAACAGGGGTGGGGAAAGTGCATATCGAAGCTGGTTCCGGAAAACACCGGGCTTCGTACGACATTGAATTGAACATCCGCTCTTCCAACCCGCCGGTGACCAGCTTCATTACAGCCGCCGTGGAACCTTCCGAAACATTCAGGAAAGAATTTAATTACGTGGGCATGGCAGGCACCAATGACCTGATGCTCGAAGTATCAAATATCCCGCCGATCGATTTCGGCCGGAGGCTCAAATACCTGCTTCGTTATCCGCACGGGTGTATCGAACAGGTCAGCTCTGCGGCTTTCCCGCAGTTGTTCCTTGGCGATGTGGTGGAGCTGACAGAGACGGCAGCGAAAAAAGCGGAAAATAATGTCAGGCAAGCCATTACCAGTCTCACTGCATTCCAGCTGTCGGATGGCGGTTTTTCATACTGGCCGGGGTCTGTCAGGGCTTCCGACTGGGGAACGTCCTATGCCGGTCACTTTCTGCTGGAAGCAAAGGAAAAAGGATTCGGAGTTCCTGAAGCCATACTGCAAAACTGGAAACGCTACCAGCGCAAGGCAGCCCGGAGATGGAGCATTGCCGGCTCTGTGAATACTTACGAGATCAGGCAGGAGCAACTCCTGCAGGCCTACCGGCTCTTCACCCTGGCACTCGCCGGAGACGCAGAGATCGGATCCATGAACAGGTTGCGCGAACGTACCGACCTGCTTCCGGAAGCAAAATGGAGACTGGCTGCAGCATATGCCCTGGCAGGACAAAAGGAGACAGCCCGTGAACTGGTAACCAACGTGTCCACACAGGTGGAAGAATACTATGATTCAAGGTATACGTTCGGAAGCCGGACCCGCGACCAGGCGATGATCCTCGAGGCGATGATCCTGATCGGAATGAAGGAAAACGGGGTACTGCTGCTCGGGCAGATCGCGGAACAACTGAGTTCCCGGCAGTACATGAACACCCAGGCCACAGCATACAGCCTGATGGCCGTGGCCAAATATACCGGGGGCAGCACATCGGACGACCGGCTGGCGTTTACCTATGTCTTTAACGGGGAAGCCAGGCAGAAAGCCGAAACCGGTCTGCCGCTTGCCCAGGTGGCGTTCGATCCGGGAGATGCAGAAAAAGGAAGCTTCGAGGTGGAAAACCAGACCGATGGCATCATGTTCGTCAGGATCATCAACACCGGTCTGCCCAAACCTGGCGAGGAACAGGCCATGGAGAACAACCTGCGGGTACAGGTGTATTATGCCGATATGGACGACAACCGGATCTCCCCTGAACAGGTACCACAGGGAACGGATTTCAAGGCGGTATACAGGGTGTACAATCCGGGGACCATGGGCACACTTGATAATGTGGCGCTTACGACCATCTTCCCCCCTGGCTGGGAAATCCATAATGAAAGGATGTTCAGCACCGCAGGGTCAGCTGAGTCGTTTACGTACCAGGACATACGGGACGACAGGGTAATGACCTATTTTTCCCTGCCGCCCAATACGTCCAAAACATTTTCCATCAGGCTCAATGCTGCGTACGAGGGCAGGTACTACCTTCCTTCGGTAAAAGAAGGGGAGATGTACAAAAATGATGTGCAGGCAGTGGTGCCCGGAAGATGGATCAAAGTACCTGCACGCAATTGAACCCTGCTGATGAGGAAGACCCGGTGGCGGAAGAAATATGGTATCGTGGCAGCACCAGTCATTCTGATGCTCCTGGTATTCTGGATCTCGCTGCCCGCGGAACTGTTCGATGATCCATTGTCAACAGTGGTCTACGACAGGGAAGGGGAGCTCCTGGGGGCACGTATCGCTGCCGACGGACAATGGCGTTTTCCCGGGATCGATTCGGTTCCTGTGAAATACAGCACGGCCCTGGTGGCTTTTGAGGACCGTTATTTCTACCTGCACCCGGGGGTGAACCCGGGGAGCCTCCTCAGGGCCCTGTTCCTGAACCTGAAAGCAGGCGAGATCCGAAGCGGCGGAAGTACCATCACCATGCAGGTAATGCGGATGTCACGCAAGGGCAAATCCCGGAACATCGGTCAGAAAATCATTGAAGCATGGCTGGCACTGCGGTACGAGGTTTCAACAACCAAGGAGGAGATTCTGAACACCTATGCCGACAATGCTCCTTTCGGTGGAAAC
>Ga0180436_10002887_pt1 | contig 16071 bp, 13 predicted proteins | sample SS_ome_2_FD_132434 | JGI IMG/M metagenome (GOLD analysis project Ga0180436, IMG submission 132434) | Hypersaline lake sediment archaeal communities from the Salton Sea, California, USA - SS_3_S_2 metaG | ecosystem: Environmental > Aquatic > Non-marine Saline and Alkaline > Hypersaline >...
AGCGCGTCGACCAGCACCACCTGCCGGTCGATCCGGGCGAAATGGTCGCGGAAGAACGGCCGCACCACCCGGGCCTTGTAGGCCTCGAACCGGCGTTCGAACTCGCGCCACAGGCTTTGCCGGCCCGGCCGGTCGGGCCGGGCGAGCGGCGCGAAGGTCAGTGCCGGCGAGCCCGCGAGATCGCCGGGCAAGAGGAACCGGCCCGGCGTGCAATCCGACCAGCCCTCGGCCCGCGCGGCGCGCAGGTGATCGGCGAAGAGCCGGGCGAGTTCGCGGGCCCCGGTTTCCTCGAAGACCGCCGCGCCGTCCGTGGCCTGCTGGGCCTGAAGGAACGGGTCCGCCCCGGCCCGGCCGGGGATCCGGGCCAGCACCTCGGCCGCCCAGGTGGCGTAGTCGCGCTCCATCAGCGTGAGGTCCAGGAGCCATTCGCCGGGATAGTCGACGATGTCGAGATGCACGGTGCGCGGCCCGGTCAGCGCGCCCATCATCCCCGCCGGCTGGACCCGGAGCGAAAGCCGGAGTTCGCTGACCGCGCGGGTGCTGTCGGGCCAATGCGGGTCCGGCCCCGCCAGCGCGGCGAGGTGGCCCTCGTAGTCGAAGCGCGGCACCGTGGGATCGGGCTGCGGCTGCAGCCAGGCCGCGCGGATCGCGCCGCTCGCCGCCGGGCCGAAGCCGGGCATCCGGCCGCGGTCGAGCAGGTTGGAGACCAGCGAGGTGATAAACACGGTCTTGCCCGACCGCGCCAGCCCGGTGACGCCGAGACGGATCACCGGTTCGAACAGCGCTTCGCTGACGCCGGCGCCGATGTTTTCGACGCCGCGGGCGAGATCGTCGGCGATGGAGGCGATGGACAAGGGCGGGCCCTCACTTTCCGGCCCAAGATAGGCGGCCGGGCGGCGGCTGTGTAGGGGCGATGGACAAGCGGGCGTACGGCGCGATAGACCGCCGCGCAGGGTCGCGCCGGCCCATGCACGAGAACCGCCTTTCGCCATGCCCCGCTACGCGCTGAAGATCGAATACCATGGCGGCGGTTTCGCCGGCTGGCAGCGGCAGGCCGCGCAGCCCTCGGTCCAGCAGGCGGTGGAACAGGCGATCGCGCGGCTGGAGCCCGCCGCCCCGGCGATCTCGGCCGCCGGGCGCACCGATGCCGGGGTGCATGCCACGGGGCAGGTGGCGCATGTCGACCTGTCCCGCGGCTGGGATCCGTTCCGCCTGCAGGAGGCGATCAATCACCATCTGAAACCGGCGCGGATCGCGGTGCTCGCCGCGGCCGAGGTCGATACGGATTTCCATGCCCGGTTCTCGGCCGTGGAGCGGCGCTACCTGTTTCGCCTGCTGGCGCGCCGCGCGCCGGCGACGCATGACGCGGGGCTGGTGTGGCAGGTGCGCCAGCCGCTGGATGCCGGGGCGATGCGGGCCGGCGCGGCGCATCTGGTCGGGCGGCACGATTTCACGACCTTCCGCTCCGCCCAGTGCCAGGCCGACAGCCCCGTCAAGACGCTGGACGAGATCGCGATCGAGGCGGTCGCGGTGCCGCATGGCACAGAATACCGGTTCCGGCTGCGCGCCCGCAGCTTCCTGCACAACCAGGTCCGGTCGATCGTGGGCACGCTGGAGCGGGTCGGCGCGGGGGCCCGGGCGCCGGAAGCGGTGGCCCGCGCGCTGGCCGCGCGGGACCGCGCCGCCTGCGGGCCGGTCTGCCCGCCGCAGGGGCTTTACCTGGCAGAGGTGATCTATCCTGTCGATCCCTTCGCACCTGCCTGACCGGGCGCGCGCCGTCAGGCGTTGAGATCCTTCAGAAGCCGGCCGTGTTTCTTCACCTCGGCCAGCACGTCGCCGAAGGTGTGAATGCCGCGCGCCTCCAGCATCGGCAGGAGCCGCAGCAGCGCGTCGGCCGTCGCCACGGTATCGCCGATCGCGGTATGGCGCGCCTCTTCGGGGATCGTGATGCCCAGCCGATGCGTCAGCGCGTCGAGGCTGTGGCCCTCCAGCTGCCCGAAGACGACCGCCGACAGGAGCACCGTGTCGAGGATCGGGTGGTCGAACCGGGCGCCGATGCCGGCCTCGTGGCGGCGCAGGAATTCCATGTCGAAAGGCGCGTTGTGGGCAACCAGCACCGCGCCGGCGGCGAAGGCGTGGAACTGCCGGCCGACCGTATCGATGCCGGGCGCCTCGGCCACCATCGCCTCGGTGATCCCGTGCACCTCGGTCGAGGCGGCGGGGATCGACCGGCCGGGATTGACCAGCGTGTCGAACACTTCCTTTTCCACCCGGCGGCCGTTGACGATCCGCACGGCGGCGATCTGCACGATCTCGTCGCCCTCGCTGGGCAGCAGGCCGGTGGTTTCGGTGTCGAAGACCACGTAGGTGAGATCCTGCAGCCGCGCCTGAAGCACCTCGGCGCTGCGGACCTTGGACAGCAGGTCGAAATCGTAGACCACCGCGCGCGGGATCGGGGCGGGGCGGCGGTGGGCGCGGCGCGCGTCGCGGATCGGCAGGCGCAGCCGCGCGCGGCCCCCGGGCAGCGCCTCGGGCCAGATCTCGGTGCCGTGGGTGTCAAGCACCGTGCGCCCGGTGACATCGGCGAGCCCGACCTCCAGCGGCGCGGCCAGCAGCCGGTCAAGCCGGCCGATGTTCAGCGTCGGCCCGGTCCAGGACAGGTCGATCACCGCGCCGGCACCGTCCTCGGCGATGGCGAGGCCCAGATCGTCGGCCGCGTCGAGACCGGCGGCCAGGCCGGACAGCAGCGCGACGAGGCCGAAGGCGTCGCAGCGCAGGATCAGGGCGGCGGCCTCGACCGTCAGCGGCCGGCCCTCCGCCTCGATCCGGGCGCGGATCGCATCGGCGAGGTCGGCGGCACGGGTCAGCGGCAGGGGCCACCAGGTCGCCCGGCTGCGGTCGTAGCGCGCGCCGAGATCGGTGATCGCGCGCGCCAGCATGCCGGCCTCTTCGGCGATGGCGGCGTCGAGCGCGGCATCCGCCGCCCCCTCCTTGACCGAGATCGCGGTCATCAGGTTCGCCGCCGGGCGGCGGACCCGGTCGAAGACCTCGGCCAGAAGCTCCTCGCGGTCGGCATGGGCGGCGAGATCGGCGGTCACGTCGCGCAAGGTCAGAACGTAGCCCGGCCGGTCGCCCGCGCCTTCCAGCAGCCGCATCCGCCCGGCCAGCACCCGCGCCTCGGCCACCGTCGCGCAGACGAGGTCGGAGGCGGCATCGGGATCGTCGGTTTCCCGCAGCCGGTCATAGGCATGGGCGACGGGCGCCTCGCGCAGATAGTCGAACACCCGCCGGTCGAGCCCCGGCGCCGCGCTGCCGCCCAGCAGGTCGACCGCCTGGCCGTTGTAGAACACCAGCTGGTGATCGGGGGTGCACAGCAGCACGCCCACCGGAACGTCGGACAGAAGCGCCTCAAGCCGCGCCTTTTCCGCCGCCAGCCGGGTGGTTTCGCGGGCCACCGCCTCGGCCAGCGCGTTGCGGGTTTCGGCCAGCGTCAGCGTCACCGCCTCGGCGGCGGGCGCCAGATCGCCCAGATAGCGCGCCGGCGCGGTGTCGATCCCGTCCGCGACCTCGGCATGGGCGCGGGCGCGCATGCCGCCGGCCAGCCGCTCGATCGCGCGGGCCACGTTCTCGTCGAACAGGAACCAGATCCAGGCGACGAGGCCGAGGATCGCGAAACCCGCGACCGTGCCGGCGAGCGTGAAGGCCGGCAGCAGCGCGGGATCGGCGGCGCGCCGCCAGCCCAGCCACAGCCCGCCGGCCAGCGCCAGCCAGCAGCCCAGGACAAGCGCGGCGAAGAACAGGAAGACGCGCAGCCGAAGGCCCAGCCGCTCAAACATGGCCTCCCGGCGTGGCGGCCGCCTCCGCACCCGGTTCGTCGCCCAGAAGCCGCCGGACCTCGGCCCGCAACTCCTTGAGTTCGAAGGGCTTGGCGATGAACCCGTCAGCCCCCAGCGCCAGCCCCTTGCGCCGTTCCATCGCCGAGCCGCGGGCCGTCATCATCAGGATCTTGACGCCGCTGAGCGCCGGGTCCATCCGCACGTCCTGGCAGATCTCGTAGCCCGACACCTCGGGCAGCATCACGTCCAGCAGAACGAGGTCGGGATGGGTATCGCGGATCCGTCCCATCGCGTCGCGGCCGTTGGCGATGCGATCGTGCTGATAGCCCTCGCGCGTCATCAGGTAATCCAGCGCGATGGCAATGTTGTCCTCGTCCTCGACGATGAGAACCTTGTGCTTTCTGCCGCCGTCGGCCATCTCACCCTCCCTTGCAGGCCGCCTTCACCAGGGCGTCATCGGGGCCGACCTCGCGCCAGTCCACACCCGACAACGTTCCGTCGTCTTCCAGTTCCGCGCCGTCGAGCAGATCGGCGCGGCGATGGTTCGCGCAGTCGAACGCGACCGAGACCTGCCGCGTCGGCGACCAGCGTTCGAGGATCAGCACCGGCGCGACGATCAGCGCCGGATCGGCGGTGGAGCGCAGGATGCCCGCGCGATCGACCGCCACGAAGCGCAGCTTCAGCGGCACGATGTAGGTCCAGGGGCGGAACCAGTCCTGCCGCCCCGGCGCGGCCGCGACGACGACCTCGTCGGGCAGTTGCGCCGTGACGCGGGAGAACCAGGTGGATTCGTTCCAGACCGCGAAGGCGATCATGCCAATCCCGATTCCGGCCGGGATCATCCATTTCGGCAGCGGCCGGCCGGTGATCCGCCGGATCGCGAAACTGGCGATCAGCAGGATCCCCGCGACGCCGAAGGCCGCCGACAGGGTGGAGATGAAATCGATCAGCACGGCAGGCCCCGCCGGGCGCGGCCGGTCATGACAGCGCCCCCTTGCCGTGGCCCGCGGCCGATTGCATCGTGCGCACCACCACGAAGGCGTCGCGCAGGTGGCTGCGTTCGAAATCCGACAGGTCGGAGGGCGCGAGGAAGTTGTCCGGCTTGCGGCCGGACTTGACCAGGGTGGCCTGGTTTTCCAGCCGCATCGTGGCGATCAGGTCATAGGCCTCGACGAGGTCGCGCGCCCCGGAGACCGAGATCACGCCCGCCGCCTCGGCCTCGATCAGCCGGGCGCGGGTATTCACGGCGGTCAGCCGGCCCCGCAGCGCGTAGACCCGCGCGAGGTCGGTCACCGGCACCACGCCGTTGTGCTTTAGGTCGATATGGTTGCGATGCTCGCCCGAGCGGATCGTCGCGAAGCCGCGAATGAGGCCCAGCGGCGGCGTGTGCTTGAGCGAATTGGCGATCATGTGCGCCACGAAGATCGAATTCCTGGCCGCGGCCTCCAGCGTTTCCTGTTGCAGGTTGGCGAACAGGCTGGCCGCGCCGCCGATCGGGCGCAGGTCGAACATCACCGAGGCGAGCATCTGCGCCTCGGGGTCGGGTGTGGCGATCCAGCCGCGGAAATACTCGCGCCAGGTCTTCACCCGCTGGCACCAGCGCGGGTTGGTGGCCATCATGTCGCCGGGGCAATGGACATAGCCGCAGTCGTTCAGCCCGTCGCAGACGATCCGCGCGAGCCGGGCGAAATAGTCCATGTCGGCCTCGGTCGCGGCGTCGTCGATCATCAGGCAGTTGTCCTGGTCGGAAACGCCGGTCTGTTCCTGCCGGCCCTGGCTGCCGCAGGCGAGCCACAGGTAGGGCACCGGCGCCGGGCCAAGCTCGGCCTCGGCGAGGTCGAGCAGGCGGCGCGTCACCGCGTCGGCGATGTCGGTGATCAGCCGGGTGACGACCTCGTGCGCGTGATGCCCGCCGACCAGCTGGACCAGAAGCTGCGGAATCCGCGCCGTGACGGCGGCCATCTCGGCCACCGTCTCGGCCCCGGCCACGTCGCGGATCAGCACCGCGGAAGACACCGCCTGGAACCGCGTCAGGTCGGTCTGGGTGACCATCCCGACGAGCCGGTCCGCCTCGACCACCGGCAGGTGGCCGATCCGGCGTTCCAGCATGATGTGCAGGATGTCGGAGCCCAGCGCCTCGGGCGTCAGCGTCACCGGGTCGGGGGTCATCACCTCGCGGATCGGGGCCGCGGGATCGCGGCCCTCGGCCAGCACCCGGTTCGACAGGTCGCGCACGGTGACGATGCCGACCAGCCGCTCGCCCGCCGTCACGCCGAGCGACGAGACATGGGCATCGCGCATCAGCCGCGCCGCCTCGCGCACCGGCGTGTCCGGCCCGCAGGTGACGGGCTTGCGCGCCATCAGGTCGGCGACCTTCAGCGTGGTGAGGTCGGTCTTGCGGCCCTCGCCACCGCGGCCGCGGTTGAAGAACCGGTCGAAGGCCGGGTATTCGGCCATCAGGTGCCGGAACTCCGCCTCGGGCAGCATCAGAACGACGCTGTCCTCGGTGGTGCGCGCGGTGGTCACCGCCAGCCCGTCGCGCAGAAGCCCCCGTTCCCCGAAGGAATTGCGCGCGCTCAGCAGCGACACAAGGCCGCCGCCGGGGTCCAGAACCTCGACCCCGCCGCGCTTGAGCACGTAAAGCCCCGGCGCCGGTTCCCCGGCGGTGTAGAGCGTGGTGCCCGCCGGCACCTCCCTGCGGCTGAAGCAACCGGCGACCCGCACCAGTTCGTCCCGCGGCAGGCTGTCGTAGGGATGCACCGCTTCGAGAAAGCCCGCGATGGTCTGGACGACGTCGCTCATGATGCCCTCTGCCGGTCGGTGGGGTGGCGCGCCCCTCGCGGGGCGCGCCGGCGTTTCGGTCCCGGCCCGGATCGCTCCGGGCCGGGCGGGATCAGTGGCCGGTGGCGGCGCCCGCACCGCGCGGGATGCGGACCGATTCCACCAGATCCTGGATTTCCTGCGGCGGTTCCTCGGTCGCGTTCGACACGAGATAGGCCACGAGGAAGTTCACCGCGGCGCCGATCGGGCCGAAGTGGGTCGGCGGGATGCCGAACAGGTAGTTCGACGCCGTGTTCTCCAGCATGTTGGTGCCGGGGATGAAGAACCAGCCGAGATAGGTGAACAGGTACAGGCAGGTCACGATCAGACCGGCCAGCATCCCCCAGGTCGCCCCGGCCGAGTTGATGCGCTTGGAGAAGATGCCCATCATCAGCGCCGGGAACAGCGAGGCCGCGGCAAGCCCGAAGGCCAGCGCCACCGTCTGTGCCGCGAAGCCGGGCGGGTTGAGCCCCAGATAGGTCGCGAGCGCGATGGCGCCGGCCATCGAGATCCGCGCCGCCAGAAGCTCGCCCTTCTCCGAGATCCCCGGGTTCAGCGTCGACTTGATCAGGTCGTGGCTGATCGCCGAGGAAATCGCCAGAAGCAGGCCCGCCGCCGTCGACAGCGCCGCCGCCAGACCGCCGGCGGCGATCAGCGCGATGACCCAGCCGGGAAGCTGCGCGATTTCCGGGTTGGCCAGCACCAGGATGTCACGGTTGAAGGTGACAAGCTCGTTGCCCTGCCAGCCGCGTTCGGCCGCCAGCGCCTGCATGTCGGCACTGCCCTCGTTGTAGTACTGGATCCGGCCGTCGCCGTTCTTGTCCTCGACCGCGAGCAGGCCGGTGACCGCCCAGGTCTGGAACCAGTCCGGCAGGTCTTCCTGCTGGACGGCCTCGCCCTGCACGCCCTCGGGCCACATCGTCGTCATGATGTTCAGCCGCGCCATCGCGCCCACCGCCGGGGCGGTCAGGTAGAGCAGCGCGATGAACACCAACGCCCAGCCCGCCGACCAGCGCGCATCGGCCACCTTCGGCACCGTGAAGAAGCGGATGATCACGTGCGGCAGGCCCGCGGTGCCGATCATCAGCGACAGGGTGAACAGCGCCATCAGCCAGGGATTGGTGCTGGTGGTGTAGGAGTTGAAGCCGAGATCGTCGAGCAGGCCGTTGAGCGTGACCAGCAGCGGTTCGCCGGTGCCGGCATGGGTCGAGAACAGGCCCAGCCCCGGGATCGGATTGCCCGTCAGCTGCAGCGAGATGAACACCGCCGGGATCGTGTAGGCGACGATCAGAACGCAGTACTGCGCGACCTGGGTATAGGTGATGCCCTTCATCCCGCCCAGAACCGCGTAGACGAACACGGTGGCCGAGGCGATGAACAGGCCGGTCGTCGCATCGACCTCGAGGAAGCGCGAGAAGGCCACGCCCGCCCCGGTCATCTGGCCGATCACGTAGGTGACCGAGATCACGATCAGGCAGATCACCGCGACCACGCGGGCCGTGGTGGAATAGTAGCGGTCGCCGATGAATTCCGGCACCGTGAACTTGCCGAACTTCCGCAGATAGGGCGCGAGAAGCATCGCCATCAGCACGTAGCCGCCGGTCCAGCCCATCAGGAAGCTGGAATTGGTGTAGCCCACGAAGGCGATCAGGCCCGCCATCGAGATGAACGAGGCCGCCGACATCCAGTCGGCCGCGGTCGCCATGCCGTTGATCACCGGGTTCACGCCCCGGCCCGCGGCATAGAACTCCGAGGTGGAGCCGGCGCGCGCCCAGATGGCGATCCCGAAATAGAGCGCGAAGGACGCGCCCACGAAGATGAAGTTGAGTGTTGTCTGGTCCATCGCCGGGGCCCTACTGCTCGTCCACGCCATGCTCGCGGTCAAGCGAGTTCATGTAGCGTGCGTAGTTGAAGATCAGCAGGATGAAGACGAGGATCGACCCCTGCTGCGCGAACCAGAAGCCGAGATCGGTTCCCCCGACCCCGATGCCCGCGATCAACGGGCGCAGGATGATGCCAAAGCCGAAAGAGCAGAAGAACCAGATCACCAGCGAGATGGTGATGATCCGCTTGTTCGCTGCCCAGTAGGCGTTGGCAGATGACTTGTCCGCCATGAACGTTACTCCCTGAGTTTCCCTTCACACCGTGCACCCCGCGCGCCATGCGGGGATGCCGGCCTTCCCTCAAACCGTGACGCGCGCGACAATGTCGCCCAGCCCCCCGGCAACCGCGTCGATATCCTGCATGGCATCGACCCGTTCCAAGACCCCCAGCCCCGCGTAATGCGCGATCAGGGGCGCCGTCTGCGCGTGGTAGGCCTTCAGCCTTTCCGCCACGGTTTCGGCATTGTCGTCGGCGCGGCGCCTGAACTCGGTGCCGCCGCACTTGTCGCAGGTTCCCGCCACCGCGGGCTGCTTGTGCTCGTCGTGGTAGCCCTCGCCGCAGCCCGCGCAGGTGAACCGGCCGGAAACCCGGCCGACCATCGCCGCGTCGTCGACCTCGAGGCTGATCGCCGCGGTGACGGATTGCCCGGCCCCGGCCAAGAGCGCATCGAGCGCGGCGGCCTGCGCCGCGGTGCGGGGAAAGCCGTCGAGGATCACCCCGCGGGCCACGTCGGGCCGCGCCATGCGTTCGCCGAGGATCTCCAGCACGATCTCGTCTGACACCAGCGCGCCGGCCTCCATCACCGCCTTGGCGGCGAGGCCCGCGGGTGTGCCCTCGGCCACCGCGGCGCGCAGCAGGTCGCCGGTGGACAGCTGCACAAGGCCGAAGCGGTCCTCCAGCATCCGCGCCTGGGTGCCCTTGCCGGCCCCCGGCGGGCCGAGAAGGATCAGCACGACGGGGCGGGTTTCGACATCGGTTCCGGTCGGCATCGGCTCACCCCTTCTGCTGGCGGTTCTCGATCAGGTCGTCGACCACCGAGGGATCGGCGAGGGTCGAGGTGTCGCCGAGGCTGCCGAAATCGTTCTCGGCGATCTTGCGCAGGATGCGGCGCATGATCTTGCCCGAGCGGGTCTTGGGCAGGCCCGGCGCCCACTGGATCTGGTCGGGCGAGGCGATCGGGCCGATTTCCGTGCGCACCCACTTGACCAGCTCCTTGCGCAGTTCGTCCGAGGGTTCGACGTCGTTCATCAGCGTGACATAGGCGTAGATGCCCTGCCCCTTGATGTCGTGCGGGAAGCCGACGACGGCGGCCTCGGCCACCTTGGCATGGGCCACGAGCGCGCTTTCGACCTCGGCGGTGCCCATCCGGTGGCCCGAGACGTTGATCACGTCGTCGACCCGGCCGGTGATCCAGTAGTAGCCGTCCTTGTCGCGGCGGCAGCCGTCGCCGGTGAAGTAGTAGCCGCGATACTGGCTGAAATAGGTCTCCTGGAAGCGTTCGTGATCGCCCCAGACGGTGCGCATCTGGCCCGGCCAGCTGTCGGCGATGCACAGCACGCCCTCGGCCTCGGTCTCGCCGATCCGGACCGCGGTCTGCGGATCGAGCACCACGGGCTTGACCCCGAAGAACGGCAGCGTGGCCGAGCCCGGCTTGGTCGGCGTCGCGCCCGGCAGCGGGGTGATCAGGTGGCCGCCGGTCTCGGTCTGCCAGAAGGTGTCGACGATCGGGCATTTGCCCTTGCCGACATGCTTGTCGTACCAGGTCCAGGCCTCGGGGTTGATCGGCTCGCCGACCGATCCCAGCACCCGCAGGCTGGACAGGTCATGTTTCTCGACCCATTCGGCGCCCTGCCCCATCAGCGCGCGGATCGCGGTGGGCGCGGTGTAGAACTGGTTGACCTTGTGCTTTTCACAGACCGCCCAGAACCGGCCGGCATCGGGATAGGTGGGCACGCCCTCGAACATCACCGTGGTCGCGCCGTTCGCCAGCGGGCCGTAGATGATGTAGCTGTGGCCGGTGACCCAGCCGACATCGGCGGTGCACCAGAACACGTCGCCATCCTTGTAGTCGAAGGTGTACCGGTGCGTCATCGCCGCGTAGACGAGGTAGCCGCCGGTCGTGTGCACGACGCCCTTGGGCTTGCCGGTCGAGCCGGAGGTGTAGAGGATGAACAGCGGATCCTCCGCCCCCATCGGCCGCGGCGGGCAGTTCGGGCTGACCATCTCCATCATCGCCTTGACGTCGACGTCGCGGCCCTCGATCCAGGTCGTCTGGTCGCCGGTATGCTTGACCACGAGACAGCGCACATCGTCGGAACAATGCAGCAGCGCGGCATCGGTATTGGCCTTGAGCGGGGTGCGGCGGCCGCCGCGCGGCGCGGTGTCGGCGGTGATCACCACCTTGGCGCCGCAGTCGTTGATCCGGTTCGACAGCGCGTCGGGCGAGAAGCCGGCGAAGACGATCGAATGGATCGCGCCGATCCGCGCGCAGGCCAGCATCGCGTAGGCGGCCTCGGGGATCATCGGCAGGTAGATCACCACCCGGTCGCCGCGCATCACGCCCTGGCTCAGCAGGACGTTGGCCATCTGGTTCACCTTGCGCGACAGGTCGCGGTAGGTGATGTGCTGGGCCGGCGTTTCCGGGTCGTCGGGCTCGAAGATGATCGCGGTCTGCAGCGCGCGATCCTCGAGATGCCGGTCGATGCAGTTGACCGCGGCGTTCAGCACGCCGTCCTCGTACCACTTGATCGAGACCTTGCCGAAAGTGAAATCGGTATCCTTGATCCGGGTCGGCGCCTTGACCCAGTCCAGCCGCTTGGCCTGCTCGGCCCAGAACCCGTCGGGATCGGCCAGCGAGGCGGCATATAGCTCCTGGTATTTCGTCATGTCGGCATGGGCGTTCTCGAACCCGGTCGGAACCGCACGCACGGTGTCGGCGTCGCTTGCCTGAACCTCAGCAGCCATCTGGCCTCCTCCTTCGAAAAACTCGTGCCGCCGGGACAGGCGGCCGCGTCAGGCCATGACCCCTGCCATGCCCTTCATCCCGAGTGCAGTGTAAACCAATTGACCAATTCATCATAACCCCTTTTGGATATTCAATTTTTCTGTGAATTTCTTCACTGCACAATGGATAACTTTGTAAATCTTGCTGAGTGCGCGCAGGATTTGACGGGGGTTATCAAGGCCTTGCCTGTTCACGATCCGGTGACAATCGGCGGCCGGATCGGCCCCGGCCAGGCCGCCGGCGCGGGGCCGGCGCGCCGGCCGAGGCCGACGCCGGCGCCCGCCCCGCGCCCGTTAGCGCATGACAGCCGCGGCCGATCCGCCGCCGCCGCGAATCAGCGCCGCGGGGCCGCGGCGCCCTGGCGATCCGGCGGATACGCACCCGCCCGCCCCGCGCGACGCCGGCCGGCGCGCGGATGCGGCGGCACGCCTCGGCCGGGCCGACGGGGCGCCGCTTGTCGTCGTCATGGGGCTGGGGTACCGGTTGGATAGCGCCGGAACCGGGCGCGCCCCCGACCTGTCAAGCGGCACGAGGCCCGCCGATGAACGACAAGCGCGACCCGATCAACCCGACCGATGACGCGGCCCGCGCCTTGGCGCGCGAGCTTTTGCAGGGCGCGCGCTTCGCCGCCCTCGGCGTGCTGGACCCGGAGACCGGCGGCCCGGCCGTCAGCCGCGTCGCGCTGGCGCTCGACCCGGCGGGCTGCCCGGTCACGCTGATCTCGGACCTCGCCGCCCATGCCCGCGCGCTGGCCGCCGACCCGCGCGCCGGGCTGCTGGTGGGCGAACCCGGCGCGAAGGGCGACCCGCTGACCCATCCGCGGATGTCGGTCGCCGTCCGGGCCGAGACGGTCGACCGCGGCGGGCCGGACCATGCCGCCCTGCGCACGCTCTGGCTGGACCGCCATCCGAAGGCGAAACTGTATATCGATTTCGGCGATTTCCGCTTCGTGCGGCTGCGCCCCACCGGCGCGGCGCTGAACGGCGGCTTCGGCCGCGCCTACCGCCTCGTGCCCGAAGACCTCGCCCCCGGCGATGCCTGACGGCAACCGGCAGGCCGGTCGCGCCGGTCCAGCCGGCGGCCGTTGCCGGTGTCAGACGCCCAGTTCGGCCCCGGCGACCGGGCGGACGCCGTTGATCTTCCAGCCCGCCTCGGTCGGGATCATCTCGTAATCGAACAGGTGGGTGCGGCCCTGCGGGCCCGTCACCTCGACGCGCTGCTGCAACCGGCCGCCGCGTTCCGTGAGCCCGAGGAACCGCACGGCGCCGGGCTGCCAGATCGGCGGATAGCCGGTCGCCACCATGCGGCCGAAGTTCTCGGGCGTGCCGAACAGGCCGCGGATCGTGGGCGAGGCGAATTCGAAGGCCGCGACCGGGTCGCCGGCGCGGAACGCCTCCATCTGGTTCTCGATCACCCGTTCGATCGCCTCACCCTTGCCGTCGGCGCGCACCGGGCCGGACAGGCCCGCCGCAAGCGCCAGCGCCGCCGCCATTCGCCACACCATCGCCCTGCCCCTTTTCTGTTCCGACCGAGCCATTAAGTTAGCCCGGCAGATTGACGGGACAACGGCAACGGGGAACGGCCTTGGCCTATGCCTTCACACCGGGCGAGAAGAACATCACCAGGGCGCTGCGCCGGATCGCCCGGCAACGTGTTGACGCCTCGCTGGGGCTGTTCGAACGCGGCGCGATGGACGAGGCCCGCCGGATCCACGAATTGCGCAAGAACATCAAGAAGCTGCGCGGCCTGATCCGGCTGGTCCGGCCGGTGTTTGCCGATTACGCGGCGGAAAACCGGGCGCTGGGCGAGGCCGGCCGGGCGATCGGCCATCTGCGCGACGCCGACGTGCGTGCCGCGGGGCTCGCCGATCTGGCCGACCGGGCGCGCCTGCCGAAGGCCGAGCGCGACGCCCTGCTTGCCGCGGCCGCCCGCGATAGCGACCGGCCGACCGCGGCCGAGGCGGAGGCGGCGCTGGTCGCCCATCTCGACGCGCTGCGGCTGCTGCGGCACCGGATCGACGGCTGGAAGGTCGATGCGAAGGGCTTCGCGGCGCTCGAACCGGGGCTGGAGCGGGTGCTCAAGCGCGGCGCGCGGGCGATGGTCGCGGCCCGCAGGGATCCCGAGGGCGAGCCCTTTCACGACTGGCGCAAGCGGGTGAAGGACCACTGGTACCACGCCCGGCTGCTGACGCCGATCTGGCCCGGCATGATGACGGCCCGCGCGACCGCCGCAGGCGATCTGGGCGAGATGCTGGGCGACGCGCGCGACCTCGACCTGCTGGCCGAGGCGCTGGCGCCGATGGCCGATGCCGGGACGCCGGGGGCGGGCAAACTGGTCAAGCGGGCGCGCCGCGAACGGGCCGACCTGACCCTGCGCGCGGATCGCCTCGGCCGGCTGCTCTATGCCGAACCCGCGCCGGCGCTGACCGCGCGCTGGGGCGCGTGGTGGCGGATCAGCGGCGCCTAGCCGGCCAACTCGCCCGCCAGCGCCCGGTCGATCAGCGCGACGGTTTCCTCGACGCCGTAAAGCGCGATGAACCCGCCGAAGCGCGGCCCCTGGCTGGCGCCCAGAAGCACCTCGTAGAGCGCGGCGAACCACGCCCGCAGCGGCTCGAACCCGTGTTCGCGCCCCACGGCGAAGCACAGGCTTTGCAACTCTTCGGCATCCAGCCCGCCCGCCCAGGCCGCCAGACGGTCGCGCAGATCGGCGATCGCGGCGCGCTCGTGGTCCGTCGGCAGGCGGAACCGGCGCTCGGGCGCCACGAAATCGCGGAAGTAGCGCACCGCGAACTCGGCGGCCTGGTCGAGATCAGGATGGGTTTCGGGGCTTGCCTCGGGCGCGTAGCGGCGGATGAAGCCCCACAGGCCCGACTTGTCCTGCGCCGCCGCGACCGAGGCGAGGTTCAGCAGCATCGAGAACGGCACCACCATTTTCGATTCGGGCGGGTTGCCGCCGTGGATGTGCCAGACCGGGTTGGCCAGCCGCGCCGCCGCATCCTGCGTGGGGAAGGCGCGCAGCTGCTGGTGATACTCGTCCACCGCCTTCGGGATGACGTCGAAATACATCCGCTTGGCGGTTTTCGGCTTGAGGAACATGAAATAGCTCAGCGACTCGGTCGAGGCATAGCTGAGCCATTCGTCGATCGTGAGGCCATTGCCCTTCGACTTCGAGATCTTCTCGCCGTTCTGGTCGAGGAACAGTTCGTAGGTGAAATGCTCGGGCGCGCGGCCGCCCAGCACCTTGCAGATCCCGTCGTAGATCGGCGTGTTGGTGGAATGGTCCTTGCCATACATCTCGAAATCGACGTCGAGCGCGGCCCAGCGGGCGCCGAAATCGGGCTTCCATTGCAGCTTCACGTTGCCGCCGGTGACCGGCAGGGTCCATTCGCGCCCCGCCTCGTCGTCGAAGGTGATCGTGCCGTTCGTGGCGTCGACCTGCTTGATCGGCACGTAAAGCACACGGCCGGTTTCGGGATGGATCGGCAGGAAGATCGAATAGGTCTGCTGGCGTTCCTCGCGCAAGGACGCCAGCATGATCTCCATCAGCGCGTCGTAGCGTTCGGCGGCGCGCAGCAGCACCGCGTCGAACCGGCCGGACTTGTAGAAGTCGGTCGCGCTGATGAACTCGTAGTCGAAGCCGAAAGTGTCGAGGAACCGGCGCAGCATCGCGTTGTTGTGATGGCCGAAGCTTTCATGGCTGCCGAACGGGTCGGGCACCGATGTCAGCGGCCGCTGCAGATGCTCGCGCAGCATCTCGGGGTTGGGCACGTTCTCGGGGATCTTGCGCATCCCGTCCATGTCGTCGGAAAAGCAAACCAGCCGCGTCGGGATGTCCGAGATCAGCTCGAAGGCGCGGCGCACCATCGTGGTGCGCGCGACCTCGCCGAAGGTGCCGATATGCGGCAGGCCCGAGGGGCCGTAGCCGGTTTCGAACAGGACATGGCCCTTCGCCGGCGGCCCGGCCTCGTAGCGTTTGAGCACCCGGCGCGCCTCTTCGAAGGGCCAGGCCTTCGAGGCCATCGCGGCATCGCGCAGGTTCGTCATCTCGCCACCCTTTTCCGGCTTGGCGGCAGCCCCCTGCCGCAAGGCCCTTCCCCTACTTGAGTTGTGCGAGGAAGGTCAATAATTTGCACCGCAGCATGAAGTCAGGCAGGCATCCCGTGTCGATCCCCATATCCTCGTTCTCCCCCGAAGACGCGCTGGTCGCGCTGATGGTCACCGTGTCGTTCTCCGACGAGACGGTGCGCACGGCGGAACTGATGGCGATCGACCGCCAGGTCGGGCACCTGCCGGTCTTCGCGACCTATGATTACGACCGCATCCGCGAAGTGGCGCAGACGGTGATCGCGCTGCTGGAGGAAGAGGACGGGCTGGACGCGCTGTTCGGCCTGATCCGCGATTCCCTGCCCGAACGGCTTTATGAGACCGCCTATGCGATGGCCTGCGACGTGGCCGCCGCCGACGGCAAGCTGGGCCAGCCGGAACTGCGGATGCTGGAAGAGATCCGCCACGAGCTGAACATCGACCG
>Ga0180436_10002888_pt1 | contig 16070 bp, 13 predicted proteins | sample SS_ome_2_FD_132434 | JGI IMG/M metagenome (GOLD analysis project Ga0180436, IMG submission 132434) | Hypersaline lake sediment archaeal communities from the Salton Sea, California, USA - SS_3_S_2 metaG | ecosystem: Environmental > Aquatic > Non-marine Saline and Alkaline > Hypersaline >...
AATTGGCTCTTTACTTTTTGAACCGCCGAAAAGTAACAAAGAGCGCTCGAACCACAAAGGAATGCTTTAACCTCCAAAGCCCTTCTAAAAAACCTCTCGATTTATCTGCTGTCTATAGATAGGTATAAAAAAAAAGACCTTTCAGTCTCTCTTATCAAAAATTTGTTTAATCATACAGCCCCGCAAAGTCCATAACCGAAATATCTTTTAGCGGCAGCTTAACCGGCTTTCCCTGCTTGGAAGACAGATACATTGCAAAAACGATTTCGATAGCATCTCTGGCCGCTTTGCCGTCTACAAAAATCTTCTCTTTGCCTTCGAGTGCCGAAACAAAGTTTTCGTATACTGGCGCGTGTTTTATTCCATTCTCCTTTATCGCAGGTTTAGAGTACTCCGAAACAGTCTTTTCTTCATCCTGTTCGAACACTTTCCATTCGGATATTTTCGATACTGAAGGACCGCAAAGCTTTGCTGTACCTTTTTCGCCGAATACATATAGAGTTTCTTCGAGGTTTTTCGGATAGACGTTTATAGTCCCCTCGATAAATCCATATGCACCATTTTTCATCTTCAAAAGTCCAAGTCCTAAGTCATCCGTTTCGATATATGGGTGTGCTAATCTGTCCGTGTACGCAAATACTTCGTCAATCTCTCCACCCAAAACCCAACGCAGTATATCTATGTTGTGTATACACTGATTAAAAAGCGAGCCGCCGTCCGCTTTCCATGTGCCTCTCCAAGAAGCCTGTTTAAAATAATCCTCGTTCCTGTTCCAGCGAATATGAGCACATCCATGCAGCAATCGTCCAAAGTCTCCGCTGTCAATTGCGTTTTTAAGCTTTAACACCGCAGGGTTAAATCTGTTCTGGTGAGAAACAGCGACCAAGACACCTTTTTCTTCAGCTTTTTTTATAATCTCATCAGCGTCCTTCAAAGAAAGCGCAATGGGCTTCTCAATCAAAATATTCTTTCCTGCTTTAATACAATCCAGCGCAATTTTCGCATGTGAGCCGCTGTCGGTGGTAATAGCGATGAAATCCACTTTCTCGCTTACAAGCATTTTCTTATAGTCATCATATCTGCTGATCGATTCTTTTTCCCCTTCGCTCAAAGTCGAAGCTTCAAAAATTTCCTCCGCTCTCGAAATATCCAAATCACAAACAGCAGCTAGCTTAACCCCAGATTTCTTCGCCGCTTCAATATGTTGGATTGAAATTCTGCTCATGCCGATTATTGCATATCTATATTCACTCATCCGTTATTTCCTTTATAAAAATCATCAAAAGCGCCAAATATTCTTTCGAAATCATCATCTGTAAGATAAGCATGCATAGGCAGGCTCATCACCTTTTTGCTGGCATTCACTGCAACAGGATAGTCCTTAGCAGTCGGCTGAAGATACTCAAAAGCCTTTAGAAGCGGCATCGGTGTCACATAATATACAGCAGTGGGTATACCCCGTTTCTTTAAATGTGCCAAAAGCTCTTCCCTCTCAAGCCCTTTAAGCTTTATAGTATACTGCGCCCATGCACTTTTATATCCATTCGCCACTACAGGGACTTCAACATATTTCGAGAGGTGGTCACCATATCTCTTCGCAACTTCCTGCTTCTTTGAAAGCTCATCATCAAATATTTTGAGCTTTTCGAGCAGAACTCCTGCTTGCACCGTATCCATTCGTGCATTAAGCCCGATGCGGACATTATCATATTTATCACTGCCCTTGCCGTGTACTCGCAAAGATTTCATAATCTCAAAAAGTTCTTCGTCTTCTGTAAAAACCGCTCCGCCGTCTCCATAGCATCCCAGTGGTTTTGCCGGAAAAAACGAAGTGCAGCCGATATCGCCCAAAGTACAGGCTTTTCTATCTTTATAAATACCGCCAAAACTCTGTGCTGAATCATCGATTATCTTCAAATCGAATTCATCGGCGATCTTTTTTATCTCATCATAATCTGCAGCCAATCCGAACAAACTGACCGTAACTATCGCCTTCGGGGTTAGTTTACCCTCTTCGATAGTTTTTTCTATTCTCTCCCGAAGCCTTTCGCTGTCGATATTGTATGTCTTTTCGTCAATATCAGTGAAGACCGGTGTTGCCCCAAGCAGTGCAATCGTCTCTGCAGAAGCAAAAAAAGAAAAAGCTGTAGTGAAAACAGCATCTCTCACACCCACGCCGAGAGCCATAAGCGCAAGGCTCAGTGCATCCGTTCCGCTGGAGCAGCTTAACGTGTGCTTGGAACCAATATACGAGCCAAGTTCACTTTCAAGCTTTGAAATTTCCGGTCCCATGATATATCTTCCGTGGGACAGTATGTCTTCGTATGATTTTTTTAGACCCTCTCTGATTCTTTCCTGCTGTGCTTTTAAATCAATAAACTGCATAAGCTTTCCTCTTTATAATAACCAAATTTTTTCTCTGTCTTTAGCGTCCTTTATATCTTTAAAGCCGTTCTTTGTGTCGAATATAACGGTCGCATTCCTAAGAATCATTTCATAATCATATGTCGTGTGCGCTGTCAGGAGCAGCACTATATCCGCTTCTCTTACGTCCATCTCTGTCAAGCTTCCCATACCGCTCCGCATCTTTCCGCCAATTTTATACTCACTGATAAACGGATCATATGCACTTACAATACCTCCCTGCTCCTCCAGCTGCTCTATAATCTTCAACGAAGGGCTTTCACGATAATCGTCTATATCGGATTTATAAGCGACTCCAAGAACCAAAATCTTAGAACCGTTCACCGCTTTTTTAAAGGTGTTCAAAATCCTCGAAGCTTTTTCTATTACGAACAACGGCATAGTTTCATTTATCTCACCCGAAGTTTCAATCAGCCGGATGCTGTAGTCATACTCCCTTGCTTTCCAGGATAGATAGTACGGATCTATCGGTATACAATGTCCTCCAAGTCCTGGACCGGGATAGAAAGGCTGGAATCCATACGGTTTTGTACTCGCCGCATCAACAACCTCCCAGATATCAATTCCCATCTTATCACACAATACAGCCATCTCATTTATCAATGCGATATTTATATTTCTATATGTGTTTTCAAGAATTTTCTCCATCTCGGCGATCGCAGGAGAACTCGCTTTGAAAATTTCGCATTCCAGAACATTCTCATAAAGTGTTGCCGCAACCTCAGTACAGGCAGGGGTTATTCCTCCGACAACCTTTGGTGTATTCTTCGTATTATAGACCGCATTACCCGGGTCTATCCTTTCGGGAGAAAAGGCCAAGAAAAAATCCTCGCCGCAAACGAGTCCGCTTTCTTCCAAAATCGGCTTCATAATCTCCTCAGTTGTACCGGGGTATGTCGTACTTTCAAGAACGATCAGCATCCCCTTATGCATACGCTTTGCTATCTCTTTCGCACTGCTCTTAACATATGAGATATCCGGCTGTCTATATTTATCGAGCGGGGTCGGCACACATATTGCAACGCAATCCATATCCTTTACGATATCGAAATCCGCAGTCGCTTTTAGCAGTCCATCGCCGACTATCTCCTTTAAATCGCTGTCCACAACATCGCCGATATAGTTTATGCCCTTGTTGACCATATCGACTTTGTCTTTGTTCACATCAAATCCGGTTACCATATAGCCCGTTTTTGCCTTTTCTACAGCCAAAGGCAGTCCAACATATCCGAGTCCGATAACCGCTATTTTTGCAGTTTTGTCATTAATCTTTTGTATTAATGCTTCCTTCATATTCCACCAATCCTTATATCGCGATCATGATAAGAATCATATTATCGCAAAAAAACTTATCTAAACACCTTCCGCCTTCTTGGCGAGGTTGTCCACTATCTCTCTTTTCTCTTCTTCGTCATATTTCGGAACCAGCTTCCAAATATATTCAAGCATCTTGTCTTCGTCTCTGTCGATCTTCTCCATCTCTTTGACTGTTCCGTCTATATCGACAGTCGGCTGCTCGTATGCATTAAGACAGAAAATCTTTTCGATCTCTGTATTCGATACAGTTTCATCAGAGAAAGAAAGTTCCTCAAACATCTTTTCCCCAGGGCGAAGACCTGTATATTCAATCTGGATATCCACGTCCGGCTCAAAGCCGCATAGTTTTATCATATTCCTGGCAAGAGCATCTATCTTCACAGGAGTTCCCATATCGAGCATAAATATCTCTCCACCTTTTGCCATTGCGCCCGCTTGCAGAACAAGCTGAGCCGCTTCCGGTATAGTCATAAAATATCTTGTAACATCAGGATGCGTTACCGTCACAGGTCCGCCTTCCTGGATCTGGCGTTCGAACAGCGGTATTACGCTTCCATGACTTCCAAGAACATTCCCGAAACGAACGGAGGTGAAAACCGTTTTGCTTTTCTTGCTCATCTCAACGACAACCATCTCAGCAATACGCTTTGTCGCACCCATAACATTGGTCGGGCGGACTGCTTTGTCCGAGGATATCATAACAAACCTTCTCACACCAAACTTGTCCGCTGCCTCGGCAACGTTTCTTGTCCCTATAACGTTGTTAAAAAACGCTCTTATGGGATTGTTTTCCATAAGCGGAACGTGCTTATGCGCCGCTGCATGCAGGATAACGTCCGGCTTTTGCTTTTTGATGATATTGAATATCTCAGATTTATCCGCAACAGAACCAATTTCGATTTCGGTTATTACATTCTTATGTCTTTCCCGCATCTCACAAAAGAGCTCATAAGTCGTATTTTCATAGATATCCACAAGGACCAGTTTTTTCGGCGAAAATCTCAATATCTGTCTCGCAAGCTCGGACCCTATGGACCCGCCCGCACCTGTTACCATAACGGTTTTATCCTGCACATATCCAGAAATCGACCCGATATTCAAATCGGCAGGATTCCTTTCAAGCAAATCTTCAATCTCAATATTCCTAAATTTTGATATTGTAACACTTTCATCAACGATATCATATATCGAAGGTATCGTTTTAACCTTCAAGCCTGTCTCTGTACATCTTTTTAGGATATCTCTCTTTTTAGTAGCATCTATCATAGTGATACAAAAACATATTTCATCTATATCGTAATCCTTAACCGCTCTTTCAAGGTCCTCAAGAGTACCCACCACTCTAATGCCGTTAATAAAGCGATTGAGTTTTTGACTGGAATCGTCTAAAACAGCAACGACATCATATCTCTTCTTATATTTCATCTCCTCAATAACCGTTCTTGCCGCTTCTCCGGCACCGATTATCAAAACCTTCGTCTGGTTTTCACTTTTACTGTTACCGTATTTTATATTTCTGTATATGCTAAAAATTATACCCAAGCTGAGTCTCATTCCCACAGTCAAGTATGTCGCTATAAACATCGTCAAGAAATATACTGAGTACGGCAATCTTTCGGTAAACAATTCCGCATATAAAAACACAAGCGCAGGCGCTATCAGATTTGCTATAAAACAATATCTGATCTCGTCCCACATCTTTTGCGTAAAGACCATCTTATAAACGCGCGTAAGATTGAAAACGATAAGATAGATAACAGAAATCGCTATGGTGTTTTGATAATATATCGACGTATAGCCGAAATCCGACATCTTCAAAAATCTAAATTGTATGGCCAAAATGAAAGCAACATTGATAAGGATTAAATCCATTATCATGAATGCCCATTGAGAAAACGCTATTCTTCTCCTCAAACCTCTACCCCCATCTATGGTAAAAACAAAACATTACAGCCTCACTACTCGTTTTGTTTCGAAGCATCTATGTCAAAGCTCGACACTCCTAAATATTATACTACATATAATAATATTTACAAGCACCCATTGTTTCCAATATAAAATACAAATTTAGACATTTTTCAGGCACTATCCTTTTAGCTTTTTCTCTTTTGATACAAAATAACTTATCAAATTATCCGATATGACAAATATAATAAGCGGATATATGTGCATCATCATCCTGTTTCCGGAATCGCTCCAGTTGATATGCAGCGAAGTTTCCCTGAATGCGAAAATCGCAAACATAAGAGCAATGAAAATCGGTATAATGCCTTCTAGGAAAAAGCTCTTCTTTTTTGTAAGCAAAATTGCAAAGATACCGAGAATTATAACACCGAACCATGCAGTGATCCAAAGACCTTCAAAAAACATGTTTTGGAACATAACTCTTGTATTCACCATGAACTTCGAAATATCCAAAAGGTTTATCGCAACAGCAAACACGAGTACTGCTGCAACAAAAAGTTTAAACAGTTTCTCATTTTGTTTGCTGAAAAATCTATTTTTCAGATATATATATATTCCCGCTGCAAGGAACAGTCCGACTATCAGAGCCGATTTATCAACAGTCAGAAATGCACTGTCGAAATTATCTCCGACATGCAGAAAGAAGCTCAAATACCATGCAAGAAGCACTAAGAACAAACCGCCGGTATAGTACACGAGTCTCTTTGCATCGATTTTCTTATGAGCGAAATACATCACGATGAACACAGCAACCAGAGGTCCTTCTACTCTTGTGAAGCAAAACGCCACCATAAAAACAAAGGAAAGAATAAGATCAATTGTGTCGTCATATTTTATATACCTATACATATAGTACATCAAGAACATCATAAAGAAACCGGCAAATATATTCGGAACCAAGCACACCCCGAGATATACGACAAAGAAGCTGGTCGCAAGCAGCAAAAATCCAGGCAAAGCATACCAAAACGCTCTTTTGTCCTTAAGTCCTCTTTCCCTGGTTTTATCAAACAGCAGATACCCGAATAGTAATAAGCTCATCACAACGAACATGTTCTGCAAGCCATATGCGAAATCGAAGGAAAACATCGCTGCAATCGAATTGAGCAAAGTCGGTATAAAAGCATGTCCGCTCATCTGATATATGACGTGGTCCACGATATAGTGTTCTCTAACGTAAATCAGTCCTAAATTCTTGTATTCAACGCTGTCAAACGAGAGTATACTTATCGGAACTTTCGACAATACAAATCCAACCGCAAAAGTAACCAATGCCCAGAAAACGATTTTCGTTGCATCCGGCTTTTTCATCGCCAAAGCTTTTCTATCCTTTTTAAGCATAAAAATATACAGCAGGCATGTATAGACACAATAAATAATCATCACTGTCAAAAGCGAATAGTAAATATGGAATATCAAGAGAAGTGAGGATATGAATTCGAAAACCAACAATCCCACGATAAACGAGAGCAGGAGCATTTGGGTTGTTCCAATCCTTTTTCTTTCCGGCAAAAGAACGATAAGCCCCATTATAAATAAAACGGCGATAGCTATAGTTTGATTGATTATATTTGAATTTGCGTTCTCATGCCAGTCATATCCGATCTGCGGATAATTCGCTCCAAGCTTTGTCATCACAACGGTAAAAACCGCCAGCAGTGCGAGTATAGTTATCAGTGCCGCTATATATTTTATCATAGGTCTTTTCATGTCGTCACCTTAAATCCTTAATCTCTTCGAATACCGAAAACGGCATAAAGAAAAGCCAGTTGCTCCTATCGGTCAGAAAAACAACCTCATTCAGCTCACCCTTAACAAGCTCTTTATGAAAATACGCGTTTTCGAAACTGTTGAATTTATTTATAATCCGTATATGGTCGCCCTCTTTGCCAAAGAGATACTTAGTTTCCTCACGGCTTAAAATCCCAAAGTCCTCTTCAAGGGTTTTAAATTCCTTAGTAAAGCTCAATAGACTTGCTATATTGCTGTGGTCTATAGCAGTTAGACTCTTCTCTTCCTGCTCAAAATAAGTATTCGATTTATCCATATATACGGTTTTGTCCTCTAACAAATTTTGAATATAATGAGAAGTCTCGAGTGAGAAAGGATAATACCTGCCGTGAATTGTTGTCGTTTTGTGCGGTATGAAATATGATGAATTCAGCAATAATATATTCACGGAAAGAATGACAACAAGAAAAGCCGAAACGAGTACCACCGCAAATTTCTTGAGTTTACCTTTTCTTTTCAAGAAAAGACCAATAATAAAAGCTATTATAGATATGATTACGATAGCCGCTATACCCACCAAAGAAAGTGTTTTTGATATGCCGTATTTTTGCAGTGCAAAATATGCCCCAAGAATCATCAATGGAAAAATAAATGCGATTAAAACAACCCTTAACAAACTAAATTTTGATTTTTCTGCTTTTTCCCTTTTGCCCATAATCCCTCTTTTCTTCTTGTTCCTATCTTAAGTTATTAATCAATCTTCTATACAATAAATCCACTATTTTCGGATAATCCTCCTCGCTGTAGAACCCGGAAATCGGTTTTTCATAGACCACAGCAAAAACACGTGAACGCATCTCCACCATCTCCTCATCGCATAGCTCAGTATTCCCTACAAGCTCAAGATATGAGTTTGTGGAATGCATACGATAGTAGTATGTCGTTCCTTCGCAGTATACCACTTTTTTTGTAAGCGCAGAACGCATCAAAAAATCCCAATCGTGGATGTACTTAAAATCCCTGAACAATCCGATTTTCTCGACAATCTCTCTTTTAAAGAAAAGGTTACCAGAACTTATCGCCAGATTGTCCGCACAAAGCCCCAAGAACATATGCTTCTTCTCGATATTCTTTTGAAGTGCAGAGAACGGTGTATTTTGTTTAAGCATACCTTTCTCATCTATCACAGCGACTTTCGAAAAAGCGAGTCCCGCATTCCCCTTTTCAACCAGATCGACAAGAACACTGAATCTGTTGGTATCATATTTATCGTCGGAGTTAAGCACCGCAAAGTACTCGCCCGCCCCGAGATTAATCGCTTCGTCTATCGAATAATGCGCTCCTTTGTTCTCTTTATGGATAACAAATTTTTGATTTTTAAATCTTTTTTCCTTCTTCCACTCTTCGAAAAGATTTTGAATTATATTTGGAGAATCATCACTTGAGCAATCATCGACGACGATTATCTCTATATCCTTATAATCCTGCTTATATATCGACATCAAAGCTTCTTTGATAAAACTTTCGTGATTATAGCAGGGTATCACCACCGTTACAAGACCTTTTATCATTCTCTTCCTGCCCAAAAACGAAGGAACAGGCATAATCTGCTCTCTTGACAAAAACAGACCTGCCTTTTCGAAATTGTGTTTTTTCAGTTTTAAAACAGTCTGCTTGAAAAAAGTCTTAAACCCATATCTTTTCAAGACATTTCTTGCTGCCCTTATGGACGAAGCAATACTCATGTTTTTGTTCCTTTCAAATATTCTTATCTATCAGAATACATCTTCTCGTAGTATTTTACATAGTCTCCGCTTATAACGGAAGACAGCCATTCATCGTTGTCGAGATACCATTCAATCGTCTTTTCGATACCCTTATCAAAATGCGTTTCCGGCTCCCATCCCAAATCTTTCTTTATCTTAGAAGCGTCTATAGCATATCTTCTATCGTGTCCTTGACGGTCTCTTACATATTTTATCAACGAATCCGGTTTTTCCAAATAATCCAGAATCAAATTCACAATTTGGATGTTTTCCATCTCATTGTTTCCGCCGATATTGTAAACCTCGCCCGATTCTGCTTCTTTTAATACGAGATATATCGCAGAGCAATGATCATCCACATACAGCCAATCCCTCACCTGTTTTCCGTCTCCGTAAACAGGAAGGTGCTTATCTCCTCTGGCGTTTGCCAGCATAAGCGGAATCAGCTTTTCCGGGAATTGATACGGGCCGTAGTTGTTGGAGCACCTCGTAATATTAATGGGCATCATAAAGGTCTTGTTATATGCTCTCGCAATCATATCAGCCGCAGCTTTGGATGCGGAGTATGGACTGTTTGGCGAAAGAGGCGTTGTTTCGCTGAAAAGTCCCGTTTTGCCCAAGGCCCCATAAACCTCGTCCGTAGATACCTGTAAGAATTTAACGCCGTCACGATAGGTCGGATATCCTTGGTCATCCACACCGCTCTGCCAGCATGTTTTTGCAACATCCAAAAGACATTGGGTTCCCATGATATTTGTACGAAGAAATACTTCCGGCTCCTCAATACTCCTGTCAACATGCGACTCTGCCGCAAAATTCACTATATAATCAAAATCGTGTTCATCAAAAAGTCCGTTTACCAAATCCCTGTCTGCGATATCACCTTTTACGAAAACATGGCGCTTATCATCCACTACTTCCTTTAAGTTTTCAAGATTGCCTGCATAAGTCAGTTCATCGAGATTTACTACCTTGCAGTCGCTTTCTTTTCCAAGTACATATTTTATAAAATTAGAACCGATAAATCCTGCACCACCGGTAACCAGATATTTGCTCATTTTTTATCTCCTTAAATCTTTTCTTCTATCCCTTATATTCAAACTTACATTCCGCCAAAGTCGGAAGAGATTTGTCCTTTTCCGAGAGTTTCACCTCGCCGCCTTTTACAGGCCAATCGATTCCGATATCCTTATCGTTATAGATTATTCCGCCTTCAACTTCTGGTATGTAAAAATCCGTACATTTATATGTGAATTCCGCCATATCGCTCAAAACAAAAAAGCCGTGAGCGAAGCCTTCCGGCACATACAGCATTCGTCTGTTTTCACCCGAGAGAATGATCCCTTCCCATTTCCCGTAAGTGGGCGAACCTTTCCGAAGATCTACCCCGACGTCAAACACTTCGCCTCTTATCACACGAACAAGTTTTCCCTGAGCGTGCTTTCTTTGAAAATGCAGCCCTCTAAGCACTCCCTTTGCGGAGCTGGACTGGTTGTCTTGGACGAAATCCATTTTGAGCCCGATTTCCTCAAACGCTTGTTTATGATATGTCTCCATAAAATATCCTCGGTCGTCTCCGAAGACTGTGGTTTCGATAATACACATATCACTTATGCTGGTATCAATGCGCTTGAATTTACCCATAGATGTCTCCTTGTTCAACATGCGATACCAAGTTTTCAAGATACTTTCCGTAATCCGTTTTGTTCATGGGTCTTGCAAGCTCCAAAATCGCCTCTTTATCGATATATCCCATACGGTATGCGATCTCCTCAATACACGAGATATACAGCCCTTGTCGTTTTTGTATCGTCTCGACAAAAACAGCAGCTTCACTCAACCCGTCATATGTGCCGGTATCAAGCCACGCCATACCTCTGCCCATAATCTCGACTTTGAGTTCGCCTTTTTTTAAGTAATAGTCGTTTACAGCGGTAATTTCAAGTTCACCTCTCGCTGAAGGAGTGATATTCTTCGCAACTTCGACAACATCGCTGTTATAGAAGTAAAGTCCCGGAACAGCAAGATGGGATTTGGGGTTTTCCGGCTTTTCTTCGATGGATATCGCCTTCCCGTCCTTACCAATTTCTACCACCCCGAACGATTTCGGATTGTTTACATAGTATCCGAAAATCACAGCGTCTTCGGATTCCGCCGCACGCTGAACTGTGGAGGATAATCCATGACCGTAGAATATATTGTCTCCTAAAACGAGCGCACATGGCTTTCCATCGATGAATTCCTCACCGATTATAAAAGCTTCAGCAAGTCCGTTTGGTGCTTTTTGCACTTTGTATTCAAAGCGCATCCCTAAGTGTTTACCGTCCCCGAGCAGCTTTTCAAACATCGGCAGGTCGTGCTCTGTAGAAATTATCAGAACCTCTTGTATACCTGCTAGCATCAAAGTTGAAAGCGGATAGTATATCATCGGTTTGTCATAGATGGGGAGCAGCTGTTTTGATACAGCCTTTGTGATAGGATACAGTCTTGTACCGGAGCCGCCGGCCAAAATAATACCTTTTCTTTCCATTAAAATTTACCTCAATCTCTTATATTACGCTAATATATCTTATTTTTACTCCATATAGTATATATCAGGTTTAGCTTCATAGTCAATAGAAGTGTATGAGTACAAAATGAATGTAACTATATAGAATTTGTTACTGGTATAACGGTATTTTACCCTTGTAAAAAACAGCTCGGTCAATATATAATGAGTTTGATAATCAACACATGAAGGACGAAACATATGAGCAACAAGGGTTTTTATTTCAAAGAGGATAGAACTGAAAAGTTTTCTTTTGTCGAGCTTGGATTTATCGGTGAAGAACACAGTCACAGCATCAAAGTCGCTGTAGAAAAAGGGAATAACCTCTTTTCATATGTTATTGATGGGAATGAAACGATATTCTACGATCCCTCTCTTCCTTTGGATTCTTTCGTCGCCGGAACCCCGCTTCTTTTCCCTTTCCCGAACAGGATTGAAGACTCCATGTGGAGCTGGAAAGGAAAGACTTATCTACACAAGAAAAACGGTGTTCCGATACAGCTCCATTCGATGATATATGACGAGAACAGTTTCGAATATGAAACACCGGTTGAAAGAGAAGACTCAATCACCTTAAAAACCTTCATTGCCGTTGATGAATCTCATCCTATATATAAAGGATATCCGTTCACCTTTAGGCTGATTTTCAATTTTATCCTAACGAAAAAAGGGCTTGATATAGAGTATATTCTAGAAAATCTATCAGGCGAGGAGATGCCGTACGGTCTTGGATACCACCCGTATTTTACGAAACTGAGCGGAGATAAGGGAACCAAGATAACCGTACCATGCAGGTATCATTATGAAATTAGAACCGATGCCGATAAAGAGTTTTTAAACAAAATACCGGGAGGTTTTGCAATGGTCAATAATATCCTTCCAAGCGGGAATCTGATTGGAGCGAAAGGCACTGGATTTGACTTGTTTCCGCCAAAAAGCCTCTGCGCTTTAGACCTCGACGCCGTATATACCAATTTGGATAAAAACCCGACAGCAACGATAGACTATACGGATATCGGACTGAAACTTTCCATCAACGGGTCTGAAGAATTCAAGCACTATGTCGTATACACCCCGCCTGGAAAAGAGTTTTTTTGTATCGAACCACAAACGTGCAGTACTGATGCTATAAACCTATATGCAAGGGGAGTTGAACATGTCGGACTGCTGACATGTAAACCAAATGAAAAAGCTAAGGGCACGGTTTCTATAAATTATATTTAGAAGCTCAAGTCTTTGAATATTTACGAAAATAGAGAGGAAGAAAAATGAGTAAAACTTTAAGAATTGACTTTAATAACATGCTTAAAGAAAACATCGGAGAGCACGGGCTTTCTGAAAAAGAAGTTGAGGCGCAAATCTCGAAAGCAAAGCAGGTTTATGATGCTCTTGAGAAAAAAAGAGAAAGTACAACATGGAGAGATCTGCCTTTCAACCAAGGCGATATTGTCGCCGATATATCAAAAACAGGTGAATATATTCGAGAAAATTTTGAGAGTTTTGTTGTCTTCGGAATCGGCGGATCTGCACTCGGATCCAAGGCACTGTTCACTGCACTCAAACATTTGCATCACAATGAGCTTAGTGCGGAAAAGAGAAAAGCACCAAAGTTCTACGTAATAGACAATGTGGATCCGGATAAAATGAATGCACTTTTCGACGTTATTGATATCAAAAATACCGCTTTTCATGTGATATCCAAATCCGGGAACACTGTAGAAACCGTATCGCAGTTTGCTATCGCTCTTAAGCGTCTTAAAGAACTTTTGGGAGATGATTATAAGAAAAATATAGTGATCACAACGGATAAAGAAACCGGAAACATGAAGAGAATTGCTGACGAAAATGCTTTTAAGACTTTTATCGTACCTGACGGCGTCGGGGGAAGATTTTCTGTTTTCTCTCCTGTCGGACTTCTTTCCGCATCTGTACTGAATATCGATATCGATGCCCTGTTAAGAGGAGCAGGTGATATGGACAAAATGTCGAGAACGGACAATATCTCCAAAAATCCCGCTTTCATGTATGCGGCACTGTACGTCGCAGCTATGAAAAAAGGTGTCAACATTTCGGTCGTTATGCCATATGCTGATGGATTGCTTTTCACTGCGGAATGGTATGCTCAGCTTTGGGCAGAGTCTCTCGGCAAGCAGATTGACAACCATGGAAACAAAGTGAATTTTGGACAAACCCCTGTACGAGCTCTGGGAGTAACCGACCAGCACTCACAGGTACAGCTTTATAACGAAGGTCCTTTTGACAAAGTCATAACCTTTATCAAAGTTGAGAACCCGAGTACGACTTTGGAGATTCCTGTTGCGCCAATAAACCTGCATGATGCTGCATATCTGCAAGGTCAAACCTTAAATGAGCTTATTCTGGCAGAGCTCAGTGCTACTGAATACGCAGTCACCAAAGCCGGTAAGATGAATATGATGATCAGTTTAAATAAGGTAGACGAATACACTTTCGGAATGCTCCTTTCGTTCTATGAGGTAGCTACTGCCGCTGCCGGAGAACTTTTGGAAATCGATGCTTTTAATCAGCCTGGCGTGGAAGAAGGTAAAATCGCTACATTTGCTCTGATGGGCAGAGAAGGATATGAAGACAAGCGAAAAGAGCTCGAACGGCAAAAGAATAAGAAAGCGGAATTCATCTTCGATTTCTGATTATCGAATAAAATCTTTACACTATAAACCTGCCGCTTGGGGCGACTTCCCGGGCGGTTTTTTTCACGCCATTCCAGCAAGATTCTTTGATTGCTTTTTCCAGTTAAGTGATTTATTTGTCGATAGAATATGCATAAACCAGAAGAACAACAGCCATTCAAACGTTTTTATCTACCCTAAGCAGTGGAGTTATAGAATACAATCAAAATATGCTCTATTATCAATAAGTAAGCTATGGACTTTTTAATGTTAATGCTTAGTATCTTACGAAATTAATCTTTAGGAGGAGAGAAATGATTAGATTAGGTATGCATACTGACAACTGGCGTACACTTAGCGGAGGTTTTGAAGCTGGCTGTGAGTCTGCCGAAAAGTACAAGTTGGAACATATCGAAGCGGGTATAATCCATGGACAATACTTCATCCAAGCGATGGGTTATGAACCCTCCATAAGTCTTTGTCAAAATCCGCTTGCGATAAGAAGATACTGCGAGAGCAAGGGATTGCAGATTTCGCAGATCGATGGTTCTTATCCGATGATGGGCGTTGATGGTTCAACCTTTGGAGTACAATATGTACAGCAATCCATTAGATTTGCTAAAGAACTCGGATGTCCCAAGGTCGATACTACGGACAGCGGACATATCGCGAGAGATCTTTCAAAGGATGAAGTTTTAGAAATTACCAAAAGAAACTACGCGGAATGCCTAAAATGGGCTGAGGATTATAAGATTATTATCAACATAGAACCGCATGGTCCTTATACCGGTGATGAAGAGTTTATGACAAAATTGTTTGAACATTTCGACTCTGAATATCTTAGATTTAATATGGATACAGGAAATGCGTTTATAATGGGAAAAGACCCATTGGAATTCATGAAAGTATTTGAAAAATATCTAACACACTTCCACATCAAAGACGTCAGCGAAGGCTTGGCGGCTCTCGTTCGAGGAGAGGATTCCGGTATCGCATGCAGCGAGGTTGCTGTCGGAGAAGGCGTTAATGCTGATAACATCAAAGCTTGTTTAGAATACCTGATGGCTAAGGATTGGAGTGGAGATATTTCAATCGAATGCTACGGTGCTGATGATAAGATCAAAGCAAGTGTAGAATACTTGCGCGGAATTTTAGGACAATAAAATCTATATAAAAAGAAGAGTTGGATTTTTTATCCAGCTCTTTTTTGTTTATAGTTATCAAGACTCAGACAATAAAAGCTTGGATTTTCTTTTCTCAGCAAATATATTCAAAACCTGGCCCGCGATTATAAATGCAGCACCGATGAATGCGTAGATTGTAGGTATTTCATCTATAATCAGAAATACTATCAGAGGGTTTAGAACCGGTTCGATAAGGCAAATAATGCTTGCGTTGAGTGCATCCACCGTTCTTCGTCCTTTGTAAAACAGCATATATGCAACTCCGATTTGAATTACACCTAGAAAAACCAAGGCAGCGATGCTCGTATAATCCTTTGGCCAAGGAGCTTCTTTCCAAGGAATAAAAAACGCCACAACAGGAAAAAGAATTAGATTCAACAAACCGATAATGCCTATAGAAGAGATTCCATAATCAAACCCCATATAATAGATAAGCAATGCAAAAGTTATACCACTGATGACTGCAAGCATATTGCCGATACCATTG
>Ga0180436_10002889_pt1 | contig 16067 bp, 11 predicted proteins | sample SS_ome_2_FD_132434 | JGI IMG/M metagenome (GOLD analysis project Ga0180436, IMG submission 132434) | Hypersaline lake sediment archaeal communities from the Salton Sea, California, USA - SS_3_S_2 metaG | ecosystem: Environmental > Aquatic > Non-marine Saline and Alkaline > Hypersaline >...
ACCGGTTCTGATAGCGACATCGCGGAACCAGATATGATGCAGCGTATAATTCGTCCTGGCTTCCTTGTCCCAGCCGATGCCCAAGGTCTTGTTTTGATTGCTGAAAATGCACCACGACACCGTGATGTAGGTCGAGCCCGCCCGCCCGTCGAAGCAACTGTCTCCGTGGCGGGTGAAATGGCAGTGGTCCACCCAGACATGGTGGGCCCCGTCCATCTGCAAACCGTCGTCGTCCTGGGTCAGCCCCGCCCAGTCGCCCTCGACGTAGGTGTCGCGAATGGTCAGGTTGCGGATGATGACGTTGTGCGTGCCGGGCCGCAGGAAGAACCCGCCGTTGACGATCTCACCGGTCTTGCCGACCCCGATAATAGTCTTGTGCGAGGCGACATGAATCTCCTTGCGCGTCAGGTGCTCGAAGCGGGTGACCGGGTTGGGTTTCGGCTTAATGTGGATTGCCCCCTTCACGCGGATAATATAAGGCTCCACCGCCATGGCGTACCTTTCCAGCTCGACCTGGTTGGTCACCGTTACCGTTTTGCCTTTGCCGCGCGTGCCGAGCTCGGCTTCTTCAATCGACAGAGGCCAGATGGGCGTGTCCCCGCCGGTGGTGCCGTCCTGCCCCATGGCGTTGACCGAGGCAAAGCCGTCGGCCACATCGGGCCACTCCCGCGGGGGAAGCTCCGCCGCCGTTTCAGCACGCGCCCGACTCGCTTCGCCCAGTACCAGAATTGCCGCCATACCCGCCAAGGCGATCTTTGTCATAATCATCATTGCCGTTTCCTTGCGTCTTGTGGTTCTTTCGCGAGTCTTGTGGATGAGCCGCGGTGCGTTGGTCTTTGCCGCGTTTCTCGATAAATCCGACTGATGCAAGATGCATGTCCCGGAATAGTTGCATCCTGTATCCTGCATCGCCCTGAATCAGTTGTCAGCGATGAAAAACGTAAGATCACAGGCTTCACCCACAATTCCTGCGAAAGATCCATAAAGGATAACACGCTGGATTTGCCTGGACAACCGCGGATGGAAAGGACATACAATTCCGCAGTCATCGCCGTAGATCAGAACTTCCTTGGGGAGGAACCTCTTTGAAGCAGCAGCACATTTCACCCTGGCCCGGCAACTGCCAGGGAGCATTTTCCATGTCGTTCGATGATGGGTCGCGATCGCAACTGAATATCGCCGTTCCCATAATGGACCAATACAAGATCAGGGGAACCTTCTACGTCAATCCGAAGGGAGAAGACTGGGAAGAACGTCTTGACCCATGGCGGGATGTGGCAGCAAATGGACACGAGATAGGCAATCATTCGATCAACCACATCTGCTCTCGCAACTTTGACTGGGGACCCGATACAAAGAGCCTGGAGACGACTACGCTCGAGGAAATCGAAGCGGACGTGAAGGAAGCGGAACGGAGAATCAGGAAGCTTATTCCCGGGCAAACGACCCGGACGTTTGCTTATCCGTGTTACCAGGATTACGTCGGTGAAGGACCGTCGAGGCGGAGCTACGTTCCCGTGATTGCCAGGCATTTCCCCGCCGCACGAGGCAAAGGAGAGGCTGCCAATCATCCTCGATTCACGGATCTGCACTACCTGACTTCCTGGACTGCGGCGGGCTGGATGAGCGGTCAGCAGCTTTGTGGATTCCCGGACACTGCCGCCGAGCAGGGGCGTTGGGGCATCCTTGCGTTTCATGGTTTCCGGCAAGGCGAATCGTCGCCTTGGGAACCGGGCAGCTACTCTCATGGGGGCCCCGTGTCGGCCCGCCATTTCCGCGATCTGTGCAAATACCTTGATGCCTGCCGGGAGAGACTGTGGATCGCCCCCGTCCTGGAAATTGCCCGTCACCTCGCCGAGTGGCGTGGCATCTCGTCGGCAGACGGGAGTGCCACATCGAATCGGACTGGGTGTTGATCTACCGGCTTGAAGGAAGCAAGGTCATCTTCGAGCGGATGGTAAGCCATTCCGATCTTTTCAAGAAGCGAGGGTACAACATCCGCCTCGACACGTATGCTGAAAGCCGCGCTTTGCGCGTGTTACAGCGCCGCGCAAGCTGGCGTTCGCCAGACAAAGATGAAGAAGAGACTTATCAAAGCGATCGTAAGGGTGCTCGGCGTCGTCGCCATCGTGGTCTTCATCGTGTGGGTTGCCATAGCGCAGCCTTCGTGCGTCAGAAGCACACCGTCACGTGTAGCGGTTGACCAAGTGTCCCTGCGGAAGCATGTCGATGCACTCGCCGTGCAGTTTCATCCGCGCGACTGGCAACACCATGAGAACCTCGACGCTTGTGCGGACTACATAGCCGAACACCTGCGACATGCTGGTGCGGTCGTGGAATTCCAGCCGTTCGAGATCGGCCGTCTGGTCTATCGGAACGTCTGCGGACGTTTTGCCTTGGGCGACGCTCCAAGGATTATCGTTGGGGCCCACTATGATGCGTGCGGAGAGCAACCAGGAGCAGACGACAACGCCAGCGCTGTTGCAGTGTTGCTCGAACTGGCGACCCTCCTCGGAGGCCTGGACTCACCACCTCCCGTTGACTTTGTCGCATACACCCTTGAAGAGCCCCCTTTCTTCGGAAGTGACCAGATGGGCAGTGCAATCCACGCTGCGAGTCTTGCGGAGTGTGCAGGGAGCATCCGAGGCGTTATCGTGTTGGAAATGGTTGGCTACTTCGCTGACAAGTGGGGCTCCCAGTCCTACCCCGTCCCGCTTCTGTACCTCATGTACCCCAGTCGCGGGAACTTCATAGGTGTTGTCAGCAGATGGGATCAGGGAAGATGGGTCAAGACCGTCAAGGTCGCGATGAAGGGAACAACGGATCTGCCAGTCTACTCCATACGGGCGCCCGCTGCTCTTCCTGGAATTGACTTCTCCGACCATCGCAACTACTGGCCCCACGGGATACCGTCACTCATGGTGACCGACACCGCGTTCTATCGGAACAAGGCGTACCATTCAACAGAGGATACCCCAGACCGTCTGGACTACCGGCGGATGGGTCAAGTGGCTGTGGCGGTCTTCTCCGCAATTGATTCAATATCGAGAAGGCACCATCATGCGTCCATGACTGACGACCGGGGGCGAACAACCCACTGAACGTTACGGCGTACCGCTGCCCGTGAATATAGGTGTGTGCCGGGCGTGTCCGGCAACTGATAGGCCAAGCCGCCTTGACTTTTCCTCTTGTCGGAGGGAATATCCCACTCATGAGAATTGGGGTAAGGGGGTCCGGGCCGCGGCGTGAAGCGTCGGGCTGCGCAGGCGGAAGAGCACCTGCACCAGTTCCGGTGCACGAGTTGGAGTGACTGTAATGCCGCGGGACAAGATGATGGCCGGATGGCGCAAGGCTTCGGCCGTGCTTGCCGGATTTGTGCTGTCAGCCGGACCCGCGGCGGCAGTCGATGTCGGCGGACCTGTCTCATCCAATACGGTCTGGGATATTGGCGGAAGTCCGTATGTCGTGGTGAGCGACGTCCACGTGTTGCCGTCCGTAGTGTTGACCATCGACTGCGGTGTAAGCGTATTTCTTCGTGAGCAGGCGGATATACTGGTCTCAGGCAAGCTTTCGGCTATCGGGTGTGAGAACGGGCCTGTTGTGTTTACGCGGGCCCCTGGCGCATCATCCGGGGGATGCCTGGTCTTCACCGGAACGGATTTCGACCTCCAGGCCACCGGCGTGCTTCATCACTGCAGTTTTTCCTACCTGGCCGGGGCCGAGGGTGCTGTTGCGGCGGACCTCGCCTCGCTGGACGTTTCCGGCTGTAGCTTCAGCAATGTCACAACAACCGTGCTGCGGCCGGTGAGATCAAGGATACGCGTCCTCGGCAACACGTTCGGCAACACCGGCGAGGCGATCAACGCGGTTCGATGTGCCGGCCTGATTGCATCCAATACCATTTCCGGGATTAACGGCTATGCCGACGCCATCGATCTCGATTTTGTCTGGCCGGGGCCGGGTGACGATTCAATGACCGTAGAATGGAACATCGTCTGTGACGGGCCCCACGCGGATGCCGACGGCATAGACCTTTCCATGTCTGACGGAATCGTTCGCAACAACATCATCCGGAATTTCGGCGACAAGGGGATTTCGATAGGCGAGGGATCCAACCCCGATGTCCGCAATAACCTCACGGACAACTGCAACATAGGGGTAGCCGTCAAGGACGGTTCGGACCCCATGCTGGCTCACATGACAATCGTGAACTGCGTCTATGGAATTCGGAGTTATGAAAAGGTGCCGGGTACCGGCGGCGGAAGAGGTTCGCTTCTGAACAGCATAGTTGCCCACTGCGGGACGAACATAGAGCTTCTCAACGGCTCGGTACTGGATGTGAGCTACTCATGCATAGACGCTGATGCCGCCTGGCCGGGCATGGGGAATATCTGCGGTGATCCACAGTTCATTGACGTTGCCGGGGAAAATCTTCGTCTGCTGGGCGGTTCACCGTGTGTCAATGCGGGAACAAATCTGGCGTGGTCCGGGACTGCGCTGGATCTCGACGCCGGCCGGCGCCTCGCAGACGGGACGGTAGATATGGGCGCCTACGAGTTCGCGCCGGGCCCTTTGTGCTGCTATGCGAGAGTCGAGCCCGGTGCCGGAATCCCACCCCTTGAACCCGTGTTCACTGCAGTAGTACGGGGAACGAACACCGAGTCACTGTACTACCGGTGGGATCTTGAAGACGACGGCGCGGCTGATTTTGTGGGCACAGGCGCTTCCGTCGTGACCGGCCTGTATGAAGAAGTCGGTTACTATTCAGTCTCGCTCTGGGTCAGCAACGCTGTCGGGGAGACAGCTTCGGTATCGTACCCCGACATGGTTCTGCTGTTCCCCGCAGTAATGTATGTTTCTCCGGCCGGTGGCTACCGGTTCCCTTACGAAAGCTGGGAAGCCGCCGCCAGGGACATTCAGACGGCACTCGACGCGAGTGCGGACGGCGTGACGATTCTCGTTACGAACGGGTACTACACCGGTTCGTCACAGATAATTGTGACCGGCGGGGTAACTCTCGAGGCCGTTAACGGACCGGAACACACGGTAATCGACGCGAGGGGATCCGGCCGGTGTTTGTACGTAAGTCACCCCGATGCCGTTGTAGAGGGGTTCACCATTACCGGCGGTGCGGTCGCGGGGAACGGGGGCGGCATTTACTGTCGCGGCGCAACGGTGAGAAACTGCATCGTCAGCAACAATTCGGTGCTCGGCGGTGGGACGGGTGATGACGGAGGAGGGGTGTTCTGTGACGTGGGCAGCGTTGTCGAGAATTGTGTGATTGTCGATAATCTCTGTGCCGGTGACGGAGGAGGCGTGTACTGTCGTGACGGGGCGCTGGTTAGGAACTGCGTGCTTGAGAACAACACGGCCCACGACGATGGTGGCGGCGCGCAGAGCGGCGACAACGGCATCTCCGGTGGTGTTCTCAGGAACCTGAGCGTGTTTGGCAATTCCGCCGATGACAAGGGAGGCGGCATCTTCGTCTGGCCGGGCGGCAGCGTCCAGAGCTGCACGATTAGCGGCAATGAGGCGAACTTGGGCGGGGGACTGGGGGCCAGGGACGGCGGATCGATCGAGAACTCAATCATTTACGGCAACAACGCGCGCAGCGACGGCGAGGAATACTTCGAAGTCGGCACCGGGATGACCTACTCGCACAGCTGCGCGGCGCCGCTGCTTGCCGGCGAGGGCAACATCGCCGACCCTCCCATGTTCAAGGATGCGGTTCAGGACGACTACAGCCTGCTGCCCGGGTCTCCGTGCGTCGATGCCGGATTGAACCAGCCCTGGATGGCCGGCGCGCTCGATTTGAGCGGCGCCGACCGCATTGTTGGGGGGCAGGTCGACATCGGCGCCTACGAATTCAGGCAGCAGATCGCCCGCGGAATCATGCTGATCCTGCGCTGACAGTATGAGGTTCAGACTGGGGATTCGGAGAACTCGGGTTCTGAGTGATGCTATGAAATCCGTCGGTTTATTCGCGTTCTTTCTGGAACTGATCCTGCAGGATGATCTCAACAACTGGACATGATATCTCTTTCCGAGTCTTAAGTTATGGGGTGTCTCTATCATAGACAAGTGAGGAGGAATCTGGTGAACATAGCGTCTGCTAGAGCCGCGTTTCTGGGAATGTTTCTTACTGCGCAGGCAGTGACTGCGGTGGAAGATGGGGATTGGCCGTGCTTCCACGGGAGCGACCGCTCCAACAGGTCGTCCGACAACGCTCTGATGACAATCTGGCCGGACGAGGGCCCGGCGCTGCTGTGGGCGGCAACCAATATCGGGCATGGGTACAGTTCTGTGGCAATTGCGGGGGAGCGCATATTCACTGCCGGCACTATCGGGAAGGACACCCATGTAACCGCTCTTAGCCTCGATGGTAAGAAGCTCTGGCAGGGCCTGGCGGGGGAGTCCTGGCAAGCATCAGAACGCCAGCAGTGGGCAGTGCCGTACTCAGGCTCACGAGCCACGCCGACCGTTGATGGCGATACCGTCTACTTCCTTTCCGAGATGGGGAGGCTCAACGCTTTTGACGCCTCAAACGGCAACGTGCGATGGACCGTGGATGTTGCCAGGACGTTTGAGGCGGAAAGGCCCAAGTATGGTTACAGTGAGTCGGTTCTTGTCCATGGCGACAAGTTGTTCTGTTGCCCCGCCGGGCGCAAAGGGTACATGGCGGCCTTTGATAAGAGTAACGGTGCTCTGGTTTGGACCAACACGGAGATTGACGATCCGGTAGGCTACAGTTCCTCGGTGCCGGCGCGGATAGGCGAAAAGCTGCAAATAGTAAGCCTGACTTCATCCCGCGTTTTTGCCGTAAACCCGGACGACGGTAAATTGCTTTGGCAATACCTTTTTGGCAACAAGCGGAGCAACAATGCTACGGACGTGATTGTCCACGACGGTTTGGTGTATGTATCCAGCGGCTACGGCAGGGGCAGTGCGCTGCTGCGCCCTGCGAGGGCAGAGGACGGCGCTTTCGTCGTCGAGTCGGTCTGGGAAAGCGAGCTGCTGGACAACCACCACGGCGGCGTGGTTCTGGTTGACGGCTATCTGTATGGCGCGGGCCATCAATCCGAAGGGTGGTTTTGCCTCAGTATTAAAGACGGCAGAAAGTGCTGGCATAAGGAAGGCAAGGGTTCCCTCACGTACGCGGAGGGGCACTTGTACTGCCTTGACGAGAAGGGAGAGATGTCTCTCGTCCGGGCAGACCCGGGGAAATACGCTGCAACCTCGAGTTTTGAAGTTCCCAGGGGCGGGCGAGGCGCTTACTGGGCTCACCCGGTGGTCTGCCATGGACGCCTCCACGTAAGACACTCTGATAAACTGTACGCTTACGACATCAGGAAACGTTGAGCCGCGCAGGTCCCAACGCTCGCTTGACCGTCGCTCCGCGAGCAGAAGTAACCGCTGATCCCCCAGCGTTTCAAGCCTGCAACAGCGAGGCAACTATCTTGAGGATCTTGTCGGCGTCAACGGGCTTTTCAACGTAGGCGGCCGGTTCCTTACCCAGGTATTCGCCCATATCCTCGGATTTGAACTTGAACCCTGTGCGTTCGCCCACGCCTGTCAGCATAATGACCGGAATATCCCTGGTCGACTCCTGCTTCTGCAGCTCCGCGAATACGCTGAATCCGTCGCGCTTCGGCATTTGCACGTCCAGGATTATCAGGTCCGGCGTTTCCGCCCTCGCCATGGTCAAGGCGTCTTCCCCGTCCCCGGCGTCTATGAACGTCATGTTCGCGCCTTCCAGCGCAACATGTATGAACTCGTGAATGTCCGGCTCGTCATCCGCTATCAGTATCTTCCTGGCTTCCCCCGGCATGGCTGGCTCCTTTCTTTGGCCTTTGCAGGCGTGTCGCCGGCAGGCTTACGGTGAACGTAGTTCCATCACCCTGCCTCGATTCCGCTTTGATCCGCCCTCCGTGTTCCTCAACGATCTTCTTCGTCACCGGCAGACCCAGCCCGGTTCCCTTGGACCCCTTCGTACTGAAGAAGATCGTGAATAACTTTGCAAGCGTCTCCTCGGACATTCCGCAACCTGTGTCTCGGACGACAACCCTGACCATGCCGTCAGCTTCCGCGGCAAAGGTCCGGACCTCGACGTTGCCCCCGCCCTCCAGACAGGCATCCACCGCATTTGTGACAAGATTCAGGATACAGCGACGTATGCCCTTCGGATCCACGCAAATATTCTTCAGAGCCTTGTCCGCAACGAAGTTTACTTCTACGTCGCTGTTTCGGGCTTTCCCCGCGCCAATCTCGACAATCTCTGTGCACAGTGCGTTAAGATCCGTAAGTTCGTAGTCGGGAGCCCGGGCCTTTGACAGGTTCAACAGATCCCAGACAAGTTCCTCCATGAAATCGTTCTTGCGCTTAACCATGTTCCAGCCCTGTCGGATCCGATCAATTGTCTTGTCGGCCAGCCCTTTCTCTACAATGTAGGCGCCGCCCTTGATCCCCTGAAGAATGTTCTTCATGCAATGCGACAGTCCCGCAACTGTACGGCCGACGGCAGCCAGGTGCTCCGCTGCCAAAGCCTTACGATGGAGATCTGCGTTGGTGAGGCAGGCCGCGACTTCCGTGCCGGCAAACGACAGCAATTCGAGATCATCCTGGGTAAAAGGCGCGGTGCGGTTGAGCGTGTCGATCAGAATAGCCCCGTGCATCTGCCCCTTGAACAGCAGTGGTGCAATCATCATCGAGCGTATACCGTAGTCGGCAATGCTCTGAACCGCCGCAAAACGATCGTCGAGCGCAGTGTCCACGCACAGCAGCGCTTCGCGGCGGGAAAGGACCTGCCGCAGAGCCGTACGCGAAATGTGGACATCCGTGTCGTCCAGCGAGCGACGGAATTTCACGGCGCCGCGACGGACCTTGCCGCTGTCCGCATCTACCAGCATGACAACGGCGCGTTCGGCCGAAGCGAAGATTTCAAAAAGAGCCTCCAATACGCGATCCAGAATCACGGCCAGGTTGAGCGTTGCCGCCGCGGCCTTTGAGATCGCATAACTCGCCTTGAGCCTGAGCGTCAGCCTGTCAGTCGCGGGTGACGTCACCTCCGGCAAGCCGGCGACGGATGTAACGTCGATTGTGTGCGTGGGTACGATGTCATTATCGCTTTCGCGCACACCGGCCACGGTACTGTTGTCCCATTCAAGAAAGGAATCGATATCACTTTGATCGACGCCCGCGGGTTGCGCGAAGGGAGCGGCATCGCCGCATTCAAAGCGCAGTTCATTAGGGCCGATCTGAATGCGGTCTCCATGCCTGAGGAGGCAGCGCGTTTGCCTGACGCCGTTGACCAGGGATCCGTTGCGGCTGCCGGTGTCTTCAAGCACCCAGTCGTTTCCGTCGCGGAGGATACGGGCATGCAGCTTCGAGACGAGCGGGTCGCGCAGCAGAAGATCATTCTCGCGGGACCGGCCGATAGAGGTAATGTCGGCGAGCTCTCGCGTCTGAACGCCGTCGGCGGAGACCCACGTCAATTTAGCCATGCCAACTCCCCGCTTAATGCGTGAAGCCTCGAAGATGCGTTGCCACATGCACTCTTGTGACACAAAGCGTAAGCTCGGACTTCGAGCCTAGCCCCCCGTGATGGCCTTTTCAACCATAATGATTGCCAACGTCGGAGCGTAACTCATGCTTCGTACAGTGCGCAAGGGGCGAACGAATTCATAGTGGCGTCTTTGCGAACGGCGGCAGCACGGCGCAGGGGCATGGCGAAAGCATGACATTAGTGCTTGTCGGTTTGCCATACCGCAAGTAGCATTCAAATCCAGGGAAGTAATAACAGGCGCAAGTACGAGTGGTGGCGATCCGCGACACTGTAAACGGGGATGTTCTGGACATTTCCTCGAAGATGTCCGAATGCTTTATCCATTGCCGCATTGACTGAGCAAAGCGGAGTCCGTAGGCAGCATGGAGATTACGGAAAAAGACCGCAGGATGGCACGCGTATGCATGGATTGCGCCCTGTGTCGACATGCTCGCAGGAAGCAGAAGGGACTATCCTTCTGGGTGGTCAAACGCGTTGAGGGAAAAATCTGCCCGTGGTGTAAAGCCTATGAAAGGGTTTACGGCCGCAAAGCCCATGAGCCACTGCCGGGCACCCCGGGCACGACCGAAACCGGCAGAAAGCCTGATTGACGCAGGCGCGAAGCGGGGCCGCTGTTCGAAGGCCGGAATTCCCGCGCCGACCTTTTTCTCATAGAATTGCAATTGATCGGGCCGCCATTGCGTTGTAGAGTTAACGAAACTGACCGGTCAGTTCTATTCTTGAAGATGCGAAGGGACAGCGATGAAGTCGGAGAGGCGTCAACGCATCATGCAGGCGGCCGAGGAATTGTTCAGCCGCGGGCGTTTTCACGAGGTCAAAATGGAAGACGTCGCCCGCAAGGCCGGTGTCGGCAAAGGCACCATTTACCGTTATTTCAAGGACAAGGACGACCTCTTCACGGAGGTGGCCCTTGCGGGCTATGACGAGCTGTGCGAGATGGTCCGCACCGAGAGCGGGCGTTCCACCGATTTCAGGACGGCGCTCGTCAACGTCTGCCGCCGGGTCTCGGAATTTCACCGGCTCCGCCGGCAGTTGATGAGTATGCAACAGGCGGCGGAGAGACGCGCGCTGTGGCAGCACGGCCGTATGAAGGAACGCTGGCGGCAGAAACGCCATGCGCTTGTGGCGGCAGTCTCGGATCTTCTCGGCGAAGGCCGCCTCACCGGCGAGATCCGCGATGATCTGCCCCTGGACGTGCTTGCCGTCTTCCTTCTCAGCATGCTGCGCACGCGCGGCTGGGCCGGCCGCATCGATCCGGGTTTTCGCATAGGTCATGAAGCTGTGGTGGATCTATTCCTTAACGGCGTTTCACCGAAAGCCGGCGGAAAGGATGAGAAAGCCTGATGAATCGGCAATGGAATCGGGTCACGAGGGCCATACTGCCGGCGGCTCTGATTGGCGCGGCGTTCACCACCGGCTGCCGTTCGGTCGGCGGGTATCGCGCCGATGCCGATCGTGCGGCTGCGGGGATTATCGCCACTGTGCAAAGCAATGCGCTGGGCAGGGCCGAAGCAATCGAGATCGAAAGTCCCGCCGACACGCTGCGGCGCCGCCTGCTGCTGGACCAGGAACTTGCCTACGGTTCTCAGGCGTCCCTGGGCATCCGTGACCTGCCCGATTCGGACTACTGGCAGGGCGCAAAGCACCTGCTGGAAGCGGCCGATACGAATCGGATTTCCAAAACCGACAGACCTTTGACGATCGGCTTGCCGGACGCCCTGCGGATAGGCGCGGCGAACAGCCGGGACTTCCAGCAGGCCAAGGAAGACCTTTTCCGCGCGGCTCTTGACATGGACTTGGAATGCGATGAATTCAGGAACACTTTCTCCGGCATGCTGTCGGGCAGATATGACCGCGACGGCAGCGGCGAGGAGACCGTTGCTTCTTCCCTGGGGTCGGGCGAGCTGGGCGTTTCGCGCAAGCTCTTAAGCGGCGTAGAGCTGTCTTCGCGCATCGCCGTGGATCTTGTCAGATTGTTGACGCAGGACACGGCTTCCTCAGTCGGCCTGCTGGCCGACGCCGGCATTTCAATCCCGCTGCTGCGCGGCGCCGGGAGAAAGATCGCGGCCGAGCCCTTGAAACAGGCCGAACAGAACATGCTTTACGAAGTCTACTCATTCGAGCGGTTCAAGCGCGCTTTCGCCGTGCGTGTGGCTTCGGACTATTTCGGCGTATTGCGTCAGGCACAGGAGCTGCGCAACGTGGAAGAGAACTACAAGCGGCTCATCGCAGCGGCGCGCCGCGCGCGCCGCCTGGCCGATTCAGGGCGTCTGCCGGAGTTTCAGTTCGATCAGGCCGTGCAGGACGAGCTGCGCGCGCGGACGCGCTGGATCGAGGCCACGCAGAATTACGCCGCGCGCGTGGACGGTTTTAAGCTCTCGCTGGGGCTGCCGACAGATGCCGGGATTGAACTGGACGGCACGGAGCTCGGCCGATTGCTCTCGGTTACGAACCGCTTCGACGCCGCGCCGGAAAGCGGGCCGCGGGCCGTGACGATACCTCCTGCGGATGCCGAGATCGTCCTCGATGAGCCGGATGCGGCTCAGGCAGGGCCGCTGGAGTTGGGCCTGGAACACGCCGTAAGCCTCGCACTCGATTCGCGGCTCGACCTTCGCACGGCCCACGGAAAGGTCGAAGACGCGCAGCGCAAGGTCTACGTCGCGGCCGATGCCCTGCGCGCGGAGGCGACACTGTTGGGCCAGGCCCGGGCCGGGGAACGCAGGTCGTCCGCCGGCAGCGCTTCCGATGACGATGCCGAGCTGCGCTTCGCGGACGGAACTTATTCCGGCTTGATAAACCTGGACCTCCCGTTCGAACGCACCGCCGAACGTAACGCCTATCGGAAGAGCCTTATCGGCCTGGAGAAAGCGGTTCGCGATATGCAGGAACTGGAAGACCAGATCAAGCTGGACATACGCAATACTCTGCGCGATCTGCAGGCCGCGCGGGAGAGTCTTGTGACCCAGATAAAGGCCGTGGCGCTGGCCGCGAAACGAGTGCGCAGCACCGATCTCTTCCTGCAGGCGGGCAGAGCGCAGATCCGCGACGTGCTGGATTCGCAGGAAGCCCTGCTCAACGCGCAGAATGCCCTTACCGCGGCAATAGTCAGCTATCGCATCGCGGAGTTGAACCTGCAAAGGGATATGGGCGTACTGCAAGTCGCTGCAAACGGTTTGTGGAAGGAATACACTCCCGAGGAGCAAAACCCATGACGACTAACGATCCCTCAGCAAAACCGCGCGGCCGTGGCTCGCGCCGGCGAATAATCCTGCTTTTTGCCGCAATCATACTGGCGGCGGCTGCGGCCTCTCGCTTGAACCGGTCAGCTTCGTCCGAACCCGGCGATGACCTCTCTTTTACCGTGGCCGAGGGCCCTCTGACCATCAGTGTTACTGAGTCGGGCACCGTCAAACCGCGCGAGCAGGAAATAATCAAGAGCGAGATCGAAGGCCGGACGACAATCCTCTACCTGGTTCCGGAGGGCACCAGGGTCAAAGAGGGAGAGCTGCTTGTGGAGTTGGATGCCAGTTCGCTGGCGGACTCCAAGATCGACCAGGAAATCCAGGTTCAAAACACCGAGGCCGGTTTTATCCAGACCCGCGAGGACCTGGAAGTCGTAAAGAACCAGGCTCAGAGTGATATCGAGAAAGCCGAGCTGACCTTGCGCTTCGCAAAAGAGGATCTGCAACAGTATATCGACGGGGAATACCCCAACGCACTTTCCGAGCATGAGGCCCGCATAACCCTTGCCGAGGAGGAGGCGCGACGCGCCGAAGAGGATTACAAGTGGTCAAAGATCCTTTTCGACGAGCAGTACCTGGCCGAATCCGAGCTGAAAGCCGACGAGCTGGCCGTCAAGAAGGCCCGTCTGGACGTAGAGCTGGCCAAGAACAACCTGACGCTGTTAAAGGAATTCACGTACAAACGCACGCTGGCCGAACTCGAGAGCGACGTCAGACAGGCGGAAATGGCCCTGGAACGGGTCAAACGCAAAGCATCCGCCGACGTTCTGCAGGCTGAGGCCAAGCTGCGGGCCAAGGAATCCGAACTGAGGCAGCAGCGAGACAAACTCAAGAAGATCAACGACCAGATTGCCAAAGCCCGGATTGTCGCCCCGCGCGAAGGGCTGGTAGTCTATGCCACTAGCGCCAAATTTCATTGGAGAGGCAACGTGGAACCGCTCAGCGAGGGACAGGAGGTCCGGGAAAGGGAGGAGTTGATCCACCTGCCGACAGCCTCGACGTTCATGGCCGAAGTGAAAGTGCACGAGTCGAATCTTGAAAAAATTCAGGTCGGGTTGCCGGTGCGGATTACGGTCGATGCGCTGCCGGGCCGGGAATTCAAAGGCAAAGTGGCGGTTATCGCGCCTCTGCCGGACCCGATGAGTATGTTCATGAATCCCGATCTAAAGGTGTATGATATGGAGATCCACATCGACGGAGGAGGGGAAGTGTTGCGCACCGGCATGAGCTGCAGCGCGGAGATTTTCATAGATCGGTACGACTCCGTGCTGTACGTGCCCGTACAGGCTGTCGTACGCGTCAGCGGAGAGCCGACCGTTTTTGTGATGGAAAAGTCGGGCGTTGTCCCCAGAACGGTCAAGATCGGCCTCGACAACAACCGCATGGTTCACGTTCTTGACGGTCTGGCGGCAGGCGACAAGGTCATCCTGACCCCGCCCCTCGATACGGCCGAGGCGCCGGCGGAAGAAAAGGCAAAGCCCTCTGCGAGTGAGCGGGAATCGACCGGGGAGGCTGCGAAGAATCCCGTGCCGGACTCAAGTGAACCGGATACGCAGGCCGCTTCCATGCAGACCGAAGCGTCGCCGAATCCGAAGGCCTTGAACGATGATACCAGGGAGAAGATGCGCGAGCGTTTCAAGAACATGTCTCCGGAAGAGCGCGAGGCGCTCAGGAAGCAATTTGGCGGACGCGGCGGGCAAAGGGCGGGCGCCGCCTCGCCGTCGGAGGAAAACTGAACATGGCCGCGAGCGCTGCCGCAACCGATACGCTTATAGAAGACGTCCGCAAGATCTACCGGATGGGCAACCAGGATGTGCACGCCCTTGACGGGGTGAGCGCAACTTTCGCGCGCGGGAGCTTCTGGGCAGTCATGGGTCCCAGCGGATCGGGAAAGAGCACGTTACTCAACCTGCTGGGATGTCTCGACCGACCCACTTCCGGCCGTTACGTCATCGAAGGCCGCGACGTAAGCGCTTTGTCCGACGACGAACTGAGCGATATCCGGCTTAAACACATCGGGTTCATTTTTCAGAGTTTCAACCTGATCGCTCAACTCACCGTTGAGGAGAATATTCACCTGCCGCTTTTCTACCTTGGATGGGATTCGGCCTCCAGCCGCGCGCGCGCCGTGGAGCTTGCGGCGCGGGTCGGTCTCGAAGAAAGGCTGCACCACCGTCCGGCCGAACTTTCCGGCGGGCAGCAGCAGCGCGTCGCCATTGCCCGGGCGCTGGCCAACGACCCGGCCATTCTGCTGGCCGATGAACCTACCGGCAATCTGGACACCGCAACCGGCGAGGAAATCATGACGCTGCTTTCGCAGCTCAACCGGCAGGGCAAGACCGTGATAATGGTTACACACGAACGCAACATTGCCGCTCATGCGCGCAGCCGGTTGTTCATGAAGGACGGCCTGATCGAGCGGGTCGAAGAAGACGTATCGTGAGAGAAGTACGCGTATTCCGTAATATGCGGCTGGGCATGAAGACGCTGATGCTTCATAAGCTGCGATCGCTGTTGACCATGCTGGGCGTGGTGTTCGGCGTGGGCAGCGTCATCGCCATGCTGGCGGTGGGTGAAGGCGCCAGCCAGGAAGCCCTTGATCAGATTCGCAAGCTCGGCAGTCACAATATCATAGTGGATTCGGTCAAGCCGGTCGAGGAACAGGAGACACAGAACGTGCGCATTCGCATGAGCATTTACGGAATGCTTTACAACGACGAGCAACGCATTGCCGAGAGTTTTCCTACAGTCAAGCGCACGGTCCCGGTCAAGGTCGTTCGCAAGCAGGGACGTCTCGGCACGCGTAACATGGAGTTGCGCGTGGTCGGCACGACATCGGATTGGTTCGACCTGGTCCGACGTCCCGTAATTGCCGGCCGGGTTCTGTTGGCGGGCGATGTGAAAGACCAAGCCAACGCGGTAGTCTTAACGGAGTACGGCGCGCGCAGGCTTCTGGCGACCGAGTCTACCATCGGCAAGACATTGAGCATCGGAGGAGACGTATTTGAAGTCGTCGGAATCGTAAAAAGCGAGAGCGGCGCGGGAGGCGGTATGCAGACGCCCGATCGCGACACGGACGCCTACATTCCGCTGACGACTGCCCGCGAACGTTACGGCGATGTTTTTTCGCAGCGTTCGGCGGGTACGGAAATTCGCGAGTTGGTGGAACTGCATCATCTGATCGCCGAAATAGATTCAATCGATAATGTCGAAGCCACGGCCACTGCGATTGAGGCCATGTTGAAGCGATTCCACAAGAAGGT
>Ga0180436_10002890_pt1 | contig 16058 bp, 8 predicted proteins | sample SS_ome_2_FD_132434 | JGI IMG/M metagenome (GOLD analysis project Ga0180436, IMG submission 132434) | Hypersaline lake sediment archaeal communities from the Salton Sea, California, USA - SS_3_S_2 metaG | ecosystem: Environmental > Aquatic > Non-marine Saline and Alkaline > Hypersaline > Sediment...
CGTCGACCTACGTCGATGTTTAAAGTGCAGAGGTCTATAGCCGTCGCTTGAAGAGCATCTCGTCTGCCACCTCGAGTATGCTCGGTGTCCGCTCGATGATTTGTGTTTGGCGGTGGATAGGGAATGTTCCAGGTCAATCTCAGAATGACTACCTGATTTGTTAGTCATTCTCCAACACCACAATAAAAGAAAATCCGTCATGGCCTTTTTCGCCTACGGTTTGCTGGACAGTGGCCTGCAGGCGGGGATCGTTGGCAACCATGTCGTGGAACTTCGTGATCCCGATCTGACTGGGCGTTTCCGTCTTCTCGTTATAAACCCGTCCGTGTTTCACAACATTATCAGCAATGATCAGGGTCCCGGGGTGGGAGAGCTGGATCGCGAGGTCCAGATAATCCGGATACTGGGATTTTTCCCCATCGATGAAGATCAGATCAAAGGGTGGTTGGTCTATTTTGGTCATTTCAGTCATATTATGCAAAGCGTCCCCAACCCAGACTTCCACCTTGGCTTTGAATTCAAACATATTTAGATTCTGACGGGCTAACGTTGCCCGTTCGGGATCGAGTTCCAGGCTGATCAGCTTGCCGCCATATGGAAGTCCGCTGGCAAACCAGGCGGTGCTGAATCCTCCCAGGGTTCCGATCTCCAGGATGTATTTTGCTCCCATGGCCCGTACCAATAGTTCAAATAAGCGGCCGTGGGTATAAGAGATACTGATGGTTGGCAGCCCTGCTTCAGCGCAGTTCTGTTGGATTTTTTCAAAACGGGGGTCTGGTTTAACAATCTCATTCCGGTATTTTTCATCAATGGCATACCAAAGGTCTTTACGCATAATCTCCCTACCTGATCTCTCTATCTGGACGCCAGGAATTTCTCTAATTCCTTGAGTCTTGATTCAACATATTCTTTAGGATCATCCAAAATTCTGGCAGCGTAGTTGACGAACATCACTGATCGGGCAGCCATCAGAACGGATATGACTTCCGGTTCCACTTTCGGCCACATACGGATGGTTGTATAACCCTCAACAAAGGCATCCTTCCATTCTGAGTAATCCTCCCGATTACGTCCGGCGTAAAGGGTGACGGCAATATCCTGGACCGGATACCCCAGGTTGATATCCTCAAAATCGATCAGGAACAGCTCACCCTGATAGGCGTGCACATTCCAGAAATGTAGATCTCCGTGGATGAGCATTAACTCTTCTGGATCACTAAAGAGTTTTTGGAACACCCTATCAGCAATTTCTATTACCTGATCCATGGTCTGGATATCACCCTTGGAAAACAGGTGGCTATATTCCGGTGTATTATATATCACCGGTTCGTCCGGATAATAAAATGCCTTGTCCCACCGTTTAGGATCGATCTTGGGTGGCAAGGGGTTAAGGGTTTCAGCGTGATTGTGGAGTTTGGCCAGACACTGACCCAACTTATAATAATACTCCGGGTTGTTCCGGTCACCCAGAGTCCGGCCCGGGATCCAGCGGTATAGGACGCAGCGCCGGTTCGGGGGCACATCGGGAACAGTGACTAGCGAGATATACTCCCCATCTTTGCGGGGAACAGGTTCCGTCACTTTCAGGTCTGAATCCCGCACCAGAGCGGTGAGCCAGAAGATCTCGGCCTGGTTTTCCTTGAGAGTGGTCTCCTCGTCAGTGTAGATTCTCAGGGCGAAACGCTCCCCGGATTTGGAGCGGATCTCAAAGAGGGTATTGGTTTCAATGGTCAGGAACTTGATTTGGGCTACCTGGATGTGATAGGCCTCGAGAGCTTTTGATACGACCCTGTGCAGGCGGCGGATCTTCCCCAGGCGCGTGAGTTGGTTGTATTCTTTGGGCATGGGGCTATTATAACGGACACTGGATGTCTGGGAGAAGGGTGGACAGGGAGACGGGGGGATGGGAGACGGGGGAAAAGTAAGTTGTAAGTCGTAAATCGATTATATACCGGCAATATGTTGCGAAGGCCTTCTTCTATGATTGTCATTGCGAGGAGGGCGATTTATTTGATTTGTCATCCTGAGCCCTTCACTCCGTTCAGGACAGGCTTTGCGAAGGATCCATAGTCAGCACAAAAATCCCAGGCCATAACTATATCTACCCGGTCTATTCTTATATCCATCTCATTATGGATTCTTCCATTTCGCTTCGCGGAATGTCAGAATGACAATAAAGATGGAGAGCATCTCGTCTGCTCTCAACCCTTCGGCGCCCCTCAGGGTTTCGTTCCGCTCGATGATTTGGCTATATATGCAAGGGTTTTGTTCCACTCAAATCTTAGAAAACTGTCATTGCGAGGAGTCCAAAGTCCAAGCCTGCCCTGATCACTTCGCTTCACTCAGCATAAACTCCGTCGAAGGGCGGCAATCTCCTGATCAATGGGGGATTGCTTCGGGTGCGATGCACCCTCGCAATGACATTTATATGATTACTTCCGCTTTACAATCAACGCATCGATAGTCATACCAAACCACCTGACTGCCGCAATGGGGGCATATGTATTTCTTGATCATATGCTGAAGGTATTCTTGTTCCCCCAGCTCTTTGAGGGTGATCAGGTTCTCCGGCACATCGCGGCGGTACTGGAAGCGGGGATCCCCGGGATGGGAATCCAGCAGCTTCTCCCGATGCTTGGCGCAGGGATATTCTCCACATTCGCTGCAAAACGTCAGGCCTTTTTCTTCATAACAGCAGACCCGGAGTTTACAGCTCCATTTACTTATTCGTTTTTGTAGGCCCCCCATTTCCTGCGAGGCGCAGCCCAGGCAAGTTGTACCAAGCGAAGGGCAGGCCCCGCAGTAGATCCCGCACGGGGCCAGAACCTCAGGGATTAATCTCATTTAAAGTCCCAGTTTCTTCCCAAGTCTGCCGCCTCCCTTATCCTCCTGATCTTCCGAATCCGGGTCAGTGACGACCTCCGATCCGGCCTTTTTCTGTTTACCCTTTGAGGAAGCGGCCATATCCATGGCATCTTTAACTCTTTTTGCCCCTTCAGGTGTCATGCTGTCAGGTACTACATCCGGTTGGCCATCCGGATCCTGGGTTGAGATCTGACCGCCGTCTACTTTATCAATGACAGCGTCAAATTCCTCCTGACTTACAATTTTGATATCGCTGCCACCCTCTTTCCCATCAGGAGTTGATTCTTGGCTGCTTTTTTTCGGAGGGGGTGGCGGAGGATCCTCTTTGTCAGTTTTTTGCTTTTGTGTTTTTCCTTTCTCGGCTCCTCCAAAAACAAGTAAAGTTTCAGAAATAGCATCGTGTTGCAGCTGTCTTTCTTTGGCAGCGATTCGTTCTTTACTCGCGCCAGAAGTTATCAGTTCCATGACATTGGCTTCATCCTCCGTATAGGTATAGTTTTTACCTGGCCCCCCAGCTTCGGTTTCACCACCCCCCGGACCTTTGCCTGGCTTAAACATACCTTTCCCGGCAAATTGATCTCCAGAGGGATCTTCGGAGCTGTCATCAATTTTCCCCCCGGAATCCATCCCGGGTATACCTTTCACATCATCACCTAACTTGGATCCACCGACTTTTTTACCATCCGCTCCGACGATCTCCCCTTCACCTGGAAAGAGAGAATCCAGATCCTTATCCATCATACCCTGCAGATCTTCCCTCTGATCCAGGCCTTCTTGGAGCTGGCCGTCTTCTGGAAGCTCTTTTTCTGTGATCGGTTCGGTTGGTGTCTGTTTCCCGTCACCCGTCACCCGTCCTCCGTCCTCGATTTTGACATCATCGGGCGATAGGGCTGGAACCGGTTTAAAGGAATCCGCATCCAGGATCAGTTTCTCATCCTCGATACTGGATTCCTCTCCATCTTCAGATTCAGATCTTCCTTCCTCCATTATTCCTTGAGGTGGTCTGGGAGGATCCTCATCCCAGTCCGGGGATGGGCTTTCTACCTTAAATGAGGTTTCATCTAAACCCGCAACAATTTCCCCATCTTCAGCCCTCTGTGTCGTAGAGACCTCGTCCGAACCTGCCTTGATTCCATCAGGATCCTCTTTTGGAAGGGTTATGGGCGTAGCAGAGACTTCATCCGATCCTGCTTTAATACCGTCGGGATCTTCTTTGGGAAGGGTAATGGGTGTCGCAGAGACCTCGTCCGAACCCGCCTTGATTCCATCAGGATCCTCTTTTGGAAGGGTTATAGGCGTAGCAGAGACCTCATCCGATCCTGCTTTAATACCGTCGGGATCTTCTTTGGGAAGGGTAATGGGTGTCGCAGATATCTCGTCCGAACCTGCCTTGATTCCATCAGGATCTTCTTTGGGTAGAGTGATCGGTGTGGCCGAAATTTCCTCCGCAGGCCTGTCAGGTTGGCCTGGAAGTGGGACTGGTAATGTTGAGACTTCCTCTCCGGTTGATGGTATTTCTTCCCGGTCTTTGGTCTTCGGTCCTCCGTCGGCCGCTGCTTCAACAGCTTCGACAACTTCCCTTTCGATTTTTTCTGATTCTTCGACCGGGCGCTCGCGCTCAACAACGACTTGGGGTTGTTCAACGACCTCCTGGGTGCGCTGGGTTTCCTGCTCCTGGACTTCTTTTGATTCCTCTCTTCCTTCCTGGTTGGCTTCCTGGGTTTCTTCTCCGCGGGGCATGATTTTCTCCTCTATATGAAATTTCTTTTAATTTATTAATTTATATTCAAGTTTTCCTAATCACATCCCTTGTGGCATCATGATTATCCTTGTTATCAGTGATAAGTATTTCAGACATGACCTGATTAATCTCTTGATTTATTGAATCCAATGCCCTCCGCAGGCCATTGATCTTATTTTTATTTTCTTCTATTTGCTCTTTTCTGATATTAATCCCCGTCTTGATATTTTGAATTTCTTCTTCCCCTATTTCAATTAGCTGTTTTACATCGACAATGGTTTGTTTATGATCTGCGATTTTTGCTAGGATCATTTGTCTATCCATATCCATCGTTTGTTCATTCCAATCAAAATCTGTAGAATTAAGATCCCCTTCTGAATACTCCCCAGTATGGAAAGAGATAGTTTTGGTTTCACCTTCTTCCAAATCACCGAGTTCATTTTCCAACATCTCCAAATCACTTGTGAGCATGCCAAGCCAATCATGAGAATCGCGAATTAATTCTTCCCAACGAGGGATATCAATCTCAATGTCAAAGATTTCATCAGTCAATTGAGATATTTCTTGGTTCACACTATCAATTTCTCCGACGATCTCCTCCTTCCTTTTTTGTAGGCTTTCTATTAGTTTGGATAGATAATCAGATTCATCAATATTTCTACCCGAATCATCACCGGGTAGATTATTTTCTGGCGGCATATCTATTAACTCTGCTTCACCTACCAATAAACTGCCTTCTTCCATTCTGAAGGTGAGTTGATCTTGAAGGTTTTCCTGCTCATCCCTGATGGATTCTTTCTCTTCTAACATTGCTGCCTGATCGAGAGCCAAATTGCCAATCTCTCCTGCTGCTGTTTCTGCTTTAGTTGCAGCCATCCCAGCCAGTTGATCAAGGGTTGGGGAACCTGATGAAGACCCGGTCTCCTCGATCTTCTCAGGTTTGAGATCGGGATCATAGGCTGGCGGGTCTTGCTTCTCTGTCAGATTAAGGTCAGCGGCATCCCCGGGTGTTTCCAGGTGATCCCCGCTGGCGGTGCGCTCAGGCAGGGGATCGATCTCGGCATTATGTAAACTAGGGATTCGAAAATCACCAGTTTCATCTTTGGCGACGCTCAGCTTCCAGGTGAAGCTGTCGATCTTGCTGACTTCACTGACAGCACCGGCGAAATCGATCTGGCTATTTCCTGCCGGAATAATGATCTGTACTTCTCCTTTTTCCCGGGTTTCAGATGCTCCTGCGGGGCTGGTTAAGCCAACGCTGGTTTTTTTGATCAAGGCCTCAGCAGTTTCTCGCCCAACATCACCCATACTTAATAGAGTATTAATTAATTCCTGTTGTTCTTCGAGCATTCCCTGCAGATCGATGTCTGCGAGTTCGGCATCGTCTCCAACCGAATTCAACTTTTCTTCCCAGGCTTTGATCGCATCTTCAAAGTTTCCCTCGTTTCCATAATTATCTACTTGGATCTCCGCGACCATCTGTCGGAGTGTGTTCAGGTTATTCTTGAAGGGTGCCAGGTTTTCTTTGAGTTCCTCTGTGCCTCTTGCTGCAAATTCCTCCCCCTCAGGGATGGGTTGTTCTGGATCATTTTCTTCGGTTTCATTCCAGTCGCTGTCCTGGAGGACCTCCCCCTCGGCCATCTCTACCCTGCTGTAGCTGCGGGCTGGGTCGGGTGAAGGGTCTCCAAACGAGGTTTTGCCGGTGGGTTCTGCTTGGGAATTACTTTCTGAGCTGGACTCAGCATTGCTATCCCCTCCGGTAGAGCTGATAGCTTTTGGTAACCGGTCGGGATTGAGCGCTGGCTGCTCCTTCTCCGATTCCTGATAGGACTCCACCATACCTTCCTGTGTAAGTTCCTGTATATCTAGCGGAGCAGGATCCTGGCTACTTTTATCCATGTTGTCATCAGTTGGAAGTCCGTCGGCAGCAGGGGCTCCGCTGCCGGCCTTGCTGGAATCTGTTTCAGTTACATCTTCCCCGGTACTTTCCCCCCCCAGGGTCGGCGCCTCGGTTTGTTCTGGGACATCCCCGCGCTGGACCTGAGATACCTCAGCAACTTCAGCCGCTACGGCGGAGCTAGCTTCTTGGCTCTTCAACTGCGTGGGAGTATCAGCCCTCTTGGGCGGCGATTCTTGGGGGACCCCTAGATCTTTTCTTTCCGACTCAAAATAGTGCTCCATTCCATTTTGATCTATCTGCTGAGTTTCGGATTGTACATCCAGTAAATTGTCAGCAACTGTGGATAGGTTTTTCTCATCATTCCCGGTAAAATCCCATGCTCCCTCCGTATTTGCATCCTCCTGATCAGTCAGGAGATCTGGGGGCATGGCCTCGTTTGAATTTCGACCTGCTATCCCTCCTGCTGATGCTTCTCCGACAGTTTCTACTGGGGTTTTTGCTTCGTCTATCGATCCCATGCTGACTCCGCTGCCACCTATTGCCGAGGCTGGGAACATGGGAGAGACCGGGTCCGGACTCTCGGCTGGGGGAGGCGCCTCAGCCTCCCTGGCTGTTGGAGCAGCGGTCTCCACGGCCTGAGCTGCGACTGCGTCCACAACAGCCTTAAACTCTTCCTCGGTCTTTTCGGCCTGCTCAAAAGACTGGGTCGCCTCGACCCTGGCTGGCGCATCATGGGTGGCCTGGTCGAGTTCCTGGCGGGCTTCGGCGACTTCTTTGGTTTCTTGGGGACCTTCTTGAATTTCCTGGGGTTGGGTGCCTTCGGTCATCGAACTATCTCCATAAGTTTAGTTTCAAAATGAAGAAAGAATAAATAACATGGCGGTCATCTTTAGGTTGATCAAGTATCATGGTTATTTCAACGCATATTCTTGAGAATCGCATTCAAGACACCATGCTGCGAGCGCAGGATCGTGCTGATGGTCATATAAGCTGCACTTGACGCATCACTGCTCATAAAATTCTTGAGCAAGTTTTCGAGATTTTCCTGATCGGGGAAATTACTTGAATCTTCAGCATCCGAGCCTTTTCCATTGTCAGCTTGATCGGATTCACCGTCTGATAGGGCGGTTTCAGCCTGCTGAACGATCTCTGCGATTTCCTGGTTGTATTCCAAAAAAATCCGTTCTACAACGGATAGTGATCCCTCCGAACCGGAATCTGGTGCACTGCTTTCACCCTGATCTCCATCTCCTCCATCAAGATTTCGAATGACAGTAGCTTCCGCTTCTTGTACACCTCTCAGGACTGTCGCCAGCAGGTTTGTATATTGATCTTGTTTCTGCGTTGAATCCTCAAATTCGGTTTCAAACACTGTAACTGAGTCGCTTGGATTAGCGGTGATTTCCAGATCTCCCTCGATTGTGTCCGGACTGGCGTCTCCTCCCTCCAGATCTCTAATCTGTGCCATCGGGCTGTCAGCTATCAGTTGAGTGAGATTGGCCATCAAGTTCATCAGCTGGGCCTGGCTCTGCAGGCCCTCTTGCAGATCGAGCATTTCCAGCTGGGCGGTGTTCTCCCCGGTATCAGCGCTGTTCACCTCTTCATCCTCTTGGGTTTCGGTGTTTTCGGAGCCGCCGTCCGCTTTGCGGATCACGGCATCTTGAACGTCTCCCACAAGCTCGGAAATGTCCTGGAACATATTGATGAGCTGTTGTTGGTGCTGGAGCATATTCTGAAGATCCTGATTTGCCAACGGATCGGATTCGTTTTGATCTGAATTAGCTTCCTGAGGGATTTCAACAACCGGTTCTTGCTCCGCAGAAGCGGGACCTGTCCCTGGTAGGTTGGAGCTGACGCCTGTGCCGGTATCTGGAGGCGGAGGCGGGGGAGGTGTATCGCTTTCATCATCCCCCGAATCACTATCACCCGAAGTGTCTTCTTCAGCCCCGAGAGCTAAAAATCTGACAGCTTCTTCCATGGTGAGGTTAAGCTCCTGGGTTACGTCACTTGAGGAGCCATCCTCAGATTCTTCAGTGACTGTGATCGGTATGGTTAATTCTTCGTTATCCGTGATGTCCGCGGCCTGCTCCCTGATCTGATTCACATAATCCCTGACCTGCTTTTTACACTCGTTAAAGTATTTGACTTTGTCCGCGTAGGACTGCAGATCCTCGGTATTCTCCAGATACGCTTCCCGGAGCACAGACTGGACCAGGGCATTGACATCCAGCGGTACGCTTTCAGATACCTTCTCGCCTGTGGAAATCACCTCTTGTGTTTCCAACCCTCCGGAGACGGCATCAAGACCGACCCCAGGCTCGGTATCAGCAGGAAGAGATGATGTATCGTTGTCATCATCAACCGGCAGGCCGGCTCCCTGGGGAGTCACAACTCCTGTCACTTTTGCGGTATTTGCATTTGGCTCATCAGAGCTGATCGATTCTGTTTCAGGAGCTGCCTGGATTTGCTGGCTTGAAGGTGCTTCTTTCATGTCATCCTGGGCCGGGGCAGGGGTATCGGACCCAGGAGCTGTCCTTTCCTGCGGGGCTGGGCTGGTTGCGACTTCCCGGGGTGCTTCCTGTACGAGAACCTCCGTTTCCTGATCCAGATTCTCTTTTCCAGAGATCTGATCAGAAAAATCAGTCAGCTGCGTCTCCCCGTCTCCCTGGAATACTGGTGCTGCGGATCCGTCTCCATGCACCAATCCGCTTACCTCGCTGGGGTTGGTGCCCGTTTGCTCCGCTTCACCGCCATCTACCGGGGCCGGGTCCATTTCTCCCGCGGCAACTGCAATCCGGTCCTCGGTCCCCGATCCCCGGTCGGCCGCTGGTTGCGCGGCCTCAATCGTGACTGTCCCATCCACCCCAGCGGCTTCAAGCGAGATCTCAGCCGGTTTGGCTTCGGAAGCCTCGGGGACCGCGTCCACCGCGGCCTTGGCTTCTTTTTCCAGATCCTCAGACTCCTTGATCTCCCTCTCCGCCTCGACCTTTTCCTCGGGTTTGAGGGTAGCTTTTTCGAGGGAAACGGCCGCTTCCTGGACCTCCTGTTTGATCTCCGCTGTTTCCTTGACCTCGTCTGTTCTCCGGGGGGTTTCACTCAGTTCACTGGGGTTGATGCCATCACTCATTATTATCTCCTCTGCTGTTTCCCTCGTTGTAGATTTCTCCAGTAGCTGCAGTGACAGCTGCCCTGGCGGCAGCTTCAGCGGCTTCTGCCTCTGCCCGGGCCTGAGCGGCTTGATCTGCAAGGTCGTCTGATTTGGTTTTGGATTCAACAGCTTCTTCGACTGCACTTTGATAATCGGTTATTGCTTGTTTGATATCTTCAATGGCTGATTCTAATTTTGCATAGAGAGCCTGGGCCTCCTCACTCTCGTCTTCTATACTCCAATCTGTAGGAGGTGACCAATCTGTAGATAGATATTGAGCATCAGCATCTGATTCTGATGCTGTTGCTGTTGCTGTTGTTATCATATCTAACACTACGGCTTGAATAAAGGCTTTGCCTTCGTCCGGAAACTCTTCTAGTAATGCTGCATATATGTCCTCAGCTGATTCAATTGAATCCTCGAGAGCCTCTTGGGCCGTTTTCGCTTCCTCAATAGCTTTCTGTTTTTCTGCTGCTGCTCTCTTTGCGGCTTCTTCTGCTTTTTCTGCTTCAGCGGCTTTTTCCTGGGCTTCCGCCACTGCATCCTTTGCTTTCCCTTCGGGAGACTCATCGGACCTTTCCCGGGCTGGATTGAGATCATCCGGGTCACCAAATTCACCGCTGACGTACTCTACAACATTACCGTCATGATCATCCAACGCTCCTAAGTTAATTGGACTGCCAATTTCACTCAGACTATCGGCCACTATTCTAATCAAGCTTAAAGGATCCTCAAGACTGTCGCTGGTTTTGGCCGAGGGATCATTATTGGGATTTAATCTCTCAGAAGAGTTACCGATGATTGGATCTTCATCCCTGAGAACCTCATCAACGCTCATTAAATCATGATTTACTTCATTAACTGGCATATGCTCGGTTGTGTCTATCGATTTTGTATCACTTGACCTATCACTGGAATCATCGACAGATTCCCTACCGTTCCTTTCGTTGTAGGTTTCTCCAGTAGCTGCAGCGACGGCTGCCCTGGCGGCAGCTTCAGCGGCTTCTGCCTCTTCCCGGGCCTGGGCGGCTTGATCTGCAAGATCGTCTGATTTGGTTTTGGATCCAACAGCTTCTTCGACAGCACTTCGATAATCAGCAGCTGCTTGTTTCATATTTTCAATGGCTGATTCCAATTTAGCATAGAGAGCCTGGGCCTCCTCACTCTCGTCTTCCATACTCCACGATGTTGCAGGCGGCAAATCTGTGTATACATGTACAGCATCAGGATCTGGTTCTGGTGCTGTATATTCTGTTACTCCAGCTTGAAAAAAGTATTTACCTTCGTCCGTCAACTCATTTTGTAATGCTGCATATATGTCCTCAGCTGTTTCAATTGAATCCTCTAGAGCTTCTTGGGCAGTTTTCGCTTCCTCAAATGCATTATTAGTTTCTGCTGCTGCTCTCTTTGCGGCTTCTTCTGCTTTTTCTGCTTCAGCGGCTTTTTCCTGGGCTTCCGCTACAGCATCCTTTGCTTTCCCTTCGGGAGACTCATCGGACCTTTCCCGGGCTGGATTGAGATCATCGGGATCACCTAATTCGCCGCTGATATCGTCCACAGAACCACTATTCTGATCATCGGGTTTCAAATTCTGGGCATTCTGACTTGTCTTGTCTTTTTCATTTATTGAGATTCTTATCTCTGGGTCAATCGCTCCATCCTTTTCCTGACTGCTTTGAACTCTGGTTTCTACCTTCGTAAGTAAGGTCTCAAGAAGCAGGTCGGTTTTGGCCTGGGCGGGATCGAAATCCCGGATCTCCTGAATCGTCAGATTTGCTGGAGATAGATCGCTGTCATCCCCTGCAGCGGGGGGATTGGTTTCTTGTTCAGGTTCATCACTTCTCTGTCTTCCGGTATCGCCGGGCGGTTTTTCGCCGGTTGCTGCGGCGATTGCGTTCCTGGCGGCTTTGGCAGCCTGTTCAGCTTCAGCTTCAGCCTGGGCAGCTTGATCCATCTTTTTGCTGGCATTGTCATGGGCATACTTGGCTGACCAGACAGCGTTTTCAAGTTCCTCATATGAATCCATTAAATCTTGACAGGCATCCTGGAATTCCTGGTATAGATCCTGCGTCTCTTCGCTTGCATCTTCAATTGTCCAGGTATCTCCTCCAGCAGATCCGGAATATTCAGAATCGGGGATATCTTCATCCTCCAGGGCAGACTCCAATTCTTCACCAGTGTCGACAGCAGCTTCGTATGCTGAATCAAAATCATTCATGGCGTTTTTCATATCTTCCATTTCGCTATCAAGCTTTTCTTTTGCTCTTTCCGCAGTGTTCCTGGCTGCTTCTGCTGCTTCTTCTTTCTCCAGGGCGTCCTCGACGGCAGCTTTGGCCTGGCCTTCAGGGGATTCGTCCGGTCTTTCCCGAACTGGATTGAGATCATCGGGATCACCTAATTCACCGCTGACAGGGATATCATCGATCAGATCTGTTTCTAACACACTCCCGTCAGAAATATCATCCCCGGATAATTCTCCAATTTCTGATACAACAACAGGAGGACCTTCTACTGATCCACTCTGGCCTGCGACCTCGCTGTGAATCAGGTTAATATCCACGGATGTTCCGCTTCCTGGAGCCTCTGAAGTATCAGTGTTTTCGGGAGAAGGGGGTGGGCCAGGAGATACAGGATCAGGGAGATCAGCTCCAGCTGGTTGGGCAGATCCGTCATTTGAATCAATGATCTTAACTGGATCGGCAACCCTGTTCACCCCATCATTGGAATCGATGATCGCTTCGGCGCTGATCCCGTCATTCGAGTCAATGATTCCCACAGTGCTGGACCCATCATTGGAGTCGATGATCACTTCTCTGTCATTAGAGTCGATGATAGCCACATCACTCATATCCGGCCCGGTGTTGACTGTGCTGCTTCCGTCATTGGAATCAATAATCGCCACCGATTCAGCCGCTTCAGTGATGGTCACCTTGCCTTCCGCTCCAGAGCCTTCCAGGGTGATGGCGGGCGCTGCGGTAGAGACTTCAGATACCACAGATTGAACTTCCCTGGCGGCAGCAGATGATTCAGCGGCCTGTTCAGGTGGAGGAACTGCAGCCTTAATTGCCTCTACCAAATTTTCAGCTGCCTTGGGATCTCCTTGTTCTACGACTGCTTCCGGACTGACGGCAGCTTTGTCCGTCGCGCGCTGCACTTCAGCAGCCTCATTGATCTCGACTTTTTTTTCTGGACTTGCCTCGACTACTTCTTTTGTGATTTTTACCTCAGCTTCTGAAGATTCGGTTCCGCCTGTCATTTTGTTCTCCGTCGGAATGATTATTCTGCTGCTGTCAGTAATGTAGCAATTTGTTGATTGATTGCAGTGTTATCTGCCCCTAAAGTAATAATGTTTTCTCTAATCGCGCTAATTGAATTTAGAGCATCACCTTCATCACCATATTCTCACCAGTTTCTATAATTTATTGTTTTGATTTAGCTATTTCATCATATTTTTCCTGCAATTTCTGAACTTGTAACTCAAGTTCCTTGATTTTTGAATTATTTTGATCAATTGTTTTCTGGTTTATTTTCAATTGAGTTTCACAATTTTCTGCCTGATTTCCAACGAGACCTATCTTTTGGACAATATCGGATTTCTGCATCAAAATTCCAGTTTCCCTATTTATCAAAGATATTAATATACTTTGTGCAAAAGATTGACTTATATCCAAAGATTTTTTTTCTAGTGTAATAGCCCCGGTATTCTCATTATGGTGATAATCATTCCAGATAATAGTCCTGGTTTCCCCTTCAGGCCAATCCTCTAATTGATTTCTCATACTAACAATTTCTCGAACGAGTAAAAGCCGCAGTTCATCGTAACTAGCGAGTAAGTTTTCATATCTCAACACCTCTTCTTCCCAATATTGGATTTCTGATGTTAGGGCAATGTTCTGTTCGCTAATTGATTCATTCTTTAGTTTCAAATTTGAGATCTCAACATGATATTTTGCGATTGTCTCTTCCAATTTAACAAGATCCTCCACATTCATAGAATCAGAATCACTCATTTCTCCTGGCGTCTCAGGGATAGGTTGGTTGCCATTATTTTCCGTGTAAACTTCCTCTGGGCTTTCAGGCAAGGGGACAGTGTCTATCTTGACAGTATTCACTGGATTTCTACTTGCTTCTTCTCCTTCTTCTGGTGCAAGGTCTTCTTCAAATTCTCTCAGCTCGCCTGGTTCTGCACCATCCATTTCGGGACTGAAGTCGAAATCATCACCACCGCTAGCAGATCCGAGAGTTGCCACACCTTGAGTTGGGTTTGAGGGGGACACAGGATCCATCCCATCACTTGGTGGTGGAGGGTTATCTCCTTCAGCATTACCTGTTTCAGCCAACACCTCAGGCGTCGGCCGGGTGCCGATCGCTTCTCTGCTGGCACCATCATTTGAATCGATGATTGACGCTGGATCTAATCTCTCCGCAGCATCGACGATTCCTGCCCCGTCGTTCGAGTCAATGATGCCGACGGTGCTGGACCCGTCGTTAGAGTCGATGATCGCCACATCACTCATATCCGGCCCGGTGTTGACTCTGCTGGTTCCGTCATTGGAGTCAATGATCACTTCTCTGTCATTAGAGTCAATGATCCCTACGGTGCTGGACCCGTCGTTAGAATCGATGATAGCTACACCACTCATATCCGGCCCGGTGTTGACTGTGCTGCTCCCGTCATTGGAGTCAATGATCACTTCTCTGTCATTAGAGTCGATTATCCCCACAGTGCTGGTCCCATCGTTGGAGTCGATGATCATTTCTGGGCCTTCGGGTGTAGGCCAGGTGCCGATCGAATCCCTACCGTCGTCGTCTCTCCTGCCGACTTCCGCAGTACTAACTGGTGTTTCAGGCAAAGGCACGGTGTCGATCATCACATCCCCCTGGTCTCCGGCAGCCTGAGCTACTTCAGCTCTGTCGATGATTACATTACCAGCTTCCGGAGCGCTTTCCAGGGTGATGACGGGCATTTCTGTAGAGACCTCAGCTGCGGCTTGTTGAACAACTTCGCTTTTGTTTTCAGTCGACTTACCTTGATCCAGGTCTTCCTGGGTGGCAGTTGGGGTTTCAGGAGGAGCTACAGTCCCTTCTGTGCTGCTGCTGTCAGGGGATTCCTCAGCGGCCTGGGCCAGCGGTACGGCTTCGACAAAAGCCTTTTGCAGGTCCTCTGCGGGTTTAACCTCCATTTCTGTTTCGATCTTCTCCGCTGGTCTTTGAGCAGCATCGTTGACTTCTTTTAACTCCTGGGCGACTTCTTTGTTGACTTCGGGTTGTTTGATCTCTTCTGTGGATTCGGTTCCGCCGGTCATGTTTCCTCCTGAGTTGTCAATAAAGGTAGATCTGTAAGATATGAATATATGATTGCTTGTTCCCACCGCCCTCCCCGGAGGGCAGTGGGGTTATGAAATTCAGTCCTAATCTGGTTTATCTGGTTTGGGTCCCTCGCCACTGGGTTTGTCTGGATCGTCAGGGCCAACTTCATCGGGATCAACAAATCCGGAGTTGGGTGTGATCACACCATCATCTCCACCGGCCATACCCGGGGTGAGTTTGTCTATATCGGGCTCATACCCTGTACTTGGTATATCGGCATCATCACCGGTATCCTGGCTGTAAGGATCAGTTTGGGTTGCCCGATTAAAGCTGATCCCCGGCTCCTTGGGGCTGGCGTCGTCTTCGTCTGCTGGCTGGCTCACGAGGTCATCTCCGAAATCTTTATTGATCGGGGAATCAGGTGAGAGAGCATCCTTTCTGAGTTTTCCATCTAGAGTGGACTCGTCAAATACCACATTTTCTACACTATCTGCAGTAGGTGTACCTCTAACTCCGCCCCCGGCAGTAGCTGGTGTGCCATCACTTGAAGAACCACCAAAATACCTTAATAAATTCCCAAATGTTCCCCTTACAGTAACTTTCCTCTTGCCTCCAGGATCCTGAAAAAATTTTGGTCCTTTTTGTGGCGGAGGTGGAGGCGGCGGTGGAGGTGGTGGCGGTGGAGGTGGAGGTGGCGGTGGTGGTGGTGGAGGATCAGTGCTTATCCTTGCATCTGCACCAAACTCCGCTGCAGCTGCCAGATCTCCCCGTTCACCGTCCTGATCAAGACCTGTATCCGGTCCTCCCAGGTCGCCTGGTTCCATCCCGCCCCCTTCGCCCGGCGTGAAGTCTCCCAGGTCTGGGATCATATCAGGAATTTCATCTATTCCTTTACCTGGCTGGTCTGGATCGCGCAGAGTATCCACGCCATCACCGGTTTCGATCACATCATCACCGTATTGGTCGCTGATCTGGGTATCCTCCCGGATGTCCCCGGCTTGTTCCAGACCGTCATCCGGGTCAAATTTGTCATCTTCCCCCCCATCTTTGACCAATTTGGTTTCGCCATCATCACGCTCAACGGTTGCCAGGTC